>OLSO01000087.1_pt1 | contig 89400 bp, 80 predicted proteins | sample 1672441 | NCBI WGS metagenome assembly OLSO01 (sample SAMEA3136686, study PRJEB25190) | human gut metagenome | biome: human gut; feature: human-associated habitat; material: faeces | place: Austria | collected 2013 | reverse complement strand
ATCTATATGCCCCTTTAAAATTTCCTTATTTAATTCCACAAATTCACCTCCAAAACATAATCATCGTAATGCGAGGTTTTAATTTAAAACAAAACCTCGTAATACAAGTATTGTATATCATAAATACTCGTTATGCAAGGATTATTTGTTATATTTATATCAATAAATACATAAAAATAGGAATTATACTAAATTATACAATTCCTATTCCTATTTATTTTCTCACTCGTTTGTATTTTTTATTCTGCACTTAACCTCAAAATATGGGCTTGAAAAATCATAATTTAATTTCAATCCATGTTTAACTTATTAGCCAAGTTTTAACAGAATTAAATCCTATCGGTTATAATCTTATTCATTCTCCATTTGTTTTTTCAACATCTCAGCGAATTCATGTTGTTGTTTTCTCTCTTCTTCTTGTAATTCTTTCATCCCTTTATTTATTGCTTTTGCGTATTTTTCAGCTTCTTTTTCGTCTTTTTTAAATTCTTTATAATCTGCTTTTGCCTCTCTTTTTATTTCGTGGCCTAATTCTTTATCTTGTTTTGTTATGTCTTTTATTTCTTTTTTAACGTCGTGTTTTAATTCATGTTCTAATTTTCTTTCATCTCTAAGTTCATGGCGATATTCTTTTCTACCTTCGTGATGTTCTTTCATTTCTTCAAATTTATCTCTAATAGTCATTTTACTTCTCCTCTCTATAAAAAAATACTTAGTAATAGATTATCCCAAATCGCAGTTTGATATTATCTAAATTTGCTGTATTTTTTGTCAAAAAAAGTTTTTTAAATATATCTATAACTTAAACTTAATTGTTATTTTGGCTTTTTATAATATCTTTTATTTCTTGTCTTGATTTTATACATAATTTTTTAAAGACTGCTTTTAATATTGTTTTGACTGTGTTTACTGATACAAATAATGTTTTTGCTATTTCATTATTTGTAAATCCTTGTGCCGCTAAATTAGCAACTTCTAGCTCTCTTTCCGACAATTCAGCCAATCTCGATTTTTCTTTTTTAACAAATTTTAAAAATTTATCATAAGGCTTTTGCAATCTTCTAATCTCGTCTATCTCTGCTTTAAAATTACCTTTTTCATATATTTCATCTAATAAATCTTCTATATCAGTATAATTTTCCGCAAAAATCATATATAGTCTGTCACTTAGAGCTATTTCCAACGCTTTTTCAAGTTTTTCAACTGCATATTTTCTTTTAGACAAATTATCGTATGCTATTGCTATATGTATATTTTCAAAAACTTCACAAATTAAATTGGGAAATATCTTTGCCATAGCTATAGATTTTTCATAAAGTGCAACGACCTTAACATATTCCTTTTTCGTTATAAGCACTTTTGAGTAAATAAAATTCACAAGAGGAATCGTCGGAAATAATAATCTAGTATTTTCAAAATTACCATTTTCTATCCACTTAGGAATCTTGCTCTCTTCTTTTAAATTGGAATATATATATGCCCTTATAATGTCCAATGTATCCGAAAACATATGAAGATCATTTATATAAATCCTCTCTTCAATCTCATCCATCAAAGTTCTAAACTCTTCGTACCTACCCCTATGTATAAGTATCCTCAACTTTAAAAATAAAGCACAGCAAAGAACCCCCGAATACTTATCACACAAAAGCATAGCCTTATCTAGTGCTATTTCTGCATTTAATATATCTCCTTGATTAAAACAGACCTCGGCCTCCATAATATACTCAGCACCTATCCCATGATTTTGGGTGATTTTATAATAATAAAGCATGGCATTTTTCATAATGCTAAGCTGTTCCTGTAGCTTGCCCTTCTCTCTATAATACATGTATAAAATCGACGGCGAACCGAAAGTCCATGTAGATTTATTTGTCATAATTGTGGAAGGCTTATACATCAACTCATACGATTGTTTATGAAGATTTGACATCTCTTCTATATTGTTGTATTTTGTGAAACTAAATATAAGTTTCATCTCCCCAAGCAGTTGATTTTTCTCTTTAACATCTATATTTTTATCTCTTGCTATATTTTCATAAAATTGCCCACAAACTCTCCCAAACAAGTCCATCTCATTGTAAGTAAACAATCTTCTTGCGTATACCAATAACGCCAAATGATTTTTCTGTTTAAATTCATTTGGACAATTTTCCATACATCTTATAAATTTGTCCTTGATTTCTCCTGTGATGCTGTTTCCCTTGTCCTCTACCAATGCATCTAAAAAGTTTTCATAATCTCCAGCTTTATAAAAATAACCCATACTGACAACGTATTTTTTGTTTTTATAAAACCAAAATCCACCCTGTTTATATACTTCTTTTTTATAATTATCGTCTTTTTCTTTTAATTTTTCCAACAAACAAGTTCTAAAAATCGCATGGAATAAGTATACTTTGTTTTTCTTGTCGTACTTCACAAATGCATTAACCTGAGTCAATTCCTTTATCAATAAATCGACATTTTCGTCCCCAGTTATAAATTTGACTTGCTCCAATGTAAACTGATCAAATATGCATAATCTAAGCAAAAAGTCCTTAAACTTATCTTCAAACGGTTCATATACCAGCTTTTCAACAAGTTCATATATATCTTCACTTATCTCAATCGTATTGTATTCGATATAATTTAGCATAAGCAAATATATCGCACTTATCCACCCCTCACTCTTTTTATAAACATCATCTATATTTAAAGTATTTAAATTTATACCACAAAGTTTATAATATTTTTTTATATCATCCTTTTCAAATTCCAAGCAGTTTTTCGTAATATAATTCACCAATTTTTTTAATTGAAGTTCTTCAATCTCAATATCTGGCTTATTTCTCGTAATTATAATAAGATGGATTTTGTTATCCATACTTTTTACCAAATTGTATATCAGCTCATCTAAATTCTTATTATTTATTAAATGATAATCATCTAAAATTATCGCTATTTCATCTTTTATATAAATAGAATTTATAAGCTCAATACACTCCTCCAGCTTTATGCTATCCTTTGGTAAACCTATGTTTTTTAGGCGGCTACCAGCATTTGAATCTATCTTGCTTATTATCCTGCAAAAACCTTGCCAAAACGCTATATCCGAATTTGTGTAGATATTTTGCCAATAGTAATTCGTGTGAAATTTGTTTATATATATTTTTATCGCCGTTGTCTTTCCATATCCCATCGGTGCCTCGACCACAGTAAGCGGATATGAATTTATTTTCCCTATTTTTTCTGTAAGTTTCTCATTCACATAGACTTCATTCGTATTATATTGCTTTATATATTCCATATCCCCTTTTTGAAACCCCTTTCTAAAAAATATATAATCTCAGTTTTGTTTATTTTAAGTCTTATATTTTAATTATATATTATTCACTCTTTGTATTAGCCTTCTTTATTAAAATTTTCCACAAAAAATAGGAGCATATATGCTCCTTATTTATATACCCTGCTTGCTTTTCACACTATTTAATGTAGTACATCTTCATCAAATACCCTCTAATTTTTATATCCGCAATATGGACAAGTTCCATCTGCATTTATAGTTGCACTTCCGCAGTTTGCACATTTAGAACTATGGTTAGCTCCATCTTCATTACCTGCTTTTCTATAACCACAGTTTTCGCAATATCCATCAGGATGGAATGTCATTTTCTTGCATTGTGGACATTTTGTATAATCACCGTAGTCACCACTTTGATATTCGTCGTCGTTATTTTTATTAGTGTTATTATTTTTGTTTGTAGTATTTTTATTTGTAGTATTGCTTGTATTTTGATTTGTATTACTTGACTTATTACTTGTGTTTTTATCACTATTTGATTTATCTGTGTTATTTGACTTGTTGTTTGTATTTTGATCGCTATTTGATTTATCTGTATTATATGTTGATTTTATCTCTATGCTGTACTTGTCACTTCCTTCTATATTATTTAAAATGTCACACACATACTTAGCTATTTTTTCTAAATCATAATTTTCTGTAGCATCTTTTAATTTTTGCATATCTTGACCATAGTCCTTATTCGCCAACATATCATTATTTATATCTTTTCCGTAATTAACTAGCTTATCTTTACAATCTTTCGTTCCCCCGTCTGAATCCTTAAGTACTATATACATATCTTTTAATAATGTCGATATTTCCGAAGTTGTAGATGTATCTTTTTGTTGAGTTTGCTCGTCTTTTTGGTTTTGAGTACTATCATCATTGCTACTTGATGAACACCCAACCACACCAAATGATAATACTAATGATAATATAATAACAGTTAATCTCTTCACCTAAAATCCCCCCTGTTTGATAGGTCTAAATAAGATATCTTTTTTATTTAGTCTAAATAAAGTATCCTTCTTGATTAGCCTAAATAAAATATTTTTACTAGATATAAACTTTCTATTTAATTATAGTATAGTTTAAATTATGGGTTATAACTTGATGTTTGGAGGTTTTCACCCGGGTGATTTTTCAAAACAAAAACCACTGACAAATTCTACTTTATCAATGGCTTTTATTATAATATTTTATTATAAACAACTTTCATTTTTAATATTATATTATCGATAATATAACATCCCCTATATCACCATCAATACAGATTGACTGGCTTTTTATCTCGTCCGGTGCCATCGCCTCATACCATCCCTCATCTTGGACAAATGTATTGTCACATCTTAAATTCATAGTCATTGGCTTTTTACAAACTGGACAATAAGGGATTAAATCACTTGGGATTTTTAAGTCTTTTTGTCTTTTTACCATCTCTTTTACTTGTATTTCGTTGTCATAAGTCTTTTGATGACATGGCTCGCTACATTGCCATAAGCCATAATCCCCCTGCATATAAAACAATCTATTTTTATCAAACCCACTTCTTTGGAAACAATGATCCACATTAGTCGTAATCACAAAGTAGTCCTTGTCTTTTACTAAATCCAACAAATTTTTATAAACAGGTTTTGGTATGTCGACATAACGGTTGTAGTAGATGTGTCTGCTCCACCACGCCCAATATTCCTCAAGTGTTTCATATGGATAAAATCCCCCACTATACATATCTGGGATATTGTATTTTTCGATAAAATCAGAGAAATATTTTTCAAATCTCTCACCACTATAAGTCAGTCCTGCTGATGTTGATAGACCAGAACCTGCCCCAATCACAATAGCGTCGGCATCTGCTAATACTTCTTTCAATTTTTCTATATTATTTGAGTAATTCTCTGTATATTTCTTTGTCCATATCTTTGAAAACATTGAAAATCACCTTCTTTACACTAGTATCTTTTTTCATAAATTCCTCAACAGTTTTTATAGCTATTTGGGCTGCTTTATCATTTGGGAAGTGAAACTCGCCTGTCGAAATACAACAAAACGCAATACTCTCCAAGTTGTTTTTGGCTGCTAAGTTTAAACAAGATCTATAACAATTTGCAAGCAATTCACAATCCTCACTTGTCAATTTATAACTTATTATCGGGCCGACTGTGTGGATTATATATTTGCAAGGCAAGTTGTATGCATTTGTGATTTTTGCCTGTCCCGTCGGCTCGCCATGCCCTTGTCTATTCATAATTTCATCACACTCAAGTCTAAGCTCTACCCCTGCAAATGAGTGAATAGCATTGTCGATACATCTGTGGTTTGGAACATAACACCCAGTCATTGCACTGTTTGCCGCATTTACAATAGCATCACAATGAAGAGTTGTTATGTCACCCTGCCAAAGATAAATCCCCTTTTGTATAGGATTTAAATTATTTATATCTACAATTCCTTTTTTGTTTATTTCTTCTTTTAAATATTCATCTTGCACCTTTAGAAACCTTTTTGGTTGTAATGTCAAGCGTTACAACCAAACTTTTTTCAAAAAAAAATTTGGAACTCTGGATAATTCCTTCCAAAGTCCCAAATTTTCTTAGATGTACTCTTCAAATTTATTTTTATCTATACTTTCACAAGTCTCTTCTTTAGGCTCATCTTTTTTAGCATAAGCTAAAATTATAGTTGTAAGAATAATACAAACTGTTCCAACAATATCGCCCATTCCAAAAGGATTTTTCAGCCATATAACTGATAGGAATGCTGCTGATAATGGTTCAAAAGAACCTAATATACTTGTTTCAGTTGGTTGAATATAATTTAAACTCTCTAAATAGCAATAATAAGCAAACAATGTTCCAAATATCACTACGAATGCCACAGCAGAAACAGTCGCTACTGACCAAGTTCCACTAAATTTCCAAGGTGGATTTATAAAACTAAACGCTATACCACCAAGTAACATCCCCCACCCAACAACTGTGATTGAAGAATATTTTGTCAGCAATTTAACTGGTTGTAATGTATAAATTGCAGCGGCAAATGCTGAACATAGTCCCCAAAATAGTGCCTGTTTAGATATAGATAAGCTGTGTATATCTCCCTTTGTAATTATAAAGAAAGTACCTACTATAGCTAATAAAATTGCAACTATTTGGTTTTTGTTTGGCAACTTTTTGCTTACAATAGCAACATAACAAGTTATAATCACTGGTGATAAATATTGTAAGATTGTTGCTGTTGCTGCATTTCCATATTTAATCGCAGCGAAGTAAGTATATTGAGAACCCAACATTCCCAAAACACTAAAAGATACAAGTGTTATCGCATCTTTTTTATTTTTCCAAATTTCTTTAATTCCTGGATCTTTCTTAATTGAACCATAGCTTAAAAGTAAAATACCTGATAATAATAACCTAACGACTACTAGCCACTCCGTAGTAAAGCTGTTTTTTTGGAACAAAAATTCTGCAACTGTTCCAGAAACACCCCATAAAGTAGCTCCAAAAATAACTAAAGCGATTCCTTTAAAACGTGATTTATTCATCTTTTTTTCCTTTCCTTTCATAAAATTTTGTTTTTCATATATAATAATATTATTAATATGATTTTAAATATATTGACTTATTAATTCGGCTACATCCTTATTCTATTACTATTTGCAATGTATAACAATTAATATATTGATTAACATTGCAACTATATTAGCGAAATTGAAAGGAAGTTTTAATATGCAATTATCAAAAATAGAAGTTGATAAACAACAAAGAGAAATTATCAAATATGAAAATGGTGATTTCCCATTCCTCATATTTACAGATGACTTTTGTAATTTTGATGAAGGATACATTAGATGGCATTGGCACAAAGACCTTCAAATTTCATACGTAGTTGAAGATAAAATTTGCTTTCAAGTAAATGGTGAGACTATTGTGTTGAATCCTGGGGAAGGAATACTTTTTAATTCCAATGTACTTCACCAAATTAAACCATATTATCAAAACTGCAAGATGATTTCAATTATGTTTAACCAAAGCATAATTTCGGGAAGTGATCACTCACTAATAAGCAAAAAATACGTCGATACTGTGATTAATAGCCACAACTTGGACTTTGTAATCTTTAAAAATGATGTAAATTGGCAAAGTGAAATTTTACAATACGTAAAAGATATCTATTCATCATATAAAAACAAAGATTATGCTTATGAATTAGAAATCGCCAACAACTTAAATATAATTTGGCTCAAACTTGTTAAAAATTTAAAAGATAAAATCCAAAGTCCTTCCAAAAAAGTTTCTGCTGATGATGAAAGGGTCAAAACAGCGATAAACTACATAAAAACAAACTATGCACGCGATATATCTCTAGATGATATCGCAAAATCATGCAATATCAGCAAAAGCGAATGTTGCAGAAGTTTTAGACGAATCCTAAAAATGACTCCGTTTGAATATTTGATGGAATATAGAGTTTTGAAGGCAACCGAATACCTTTATAACACTGATGAACCAATATCTAATATCTGCATCAATGTTGGATTTAATGGGATAAGCTACTTCGGTAAGACATTTAAGAAGTTTATGCACTGTACCCCGTCCCAATACAGGTCTAATATGAAAAAAAAGTGGCTGTAGATATTCTACAGCCACTTTTAAATAATCACTATTTAAGGAAATCAATCACTACTTTCGTTAAATGTCAATAATCTTCTAATTCACATCAACTATATATGATATATTTTTTCTATTATTCTAAATTTTATTCAATTATATTTTAATTTATCAATCGCAAATTTATTTTTCTAGTTTATATCTTTTACTAGGATTAAATTTTATCTCATTAAGTTATATTTTTTATTAATCTCAAACTTACATTTATTTTATTAGTTTAAAGTATTTACAACTTGTATATCGTTATAAGGGAATATCTTCATTTCGCTACCATCTAAGTCTTCTTTATGCATATCAAGCATGTTTATTTGGTTGTTGTTATAACTCTTGTAGTAGTAAAGTCCTTTTTCAAGGTTCATACAAGAACTGTATTGAGTTATTTCATCTTTTCCGTCTTTAGTTATTACTGAACCTTTTACCATTGCTACGTTATTTAATATATGGAAAAATTCAATTATTCCGTCGTTTTCTATATCTTCCATAAGAATTTGTGCTCTTAAAAATGCTACTCTTACAAATCTAGATGGTGATGAAAAATCGCCAGGAAGTCCTATCCCACCAGTTGCAGATCCCAGCGGAGTTAATTCTAAATCACTCCAATTTGCAGATGTCGGTTGAACTGGAGTTGCATTCATATATTGACGTAAGTTAGTTATATGCCAATCAAATGATGGTGCATTTGTCATTACGCCAACTTTGTTTTCATATACTTTGAAACCTTCTTTAGTCTTTTCGATTACGATTGCTTTGCCTGTTTTATCAGTAACCATCCAGTGAAGTGTTGGAAGTCCAACATTTTCAGCAAAAGGTCTTGCAACTAAATTGATTTTATCTAGATATGGTCTTAATTCTTCTAAAGTTGCAAAATTACCAGTAATCCAAAGAATTAAGTCATATGGTGGCATATTTTCCATACCTTCTTTAGTGTCCTCTTCCCAATATGCATCAGGGAAGTTAAGCCCAGCACAACCTAGCCCCTCTTCGTTTATAGCCTCAGCAAATAGTGGGTGATTGTCCATAACTGATGCCATACCAGTAATAGCATATTTTATCTTTTTATTTTCACCAGAAACTTTGTCTACGTATTCATAATTTCTAGGAACTACTACTGGTCTTTGTCCAAATGTATATTCCAAATCCATATTTCTTCCAAATAAATGTTCTTTTTTAAATGTTAATAAACTCAAAGCTGTACACATGTTAAAATCCTCCTTTTTATGTAAAATAATATTCTTATTTATGTTTTGTAAATTGCTTATTATTTATGCATAAAGAATTATCTAAAATCCCAATTTTAAATAATTGAAATTAGCTCTAAAAAATGTTATGCTATCAAAAGCGAATCAAAAAGAGATGTAATTACATGATAAAATTTGACAAAGTGTCGTACTCTTTTCCACAAAAAGACCTTTATACTGATGTTTCATTTACAATAGAGGAAGGTCAACATTGTGCATTTATCGGTGCAAGTGGTAGTGGAAAAAGTACGCTTATAGATATAATAATGGATCCTGAAAAATACGTATTTGACGGAAACGTTGAAATGGAGCCAAGCTTAAAAATTGGGTACGTAAGCCAATTTTCACAAAGAGATAAAGATAAGGAAACAACTGTTTTCGAATATATTGCAGAAGAATTTATAAAACTTGAAAATGAAATAGCAACTCTTTGTGCTGAAATGGGAACTTCTGATGACATCGAAACATTATTAGAAAAATACCAAGAGGCACTTGATGCTTTCGATGCGATTGATGGTGATAATTATGAAAACAACATCAATAAAAAATTAAATGCTGCTAACTTAACTCCTCACAGAGACAGAATGATTTCTGAACTTAGTGGTGGGGAGTTCAAACTTATACAAGTTATAAAAGAAATGCTTAATAATCCTGATTTAATGATTATGGATGAACCAGATGTTTTCTTAGACTTTGAGAATCTTAACTCACTTAAAAACTTAATTAATTCTCACAAGAAAACTATCTTAGTTATAACTCACAACAGATATTTATTAAATCATTGTTTCAATAAAATCATCCACCTTGAAAACACTGAACTTCAAGAATTTGATGGAAGATATATTGACTATAACTTCTCTCTTCTTCAAACAAAAATTGAATTACAAGAGATGGCAATAGCTGATGAAGAGGAAATAGCAAGAAATGAAGAATTAATAAAAATATTAAGAGAAAAAGCAACTTACAATGCAGATGCATCTAGAGGTAGAGCGTTAAAAGCGAGAGTTAAAATACAAGAAAGATTAGAAGCAAATAGAATTAAACATCCATTTGTAGATATCAAACAACCATATATCAACTTAGAAACAAATAATGAAATCGAAGAAGAAATAATAGCATTAAAAACAGATAATTTAGGTATATCATTTGATGAAGTGCTTTTACAAAATGTAAACTTCGAGATAAAATCTAATGATAAAGTTGCAATAATCGGAACAAACGGTGTTGGTAAAACTACTTTATTAAAACAAATTTTCAAAAATAACAATGATGCTATAAAAATCGACGAAAACATCAAATTAGCATATTTATCGCAAATGCAAAGCGAAGTTGTAAATGAATCAAACACAATTTTACAAGAATTCTATGATGTTGGATTTGAAACATATGGTGAAATAAGAAGATATCTTGGAAGATACGGATTTAGTTCAGATATACTTACACAAAAGATCGAATCATTATCAGGTGGTGAGAAAAACATCCTTCAACTTGCAAAAGTTTCAGCAAGTAAAGCAAACATGCTATTAATGGATGAACCTACAAGCCACTTAGATATATATTCACAAATGGCATTAGAAAAAGCTATTTCAAACTACAAAGGCGCAATCTTAATGATTTCACATGACTATCATTTCATAGTTAACTGTGCCGACTATGTCTTATTAATTGGATTGACGATGATGATATCTTTTTTAGAAAATAATTCCCATCGAATCGACGATGATGATTATTATCGAAACTAATTGCTCACATTTTTATGTGGGCTTTTTTGTTTCTATTAGTATTTTAGGACAGATTTACAAAAAATAAACACATAGAAAGTATATTTTAAATAAATATAAATTCCATGTGTTTATTTTTTTATTATTAAATCTTTAATTTTTCAAATTTATCTTCTTAATAACAATCCCAATTATATAAAACATCACTAAAGTCTAAATTCTTTAACTTATCCTTATTAATAAAGAAATTGCAAACTCCGCAATCTCCCCACATTATATATCCATTTTCATAATCGTCTATACTATCTATCTGTAATAATAAAGTATCATATACATCAAGACCGTCATATTCTCTAGGGTCTGATTGTGCAAAGTAAGGGTATCCTCCTATTTTATTTCCGCAACCTGAAATCTCATCGTTGATTTCTTCTAGAATATCATCAAATGATTCTTCACCTTCATTATCATCATCCAAGTCCCAAAATGCTTGAATTTGATTATTAGGAAATAGTTCGTTGTATTTTTTTACAAAAATTTCATCAAAATTAAAATCTTCTGATGTTATTCCTTCTTCATAAGTTGTAAACACCATCTTGAATTCATCTTCAAATGGCATATAATCCTCATCTTCAATATAAGGATTGTATATTTTTAATATATCCTCTTCTTTTACATTATCATCAATACTGTCATGGTAAACTACTCTAAATGTATTTTGTTTATTTTGATTATCAAAATCCAGCCCATAACAATCATCCATAAGTATGAAAAATTGTAATAATCCTTTTTGAGGATAATCTTCCATTCCTACAAGCTCTTCGCAGTTTATTTGTGCTAATAATGTAAGTTGTCTTCCATCATCATCAACAGGAATTTCTGCACCAACAGGTAAATATGGAGTCCCTCCTACTTTTGAATCTATAAGTTGTGTTTTTTGTTTTTTTAACTCTATACTTATAGCTTTCTTAGCTGTTTCTTTTTTTATGCAATTGTATACTTTTAGTATTGCTTCTTTTTTATTCATTCTCTTTCTCCACCTATTTATAATTATATAACCTATTTTTTCATATAAAGGTAAAATATATTTTATTTTAGTATAAACTAAAAATTTAAACAATAAAATATAAATTAATTTATATTCCACAATTTAAAGCTAATTATAATTTCCTATACATTATAAAAAAATGCTACAAAATAGATAACCTACTTTGTAGCATTTTTGCTTTTAATTTATTATTATTTTACTTCAATTATTTCCTAAGCTGCTTCAGCCAACTTCTCAATTTCCATATTCTTAGGCAGTACTAAATTTAAAACAATTGAAACAACGAATACAACTGCAACACAGTTTCCGCTGAATATATCTTGTATCATTTTAGGGAATATCGACCAGATTTCTACTTCTGTTGCAGAAGTGAATCCTATCCCTACTGCTAAAGATAATGCTGTAATTATGATATTTCTTTGTGAGAAACCTGCTCTTGCAAGCATCTCGATACCACTAACTACGATTGTACCGAACATCATAAGTGTACATCCACCTAATACTGATTCTGGAATAGAGCTGAAAAATGCACCGATTGGTGGAACAAATCCCGCAAGAATCATAAATATAGCACCTGTCATTATTGTAAATCTATTTACTACTTTTGTCATAGCAACTAGTCCAACATTCTGGCTGAATGATGTTACTGGTGGACATCCAAACAGACCTGTTATAGCACTTGAGAAACCGTCACAAGAAAGTGAACCTGAGATTTCTTCTTCTGTTATATCTCTATCTAGCCCTTTTGCAACTACTGCTGCTGTGTCTCCTATTGTTTCAGCAGCTGAAACCATAAATATAATACATACTGATATAATTGCGTTTATGTTGAATTCTGGTGCAACTGGTAAAAGTTTAGGGAACGCTATAATTCCATTAGATAAAATTCCTGATAAATCTACCATACCTAAACAAAGTGATACTATATATCCTACAAATAATCCGAATAATACTGATAATTGCTTCCAAAATGATTTTGCGAAAATATTAAATAAAAGACAAGCAACTAATGTGATTGTACCAACCATAATATTTTGTAAAGAACCAAAGTTTTCAGTGTAGCCACCTCCGAATGAACGTACACCTACAGTTAATAACGAATAACCAATCGTTGTAACGACAACCCCCGAAACAACTGGTGTTATTATTCTTCTCCAATATTTAGCTAACAATCCTAATAGTCCTTCAAAGATACCACCTACGATAACTGCACCTACAACAGCACCATAGCCGTATTGAGCTCCAACATAAGATAAGATTGTAACGAATGTAAAACTTACTCCCATAACGATAGGCAACTTTGCCCCTACTTTTCCAATAGGATACAACTGAATTAATGTTGCTATACCTGCCATAAACATAGCATTTTGTAATAACGTAGTCATCTGTTCTTGCCCTACACCTGATGCACTCCCTATCATCATAATTGGTGTTAAATTGCCCACGAACATCGCAAGAATGTGCTGTAGACCAAACGGAATTGCCTTAGATAATGGCACTCGTCCATCTAATTTATAAATATTTGCAATACTCGAAACTACTTTTTCTCTTTTTTCCATCATGTGTCCCTTTCATGTGTGTAAACTTAATATGAAATTAGTATACTATAAAACTTTTAAATTTACAATTGTAAAAATTAAAATTTGTTGTTTAATTAATAAAAAAATCATTTTTTAAGAAAAAAATATGCTACTTTCACTTATATATTAAAACATATATATTAAAAAGTTCGTATTTTTCCATATATTTAAATACATTTTTCATTATTTCCTTTACTATTTTAGATTTTTATTTTTATCAATAACTTTATCAATATTTTTATATTTTATCTATATACAAACACAAAAAAGTAGGAGCTTAGCCCCTACTTTTTTGTTAACATATTAAGTTATTTTCTTCAAAATTAATCGTAAATTTCATACCATTTTGAACACTTTCAAATGAGTGTGAGATATTTAAAGTTTTTAGAATTTGTTGAACAATATAAAGTCCCAACCCATTTCCGCCGGTGTTTTTATTTCTGTCAAATTCCGCCCTATAAAACGCCTCGAATATATGATCTAGATGATTTTGTTCTATTGGTTTACACTCATTTTCTATTATTAATGAATTTTTTTCAAAATATATATTTATATTTTTTCCATTATCGGTATAATTCACTGCATTAGATATAATATTCGATAATGCCTTTTTTAACATTGATTTATCAGTATTTATATTTAATGAGTTTGAATAATCTATGTTCATATTGATTTTTTTTGATTTTGCGATAATTTTATATGGCTCAATAATACTTTCTATCAATATTTTTAAATCTACTTCTTTCAATTCTTTTTCGCCGTTCAAAGAGTTAAGTCTAGATGTATCTAGTATCTCTTGAACCATACTACTTAAATTAACAACAGCTTCTTGACATTTTGGGAGATAAACATCATGATTTTTATACTTCCCGATATTCAAAATCATATTTTCAAGCATTATATGTATGCTCATAAGAGGTGTTTTTAATTCGTGAGAGGCACTTCTTAAGAAGTCTACCTTGCTTTTTTCCGATTTACTCACATTTTCAATTTCCTCTTTCAAAGAGTCAATCGTATCTAATAAATTTTTATATAAACTATTTATATTTGTCGCTAAAAGCTCTATCTCATCTCCAGTGTTAATATCACAATACGCATCTTCTTTTAATACTTGCATCTCTTTTGTAACGTCACAAATTTGTTTTATTGGTTTTGTTATTTTTTTTGTATATATATATGATGCAAATAATGAAATAATAAGACTTATACCGATAGAATATGGTAATATCATAAATACTACACTTCTCGCTTCTTGGAGATATTGTAAATCCATAGCAACTTTTATTGATGCATCTACGTTATCTTTTGTCTTTAACTTTTTAGTGTAAAGTAATGATGAATCACTAATTTTTAGAAAATCATTTTTAACTTCTGTTGAATTTGATTTCTTATTATCTTCTATAAAATCCGTTTTATTGTCTATAACTAGCGACTGTTCATCTAAAGCATCTGGGTTTATATATATATCACAACTTTTAATTCCTTCATATACTTTATTTTTTCCATTTACACTCAACAGTATATTTATGTTATGCATATCAGCAAATTTCTTAGCTATTTCATCGCTCTTATTTGAATTATTATTTTGTAATTGCTCTGTTAATTGATAGCTTATGTTGTCTAAATCTTGCTGCTTTTTATTAGTATAAAAACTCGGCAAAAGCATATACAACAAAGTGTGAGAAATTATGATGATAATTGCCATCAGCCCAACTGTAAATAGGTATGTTTTTTGGAATAGTTTCATCTTTTTCATTACTTATCCTCAAACTTATACCCAATACCTTTTACAGTTGTAATACAATCTAAATCTAGTTTTTTTCTAAGATTTTTAATATATACATCAATAACACGATCAGCTGGGGCCTCGTCTATTTCCCAAAGACTATCTAACATTTGATTTCTTGTTAGCACCTGGTTTTTGTGCTTAATTAATAATTCCAATAACTTTATTTCCTTTGGTTTTAAATCTACTGGATTATTATCTTTCTTTGCACAAAATCCTAAAAAATCAACCTCAACATCTTTATAAATCCATTTGTTATTTTGTTGTCTTCCTTGGATACGTCTTTGCAAAGCTTCAATTCTTTTGTGAAGTACTACAACCGAAAATGGTTTTGTTATATAATCATCGGCTTTTTCATTAAAACTCATGATTTGACTGTAATCATCAGTCATTGCAGTAAGCATCATAACAGGAACATCGCTTATTTCTCTTATTTGGCTCAATACACCAAACCCATTTATTTTTGGTAGCATTATATCCAATAAAACTAAATCAAATTCATTTGATTTGAATAAGTCGATACCTTCTTGCCCATCTTCGGCAACCATAACATCATATCCAACTTCGGATAAATATTCACTTATCCCTTCTCTTATATCTATCTCATCTTCTACTATTAATATTTTTGTGCTCACTTTTTTCAACCTCATCATCTTTTAATTATATTTTATAGTATAGTATACTATAATTTAAATATTATATTAAATATCTTTTTTATGTTTTAATTTAAACTTAAAGGCTTTTATTAATTTTTGCTTGCACAATTTGACTTACATCCAGAACATTTTGAATTACAAGCTGCTTCTTTTGTTTTTGTAAATGTAGTTTTTATAGCTCCTCTTGGGCAAACCTTTATACATTTTCCACATCTTATACATTCTGCACTGTTTGGAGTTTTGTATACTGCGACATTCATGTCACATTTTCTCTCACATAATCCACATTTTGTACATTTGTCTTCATCAATTTCATATTTATAAAGAGAATACTTGTTGAATAGCCCATATATAGCACCTAATGGACATAAGTATTTACAAAACGGTCTATAAATTTTTATTGATAATATAACAACACTCACTAATATAAACATCTTCCAAGTAAACAATGGTCCAATTATTTTTCTAAGTGAACTGTTCATTGATACTAGAGGTACCCCTCCAAGCAATGTTCCTGATGGACAAATTAATTTGCAAAACCAAGGATTACCCTCTCCTGCAAAGTTTGTCAGTGTAAGTGGCATTATAATTACAAATACTACTAATATAACATATTTAAGATATCTTAATGGCTTATCCAAAGGCACCTTTTTAATTTTTTTAATAAATGGAATTTTGTAAAGCAAGTCTTGTACTAATCCAAATGGACATAGCCATCCACACACAAATCTTCCTACAAACGCTCCAACCATCATTAAAAATCCTATTATATAAAATGAAAATTTAAAATTTCTACTTCCCAATACGGCCTGTAAAGAACCTATTGGACAAGACCCTATCGCCCCTGGGCATGAATAACAATTCAGCCCAGGTACACATAGTTGTTTACTATCACCTTGATATATCTTCCCTTTTGCAAAGCCCAAAAAGTATCCATTAGTCAATGCAGTAAACACTATTTGAACGGTTAGCCTCAGGTTTGACTTTATCTTTCTTATTAAATCCATACTATCACCTATCCAATTCCTATACATTCAAGACATATAATATTTGATTTCTTTGACACAACTTTATGTTCTTGTCTGTGAATTCCAAGAGATACAAAAAGCATCCCTGCAATAAATATTGCTAAACCTACTTTATTTTTTTTAATAATATTATTCATTTGCTTCTACCTTCTTTAATACTTCATCTATTTTTGATTTCCAGCCATCATAATCGTTAGAACCTTCTATACTATCAACGATATTTCCATCTTTATCTATAAAGAATGTTGTTGGGAATGCTTGTAAAAGCAATGTATCATCTTTTTCTACCATATCTTTTGTAACTGTTAATTGTTGATAAGTTGCATTTGCTTTTGATAATATTTCTTTTGCTGTAGCTTTTTCTTCATCAGTTAATCCAATTCCCGATTCTAGCAACATACCTTTTATCGAAACGCCTTTTTCTCTATATTCTTTGTTTAATCTATCTAATGTTGGTATTTCTGATATACATGGGCTGCAGCCTGTGTTCCACACATTGACCATAGTCAGTTTATATTTTGAGAATATAGATTTATCTACCTTATTTCCATCTATATCTGTAGTTTTCATATCTTTAAATATTGTGCTAGATGATAAACTTGAGTTTGTATTTTTGTCTGTTTTTTGTTCTGTTTTTTGTTCAGTCTTTTGATTTGAGCCTTGTTGGTTTTTATTTGAGTTATTTGATTGTGAACATCCTACTACTGATGTTACTGTCATCATCGCTACTAATGCTAATGTTGCTTTTTTTGTTATTCTTTTTCTGTTCATATTCATTCTCCTAATACTTCAATATTTTAATTATTATTTGTTTTGCTTTTCTATGGTTTAATATTAAAATTTCAATATGTAACGTATATGAAATTAAATAACTATCTTTATAAAATGAAGATTTTGAGGTAATATAAATATACGGATTAACAATTAAAGAGGTGTCACAATGAAAAATTTAAAAATATATTTTACATCGGATTTACATGGTTATGTATACCCTACTGATTATGTTGATAGATCTCAAAAAAACATAGGTCTATTAAACATAATAAATCAATTTGAAAAAGACGGTAATACATTAATAATAGATGCTGGAGATACTATCCAAGGTTCTCCTTTCACAAACTACCTTAGTACTGCTGAGTTTGATGTTCATCCAATAGCTACTATATTCAATAAAGCTGGATACGACTATATAACTCTTGGTAACCACGACTTTAACTACGGATTTGATTATCTTAAAAAATACCTTTGCAACTTAGACGCTAAGTGTTTATGTGCAAATGTAGATGATAAAACAAACGAACTTGGTATATTCCCTTACGATATAAAAACTTTAGAGAACGGATTAAAAGTTGGTATCATAGGATTTACTACTGATTTTATAAATATTTGGGAGAGAGCTGAAAACTTAGCTAACTTCACTATAAACGATACTATATCATCTATAAAACCTTATTATGATGAATTAAAAGGTAATGTTGATGTATTAATAGGTGTTTATCATGGTGGGTTTGAGTACGACTTAGATTCTCACAAAAAATTAAGCGAAACTAAAGAAAACGTAGCTTATAAGATATGTCATGAACTTGGGTTTGATTTATTATTAACTGGTCACCAACACATGGAGATATCTGATATAGACTTACATGGTACTCATATAGTTCAAACTCCACACAACGGAAGTAAATTCATAGAGTTAAACTTAGAATTTGACAACGATCAAATCCAAAAAGTAACTTCAAAATTAATAGATGTTGAGCTTAGCCCTAACAAGGAAATGTACGATAAATTCTTACCTCTAGAAGAAAAAGTTCAACAGTGGCTTGATACTCCAGTTGGGTTCTTAGATACAGAGTTACAACCTTCAGCTCACTTAGACATGGCTTTAAACGGTTCATCTCTTGCTAACTTTATAAACCAAATCCAATTAAGTGAAAGTGGTGCTGACATTGCTTGTACTTCTTTTGCAAATGTTATAAAAGGGTTCGAGAAAAACGTAACTGTAAGAGATATAATGTCGACTTACCCGTACCCAAATACATTAGTAGTATACGAAGTTAACAGAAAATACTTAGAGCTTGCTTTAGAAAGATGTGCTAGCTACTTCGACTTCAAAGACGGTGAAGTAACTATATCTGATAGATTCTTAAAACCTAAAGTTGAGCATTATAACTACGATTATTTCGCTAACTTAAACTACATATTTGACATAACAAAAGAAGTAGGAAACAGAGTAACTTCTATAGTTTATAATGGGAAAGAATTAGATCACGACACTACTCTTAAATTAGTTATGAATAACTACAGAGCTAGTGGTGCTGGTGGATACGAATTCTACACAGAATGTAAAGTTGTAAAAGAAATCTTAATGGAAATGCCTGATATAATAATAGATTACTTTAAAAATAATACAAACGTAACTGTTGATAAATCAAAATATTTAACTGTTTTAGCATAATTTTAAAGCCCCTTATAGAGAACGCATATTGTTCCTCTCTAGGGGCTTTTTTAATAGATATTTTCCTTGCAATTAAATAAAGCTGATTCCACTTGGAATCAGCATTTAAATTCTAAAACTTAGCCTCTTGCTAATTTATTTCTTACTTTAGTTGATATATACTCTACTATTAGAACTAATACAATTAATCCACATAGTATAGCACCAACTTCGTCCCAACTTAATGAGTTCATAGCAAATATTAAAGGAGCTCCTATACCACCTGCTCCAACTAATCCTAGAGTAGATGCGTCCTTTATATTTATTTCAAATCTATATATTACTGTTGATACAAAGTTTGTAAATAATTGTGGTAATATACCATATCTTATTTTTTGGAATGCATTACATCCAGCAGCATCTAAAGATTCTAATATTTTTTTATCTAAATCTTCTATAGTTTCTATGAATAATTTAGATACCATACCTATTGATGTTACTGATAAAGTTAAAACTCCTGCAAAAGCTCCAGGACCTGTAACTCTTATAAACATTAACCCATAAACGAAAGCTGGGAATGTTCTTATAGCTGCTATAAAGAATGATGTAATAACACTAACCCACTTTGGAACTATGTTACTTGATGCTAAGAATGATAGAGGAACAGCTATTATTGAACCTATTAATGTACCTAATAATGCTATACATATAGTTTCTAATAATAAAGCTGGAACTCCACCTTTATCTAGTGTGAATAACATACTAGTTTTTGGATGGAATATACCATCAACTACATTTTTAGCTATTTCTACACCATTTTCTTTTAAACCATTAAACTCAATTGAATGTCCTGCCCATACCATTATACCTATTATAAATAGTACTGTTAGGGCTTTATTTATCCATAAATTTGGTTCTTGTTTTAATTGTTTATTAACTGTTAACTGCATATTACCCTAACCTTTCTCTTATATATTTACTTACATTTTCTATTATTACTACTGTTATAAATAGCATAACAAGTATCATACCTAACTTGTCATACTCTCTCCAACCTATTTTCTCATTTAATATAAGACCGATACCTCCAGCACCTACGTATCCAAGTATTGCTGCGTATCTTACGTTGATTTCGAATGTATATAAACATATTGAAAGATATGATGGTAATATTTGAGGCATTATAGTTCCTATGAATGCTTTAAGTTTTGTAGAACCTAATGCTTCCATAGCTTCAAATGGTCCCATATCTACAGTTTCTATTTTTTCGTATAACATTTTTACAACTAATCCGAATGAGAATATAGTTATTGCTACTGTACCAGCAAATGTTCCTAATCCAAATATATAAGTTGCAACTAATGCTATTATTAAAGTTGGTAATGTTCTAGTTATACTTAAAAGAAATCTAACTAAATTTAAAACTATTTTTGACTTGTTTATATTAACTGATGATATTATAGCAAATGGTATAGCTATAAAACATCCTATCATAGATCCAAGTACCGACATTTTTATTGTGTCTAATAAAGGAGGTAATACAGATTTTGCATAACTAAAATCTGGTGGTATCATACCTTTTAATATAATAAAGAATTCGCTTCCTCTTTTCATTATTGTTGAAAGACTGAAACCAGTCACATTACTTGCAAGTAATACTGATATAACTAAACCTATTATTACATAAGGAACGATAGATTTAGGTGGTTGAATTTCTTGGCCATCACTTAATACTATTTTTTCCGGTTTAAATATATTTTTTATAGCTTTTAACATCTTAAGCCCCCATCATTTCATCCTGAGCTAATTCACGCCCGTATATTTGAGTTAATACATCATTTGTTACTTCGCTTGATGGTCCGTCATATACTATTTCACCAGCTTTTATTCCTATAACTCTATCAGCGTATTTTAATGCTAAGTCTACGTGATGTATGTTTATAAGAACTGACATGTTTAATTCTTGATTTATTTTTTTGAAGTCATCCATAACTTGTACTGCTGTTATTGGGTCTAATGCTGCAACAGGCTCATCAGCAAGTATTATTTCTGGATTTTGAGCTAATGTTCTAGCTAGAGCAACCCTTTGTTGTTGTCCACCTGAAAGTTGGTCAGCTCTTACATAAGCTTTATCTAATATACCAACTTTGTCTAAAGCTTCTAATGCTACAACTTTATCTTCTTTTGAATATAATCCTATTATAGATTTCCATAATGGCATATCTGGAACTCTTGAAGTTAATACGTTTTTTATAACTGAAGTTCTAGTTACTAAGTTGAAAGATTGGAATACCATACCTATTCCACGTCTGAATTTACGTAACTCTTTTCCTTTTAAGTTGTTAACTTCTTGTCCGTTTACAGTTAACACACCATCAGTTATATCATGCATTCTGTTTACTGTTCTTAGTAAAGTTGATTTACCTGCACCAGATAAACCTATTATCGCAACAAATTCACCTTGTTGTATTTCTAAATTTATATTTTTTAATGCATGTAATCCATTTGGATATACTTTATTTACGTTATCAAATTTTATCAATTGTATCCCTCCACGTTCTATTTATGCTCTGTTTTTCTTGTTTTCAATACATTTAATTGATAGTATCTTTCGTGATATTATTTTTTTAATTCGTATAAAATAAGTCCATGATACTAATCATGAACTTATTTATTTTACTATTGCATAGATTTTATTAGCTCTTGAGCTTTCTTTTCTTCTTCGTAATTTTTGCTATCTCCTATTTCATATCCTTTATGAGTATAGATAGATATTACATCTTGTCCTTCTGGAGTTTCAGCTATATTCATAAATGCATTTTGTAATGCTTTAACTAATTCTGGAGTCATTACAGAAGAGTTTTTAGTTACTGATATAGTATCATTGTATATAGGAGCTGTAACACCTATAACGTTAGTTTCTTCCCAAACAGACTTGCTTCTTCCGAATTCGCTTGTCCATTTATCAGCATAGTCAAGACGTGCATCAGCATAAGTTACCATAACATCTATTTGACCACTTGCTAATTGAGTTAATGCAGTAGCATAGTTATCTAAAGCCACTTTATTTGGTAAATCAGTTAATGATAAACCGAAGTTTTCTTGTAACCATAAACTTGGGTATATATATCCTGCTGGAGAAGTTGTATTACTTGATACACCCCAAGTAACGCCTTTAACATCTTCAGCTGTTAATTTTTTACCGCTATTTATTTTATCTGCAAGAGCTTGACCTTTTTCAGATGGTCCAGCTATTACTAAAGAACGATAATAAGTAACTTTTTTGTCTGTATTTTCTGTTGGAGCTGTATTCCAATCTGCTGGATTATCTGAATCATGGTTTAATCCAAAACGAGTAGCAGTTAAAGCAACATCTGCTCCATTTTCATATAATACATATGTTCCACCTGGTATAAATCCAACGTGTGCAGTACCTGATTCTAAAGCTTCACCAACAGCTTCGAAACTTGTACCTACTTCAATTCTTATATTTTTAAATTCAAATCCTTCTTTAGCTAATTCTTCTTTTAACATATCAGCTAAAGGTTCTGTTGCAGATTGTATTTCTTTAGGGTCTCTTGAAGGAACAAAGTATACTACTAATTCATCATCATCTGATTTATTAGATCCACATCCAACCATAAGAGCCATAGTTAATACAACTACAGAAAGTAATGCGAAAATTTTCTTTTTCATCATTGCGTCTCCTTTATTAATTATTAAGTCTTATTAATTATATCATATTTTTTATATTTTTGTGCAATTTTTTCCTTTTTTCGATTTATTTTTATTATTTTCAACTTATTTCGCATTAAATATGCTACACTATTTAAGTTATTTTTTACTTTTATAATATTTTCAATTATAAAAAACATTTCCCTTTACCATTTTGGTAAATATAGTATGATATATAATTATTAGATTATTAGTTTAAATCCAAAAAATTCACTTCGTTCATGGCGCCAACGACTTTGTTTGTTGCTTATATAAAAAAAAGTAGCTAGATTTAATATTCTAGCTACTTTTTACAACTCTATTTTTTAATTTTATATATTTCAATTCTTCTTCGCTTTAGCTTATTACTTTAATTTATTATATTCTTCATCACTTACTTCTTCGCACCACTCTGTTTTTGTGTCAACTCCTGGTACTTCTATTGCTAAGTGTTGGAACCAGCTATCTTTTGCTGCTCCATGCCAATGTTTTTCTAAAGACGTAAGCATATGACAAAATATATACGATCTATTCATTTGAAAATCCTCTTGTAAATTCTTTCTCTCAACTTAATTATAATTGTAGTACTTAAAGTTAACTCTAAGTCAAGGCATTTTTTAATCATTTAAAACATTCTTATATGTTTTTAAAATACTATTTCATAATTTAATCTTAAAATATTATTTCATGATTTAAATCATTTTAAATTATTATTCATTTTTATAAGATAATACGGAAGATATAAAAACTGTAAGACATAGTATACTCGTCATAGAAATTATGATACTCATAAATTTTGCGACAGGCGAAACAGGACTTATATCTCCATATCCAACTGTGGCAAAGGTGATAATCGTATAGTAAAACAAATCAAAAAATGTAGGATTATTAGTATACACCCCTTCATTGCTACAGCTAATAAAACATACTGCTAGTGCCAAACTTATTACTACCATGCACAAAACTATTACAGCCATAACGCCTATACTGTCTATTTCAAATGCTTTTTTAGTTTGCGCCTTAAAATCAGCAATTTCGGGACTTCTTATAAGTCTCAAAAGTACTTTTAAATTTAGATAATAGCTGAGCGTCACTCCAACAAGTCCGATTTTGTAATTTTTCGCAAATTCCCCGGGAAATATTATTAAAATCGTCATATACATGCTTATTATGAAATAACTTATCAATAAATCAGCTTTTGTGATTTTATCTTCAATTTTATATAAGAATTTGTATATTCTTGAAACACATAATAATACGCATCCTATTGCAAAATACAAAAATATAATTAAAAATATTGTCGTCAATGTCTTTCCAAACAAAATATAATTTTCTTCTACATATTTAAAAATCTTCTTAACTATATATCTCATAAGAGCATAAACTACGAATATTTGTGATATAAAAAGTATAAACCATTGATAGAAATTTAAATATCTCGATCTACCTTTAAGCAAATATCTATATTGATTATTTATCTCATAAATTAGTTTCTTGACGTTTTTAAACTTACCCATATTTACTCTTTTATAAGTTACTACTTCAAGTGCAAATAAAGTTATTAATATAAAAAATAATCTAAACATACTTCCTCCAAATCTAGTTTTATGATTTTTCAATATTAGTATGCTCATTATCTTTATAAATAATAAAATCTCACCTTTTTAAAAGGTCACCAAAAATTGCACTTCTCATATATTGTTAATATATAGTTAAACTATGTGAAAATTAATAGGTTTCAATGCTTATTGTAAAAGGGGGTATACAGACGCCATGAATTTTTTATCTTCAGTAAATGCAGTTTTGCTTGTAGGCGCTTTATCAATAGATGCTTTTGTTGCCAGTTTCGCCTATGCCACAAGCAAAATAAAAATACCCTTTAAATCAGCTTTGATTATTAATGTTGTATCTACTACTATTTTGGGGATAGCCTTGTTTTTCGGAAGTATTGTAAGCAGATTCATTCCATCTATTTTTACAACAAGTATTTGCTTTACTATGCTATTAATGTTAGGCTTGGCTAAATTATTTGACAGTACGTTAAAAGCATTGTTGGGTACTCGCGGCTCACTAACTCGCAATTATGAATTTAAGGTTTCCGACTTTAGGTTTTTCTTAAAAGTATATATAGATAATACAGCAGCAGATGTCGACCATTCGCTTATATTATCACCAAAGGAATCATTTTCTCTAGCATTAGCACTATCTTTAGATGGATTGGCGGCTGGTTTTGGAGCAGGTTTAGTTTCGGCTAACTTTTTTCAAATAATTTTATTCTCACTTATTGTAAATATAGTTGCAATCCTCGGTGGTTGCTTTATAGGAAACAAAATAGCAGAAAAAACAGAGCTTAATCTGTCTTGGTTGAGTGGTGTGACATTAATTTTATTAGCTTTTTTAAAATTGAAATAAATATTTGAGATTGATATATAAATTTGTTTTCTCATTAATATAAACGGGAGTTGGTAGAATGTGAATTTCTATCGCTCCCAAAAAAATTCCCTTTTGATTAAAGTTCTATATTTCTTAAAATTCTTATCTGATATTTGTTAAAACTCTACATTACACCTTTATATGTTTACACTTTTATTTGTTAAAACTCTCTATTATACTTTCAAATTTCTCTTTATTGCTTACATCCAAGTAAGTAAATAACTACAAAGTGCGTTATTGCATACCATTATCCTGTTTTATATAATTTTTATATAAATTTTTAAAAGGAGATTGTATTATGAAAAACCTAAATTTACTTTACTTCAGCCCTACTGATGGGACTAAAAAAGTTGTAAAAGAAATCGCAAATGGTATCGGATGTGAGTACAAAGAATTTGATATTACTTTAGCTCAAAATAGGACTCAGAAATTATTTTTTGATGAAAATGATTTAGTTATAATCGGTGTGCCTACTTATGCTGGTAGATTTCCAAAATTACTAAAAAGCTATCTTGATAAAATTTCATGTAACAAGGCTATGGCTGTATTTGCTGTTACATATGGAAACAGAGATTATGAAGATTCACTTTTAGAGACAAAGGATTTATTTGAATCAAAAGGATTTGTTGGACTAGCTGGTGCAGTATTCGTAGCCGAACACTCATCTACATCAAAACTTGCGACTAATAGACCAAATTCAGATGATCTAAAAATAGCTTATGACTTCGGTGTTAAAATAAAAGACAGACTAGAAAATTTAAATGACGTAAGCGAATTAAAACTAGAAGTTCCGGGCAACTTCCCTTATGTCGAAAAAATCTCCCACAAGTTCCAATGGCTCCAGAAACAGACGACACTTGTGTAAACTGCAAAATATGTGCAAAACACTGCCCTACATCTGCTCTAGATCTTGAAGATTGTAAAAAAATAGATCCAACTAAATGTATAAGATGTTGTAGTTGTGTAAAAAGATGTCCGTTTAATTCTAAAAAATTCACTCACCCTGGATTTAATAATATGAAAAACATGCTTGAAACTAATTTTGCTGATGTTGTTCGTATGCCGGAGATATTTGTTGGATAAGATTTATTTAACTAAAACTATATAAACTTTATTTGTGTAAATAAGCATAAAAATAGGCATACATCAGTATTTTAAATATATTAATACTAGAGTATGCCCTTTTTAGGTTGATATCATTTATGTTTTTTAATACTGTATAAAACTTTAATCTCCATATGGAAATTCTAAATCTTTATCAATTTCCAAGTTTTCTATCCAGTCGAATTTGTCGCTATGCTCCATCCCCCAATCAAACATAGCGCTCATAATCGGAACTAGAGTTTTCCCAAACTCAGTCACAGAATACTCAACTCTTGGCGGAATTTAATCATATGTTTTTCTAGAAATAAATCCAAATGCCTCCAAATCCTTTAGCTGTTGTGTCAAAACTTTTGGGCTTATATTTCCAATTGATTTCTCAATTTCACCAAACCTCTTCGTACCTTTTAACAATTTGCAAAGAATTATAAATTTCCACTTGTCTCCAAGCAAAAACACCACTAATTCTATTGGATATTTGATTTTTTTATTTTTATATTGTTTTAATAAAGTTGCTTTTCTGCTTTCGTCCATGTGTATATCCTTATCACAATGCCTACATTCTTGTTACTCTTGCAGGTTTTCTTGGAACTGTTCTTTTATATTCTACTCTTGGATAGCCAACTACCATACAAGATATGATTTTTTCGCCTTCTTTTAATCCAATCATTTCTCCTATTTTAGGATTCATCGATGCCGCTCTTTCAAAGAAACCGCTGAAATAAGTTCCTAGCCCTAGCGCATCTATCATAAGCTCCATTTTTGCTGATGCTAAACCACCATCTATTTCATTTTGCGCTTTTACAATTATTAATAATGGTGCTTTGAAGAATAATTGATCATGTCCATCTGGATTTTCTACAAAACTCTCATACATACGCTTCCACATATGGGCGTATTTTAGAAGGTGTTTTGGAGTTTCTTCACTTCCCAACATCTTGTCGGCCATTGCATTTAATGTTCCTAAAGTCATTCTTCTTAACTCTGGTATGCTGTCTTTTACAATAGTATAAGAAACATCTTGTATATTAGTTGATGTTTGTGTAAATCTTCCTGCATCTATTATTTTTTCTATTTTCTCTTCTTCTATTTCATCTTTTTTAAATAATCTAACACTTCTTCTAAATTTCATAAAATTCATTAGTTTATCTGCATCTATTGTGAAGTCTTCTTTTTCATATGGGATGACTTCTTCCATCGAGTATTCTTCTTCATCATCACAAGATACTGCTTTTACTGGACAGATTGCTATACAGTGACCACATTTTATGCATGTTAAGTTTCTTATGTGCGCTTTTTTATCGATCATTTCTATGTCGCTTACGATACAGTCTTGCTTACATAAAGTACATCCTATACACTTATCTCTATCTACTATCATTTTGTTCTCCTTTATATGATTATACGATTCTTCTTTTGTTTAATTTTAATTGCTGTTTTAAAGTTTTATCTATCTACAAAACGCATTATTTCGTCTACGTCTTTTCTTTTATTTGGTGCTGCATGTTCTCCATCTTCATACCCGTAAACTATAAGTGCTGCAACAGTTTCGTCTTCCGGTAAGTTTACTATTTTTGCTATAGATTTATCGTCTATAACTCCCATTATACAAGTTCCGACACCTTTTGCATGTGCTGCTAAACAGAATGTTTGGCATGCTATACCAGCATCAAAAACTTCCCATGAGTTACCTTTTGAAGTTATGTATTCTTTGTCATATGTTCCACTTTTTCCTTTTACAAAGCTAAGTACAGCTACTCCTTTTGCAGTTCTTAAAGTGTCTATATTGTATACGAATCCATTAACTCCATGCTCTGCTATTTCTTTTATTATTTCTTCGTCGTCTACTAATGTGTATCTAGCTATTTGGTAGTTTACCCAAGAAGGAGCCCATCTCGCTATATCGACAATTTCTCTCATAGTCTCTCTGTCTACTTTTTCGTCTTTATATTTTCTTACGCTACGTCTTTCTTTTATCATAGTTATTGCATCCATATTTTCACCTCTAATTGACCATTTATAATTTTATAATTTGCATATTTTTAACTTTTATACCTTTCGCATTAATTCAATAAATCTTACGAAATTTTTACGAAAGTTTTACAAATTTGCGTTTTTGTTTTAATCCACCTATTAACGTGGTATATTAAACACTACCGGTAATTTGTAGAAATTAAGTTATTTATATGGCAATTTTCTTCCTTTAAAAGTCAGTTGCCAACTCTAATCTCTACATATTATACTATATAAAATGCGATAATCATACCAATTTATCGTATTTATTAATTAAAAATCTAAACGAACTTATAGAAAGGATAATATTTATGACACAGACAGTTGAACTTCAAAAGAAGGAATTAGACAGAATAAGAGTATTTTCTGGTGCACAATTAAAATATATAGCATTTCTATCTATGTTAATCGACCACGTGAATAAAGCCTTAATATATCCAAATTTAAATGGGGGATTACTTTTAAAAATAAGTGATTTATTTGATGTACTTGGAAGGATAGCATTCCCATTATTTGCATTTTTTATAGTAGAGGGTTTTTTCAAAACGAGAAGTCGTAAAAAATATCTTCTAAACTTATTGATATTTGGCGTAATATCAGAAGTACCATTTGATATGTTTACAACACGTACATTCTTCAATCCTAGATATAACAATGTACTATTTGCACTAGCATTATCACTTGTAACAATTTGGATTATAGATACATTAAAAATAAAATTAGAAAAAATACCTCGTTTCCTATGGTATTTGACTACAGTATTAATTTTAGCTATTATGTGTATTATATCTCTATTCCTTTCAGTAGATTATGATTACCATGCTATATTAATAGTATATTTCCTTTATGTATTTTATAATAAACCTATATTATCATGTGTATTTGGTTATTTATCAATTTTCAAGGAGGTTTGGGCACTTCTTGGTTTTGGATTTATACTTATGTACAATGGAAAACGTGGCAGACAAAATAAAATGATAAATTACTGGTTCTATCCTGTTCATATATTAATATTAGGTATATTAAGGATGGTATTCAATATATAATTTAATATTTTTCAAATAAAAAATGGGCAACGTATAAATTTACGTTTGCCCATTTTTCTATTTAAAATATCATGAGGGAATATTTATATATCTATATTACTTGCTAGAGAACTAACTTTTTATCTTTTAACTCAAGTATAACATCTGACTTGCTCGCAAGATCCTTACTATGAGTAACAACAATCACACATTTTCCATGTTTATGTGCACTTGTTTTTAATATTTCTATAATTTCTTCTTCTGTATCACTGTCTAAATTTCCAGTCGGTTCATCTGCCAAAATTACTGGTGAATTTGCAACAAGTGTTCTTGCTATGGCAACACGTTGTTGCTGACCTCCGGACAATTTCAATACATTTCTTTTTATTTCATCATCTTTTAATCCAAGCTCATTTAAAATAGTTTTATCTGCTTTTGGGTTTACTATTTTTAAATTTTCTAATGGAGTCATATAATCAATCAAATTATAATTTTGGAAAATTAGTGAAACATTATTTTTTCTATGATTCTCATATCCTTTTTCCCTAATATCCTGATTGTTATATAGTATTTTACCACTTTGTGGTTCATCAAGACCTGCCAACAATGATAGCAAAGTTGTTTTTCCAGAACCAGATACACCTAAAATCGTGTAAAACTTGCCTTTTTCAAACTCCATACTTATATTATTTAATATTTTTTTACCATTTGTATATGAATAATTAACTTTATTTAATGCTAAAATTGACATTTGTCTTCCTCCTAGCTCATTTTCGATAGTATTTCTTTTGGTTTTAATCTTATTATTGATGATGAAGATATCATTACAGAACTTATGATAATAGTTGCCCCTATTGCATAAACATAAAGAACTTCTTTTAAACTAACATCAACATCAATCCCATCTACTGTTTGAGTTGCTAAAGAACTGTTTGCATCATATCCTAATGACATTCCTCCAAACCCTTGTTGCACCTCCTGAACAGCTTGTTTGCTTGCCTGGCTAACCATTGCATCTCCTATATTTTGTGATATCATCTTACTTGAAAAATATGATGTTCCAAAAGCTAGCACACTTATAAGTAACAATTCAATTATATATTGTGAAATTATTTTAAACTTTCCAACTCCGATAGAAAGTAAGATACCTGTTTCATGAATTCTTCCTTGAATCCAAAATGCTAAAACTAATGAAAGCACTATTATTCCAACTATAATTGAACCGATTAAAAGCATATTTACGATTTTTTCTAAGCTATCAAATGACTTAGATAATGCTAAAAACGTATCATCACTTTTTGATATATTATAAAGACTCCAATTTTCTTGTATTTTATTGACATCTGATATTACATCATCTACATTTTTATTAGTATTAAACACAGCACTTGTATATTGGCTGTTTCCTTTTGAATAACCATATAAAGCATTTAATGTGTTCATATCTGATAATATAAGGTTTTCTGGTATTTCTAACTTACTTCCCATTCTGTCTGTATTTTGGCTTTCAAAAATACCTACAATTTCAAGATCATATTCAGACGGTGCATCTTTAGATGCATTATAATCTAAGCTGTCTTTAGTTCCTATTATCCTATCTCCTACTTTTAAATTATTTTTTTCGGCTAACGCTTTGTGAACTAATACTTTATTTTTATCACCTTCTACAAGGTGTCTACCTTCAACTAATCTAAATGATTTACTCATAAATTTTGTGTCGTATTCTGTAAACTTATGAGCTTCTACAGGGAAAAGATTTTTATACTTTTTATCAGTGTATTGAACTGTGTTGTTTTTTGGCTCCACATTTTGAAGTTGCTTAAAAACTAGCCCAATCCCCTGAACTGATGCATCATAATTTTTTATGCCATTTACTTTTGATACTTTATTTACCAAACTCTCTGGCATTGTTCCTGTGAAATTTGTTGCCAAATTGTTTTGTATCTCAAATGTATTTGCTGTCTCCTTACTTGAATTTTGTCTTGCAATTGATGTAGCTTTTTTAATTGAAATTCCACTCAGTACAGCTGTAGCTATACAAAATAGAATAAAGAACATAAGAATACTTTTCTTTTTCTTTCGGGTTATATATAATACCGCTCTTTTAAAAGAACCCATTTTTTTACCTCCTTGTTTTATAATTTTTAGAAATTTTCATAATAAATATTTTAGACTTTGTGTCAGTCACTTCATTTATCTAAGATAGATTTTAAGTTTCCAATATGAAATATTTATGAAATGAATATAAAATTTTAATATTTTTTGTATAAAAAAACTACTAAGCCCTAAAACTTAGTAGTCACTTATCTTTATCTTAAATTTTAAAAGTACTTTTAATAAAAATTATATCTCAACTTCCATCTCTGCATATTGTTCTAATCCTAATTTGTTTAATTGTTCATCTACTGCTTCACCCTTTTCTACCACTCCTTGATTTACTAAATAAAGTAATCTTGAGCCAAGAGATTTAATTTGGGCAGCTTTATCAAATTACTGTTTTCTCCTCCAAATGGTAAATCTGGTGATATACAGACTTTCCCTGTGTGTAAAACGTGAATTTTTATCTCGTCCATATTCTTATCCTCCTGAAATTAGCTTCTATAAATTATTCTTTATCACATATTTTTTTATATCCATAGTTCACTTTTATTGTTTTTTTACTCTTTTATTATTTTTACTTCATTCTGATATTATTTTATACTATATGATTTTTATTTTCTGCTACAAAAAAGAGCAAAGTGTTTAAACTTTGCTCTTTTTTAAATTTCTATTAATCTTAGTGTTTGTGATACTATCTTAGCCAGACCGTTAATATTAACGTCATTAGGATTAGTTAGCCAAAAAGTATATCCAGCAATTACTTGAGATGCCACCATCTCCAAAATCAAATTGCAATTATCAGCATTATACAGACGATATTCACTCTCTAATAAATGATACTTCATTCCATCTTTCCATTTTTGAATAAATCTATTATTTATGTTGGCGATTAAAAATGCATAAAACACATCTTTATTTTTCTTTACATAATTAATTGTCTCTTGATAATATGATAAATAAACGTCCGACTTTATATCCGTATTCATTAACTCCTCATTTAAATGCATCATCTGAGAAATATGATAATTTTCTATATCTTCTATAAGTTCATCTATATTTTTATAATATACATAAAACGTACTCCTAGCCACATTAGATATTTCAGTCAATTCCTTAACGCTGATTTTGTAAATGGGTTTTGTTTTCCACAACTTTATCAACCCATCAAACAATACCTTCTGTGCAGTAGTAATTTTTCCTGTTTTTAATTCATTAATTGATTTATAAGGATTTTCCATTGTAATACCTCTTTTACACATTTTTTGATATTCTATTATTTTGTGCTTACATAGAAATTTTATCAAAATTAAGAGGTATTTAAAATATTATATTTTTGTTATTATCTATAAACTTACTCATTATACCAAACGATATAATATATAATTTTCTTATAATTAAAAGAACTACTAAGAATAAACTCAGTAGTTCTTTGCTTTTTTATTTTCTAAATTCTTTATACATTTGTATCATTTCTTCGGCTAAAACTTTAATAGTTTCAGCTGACATCATCTGGTCTTCTGCATGCATTATTATCAACGAAAATTCGACTTTATCTCCAGATGCTTCTTGTTGTATTAATGATGAATGTGCATGATGTCCTTTTAGCATATATTCTGCTGATTCATTTAATTTAGCTTCGGCCTCTTCATAATTACCTTCTCTAGCAACTCTTAGTGCTTCTACTACTAATGATTTTGCCATCCCCACATTACTAATAATTTCAAATGCTATTAATTCCATACCTTCCATTTATGTCACCTCTAATTGTTAAATATTATGCTAATCCCTCAGTTGTATCTTTTTCTGAATTATCATCATCTACTTGTGATGCTTTGCCTGCTGCTATTACGAATGGTGCATAAATTAATACACTCACTGCTAAACATAGTACACCTATTAATAGTGCTAATACATTTCCTCCTGTTCCAAGGAATGGTATTAATGGACCTGGTGTTGTCCATGGAACACCATATGCTACTGGAGGAATTATTTTAAATATGCAAGTTGCTGAATATCCTATTATTATGTTTACTATTGGTGCTAAAACAAATGGAATTATATATATTGGATTTAGTATTATTGGTAATCCGAATATAACCATTTCATTTATATTGAATATCCCTGGTGCTAAAGAAAGTTTTGCAATACTTTTTTGATCTTTAGCTTTACTGAATAATATTAGTGCTATTACTAACCCTAGTGTAGCCCCTGAACCACCATAAGCTCCAAATGCATCAAATAATCCATTGAAAGTTACTGGGAAAGGTGCTCCCCAAGCAGTACCATGTTGAGCTGCATATAATACATTACTATTTACAGCTTCTGCAAACATTGTGTCACGAACTGCTGCTATTGTATTAGGACCATGTATACCCATTGCCCAAAGTATTTGGCATATAAATGCTAATACTATTACAGAACCTACATTTTGTCCTAATTTTGTTAGTGGTGATTGGATTACTGCATAAACCCATTCATGTAATCCGCCAGGTGCAACTTTTTTAATTAAGAAGTTTATTATTGAGAATGATAAAGTTATTAAAATTATAGGTATTAATACCTTAAATGATCTAGCTACTGCTGGAGGTACTTGTTCTGGCATTTTTATTTCTAGCTTTTCAGATTTTGATAAAATTGCCATAAGTTCCCCAACTACTAAACCAACTATTATCGCTACGAATAGACCTTGTGAGCCTAAAAATTTAGTTGTTAAATGATTTACATTATCTACCCCTACATAATCTGGATATATTATAAAGTAAACTGAAACTGCTGTTAAACCTGTTAACAAATCATCAGCTTTGAGTGTTTTGGCGAGATTTCTAGCAACTAAAAATACTATGAATATTGCTAATATATCTGCAGACCCTCTTAAAACAGGTGAGAATATATTTTGATACTCTGCAAAATTAGGAATTATTGACTCTAATTTAAGTAATTTTGCAACAAAACCATCTGGTGATAAGAAAACAAAGTTTAATAATACCATTAACGAACCTGCCATTGTTAATGGAAATGAAAGTATAAATGAATCTCTTACTGCACATATGTGCCTTTGTGAATTTAATTTAGCGGCAATTGGAACTAAGAATCTTTCTATGCCCGCTTGGAATTTTTCCATAGTAGTCATATGTATACCCCCTAGATTTTTTATATTATTTTATTTTAGCTAATGTACTTTCAAGTATTCCTTTACCATCCATAATTCCATATTGTCTCATATCGATTACTTCTACTGGTATGCTTCCATTTGTAAGTTTTTCTACTTGTGGTTTTTGAAAACGTACTTGAGGCCCTAAAAGTACTATATCTACATCATTTATTACACTTGAGCATTCTGCTATTGCTAATGCATTTATTTCTACTTCTTCCCCGCATTCTTTAGCTGCATCTCTCATTTTATTAACTAGTAAACTAGTTGACATTCCTGCTGAACAAACTAATAATATTTTTTTCATAATAACCCTCCTGATTTTTAAACCTTTTATTTTAATTTTTATTTTGTATGTTGAATATTATATTTTGTATTCTTATAAATTTTCTCCATTGCTGCTTATAACATCTTTGTACCAATAGAAACTTTTTTTCTTAATTCTTCTTAAATCTTTTTCATCATTTTCATCTCTATCTACATATACAAATCCGTAACGTTTTTGGTATCCATTTAACCAACTTAGTAAATCAGTAAATGACCATGTGCAGTAGCCTAGAAGTTCTATCCCATCTGTTATTGCTTCTTTACATGCATTAACATGGTCGCTTAAGTATTTTATTCTATAATCATCATTAACGATATCGTTTTCCTCAAGCTTATCAAATTCTCCAAGACCATTTTCTGTGATTAATATTGGTAACCCATATCTGCTTGTTAATCTTCTTAGGCCTATTCTTAATCCAGTAGGGTCTATCGCCCAGTCCCAGTTAGTAGTCTCTACATATGGATTTTTTGTATTTTTATAAACACCAGGTATACCATTTTCCTTAGTTGTACCTTTTTTACCTGTGTTATTCATTCCTTCTGATAAACCTACACCATCTAATGGGTTAGCTTTAACAGTTGCTGTTTGATAATAGTTTATACCTATAAAATCAGGTTTTCCTCTTCCTAATAGTTCAAGATCACCATCTTCTATTATTGGAGCTATTCCTAATCTTTCATAATATTTTAGTGCAAATGATGGATATGTTCCTTTACAATAAACATCTAACCACCAACTACAGTTTAACTCTTCTGCATTTTCCATTGCTAATACATCTTCTGGATTACAGCTATATGAATAATTAGGTCCAAATGCAAAGCTTGGTCCAATCATTCCGTTTGGTACATATGATCTAAAAGATTCAATAACTTTTGCATTAGCTAAGTTTGCAATGTGATTTGCTTGTAACATTCTTTTTTGATCTTTAACACCTGGTGGATGTAGGGCTGTTAAATAACCTAATGTTAAAAATACATTTTGTTCATTTAGTGAAACCCAATATTTTACCTTGTCACCAAATCTTTTGAAAAGTGTTATACAGTACTCGTTAAAATCATCTATTATTTCTCTTGATTCCCAACCGCCATATAAATCTTGAAGATGTTGTGGTAAATCCCAGTGGTATAAAGTGATTATTGGTTTTATATTATTTTTTATAAGTTCATCTATTAAGTCCTCATAGAATTTTAAACCTGCTTCATTTACTTGACCTCTACCTTTTGGATATATACGACTCCAAGCTATTGAAAATCTATAAGCTTTAAGTCCCATCTCTGCCATTAAAGCTACATCTTCTTTATATCTATTGTAATGGTCTACTGCTATATCTCCATTCGTATTTTTATAAGTTGTTCCAGGTTGTTTAGTATATATATCCCATATACTTTTTCCCTTTCCATCTTGGTCCCAAGCTCCCTCTACTTGGTAAGCTGCAGATGCCGAACCCCATAAGAAATCATCTTTAAATTTGTCTAATTCTTTATATATCATCTAATGTCCCCCTTTGTATCTTATAGTCTAAGTATAACTTATAATTTGTTGTAAGTAATAGTTTTTACTTCTAAAAAAACATGTCACAACTTTAATAATTTAATCCAAAAATAAAACAACTTGTTTTTTATTTAAATAGAATAATCTTATGTAGTTATTCGACTATATATTGGTTGTATAGCTTCTTTCCTATCCTTTCAATCATATATAAAACTGGTAATTGAGTAGTTATATCACTATAATTAACCTTTACCTGCTGAACATAATAAGGTATATTTAAATTTGACATTTTAGCAATTGTGCAATTTTCACTATTTGTTATGCTAGCGACAGAACAGCCTTCTTGTTTAAATCTATCTATATTTTCTATTGTAGATTCTGTTTCTCCAGATACTGACAAAGCTATTACCAAGCATGGCCCATGACATCTAAAGTTCTTTGGGAAAAACGGATCATCTATGTGGAATGTGAACTTTCCAATTGCAGAAAAATATCTAGCCGCATATTTGCATAATATTCCCGATGAACCTATTCCTAAAAATATAATTGTATTCGCCATTTTTACCATGTCGCATAAATTATCCAGACGTTTATCCAAATCACTTTTTTCTATATTTTTTAAAAAATTTATTATTTCAGAAGTATCATCACTGACCTTCTTCATATTATTTTCTTCTATATACATTTTGAATTTAACTTTAAATTCAGAAAACCCCTCACAATTTAACTTCTTGCAAAATCTCAATATAGTTGTTGTCGATACATGAGCTTCATCAGCTAATTCCCTTATCCTCATATATATTACCTTTTTTTTATTTTTCATTATATATTCGTATAAAGATAGCTCTAAATTGTTTAAACTTTGTATAACCTCGTAACTAAACATATTTTATCCTCTCCACTATAACTATCCATTACTAACTACATATTTTTTTGATTGTTTTAGATTTGCATTTATTATAGCTCCTAAAATATTCGCATCATTATTATATTTACATCTTTTAATTTCTGTCGTTATAAAATCTGCTTCTAAATATTCAATACAAACTTCTTTGTAGTGTTTTTTTAACTTATCAATAAACCAATCTTCTTCCGATATTCCCCCACCAATACATATAATCTCTGGATTATATGTAACTGTTATAGCTATTAATTCAACTGCTATATTGTTTATCCATTCATCTATTACTTCTTTAGCTAATTCATCCCCAGCTAAAAATTTATTACAAACTTCATGACCATATTCAACCTTTTCTTCTTCATCAACTTTACTGTTATATATCTCTATTAAACCAGTCATTGATGCGTAGTCACCCATTTTGTCTATTTTTTTAGTTTGGAAATTCATAAAAGGAATGTTGTGAAACTCTGCTGCAAATGAGTCTTTTCCATATATAACTCCATTTTCATCACATAAACATCCACCAGTACCTGTTCCCAAAATTAAAAATGCTGAAGATTTGCTTCCTTTTGCATTTCCTATTTCAAACTCACATAATCCTGCTGACTTCGCATCATTTATAGATGCCACTTCTTTATTTACTCTTTTTTCTATTTCAGAATTTATATTTGTTCCATACATATTTGCTACATTTGGAGCTGCATATGATTTAACATTAGACTCTTCATCAATAAGCCCTGGCGCACTTATTCCAACAACATCAATCAATCCATCATGCTTTATATTTGAACAAATATAATCATATAACTCATCTTTCGTATCGAATTTAGTTGTTTTTACTTTCCATCTTTCTTTTATATTATAGTCTTCATCTACCAAAGCATATTTAATAAACGTACCACCTATATCTATTCCCAAACTATATTTTGACATAATACATCCCCCTTTAATTTCTATACTAATATTTTTTAGGTTTTACTTTAACTTCATACAACTTTTTCTTTTTATAAGCTCAACATCTACTGTGTATTCATTGAATTTGTTTTCCCCTTTTTCAATAAAATAAATTATTGAATCAGTAGTTATATCTGCCATCTTTACTAAGTCCATCTTTATCGTCGTAAGTTGTGGATTTATATATTTACATTCCTCTATATCATCAAAACCTATTATGCTGATATCTTGCGGAACTTTTAAGTTCATTTCTTTCATAGCCCTCATTACCCCTATGGCTATCTTATCATTAGATGCAAATATCGCTGTCGGTTTATCACTTTGTGATAACAATTTTTTCGCAGACTCATATCCACTTTCTTCACGAAATTTCGATTCAATAATAAAATCATTATTTATTGAAATATTTGAATCCTGTAATGCCTTTTTATATCCTTTAATTCTATCTATTGATGACAACTTTCCAATATCTCCTGTAATATGAGCAATCTTTCTGTGATTATTATCAATCAAATACTTAGTAGCATCATACGCACCCTTAAAGTTGTCCGAATTAACTACTATGCATTTACTATATGCATTATTTTTTGTTATCTCTTGATCTATTAAAGCAACCTTATATCCATCATTTATTATTTTTTTAATTGTTTCATCGTTGTTGTTTTCTCCTATGAATATACCACCTGAAATCATCTTATTATAAAAACATTCTTTGATTTGTGTGTACCCCTCAATATTATGTATTATCTGCACCAATACCTTATATCCATTTTCACTTGCACGCTCGATTACCGAACTTGTAAACTCTAAAAAATAAGGACTCCTTGTAATTCTATTTTTCATACCATCTTGTCTTTCATTAATATCAATTATAAAAAGACCTATTACCTTGTTTTTTGCCCCTGCTAACATTCTTGCAGACGCATGTGGTACATAATCATATTCTTCAATTACTTTTAATACCTTTTGCCTAGTCTCCTCAGGTACATTCGGGTAATTATTGATTACTCTAGATACAGTACTCCTAGATACACCAGCAATTTTTGCAATATCATTACTCTTCATAAAACCTCCAATCAACTTTGTGAACGCGCGTTTATTTTCATAATCATATAGTAGTTGATATGTTTATAACTTTCAATAGTTTTTTTACATTTTTTTACAATAAAAGAAACTACTAAGCCATAAACTTAGTAGTTTTTTAAATTTATTGTTCTAAATATTTATCAAATATTATAGTTGCTAGCTCTTCCTTTGTTAAAGTTTCAATACTAGGTATATCACATAAGTCCATTTCTAATAAAAATTCTCCTAATTTTACTTCAAGATATGAGCCATTATCATCTGATTTAATTTCCCATCCTTCTAAGTCAGCTACTATATTTGCAATTCTTTGTTCTTTAGTCATTTTTACACCTCTTTTTTATTTTTATGTAATTATACTTTAGTTTAACTTTTATTTTGAATTTTATCAATCTAGTTATTAAATATAATATATACTTGTATTTTATTTATAGGCTAAAATACAAGAATCAATAAAGGCCCCTTTTAGCAATGATAAAATTATCAAAGCCTTAAGGAGCCTTTTTATAAATTACATTCTTTGATGTATTTGGTTATCTCTACAAATTTGATCTATGTACATATCTTTTTCTACATCTATAAATACTTTAGCTATAACTTCATAAGCTTCTGCCCATGCATTTAATACTTCTTCTGTTGCTGCATCTCCTAAAACTTCTTTTATAGCTAATAATAAATTTTTACCTACTATTGGATAATGTTCTGGTTTTACATATGAGTTAACGTGAACACTTCCTATTTTCTTTACTGCTGGTAATATTGCTTCTAAATTATCTATATTTTGAGCTGCTGCTAATACTGTCATTGCTAATGCTTTTGGTTGCTCACCAGATTCTTGTTTATCCATATTAAACATTTCTTTTACCTCTGGATTATTTGCAAACATTGTTTTATAGAAAGTTTTTGTTATTTCTAATCCATGTTCTTTTAATACTGGTACTGTACTTTTTATTATATCTATTGTTTTTTGATTTAACATAATTGCTATCTCCTTAATGTGTATTTTGTGTACACTTTGTTTATATTAGAAATATACCCCAGTATTTTTTGTGTAAACATTTTTTGAGAAATATATTTATATTTTACTTTTCCCACCTAAAAAAAGCTCATAGAAATCTACAAGCTTTTTATCAGTAATCCCCTATTTTTTTCTCTTTACAAAATATCTAGTATGAAGCAATTCATGTGCCTTATGACTTAGCGGATGATCCAGATATTTATCATAAATTGCCTGAACCTCTGGATTTTCTTTTGAAACTCTCATATTTTTTTCCCTATCTATATTATTTAAACCTTCTCCACGTTTTTGTAAAATTGCATCTTTATTTTTTCTGACTTTAGGTTGGCCACCACCGCCGACACAGCCACCAGGGCAAGCCATAATTTCTATTGCATGGAAAAATTCTTCTCCATCTCTTATTTTGTCAAGCATCTTGCCAGCTTCTTCTAGACCATGAGCTACCCCTATTCTAAGTTTTATATCTCCAACTTCTACATCACAAGCTCTAAATCCCTCAAAACCTCTAAGACTGTGGAATTCTACATTTTCAATTTTTTCGCCTGTCATATTTTCTAGGGCAGTTCTAAGTGCAGCTTCTATAACTCCACCAGTTCTACCAAATATAATTCCTCCACCTGTATATTCTCCCATGACTTGGTCTATTTCTTCCCCTTCTATTGTTTTTAAATCAATACCTGAGTCTTGGAATATTTTAATTAATTCTCTAGTCGTTATAACATAATCCACATCATAATTAAGGCCACGAGAAAATTCCGGTCTAGATGCTTCGTATTTCTTGGCAATACAAGGCATTATGGCAACCGAAGTCACTTCATCTCTTTTTAGTCCTTTTTCCTTAGCCCAAATATCTTTAGCCACAGTCGCAAACATCTGCATAGGTGATTTAGCACTAGATGGCACATCTAACATATCACCATAATTTTGTTCTATAAATTTAACCCATGATGGGCAACATGATGTCAGCATTGGAAGTTTTACACTTTTATCTCCTGAAAAATATCTTTCCAGTCTATTTTGCAATTCCGCAGCTTCCTCCATTATAGTTAAATCTGCTGCCCAAGATGTATCAAACACATAATCCACGCCCAGTTTTCTAAGTCCTGCTGCCAATTTATGCTCCACATTATCCCCAGCTTCAAAACCAAAAGCCTCCCCTATAGCAACTCTAACTGCCGGTGCCATTTGAGTGATGACTAATTTGTTAGGAGTCGATAAATCTCTGATAAATTTCAAAGTATTGTCTCCTGCTGTTATTGCATCTACTGGACAAGCAGATAAACATCTACCACAGTGAGTACATCTGTTGTAATCTATGCGTCGTTGTTCCTTTTTCTCCCCTGCTATACAATCAACAGGGCAAACCCTTTGACAAATTCCACATCCTATACATTTTTCTGTTATAGTAAGTTTAATCAGATTGTTGCATTGCATAGTGTAGCATCTGTCATCTTCAATATGTTCTTTGATTTCGTCATAATAATTTTCAATGATTTCTTCCATTATATTATGCTTTTGATTTAATTCTTCTTTCACTTCTTCTGCTAAAGATCTAAGTATATAAAGGTCCCTCATATTTGATCTGCCTTTACTTATTCTATCAAGTATTTGCCAAACTTTTTCTAAAGGCTCTTGCACTTTAGCATAATCTTTCAAACTTCCTTCATTTTGCATTAAACCAATTACTGAATCTGTATAAAACTTGGCATACTGAACTATACAATCCTCTTCTGATAAAACATTAATTGCCCTAATATAATTATCAAACAAATCAAAATCTAGCTCTTTGTCCAAATCTTCTTTAGATAAAAATCTACCATAAGGCGGAACTCCCACATGTGCCCCTTTAAAATCTCTTTTATCTAAAATTCCTCCTGCCAATTCTATAATTTCCGCAAGAGTAGCACCCTCTGGCACCTCAACTATTCCACTATTATTTATCCTTCCACAAATAGCAACTTTTCTCTTAGAATTATTAGTCATATTTTTTAGCTCTTCTTCACTGAAAACAGAAAAAACAGAGCCTCTATCACTATGTATCATAGTCGGCTTCATATTTGTCATATTTTTCGCTCCTTTATGTCTAACTTATAACTTTTTATTCTGTTTATTTTTTGCTTAATTGTTGGTTTTTATTATTGATTTTTAAAAAATCTTATGTGATATATTTGAAGTTGATTTTTATTAATAGCTTTGGAGATGATGTAATTAATTTGCATGAAGATATGGTAAATGGAAAAGATAAAAAAGCACTTCATTACTGAAGTGCGATAGTATAAATTATATTCTAAATATGTTTGTATGTATTTATCACAATTCCATCGTATTGTTCAATCTTTATTTTGATTAAAAACGCTTAATAACTAATTTTTTCATAAAACATACTTTGTTTTCTCAATATCTTAAATTTTATAATTTTATTTATTTTATAAGTATTAATAATATAATTTTTCTATTTTATTGTGAGAACATTTTCTAAAATACAAGTACCATCTCTAAATATTACATTCCTATATATATCAATATCTCCATCTTCTGATATTTTTATTGAAGTTCCCAATTTTGTTGCATTAATTGCTGCATTAGTCCTAGCACCATATACATTTGCACAATTACTTCTATCTATATCTTGTGTTTTTATCATACTACCATATGATATTATATTTAATGAATTATCTAAAATAACAGCTCCATCTATTGAAGATAATAATATAAACAATTCGTCATCAATTTCAGATATATTAATACCTTCAGATATTTCTAGTAATTTCATATAATTCTTTTCCGTATCATGCATCTCTATATATTCTTGTTTATTATCTTCAAATTCTTTTATATTCTCATCATTAATAATTACAAATAACGCACCTATTTTTCTATTAGAAATATTTAAAATATTATTTGTAAACTTAAATGTTAACTTAGTTAAGTTATCTAATTTACCCATTAAATTTGTTTTAAAAGTCAAAAGTCTATCATTTTGATATTTACCTAATATAATAATATCATCAATTATTGTAAAAATTCTTTCTAATACCAATTTTTGTGGATATTTATGTATAGCTAAAAATATTTCATGGTACAATGATATATAATTTCGCAAATTCCATCTTCCATTTTTATAACAGATTACTCCTTCATTACTAGAATAGAACACACTTTCCTTATTATTTAATGTTATATACATAATATCATTAAATAAAGTGCTATTCTCATCTGTAAATAATTGATTCTTTTCATGATATAATAGTTTTATCAATTTCTTACTTAACTTTTCCATATTTTTATCTATATTTATTTTTTTACTTTCTATTTTATCCAAAAGCTCATAACTAACATTTTTTGCCTCTTTATTGCTATCTATATACATCTCTAAAAAATCATCTGAAAAAAATTCTTTAATCACATCCATTAACTCATCAAGAATGCTGCATTTAAACAAAATTTCTTGATAATTCATTATTTTCTCTTTAAATAGCTTATCTATTAATTTACAATCATTATTCCTTCTCAATATACCAATAACATAAAATTCATCATCTAATAGTAAAACATAATTTTTATTATCTATTAATTTTAACAATGGCTTTTCTTCTAAAAAAAGTTTATCTATTCTTACTTTGTTTAAATTTATTAATGTAAATTCATTCATAGATTTAATTTTTTTTAAAGCATTCTTATTTCTACATAATATTATACCTATATCTATACTTTTATTTTCATATGTTAGCATTGATATGTTTTTTATTGTATTTATAAAATTTTCTATTTGTAGGTTTATCCTTAAACTAATATTCATTTTATTTTCAAATAAATAATTAAATACAATATCATTAATTAATTTATCTATAGATATCAGATTATCGGAGTTTTGTTTTAGTAATTTGTATATTTCATTACTAGTTATATCGTATAGTTTGTTGTAATTATGCTTTAAATATGGCATTACTTTAAATTCTCTATCTAAATATACATATTCTAAGCCTAAATTTCTCTCTTTGATTAGATTATGTTTAGAACCTATAAATCTATCAATTTCATTATTAATCTCAGTTAATAAAATATCAAAATTATTCCCTTTAATATTTCCCATTTTTATCCTCTTATTATTTATATATTTTTTAATTACCAACAAAAAACTACTAAGCCATAAACTTAGTAGTTCCTTTTCCTCATTTTCGAGGTGATTTACTGGTGGAGATGAGGGGAGTCGAACCCCTGTCCGCAAGCCCATTCCTCGCTGCATCTACGTGTGTAGCCATCTGTATTAGTATCTCGCCTTTGATGTCGTCCAGTGGCAGACTACATCATCGGCCAGCCTCAATTAATCCACTTCAGGTCGAGGCGCCCAAGAAGTAGTTCCCTGCATAAATGATGTCCAGTCTTAACCGGCAGGAGGGCTAAGAGGGACAAGCAGCAATTATTAAGCTGCTAAAGCGTAATTTTCGTTTGCGTTTATTTTAATTCCCCAGGTTTTACGTGATCTAGAGGAGTAACACGACACGCAGCCTCAAGTTCCAAACCCACGTCGAAACCTTTACACCCCCATGGATGTTTAGAGTCTTTGAGACTTTTGCAAACTGTTATTTATTGTTCCACCATATTAAGTTGTATATTTAAAATATTATTGTATTAATAATATAATACTTTTTAGTTAAAAAATCAATGAAATATTTTTCATTTGTTACATAATGATAGAAACATTATATATTTTGTCTTGCTTGACTTATATTATTATAACTTTTCTATCATATTAAAGATTAATATCTTCCTGACATTTCTCTCTCAATACGTCTTTGTGCATCTTTTTTCGCCATGTCTTGACGTTTATCATAAAGTTTTTTACCTTTTGCTAATGCTAATTCTACTTTAACTTTACCGTTTTTAAGGTACATGTTAAGTGGAATTAATGAGTAACCTTTTATTGTTGTTGCCCCTATTAATTTTCTGATTTCAGATTTGTGAAGAAGGAGCTTTCTTGGTCTCATTGGGTCCAATTTGTAGAAAGAGTTTCCTTGTTCGTATGGGCTTATATGAACTTGTTTTAGGAAAACTTCAGAGTTATCCACAGATGCAAATCCATCTTTAAGGTTTACTCTACCCATTCTAAGTGATTTAACTTCTGTTCCTTTTAATTCGATTCCACATTCGTATGTTTCTTCTATAAAGTATTCGTGTCTTGCTTTTTTGTTTGTCGCTAAATTTTTAGTTCCTGCCATACTTTCACCTTCTTTTTACTTATTTTAGACTGATTTATAATTTATCATAGTTTTCCAATTTCGTCAAGTTCTCATGCTACACATTAAAAAGGGATATTATAAAATCACTCTATTTACTTTATAATATCCCTTATATAAATTTTTATCAACTATTCTGCTTCTACATCTCCGTCAACAACAGTATCTACTAATCTGTTGTCTTCTTTTACAGCAACAAGTTCGAAGTCGATTTCTCTAAAGTCTACATTTACTTTGCTAACTTTGATTCTAACTTGGTCACCTATTCTAAATATTCTCTTAGTTCTTTCACCAACTAATGAGTAGCTACTTTCGATGTAGTTGTAATAATCGTCAGTCATGTCGACCATTCTGATTAATCCTTCTACTGTGTTGTCTAATTCAACGAACATACCGAATGATGTAACACTTGATATTGTTCCGTCAAACTCTTGACCAATTCTGTCTGCCATATAAACAGCTTTGTAGTAATCGTGCACATCTCTTTCTGCTAATTCAGCTTCTCTTTCTTGTTCTGAAGATTGGTTAGATGCATACTCAACTATGTTTGCAAGTTGTTCACTTCTCTTTGGAGTTAATTTTCCGTTTAGTTGTTCTTTTATTATTCTGTGTATTTGTAAGTCTGGGTATCTTCTTATTGGTGATGTAAAGTGGCTGTAGTATTGTGCCGCTAAACCGAAGTGACCCACACATTGTGGTGCGTATCTCGCTTGTCTCATACTTCTAAGCATGATTGTGCTTATTGCTTCTTCTTCTGGTGTTCCTTTTATTAATTTTAGAACTCTTTGGATTTCTTTTGGATGAATTTGTTCTAAATCACCTTTTAAGCTATATCCAAATGTAGCTATAAATTTGCTTAAGTTCTCCATTTTTTCTGCTGCAGGAATCTCATGGATTCTGTAAACGAATGGAGTTTGTAACCAGAAGAAATGCTCAGCTACTGTTTCATTAGTTACAAGCATGAACTCTTCTATCATTCTATTTGATATTCTTCTTTCGTATGACTTGATATCTGCTACTTTTCCTTCTGAATTTAAGATTATTTTTGATTCAGGGAAATCAAAGTCGATTGATCCTCTTCTTTCTCTTCTCTTCATAAGGATTCTCGCTAATTTCTCAGCGTTGTGGAATTCTTCTACTAAGTTTGAGAAAGTAGCTTTTAATTTTTCATCGTCTTTTTCTAATATGTCAGACACTTCTGTATAAGTCATTCTAGCTTTTGAGTTTATGATTGACTCTGCTATATCGTATTTTAAAACTTTTCCGTCAGCGTTTATTTCCATAAATACTGATAAAGTTAATTTATCTTCAAATGGATTTAAACTGCATACTCCGTTTGAAAGTTGTTTTGGTAACATTGGTATTACTTTGTCAACTAGATAAACTGAAGTTGCTCTTTTTATCGCTTCTTTGTCTAGTTTTGACCCTTCTCTAACATAGTGAGAAACATCGGCGATATGAACACCTAGTTTGTAGTTTCCGTTTTCTAATACTTCTATTGAAACTGCATCGTCTAAGTCTTTCGCATCTTCACCATCTATTGTGAATGTTTTTAAATCTCTTAAATCCATTCTTCTATCTATTTCTTCTTGTGGTATTGGAACGATAACTCTGTCTGCTTCTTCTAATACTTTGTGTGGGAATTCTTCTGGTAGTCCATGTGCTCTTATTATTGAGTCGATTTCTACCCCACGTTCTCCCTTTTGACCTATAACTTCTATTATTTTACCTTCTGGCTTTCTTCCTTCTGTCGGCCAAACTGTTATTTTGCATACTACTTTGTCGTTGTCTTTCGCTCCTGAGAAGAATCTGCTTGGAACGTATATATCTTGTGTAAATTTCTTGTTATCTGGTATAACAAATCCAAAGTTTTTATTTGATAATTGGAAAAGACCTATAACAGTTTCATTTTCTCTTTTTAATACTTTAACGATAGCTCCTTCGGCTCTTCTTCCTTCTTCTGCTGGCTTTACTATTTCAGCCATAACTCTGTCGCCGTTCATCGCTCCATTTATGTCATCTGAACCTATGAATAAATCTTGTGTAAATTCTTCGTCTGATTCTACAAATCCAAATCCTTTTCTATGAGATATGAATTTTCCAACAAAGTATCCCATAGCGCTTGGTGTCATAACTCTACCTTTTTTAGATATAATTAAATATCCTTCATCTTGTAATTCCTCTAAAAAGTTGTTGAATAACGGCATCTCACATGAATGTATGTCAAATATTAATGCTAATTCTTCTTTTTTTAGGGGATTATATGCTTTTTCGTTTATAAGACCTAATAATTTCTCTTTTATTTCCGGTGTCATTTGGAATCCTCCCTTTACTGTATTTCTTAAATTAATTCATTAAAAGTGTTTACTCTAATCTATATGTTGTAATTTTTAATTTATTTAGGTTTACATGTTATTTAGATGTTAAAGTTTTAATATCCTCTATTTTTTAATATATTTATCTTATATTTTCAATTATTTTCACTATCTTAATTTTCTAGATTTTTTTTAATATATTATTAATTTTTCTCTACCACAAATCTGTGGATAAGTATGGTTTTTATTAATATTTTTCAAAAATCTATCTTTATTTAATGCTCTTTAGGATAAAGATTTTTATTAAAATTTTGTATTTGCCTATTTAATTTTAGATAATATTTATAGTTTTCCTATAAATGTTTTTATTTATGTATTTGGCCACTTTTATATTTTAATGAATTTTAATCCAAATCAATATTATACTTGATTTGCAAAATATTTTATAGATTTTCGTAGGAGAATTTTTCTTTTTTTGTAAGTATATGAAATTCGCTTCGCTCATAGCGCCAACGAATCAAAGATTCCGTTGCTTGAAATTCGCTTTGCTCATGGCGCCAACGAATCGAAGATTCCGTTGCTTGAAATTCGCTTCGCTCATTATAATAAATTTTTATATAATTAAAAATCGGTGTAGAGTAACACCGATTTTCTTAGTTCTGTTCAATTAAACAACTCTATACGCTATTTCCGTATATTTAAACCTGAGACCATCTTTGTGAGTGTGTATTCGTCACAATGTCATTATTGGCAGGTTAATCAATTTTTATACCTATATTAATCTATCATTAAATCCAAAGCTATCGATTGTGTGGATGATATGGAGGTTCATCGCTGTTTTTGCCCCTTCTGCATTTCTATCTTTCATAAAATCCATAATTAGTTTGTGATCTTTTAATGTTAATTCTGTTGCTTTTTCGTATTGTTTTGAAAGTTGGACACTTTCGTTTATCGCCTTGCTGATAATCGGTACTAATTCTTTCATAAATGAGTTACCGCTGGCTTTTGCAATAGCGTTGTGAAACAGTTGTTCCGCTATTGTTCTGTCTTCGTTGTTTAGGATTTTTTGCTCTACCATTTCGCCGTATTCGATTATTTTTTCAATCTCGCTGTCACTTGCCCTCTTTGTCGCATAATATACTCCCATAGGTTCTATAATCAACCTCATCTCCAATAAATCCGCCAAATCGGATGAATGTCCTTTTAAGTCTGAAAGTGTGAAATTGTCTACTTCGTCACTTTTTACAAATGTTCCTTTTCCTCTTTTAATTTCTACTATATCTTTTAAGACGAGCATTTTTATAGCCTCTCTCAATGTCGTTCTGCTCACATTTAAAATAGATGATAGCTCTGTTTCATTAGGCAATTTGTCCCCCACTTTAAATTGTTTTTTTATTGTTATCATATCTAGTATTTCATCAGCTGCTTGCTCTGATAATGATTGTGATTTTTTATATTCCATATTCTCCACCCCTTGATTTTTATTTATATACCATGCTATTACTTGTTACATTGCTTTTATTTATATATCTAGGTATTAATTATTATCTTAGTTTATATCTACATAATTTTTTATTTCGCATTACTTTTTATTAATTTTTCTCTTATTATTCAATATTTTCAGTATTTTTAAATTTTTCTATAAGTAATTATTGACATCATATGTTAAATGTATTAGTATGATGTTATATTATTTATAGGAAAATAATACCTCATAATATAGTCATTATCAATAGTTTTAAATTAAAAAGTCTGAATCTTTAAATTTTTGTATATAATTTTGAATTTAAAGGATACTTAAAATTTATGTTTCAGAACTTATGAAACCAATAAAAACAATAAATTATAAATTTTACATTAAATGAATATATTTTAAATTTTAGGGGGATAATAAAGATGAGAAGTGATGCAGTAAGAAAAGGGATGCAACAAGCACCCCATCGTTCATTATTTAATGCTTTAGGGCATACTGAAGAAGAAATGAGAAAACCTTTAATAGGTATAGTAAGTTCATACAACGAAATCGTTCCTGGTCACATGAACTTAGACAAAATCGTAGAAGCAGTTAAACTTGGTGTAGCTATGGCAGGAGGAACTCCTGTTGTCTTCCCTGCGATTGCAGTTTGTGACGGTATAGCAATGGGACATATCGGTATGAAATATTCACTAGTTACAAGAGACTTAATAGCTGACTCTACTGAGTGTATGGCTATGGCTCACCAATTCGACGGATTAGTTATGGTTCCTAACTGTGACAAAAACGTACCTGGATTATTAATGGCAGCAGCTAGAGTTAATATACCAACTATATTTGTCAGCGGTGGTCCTATGCTTGCTGGTCGTGTTAAAGGCGAAAAAAGAAGTCTATCAAGTATGTTTGAGGCAGTAGGTTCTTTCGCTGCTGGTACTATGGACGAAGATGATGTTTTAGAATTTGAAAGCAAAGTTTGTCCAACTTGCGGTTCATGTTCTGGTATGTATACTGCCAACAGTATGAACTGCTTAACTGAAGCTTTAGGAATGGGTCTTAAAGGAAACGGAACTATTCCTGCTGTATATTCAGAAAGAATAAAACTTGCTAAACATGCAGGTATGAAAGTAATGGAATTAGTAGAAAAAGACATCAAACCAAGAGACATAATGACTGAAAAAGCATTCCAAAATGCTCTAACTGTAGATATGGCGCTAGGTTGTTCAACTAACTCAATGTTACACTTACCAGCAATAGCAAACGAAGCTGGAGTTGATTTAAACGTAGATATAGCTAACGAAATAAGCTCAAAAACTCCAAACCTTTGCCACTTAGCTCCTGCAGGATACACATACATGGAAGACTTAAACGAAGCTGGTGGAGTTTATGCAGTTATGAACGAATTAACTAAGAAAAACTTACTTAACTTAGATATAATGACTGTTACAGGGAAAACTGTAGGCGAAAATATCGCTAATTGTGTAAATAAAGATCCAGAAACAATAAGACCAATCGAAAACCCATATTCAGAAACTGGTGGTATAGCTGTCCTTAAAGGAAACTTAGCTCCTGATTCTGGTATAGTTAAACAATCTGCCGTTGTTCCTGAAATGTTAGTACACGAAGGTCCAGCAAGAGTATTCGACTGTGAAGAAGATGCTATAGCTGCTATAAAAGGTGGCAAAATCGTAGCTGGCGACGTTGTTGTAATAAGATATGAAGGACCAAAAGGTGGACCAGGTATGAGAGAAATGCTTAACCCTACTTCTGCAATAGCTGGTATGGGATTAGGTTCTAGTGTAGCTCTTATAACTGACGGACGTTTCTCTGGTGCATCTAGAGGGGCATCAATCGGACACGTTTCTCCAGAAGCTGCTGTTGGCGGACCGATAGCTCTTGTTGAAGAAGGAGACTTAATAAAAATAAATATAAAAGAAAAAACTTTAGATTTTGTCGTTTCAGATGAAGAATTAGCAAGAAGAAAAGCTACTTGGACTCCTAGAGAACCAAAAGTAACTACTGGTTATTTAGCAAGATATGCTTCTATGGTTACATCTGGTGACAAAGGCGCAGTATTAAAAGCAAATAAATAATTGAAATCTTTTCAATCTTAATATGGGCTAAGTCATCTGACTTAGTCCTTTACTTTTAAAGGGGAGAATCTTATGGAAAACTTAATCTTATCTTTTAACGTTATAGCTCCGTTGTTTTTGATGATGGTTCTTGGTTATTTTCTAAAATACATAAAAATCTTTGACCAACATACACTAGATGTTATGAATAAAGTCGTCTTTAAAGTATTTTTACCTGTGCTGCTTTTTTACAACGTATATACTACAGATTTGGAGACAGTATTTGACGGCAAACTTATTTTATTTGCTGCATCTGGCGTGATTATTTTATTCTTATTATTACTATTTTTTATCCCAAAAATCGAAAAAGAAAATCCAAAGCGTGGTGTTATGATTCAAGGGGTATTTCGTAGCAACTTCGTCATCTTTGGTATTCCTGTTGCAACCTCTGTCTATGGTGATGGCAATGTCGGTACTACAGCTATGTTAATCGCAGTTATAGTCCCTCTTTTCAATATGCTAGCTGTTATATCACTTGAAATATTTAGAGGCTCTCAAATCAACATCAAAAAAATACTTAAAGGTGTTGTTACAAATCCTCTTATAATTGGTGCTTTTGTAGGTATTGTCTTCCTTCTTATTGGGATAAAACTTCCGACTTGCATAATGGAAACTGTTGAAGATGTGTCAAAAATGGCAACTCCACTTGGTTTAATTCTCCTTGGTGCATCATTCGCATTTTCTGATGTAAAAAAGTATCTACACGAAACCATATTTATCGTTATTACAAAGTTAATCCTAGTTCCTTTAATTATGATTCCACTTAGCGTATTTCTTGGAATTAGAGGAATTGCATTACTTACGCTAACTATAATCTACGGTGCGCCAACAGGTGTATCGACTTTCCAAATGGCGAAACAAATGGACGGAGATAGCGATTTAGCCGCCCAAATAATAGTCTTTACATCATTTTTCTGCATAATAACAATGTTTATGTGGATTTATATATTAAAAACTTTATCGCTTATATAAAATCTACTTACTTATATATAAATATATACATAACTTATATACATATTTTATATAACAAAAAAACTTATATAAATATACAAAAAAAGTCTTCTAGTTATCCTAGAAGACTTTTTATTTAAAAACTAAATTCAATCTTTAAATTTTATTAAATGATGGCCAATCATCTAATTCCCTATTTATTTAATACTACTAATGCTAATGCATTAAGGAAAAATAATACTGAGAATATTTTTGTTGATTTTAAAAGAAATGCTTGTTTTCCTTTTGGTTTAAAGTAAGCTTGTGCTTCAAAATCATCTCCTGCTCCACTGAAATCAGAAGAGAAATTCCCTTTTCCTTCTTGAGGCATTATAACTAATAGTAAAAGTACTGATAGTACTATTTGTACACCCATTAAAATATTATTAAGCATGAGTACCCTCCTATTATTACTGAATTTATTCAAATTTTAGTTTACCATATTAGTGCATTTATTACAAGAAAACGAGTGTTTTATTTAAGGAAAATTGGTATATATTTACCAATTTTTTAGCCACTTTTTTATAAATTTATAAGTAAATTTATTTTATTCTTATAATCTGTTCGTAAATTAAAATATCTTTATCTGTAATCATCTTGTTATCATGATAATGTCCAAAAATCCAATTTTTATAACTCAAACTTGTTTTTATTTCGTCTAAATAATCGGTAAGTTCATCTGTTTTGTATTCATCTTCTGCAATCATTCGTTGTATACTAGATGGACAGCAGTGCGTTATTACATAATCCACTCTCCAGTCGTGTTTTTCTAAATTTTCAACTCCATATCTATATTCGTACTGATTCGGCATCTCATCTTTCCACCAAGATACGTGGTTTATTCTATATTTTGCGCCCTCTTTGTCCAACTTCTTTTTCTTTTGTTTAAAGTGAGGATCTTCTATATCTAATATTCCTGCTGGCATATCGTGGGTTTTGGCTCCTCCAAACGTAAAGATTTTTAGTCCATCTAAGTTAAAAATTTGCCCTCTCATTAGATGTATTATTGAGTCTTTTACATAGTGAACTTTTCCGCCACAAAACTCTTCTATAGGCAGGTTGTAAAGCTCATCAAAGCACTCATGATTTCCATCTATAAATAATGTTGTAAACGGCCTTTGTGACAACCATTGTAGTTGATGTTCTTGTTCCTTTGATGGAGTCCAAAATCCAAAATCACCACAAACAATAACAAAATCATCCTTTGTCATGCTATTTTGCTCTGGAAAATTTTTTGTATTAAATCTTGCATAATCCCCGTGGCAATCTCCTGTAATATAAATCATGTTCTCCCTCCATTCCCTATACTTCTGTTATAATTACTCCTTTTTAATTATTTATAATAAAGTTTTTATTTTATGTATTTATATGCTGTTATATAGAAATTGTTTAACTTTTCTCTTATTTTTTTATACTTTTTACAATTCCTTTTTTTAATTTCTAATATTCCTTTTTTACGTTCTACAATTTATTTTCTAATTTCTATAATCCTTTATTTACGTTTTACAATTTATTTTCTAATTCTATAATTCATTATTCATTTTTAATTTAGCGAAACTTATCAAAAACAATCCCATAGAAAATATCATCATTGCCACTAAGTACATGTTTATTTCACTTAAATTGTTATTTTGTTGAAGCGTTTCAATACATACATAAACCCATCTAGTCGGCATAAGGTTTCCGACTTTTTGCAGACTTTTTTCCATAATATCAAAGTCCCAAAACACCCCACTAAGCATACAACATGGCACAACTATCAAAATATTTATTATGGTTGATGCGTATCTACTTTTAGTAAATGAAACAATACATAAGTTAAAACTTATCGCAATTAAATTAAAAACTGCCATAACGATTAAAAAATAACTGCTTTTTTCCATTCCATAATCTATGTTCAAAATTTTGCTGACAATATAATAAACCCCCGTAGTCAACATAGTCATTATGTAAAAAATAAAAATCATAGATATGTAGTACTTCCATTTATTAATTCCAGAGCTCAATATCCTCATCTTAGTTTTGTTTTCTTCATCTTCTATCAAGAAACTAGCTATATTTCCTGCTACTATAAATATAGTAAAAATCATAAGTCCGATGGTGTTTTGTATTTTTGGTATATTTTGTTCTATTTTATTTAAACTAAGACTTGCCAGTTGGTCGTTATATTCTAAATTCATTTCTTTAAATTTATTTATGTTTTTCTCGCTCAAAGACGCCACCATGCTCAAATCTTCACATTTTAAATTTATTAATTGGCTTATCGAGCTTTCCACATCATTATGTTTAATAGATTTTATATTTATATCTTGTTCTTTAAAATTTAATAAATTATCTTCAAATCCCTTATCTATTATTACTGCTACTTCGATTTGCTGCGTTATCAAGAGAATATTGTAGTCTTTTTCTTTTACTTTGGTAGTTTCTATATCTTCAAGATTGTCTATACTTTTTATAATTTCATTTGAGGCGTATGATTTATCTTTGTCGACTATGCCTACTTTGTATTTATATTCTATTCCAAATTCAAAACTGAAAAAAACTACTATAAATGCTGGCATAATTATCCCGATTAGTATGTAGCTTTTTTTCTTCATCAATAACTTTACTGTGTTTAATATTAGCTTAATCAACACTTCCACCTTCTTTCAGTTTCAATATTATATTTCCTAATATAATCATTAAAACAGATGCCCCGAGAGATATTACTATTACCATTTTATAATAAGGTGTGTCTATGTTGTAGTTTAGCCCTAGAAGTGATATATTTACCCAATAATTAGGCATTAGCTGGCACAGAAAACTCGTTATTCTTGCTGATTTGACCAAACAAAGTGGTACATAAGAACCACCCAAAAACCCCATCACAATTATCAACATGTTACTAAATGTATAGGCAGTCTTTTGATCATCAAACACCATATACATAAATATTCCTAGGACAGAACTAAATATTATAAATGAAATCAAGACAAGTAAAATATATGTAGTATTTTCTCCCCAATCTACATCAAATAGCTTTGTCGAGCAAATGTATACGATTAAGATTTGCATAAGCCCAATAATTATTCCAAGAGCAATTTTTGAGATAATTATATTTATTTTTTTAATATTTGATACTCTCAATCTAGTCATTGTATGTAAAAATTTCTCCTTATACATTGAAATTGATGTAATTGTAGATATGTATAATATAATCAAAGTCAGCTCCACAAAGGTGTAATATGTAAATGAGTTGACCTCGTCATATCCTATTCCTTCTAACTTAATTTCTGTATTGTTTTTAGAACTTAGAATTTTTGAAACTTTAGTTGAATCAGTCTTTGCAATATAGTGGATAAATGTGTATTTTTTCATGTACTGCTCGTATAAATTTCTAAATACCTTGCTTTCGGTGCTTTCTTCATTTTCATTTCTAAAATAATCTATATCATCACCATCAATATTTATAAAGCAAATAGCCTCATTCTTATTTACAAGTTGTGTAGCTTTCTCAATATCATTACTCTGCACAAATTTTATATCGCTAGTTTTTTGAAATTCTGTAATAAAATCATAAAAAACTTGCACATTGTTGTTTTTCCCACCGTCGTTTTCTATATTGTAATATATAGTTTTTCCAGAAAATATATTCTTGTCCATGCTCATAAGACCGTTTAGTGACTTTCCCATCACAAATATAAGAATGACTGGAAATATGAGCATTGTAATTACATCAGTTTTATTTCTAAAAAATTGTATTATTTCCTTTTTTATTAAAGTTAATAAAATCAACTCTATCCCCCTCTAATCTCTTAATTTCTTTCCAGTCAAATCTAAAAATACAGTTTCCAAAGTCGGCAATTCGTCTTTTATACTTTCGATTACGCCACCATTATTAAAAATTGTATTTACGAGTTTTTGAAGTATATTTATATCCTTGTTATAATTGCACTTTATCTCATTTCCATTTACATCTACACTATATATCCCCTTGATTTTTTTTATATGATTTTCAATTCCTTCTATTTCATTTTTAAGCATTATTGTGTAAATGTTGTACTTGAGTAAATTTGATTTAATGTCCCCTGTTGTTCCTTGTGCAATTATTTTTCCTTTATCGATTATGCATATCTCGTCACAAAGTTCTTCTACTTCCTCCATATAATGTGATGTATAAATTATGCTCGCCCCATTTTTGTTTAATTGTTTTACTGATTCCAAAATGTGATTTCTGGATTGTGGATCTATTCCGACTGTCGGTTCATCCATTATGATAAGCTCTGGGGTGTGAGCTATTGCACAGGCAAGGTGCAATCTTCTCAACATCCCTCCAGAAAACTCCGACGCCTTTTTATCTTTATACTCACTAAGTCCTGTAAATTCTAATGCATGTTTTACCCTTGTTTTTAATTCTTTTCCTTTAAATGAATATAGTGAGCAGAAAAACGACACGTTTTCATAAGCTGTGAAACTAGGATAAATTGCAATGTCTTGTGTTATTATTCCCAAGTGTTTTTTATACTTATTTATATTTGTCTGGTTTTCATCAAATACTATTTTTCCACTGTCCTTTTTTTCAATTCCTGCAATCATCTTGATTAATGTACTTTTTCCTGCTCCATTTGGCCCCAAAAGCCCATATATTTCTCCTTGTCTTATAGAGAAACTAATTCCTTTTACTGCCTCTACATGGTTATATGATTTGTATAAATTCTCTACCTGGAGAATATACATCAGACCTCCTCCTTTACTTTTTAACCAAGTTACTGTTGATTTCTTTTATGCTTACTGATTCTGCAAATTTATTTCTTATACATACTTCTTCACAAGATACATTTTCACAGTTAATGCAAGGATTTGTATCAAATTGATTTAATAACTTTCTTGCACCATAAAAGTTCACGACAGATAACCTTCTATTTATATCTCTTATTGGAATATTGTTTTTACATGATTTTTGGCATCTAGGATTCATACAATATTGCCACTTCATTGCTAATTTTCCAATTTTGTCTTCATTTTTATCAGAACTTAATTTTAAGTTTTTTCCTGTGTACGGTTTTTTCACCATTGTTACATAATCGCCTTTGATGTATTTCGCTTCATATTCTTGCATATTGCACTCTCTCAAAATAAGATTTGCTACACTTATTCCAGATACAGTTACAGCAGGTGTTCCTGTTCCCATAACTGTTGATTCACCACAGTTATAAAGCCCTTCGATTTCACCTTTAGTCTTTAAACGTTTTAACATATGTTGACCTAGCTGTTGTTTTGGACCTGCGACTGCTCCCTTTTCTTTCATAACAAGTCTTTGTAGAGTTGCTGGTGTGCTTAGTTCTACATGACATAGTGCATCTTTAAATCCTGGGAATCTCTTTTCTATTAAATCTAATATTCTGTTCTTTTCTTCTTGTTTTTGTTTAAAATATGCTTCGGTGTGATAATCTCCTATTGGATTTATCCATTCTTTAAAAGTTGGTCCTATTGCAATTACAGTTTGGTATCCTTTTGGACAAAGTGTGTAGTCGTCTTTTCCCAATATATAAAGCGTTACTTCGCCTTCATCTATTTTTTCTGTATCTCCTATAAGCATCTCAATTGGTAGTGTATCTTCTGGGATTACGTCTTCTTTTACTAATGTGAATAATACTAATGATGGATATGTCGGGATAAGTGAATTTGCCCATTCTCTTCCCTTTTTACATAAATTTTTGTCTATTAAGTTGTTGTATAAGTTCCACACATTTCCTGAATTAACTACTCTGTCACATTTTATAATACTTCCGTCGTCTAGCTTTACTCCCGCTACCTTGTCGTTTTCTATAAGTATTTTTTTGACTTGCTTGTTATAAATCATATCGCCGTTATTTTCTTCAATTACTTTTTCCAGCTTACCAACTAAATTTAATGTTGAACCTGCTGGATAATAACTTCCTCCAATATGGTTGTCGACAAACATAACAGCCGCAAGTATGGCAGGTGTTTCTTTTACATTTGTATAACAATATGTAGATGTTAATTTATTAAAAAAATCGAATACTTCTTTAGACTTGAAGTATTTTTTCAATATATGCTCTGTGTTTTTATTCATATATCCTAAAAATTTCAAATATGCTTTTGGAGCACTTTTTAACTGCATTAACCCCTGCTCCTTTGTGACTACATCTGGTGTTGTGAATGTCGGTTGGTTTGCTATAACTTTTAAATATAAATCTGTTGAGTCGTGATAAAACTTTTTAAATCCTTCCTTCTCATCTGGAAAAATCTCTCCCAATTGCTCTACAAATTTATCTATATCTTCATAAAATATTATTTTGTGTCCTTTAAAATGAATTGCATATAAACTATCGTGTTTTAAAATATCTATCGGTTCTTCTAATGAATTAAATACAAATCTATGTGGATTAAACCCTATTTCTCCAAATCCATAAATCATAGCTGATCCTTGCTCAAAAATAACGTCATCTCGTTTAAATATTCCACAAGAACCTCCTGGCTTAAATTGTGCCTCTACTACAGTAACTTTAAAGCCCTTCTTTGCTAAAAGTGCAGCCCCTGTAAGACCTGAAATTCCTGCTCCGATAAAAACAACTTCTTTTTTCATAAATATCAATCTCCTTATATTATCTATTTTTCATGTATTATTAATATCTATGAATTGAGATTTCTCACTATTACAACGTGAAATAAAAATTCACTACGTTCATGGTGCTAATGTTATCCACTAAATTTATAATATTTAATCTCCTTAAAATAAAAAGAGATGGCTGAAATTTTACATCAATTTCGGCCATCTCTTTTTATTTTAATTTTTTCCCCACAACAGTATATATAAATTTACCTAGTTTTTTATTTTCTACTATATCAAATCCATTTTTCATCATTAAGTTTGAAATGCCATTTTTATTTGCTGCATGACAATCACCACTATTTATTAACTTAAATATAATGTGGTTATAAATCCATCCTCCGATACCTCCTACCCCTGTATCAGAAAGTATATATATTCCACCAGGTTTTAATACGCGGTATACCTCTTGCATAGCTTTATCTGAATCAGGATAGTGATGAAAACTTTGGATGCATGTCACAACATCAAAATAATTATCTTCATATGGCAACTCATCAGATCTTCCTTTTACAAGTGTTGTACCTCGGATATTTTTTGCTCTTGCTTGTTTTAACATTCCTTCTGATAAATCTAGTCCATGATATTCTGCCTCTTTTTTATCAGATAATAGGTTGAGAAGATATCCTGTTCCACACCCAACATCTAACAATTTATTATAATTTATATCTTTTAAATACTTGACAGTATCATTACAACTAACCTTTGCAGGACCAGAATAATACATACTATTATTTTCATCATACACTTTTGCTTGACCATCAAAATACTGTTCTGATAACTTTATGTAATCTTTCATGATATACCCCCTTCAAATATTTAATTCTAAAATTATTCTTCTTTAATTCTAATTTTAGCACACTTTGAAAGTTAATGAATATCATTTTCATTTATTTTATAAAAAATATCTCTAAATACTATAAAAAAATTCACTTCGCTCATGACGCCAACGAATCGGAGATTCCGTTGCTTAAAATTCACTACGTTCATGATCGGGTGACTTCGTCCGTTACTTTAAAAAAAGCCTAGGTGGAAGTTTCCACCTAGGCTTTTAAGGATTTATACTATTATTCATAAAATTTGTTTGTTTGCTAATTAATTGAAAATTATTTGTTTAAGTTGTAGAAAGATTTTAATCCACAGTATCTAGCTTGAGCACCAACTGTTTCTTCTATTCTTAATAATTGGTTGTATTTAGCAACTCTATCAGTTCTTGATGGAGCACCAGTTTTTATTTGACCAGCGTTTACAGCTACAGCTAAGTCAGCTATAGTAGTGTCTTCTGTTTCACCAGATCTGTGAGATATTACTGCAGTGTATCCAGCTCTTTTAGCCATTTCTATAGCATCTAAAGTTTCAGTTATAGTACCTATTTGGTTAACTTTTATTAATATAGAGTTAGCAACACCAGCTTCTATACCTCTTTCTAATCTTTCAGTGTTTGTAACGAATAAGTCATCACCAACTAATTGAACTTTTTTACCTAATCTTTCAGTAAGAACTTTCCATCCATCCCAGTCTTCTTCATCTAAACCATCTTCTATAGTTATTATTGGGAAGTTAGTAGTCCAATCTTCGTATAAGTCTACCATTTCAGCAGCAGTTAATTCTTTTCCTTCTCCAGCTAAAACGTATTTTTTAGTTTCTTCGTTGTACATTTCTGATGCAGCAACGTCTAATCCTAACATAACGTCTTTTCCTGGTTCGTATCCAGCAGCTTTTATAGCTTCAACTATTAATTCTAAAGCTTCTCTGTTTGATCCTAAGTTTGGAGCGAATCCACCTTCATCACCTACACCACAAGCTAATCCTTTTTCTCCAAGAACTTTTTTAAGTGCGTGGAATACTTCTGCACCCATTCTTAAACCTTCTTTGAAGCAAGGAGCTCCAACTGGTAATATCATGAATTCTTGAACGTCAACGTTGTTATCAGCATGTTCTCCACCGTTTAATATGTTCATCATTGGAACTGGTAATTGTTTAGCGTTAACTCCACCTATGTATTGGAATAATGGTAATCCTAACTCATCAGCAGATGCTCTAGCTACAGCCATAGAAACACCTAATATAGCGTTCGCCCCTAATTTACCTTTATTTGGTGTTCCGTCTAATTCTAATAATAATGCATCTATTCCTGGTTGATCAGTTGATTCTAATCCTTCTAATTCTGGTGCTATTATAGTGTTAACGTTGTTAACAGCGTTTTGAGTACCTTTTCCTAAGTATCTACCTTTGTCACCGTCTCTTAATTCAACAGCTTCGAAAGCTCCTGTAGATGCTCCAGATGGAACTATAGCTCTACCTTCTGCACCTGATTCTAATACAACCTCAACTTCTACAGTTGGGTTACCTCTTGAGTCTAATACTTCTCTTGCGTATACTGATTCTATTACTGACATAATTTTCTCCTTCCAAATCTCCACTAATCAAGTTAGTTTTAAAATCATAAATTTATTTTCAAACAGATTGATGGATAAGTTTGCAAATTATCTATGTATTTTAATTATATTTATTATTATTATTTTCTTTAATTTTAATTGTCTCGATTAGCTTTCCTTTTTATACTTTTGTTAAATTTATAATTATTATTTATATAAATTGGCTTTTTTAGTAGGATGGCTGAGTACTAGCAGCCACCCTAATTTTAAATATAAAAAATTTATATTTAGATTGCTATTTTATTAATGAGTGACCAGTCATTTCTTCTGGCTGTTCTAATCCCATCATATCTAATATTGTTGGAGCTATATCTGATAGTCTACCATCAGCTAATAACTCTTTTCCTACGTAATCTTTACCAGCTATTATAAATGGTACTGGGTTTACTGAATGTGATGTTATAACTTTTCCTGTTGTAGGATCTAACATTAATTCAGCATTTCCGTGGTCAGCAGTTATTATAACGCTTCCACCAATTTCTACTATTCTATCTACTAATTTGCCAACGCAATTATCTACTGTTTCAACAGCTTTAACAGCTGCTTCCATTACACCTGTATGTCCAACCATATCTGGATTAGCAAAGTTAACAACTATGAAGTCGTATTTGTCTTCGTTTATTTTTTCCATAACTTTTGCTTCTAGCTCTGGTGCAGACATTTCTGGTTGTAAGTCATATGTTGCAACCTTTGGTGAAGGTATTAATTCTCTATCTTCTCCTTTGTTTGGTTCTTCAACACCACCGTTGAAGAAGAAAGTAACGTGAGCATATTTTTCAGTCTCAGCAGCTCTTAATTGAGTTTTCCCTAATTTTGATAAATATTCCCCTAATGTATTACTTAATGATTGTGGTCCAAATGCTATTTGAACATTTGGTAAAGTAACATCATATTCTGTTAAGCAAACAAAGAATGTATTTACGTCTACTCTTTCAAATCCATTGAATTCTTTATCAACTATGCATCTAGATATTTCTCTAGCTCTATCTGGTCTAAAGTTGAAGAATATTACTGAATCACCTTCAGATATTTTTCCTACTGGTTGACCATCTTTAACTATTACAGTTGGAATGATAAATTCGTCTGTTGCACCTTTTTTATAAGATTCTTCAACAGCTTCAGATGCAGAAGTAGCAGTTTCACCTTCGCCACAAACCATAGCTCTGTATGCTTTTTCTACTCTTTCCCATCTCTTATCTCTATCCATTGCATAATATCTACCGTTTATAGTAGCGAACTGTCCTACACCCATTTCAGCCATATAAGCTTCAATTTCTTTAACGTAGTTTATACCACTTTGTGGGTCAGTATCTCTACCATCTGTAAATGCATGTACGTATACTTTTTCTACACCTTGTTCTTTAGCCATTTTGATTAAAGCTTTAAGGTGATCTATATGTGAATGAACTCCACCGTCAGATAATAATCCCATTATATGAACAGCATGTTCTTTTCCATTTTCCATAGCTTTTACTAAGACTTCATTTGTGAAGAAATCTCCGTCTTGTATAGATTTTGTTATTCTAGTTAAATCTTGATATACAATTCTACCTGCTCCTATATTTGTATGGCCAACTTCTGAGTTACCCATTTGTCCATCAGGAAGACCAACATCAAGACCGCTTGCTTTTATTAATGTTGTTGGATAAGTTTTTTCGATTCTGTCTAAGTTAGGAGTTTTTGCTTCTTTAACAGCATTTCCTATTGTATTATTACTCTCTCCAAAACCATCCATGATTATTAATGCTACTGGCTTTTTCATTTATATAATTTCACTCCTATTTAAAATTTACAAGAGCAACATAATCATCAGCTTTCAGTGATGCTCCACCAACTAAAGCTCCATCTATGTCGCTTTGCCCCATTATTTCTGCTACATTAGCTGGCTTAACACTTCCTCCGTATTGAATTCTAACTTCGTTAGCTAAATCCCCGTAAACTGAAGCGATAACTTCTCTTATGTATGATATAACATCATTAGCTTGTTCTGCAGTTGCAGTTTTTCCAGTTCCTATAGCCCAGATCGGCTCATACGCTATAACAACTTTTGCTAAATCTTCTTTAGTTACATCTTTTAATCCAGCTAATATTTGAGTTTTTACGTAATCTTTAGTAACTCCAGCTTCCCTTTGTTCTAAAGTCTCACCACAGCATAAAATTGGATTTATACCTACTTGTAATGCTTTTAATACTTTTTTGTTAACTGTTTCGTTAGTTTCTCCAAAATATTCTCTTCTTTCAGAATGACCTATAATAACATAGTCCATTCCTATTTCTTGTAACATTTCAGCAGAAACTTCTCCTGTGAATGCTCCTGATGTTTCGTAGTGCATGTTTTGAGCTCCAACTTTTATCTTAGTACCTTTAGTAGCTTCTTTAAGGTCTTTTAGTTGTAAAAATGGTGCACATATTACTGCTTCAACATCATCTCTATCAGCTCTAGTTCCGACTTCTTTAACAAACTCTAGAGCTTCTTTTATGTTTTTGTTCATTTTCCAGTTTCCAGCAATTATTGGTTTTCTCATTCAAATTTCCTCCTTTTGAACATGTAGAATACCTTTTTATTTTAAACTATATTGTACAAAATCGCTATAATTTACACTGTTTATATATCTAATCCAAAATATGCCAATTCTCCCTATATATCAACATTTCTTAGATATCGTCTTTATAATCAGATATAGTTTAATTTTAAGTTATTCCTTAGACTTTATATTATTATTATTTTCCCATTATTTATTTAAATTTTTATATTTAAATACTTCTTATTTATCGTCTAATGCAACTATTCCTGGTAATTCTTTTCCTTCTAAGAATTCAAGCGAAGCTCCACCACCTGTAGAAACGTGAGTCATTTTGTCTCCGAATCCTAATTGGTTAACAGCAGCAGCACTATCTCCACCACCTATTACAGTAGTTGCATCTTCTAAATCAGCCATAGCTTTTGCTATTGCTAAAGTTCCTCCTGCAAATGCTTCAAATTCAAATACTCCCATTGGCCCGTTCCAAACGATTGTTTTTGAATTTTTAACAACATCTACGAATTTTTCTACTGATTTTGGTCCTATATCTAAACCTAAATATCCCTCTGGTATATTTTGATCTTCTGTTACTAATACTTCTGCATCTGCAGCGAATTTGTTAGCAGCTTTAGAATCTACTGGTAAGTATAATTTAACACCTTTTTCTTCAGCTTTTGCTAGCATTTCTTTTGCATAGTCAACTTTATCAGCTTCTAATAAAGAGTTTCCTATTTCATATCCTTGAGCTTTTAAGAATGTATAAGCCATTCCTCCACCTATTATTAAGTTATCAACTTTTTCTAATAATTGATTTATAACAGCTATTTTGTCAGAAACTTTTGATCCACCTAATATAGCAGTGAAAGGTCTAACTGGATTAGATACTGCTTCACCTAAGAATTTTAATTCTTTTTGGATTAAGTATCCGCAAGCTCTTTCTTGTAAGAATTGTCCAGCTCCAACAGTTGAACAGTGAGCTCTATGTGCAGTACCGAATGCATCGTTAACGAATACGTCAGCTAAAGAAGCTAATTCTTTAGAGTAGTTTTCTTCGTTTTTAGTTTCTTCTTTTCTATATCTAGTATTTTGTAATAAGACAACATCTCCGTCTTTCATATCTGCAACTGCTGATTTTGCGTTTTCCCCTACAACGTTATCATCTGCAGCAAATACTACTTCTTGTCCTAACATTTCTGATAATCTTTTTGCAACTGGTGCTAATGATAATTCTGGTTTTGGTTCTCCTTTTGGTTTCCCTAAGTGAGAGCATAATATAACTTTTGCACCTTTTTCTATTAAGTATTTTATAGTTGGTAATGCACCTACTAATCTGTTTTCGTCAGTTATTACTCCGTTTTGTAGAGGTACGTTGAAGTCACATCTTACTAATACCCTTTTCCCAGTAACGTTTATATCTTCTATTGTTTTTTTGTTTAACATTGACATAATTAAACTCCTTTCAAAGTAAACACTTTCCTTTTTTTAATATATCATATATTTGTAAAAATTTGTATTTATTTATTATTCATTCCGATTTGCTTTTTTTATTCCCCAATATACCATTCCCTAATCTAAATGATAATCGCTCTTGAGTAGTTTTATTTTTATGTTAAATTAATTTATTAGACCTTATCCTAAAAAAGTCCGGAGCTGTAGAAGATACTACAAACCCGGACCTTATCCTAAATTATTTTGCTAAGTTTGCAAAATATCCTAAAGTTCTTATTAATTGAGATGTATAAGACATTTCATTGTCATACCAAGATACAACTTTAACTAATTGTTTTCCATCAACTTCCATAACTCTTGTTTGAGTTGCATCGAATAATGAACCGAAGCTCATTCCTACTATATCAGAAGATACTAAGTATTCTTCAGTGTATCCGAATGATTCGTTAGCAGCTTCTTTCATTGCAGCATTAACTTCTTCTATAGTTACATTATTTTTTAATGTACAAACTAATTCAGTTAAAGAACCAGTTACAACTGGAACTCTTTGAGCAGCTCCGTCTAATTTACCTTTTAATTCTGGTATAACTAAACCTATAGCTTTTGCAGCACCTGTAGTATTAGGAACTATGTTTCCTGCAGCAGCTCTAGCTCTTCTTAAATCTCCTTTTGGATGAGGACCATCTAAAGTATTTTGGTCGTTAGTGTAAGCATGTATAGTAGTCATTAAACCTTTTTCTATACCGAATTTGTCATTTAAAGCTTTAGCCATTGGTGCTAAACAGTTAGTTGTACAAGAAGCCCCTGATATAACTGTTTCTGTACCATCTAATATTTCGTTGTTTACGTTGTAAACTATTGTTTTAACGTCACCAGTTGCTGGTGCAGATATAACAACTTTTTTAGCTCCTGCTTTTATGTGAGCTTCAGCTTTTTCTTGAGAAGTGAAGAATCCAGTACACTCTAATACTATGTCTACCCCTAATTCAGCCCATGGTAAGTTTTCTGGATTTCTTTCAGCAGTAACTTTTATTTCTTGTCCGTTAACTACGAAAGCACCTTCTTTAACTTCTATTTCACCATTGAATCTACCTTGAGCAGTATCATATTTGAATAAGTGAGCTAACATTTTTGCATCTGTTAAGTCATTTATTGCTACTACTTCAAATTTGTCAGTTTGTTCCATTAATTTTCTTAATGCTAATCTTCCTATTCTACCAAAACCATTGATTGCTACTTTAACCATTATGATTTAACCTCCTAAAAATAAAACCTATTTTTATATTATATTTTAATATCTATTTTACTAATTTATTTATCAGTCTATGCTGATATCATTAGTTATTGACTAAATTTATTGACTTTTAATTAATTCAATAAGTTTTTCTCCACTATGCTCGTCAGTTACTAAAACTAAGTTCTTGTTAATTTTAGAAATCGCTAGAAAAGCTTCTATCTTTTTAGATCCTGCAAATACTGCGATTACCTCTCTCGCTTGTTGAACACTTTCTAAATCAATACCAATTGTATTTAATCTGTATACAATCTCACCTGATTTATTAAAGTAATATCCGAAAGACTCGCATACAGCACCTTTATCTAGTATTTCTTGTGCTACCTCTTTTGATAAGTTTCGCCTTAATATCATTTCGTCAGCTCTACCAACACCAAACACAACTATGTCTGATTTTGAAACTAAATCTAAAGTCTTTTTGATTTCTGGCTCTTGAGCTAACATCATCATTGACTCTTTTCCTAACTTATCAGGTAAATTAAGCAATGCATATTGTGAGTGTAATTTCTTGCTTATATCTGCCGCTATATTATTTGACTGTATCTCTACATTTAAGCCTACACTTCCTCTAGCAGGTGCTATAGTTACGTTTTCAAATTTCTTATCGTGTTTTAGTCCTTTTGAAAACTCTGCCATCGTAGTTCCACCTGTAATTGAAACAATGTCGTGGTCGTGTAATATATGTGTAAAATGTGATGCGGCTGATCTTCCTACATCGATTAAAACACTTTTATTTTTTTCATAATCGCCAGGCACAAGTATTACCTTTTTTATTCCTAATAATTGAGTTAATCTATCTTCTAGTGTAGATAATCCCATAACTTCATTCATAGTTTCTTTTAAGCCTTCTAAAAGCTTTATTCCTTCTTCTGTTATGTTCATACCTGATGTTTCAACATTGATAAGACCTTGTTCTCTTAGAACTTCTGTTTCTGAACGAACAATTCTTTCACTCAACCCTAACATATTTGCCAAACTTCTTCTTCCGATAGTTTCGTTTAAATATATCTCTCTAAGTATTGAGTATCGTCTTGTCATTATGTCAAGCACTTGTGGAATTAATTTTTGTTGCATTTTTAATAAATTGTTCATAAGTTTTATACCTCATTCTTTACGCTGGGACTTTTTAAGTCCTATGTATCCATTTGCGTCCCACAAGATAATTTTATTTTACCTTAGATGCAAATATTTTTCAATACGTTTTCATAATTTTTTATTTTTTTAACTCAGATTATAGTTTTTATTTTATATTTTAATAAAAACCTTGATTTCCCAGCATTTTCACTTAGAAAACAAAGTTCCATCTTCGCTTGATACTAATATCTCTATCATTATTTTTATTTTCTTTTGTTGTTTAGTATATTTATTTATGATTTTATTTAAATATTTTCTCTATTGATTTTATTTATAAATTAGTTATTTTGTAAATCTTCGTTTTTTATTGTATCCTTAACCAACTTTTTTATTCTAAGTTACAAAGTCCCCTCTTTACCACTCTTATAACTTATATTTTTCAAGCAATTTATATTTTTATTTATCTGAGTTTATAAGCAAGCTTTTAATTTACTCCCACGTTTTTATTTTTCCCGCTCAACTCTTTTTCATTATCTTATATTTTTATCTTTTCTTTAAATTTTGATGATGATTTTTTACTTGCTATTATCACACCAATAAATATTTTGTTTCCTTTTAAAATAATATATTCTAATTTATTATACATAAAAAAAAAGGAATGTCCTATACTGTAATACTACAGATATAAAACATCCCTTATTTTTTATATTATTTATTTAAGGCTTTATATTAAGCACATTTTTCTTCAGTTTTTTCTACTTGTTGTTTTTTATCAGACATTTGTGGTCTTACAAATAATACAACTACTATAAGTCCTACTATTCCTACTATTCCAGCAACCCAATATACTGCATTAACACCTTTTTGTATTAATTCTACATTTGTTGGGTCAGCTGCTGTATTCATGTTGTAAGCTACTGCGAATACTGTTGCTGCAACTGTTCCTGAAAGTGAGTTGAAGAAGTTTACGAATGATGTACCAACACCTATATCTTTTGGCTCAAGCATAGATTGAGCTGCTGGTGTTATAGATACTGAACGGAAACTTTCTGCAATTCCTGTAAATGTAAGAGCTACGAAGTATATCATTATTGGTGTAGTTGGAGAAGTGAATCCCATAGCTAACATTGGTATACCTGCTAAAGCAGTTGCTCCTACCATAGCTTTCCACATGTTTGAAGTTTTCTTTCCAACCCATGTTCCTGCTATTATTGGTACTATTATAGTAAGTAAAGTACGAGGCATTTGTAAAGAACCAGCTATACTTGCTGATTTACCCATTACTTGCATTGCTCCTATTGGTGCATAAACGTTCATTGCATTTTGATAGAAGTAACTAGCAAATCCTACTACTAAAAGCATTGTATAGTTTTTGTTTTTGAATAATGCAAGAGGTATTATTGGTTCCTCTGCTTTTTCTTCTATTTTTATAAGCGCTACAAGTGCAACTATTCCTAATATGAATCCACCTATTATAGCTGGATTAGTCCATCCTATTGATGATCCGAAGTTTAAAGATAATAATATCGCACAAAGTGTAACAACTAATGCTATTATTCCTGGAATGTCTATTGTAACTTTTCCTTCACGTTTTTGGTTTGGCATGTTTAATCCGATTAATACTATACCAAGGATTAGAGGTAAAGCTGGCATAAGTATTGCTACTGTAAGCATATTCATATCAGTAAGTATACCTGCTATTATACTTCCTCCAAAACCACCAACTGCTATAGCAGCTGCTAACATACCCATTGCTTTTGGTACATCTTTTCTTTCGTTTATTAATCCCATTATTATATAAGGTGCAGCTGTGAAAGCCCCTTGTGCAAGACTTATTAATAAACGTAAAGCCATAAGTGGTACTAATGAGCGCACAAATGCAAATGCAACCCCACATATTATACATATGATACCTGGTATAACTACTATATTTCTACGTCCTATTAAGTCACCAAGTTTTCCTCCGATTGGTGTCATTATAGATACTCCTAATGCCGCAAAAATAGAGAATAAACCTACGTATCCCATTGCGTTTACACTTTCTAATATTGGTGAAGTTAATGTTGAAAATACAAGACCGTACATAGCTACAGAAAGCATCATACATATACATCCGATTTGTACAAGATTTTTCTTAGCTTTTGGTAGCGGTATTGCTACTGTCTGTTGCGTTCGTTCGTTAGACATAATCTAAATCTCCTTTAATTCTTTTCCGTTTTTTTTATTTAAAAATAATTTTTATTTTCTTTTTTAATTTACCGTTTTCACGTTCTAAATTTATCGTTTTCACGATATGTAATAAATTTTTATCATATTTATTATTTATTGTTTTTTAACCATTGTGTTGCACAATGAGCTAAACAAGAAGATCCTATTGGACATACATCTTCATTGAATCTTACTTTTGGATTATGTGCTGGAGCTATACCTCTTTCATCTAAGAATCCTGCTGATAAATACATGAATGTACTTGGTACTTTCTCTGCTATAACAGCGAAGTCTTCAGATGCACTAGCTGATATTCCTGGGTATCCTGTAAGTCCTGGTATACCTATCTCTTCCATGTATCCTACGAATTCATCAGTAAGAGCTGGATTACAGATTAGTGGTGGTACTTCTGAAAGCATTTCTACTTTTGCACTTCCTCCATAAACAGCTGCAACACTTTCTGCAACTTCTTTCATTCTACGAACAAGTAATTCTCTTGCTTCTGGTTTGTTAGTACGTATAGTTCCTTCAAGTACTGCAGTTTCTGGTATTATGTTACCTACTGTTCCTGCATGGAATTTACCTACTGTTAATACACAAGAATGTGTTGGGTCACTTTCTCTTGCTATTAATTCTTGTAATGCAAGATGTACATGTACACCAATATTTATTGGATCTATACCTGCATGAGGATAAGCCCCATGCGAACCCTTTCCTGTTAGCGTGATTTTAAAACCATCTACAGAATACATCATTGTATCTTTGTTATTGTACATATATAGACCAACTGGCATTTGCCCTGTTGATACATGGTATGCAAGCGCTGCATCTACTGGTGGGTTTTGTAATATACCATTTTCGATCATGTTTTTGCTACCTTCAAATGTTTCTTCTGCCGGTTGGAACATTAATTTTACTGTTCCTTCTAGAGCATCTTCATTTTCTTTTAACATCTTAGCTGCTGTAAGTAACATAGCTGCATGGAAGTCATGTCCGCAAGTGTGTGCAGTTTTGCCTGTTGGGCATGCAAACTCTTCTCCACTTTCTTCTGCCATTGGAAGTGCGTCCATATCAGCACGTAATAATAATACTTTGCCGCCTTTTCCAAGAGTAGCTGTTACACCATATCCACAATCTTGAGCATCTATACCACACGCTCTTAATTGTTCCATAACATATGCTTTAGTTTTAGGAAGATCTAATCCCGCTTCAGCATTTGTATGGATATAACGACGATGTGCAACCGTTTCTTCTGCTAATTCTTTTGCTCTGTTATAATAATTCATAACCTTTGTTCTCCTTTTACGGAATATTTTTTGAAGTATTTTCTATATTTATAGAATATATATGGAATACTTTCTTAATAATAATATATCAATATTTGTTCCATTTGTCAAATAATTCTGCTTTGTTATTATACATTTATGTATTTTTTTAACAAACATTTCCCTTTTGGAATATTTACATTGATTTATAAAATGCTTTTTGATAATATAATTGCTAGAGGTGAATAAAAAATGAACACAAATATTGTAGTTATTACGAGTCATTTTCTCCATTCTCATTTAGAAAATATGTTTTCAAAGTTAGACTTAGATTGCAATATCAAAGTTGTAGCTTTTGATAGTATTGAAAAAATACATAAAGTCTATGACCAGTACGCCGCTTGTACTGATGGCTTTATAGTTAGCAGTTCTGCTGCAAAAGCTGTTCTTGAGATGGTAGATCATGAAATAAAACGTCCCATCATTTCTTTTGAAATAGATTCTACGGGAGTATATCGCTCAATTTTAAATTTACTTCTACGAAATCGGGACTTAAATATGAATAGAGTTATCTTGGATTTTATGATTCCGCTAGAAGTTGGAATTACAGCTAATGATTATTTAAGTTTAATGGATTCAGATTATCAACAGTATCCTATTGATATTTGGAGTAAAAACTTAAGTAAAGATAGTATAAAAAAATTAGAAACTCAAATTGTAAATGAAATTCTAAGACTATGGAATATGAATGCAATAGATATAGTTTTATGCCAATATGGTAATATTGTACCGATTTTGCAAGAGCATAATATCCCTTATGAATATGCAATAGAAACACCAGTTTTTCTTGAAAATTTAGTCAAAAGATTTATGTCACTTATGTCTTTAGACCATATGCGTGAAAACCTACCTGTAATGATTAGTATCTCAGCTTCTGATAATAGTTTAAATACAGATGAAAATATAGAGTTAATCATGGAACATACAAAGAATTTTTTACGCTCTAATATGATAAATAGTACAACATACAAAAATAGTGCTGATTGTTGCGCTCTTATTACTGTAGATAATTTACATCAAATTACAAATAATGAGCAAAATTGTAATTTAAGTGTCTATTTAAATGAACATCTAGATTTTGAAGTATCAATTGGTTATGGGATAGGACTTAACTTAGACATGGCAATTAAAAATTCACATACTGCACGCAGGGAGGCATTATTATCAGGAAAAAGCTTTATATTTACTGAAAAGGGCAACCTTATTGGACCACTAAATTCAAAAGCGTGTATGGTTATTGAAAATCATGCAATTTATGATATTGGGAAAATAGCTAAGAACAGTAATCTGTCAGCTGTTACAATAAAAAGAATCATAAGCATTTTAAAACTTACCAATTCAAATATGGTAACAACTCAAGATTTATCGTCCCATCTAAAAAGTACAGTAAGAAATGCAAACCGTATACTTAAAAATTTAGAAAAAGGTGGTTATGCAAAAATCACTTGTACCCAAACTAGCAATATTAAGGGGCGACCAACAAAAGTATATGAATTAAATTTCCATATTTAATCTTGATTTATAACAATGGTTAAGTTGGCATTTATTTTTTATACTCTAATAAATATCAACTTAACCATTGTTATACGAAAAAGGAGTATATAAAGTAGAAAATTTTATCTATTTTATATACTCCTTTTCATTTTTATACAGTTATGTTTATGTGAATATTTATTCTACATATCTTTTAAATTTATTATTTTATATCGTTTAAAAGGTTAACTAATTCTTCTTCTGTAAAGTTATATTTGTTGTTACAGAAATGACAAGTTACTTCTGCTTTTTTATCTTCATCTATTATAGCTTGAAGTTCTTTTTCTCCTATTGATTGAAGAACTTTTCCTGTTCTTTCTTTTGAACAGTTACATTCAAATCCAACTTCACATACATCTAGTATTTTTGGTTCTAAATCTTTAAGTACCATTTCTACTATGTCTTCTGGTTTATTTCCAGCTTTTAATAAAGTTGTTATAGATGGTATATCTTTTATGTTGTTTTCTAATTGAGCAATAGTTTCTTCGCTAGCAAATGGCATTAATTGTACTATAAATCCACCAGCTTGTTCAACGTCGAATTCTCTACATGCTACTATTTCTTCTGAACCATCTTCTTTAGTTATTTTTCTTTCAACTTCCATATTTCTAGTTAAAACACCTAGTGAAACTACTGAAGGAGTTTGTTCTGATAATGCAAAGTAATGTGTGAAGTCTTCTGCTATTTCTCCACTTACTAATGGATAAGATCCTATATAAGGTTCTTTTAATCCTAAGTCTTTTATTACTTGAACGTATCCATCTGTTCCTACAGCACCTGCTACGTTTAATTTACCATTTGGATAGTTTTCAACTTGTACATCTGGGTTTTGAACATATCCACGAACCATACCTTTTGCATCAGAAGTTGCAAGTATAGTTCCTATTGGTCCGCCACCTTTGATTATTACAGTTAATTCGTCTTTTTCATTTTTCATCATAAGACCCATCATGCTAGTTGCAGTTAATGTTCTTCCTAATGCTGCTGTTGCTACTTTTGTTGTATTGTGGTTTATTCTAGCTTGTTCAACCATTTCTCTAGTGTTACCAACATAAGCTCTTATTTCACCATTTCCACTTGTAGCTTTTATTACGTAATCTTTCATTGTATTCCTCCATTAATTATCTAAAATTTGCCCATACTTAGTTATTATAAGCATAATATTATTTTCTGCATACGAAAAATACTCTTTCACAATCTTCTTCAGGTTGTTCAAAAGTAAAATCTCCATAAACCTTAACATCAGAAAAACCTGCTTCTTCAAGCATATCTAGGATTTCCTCTTCTGTGTAAGCTCTTTGTAAATGTCTTTCTTCGTGTTTGTCATATTTTCCATCTTCGTCTGCAACAAAAAATGTTAATTCCATCTCAACTAAGTTTTGTTCATCATCGAAGTAGTTTTGCCACATATATGATACACCATCTCTGTTTTCTCCGTACATATTATCTCCTAATACTGTAGATAATTTGTAGAATGAGCTGATGTCAAAAATAAATATACCTTCTTGTTTTAGTAGTTCATATGTTTTAGAAAATACATTCATTAAATCTTCGTCGTAAGTTATATAATTAAATCCATCGCAAGCGCATAAAACACAATCTAAATTTGTAACATCGAAATCAAGTTCTGCTATATCTTGTTCTAGTAAAACTAAATCTATACCTTGTTTTTCACCTTTACTTCTTGCTACGTTAAGCATTTCGTCAGAAATATCTATACCTGCTATATCGTAGTTTTTCTTAGCTAGTGGTATTGTTATATTACCAGTTCCACAAGCTAACTCCAAGATGTTTTTTACTTCTGCATTTTCGTTTTTAATTATTTGTTCTATATAGTTTACCCAACCATCATAATCAACATCGTCCATAAGTTCATCATAGACGAATGCAAAATCTCTATACTGATCCATCCTCGCTATCGTTCCCCTTGTTTTCTTCTTCTTGTTTTTTTAGTTTTTTCTTGCGGGCTGTAAGCATTCCGCCAATTTTACCTGCTTCTTTTGCAGTAAGGCCTGCCCAGCCTCTTTCGCTTACTTTGTCGATTAATCCTAATTCTGATGCTATCTCATATTTCATTATATCATTGTCTGTCAATGGTTTATCTTTCTTGCTGCTATTTTTTTTAGTTTTCTCACATTTATATATTAATTCAGCGCTTAATTGCGTATTAGTTTTTTTATTTTCCATATTTAACACTCCTTCTATATTTAGGAGTATTGCCATATTAAAGCCTTTTATACATAAATTCATAAAAATAAGATGACTTCTAAATCGATAAAAGCCATCTTATATAAAAAATATCTCACTTAAATTTTCCTATTATAATTCCGAATCTTAGCTTACACTTTCTCGATTACTTGATTGTGTTTCATCATCTTTCATCTTAGAAAATATACTCGCTATTATTGCCCCCGATATATTATGCCATACACTGAAGATTGCCCCTGGTACTGTTGCCATTGCTAAATTTGGAAAAGCTGTCGTCGCTAAACTTGATGCAAGACCTGAGTTTTGCATTCCAACTTCTATAGCTATAGTTTTTCTTTGACTTAAATTTAATCCTAACATCTTAGCTATTGTGTAACCAAGTGCATATCCTCCACAGTTGTGTAGTATAACTACTGCAAATACTACTAATCCTGTTGTAAGTATTTTTGCTGAGTTTGCTGATACAACTGCTGCAACTATCATTACTATAGCTGTAACTGATATTAATGGAAGTACCTTTTTTACATTTGAAGTAAATTTGTAGAATAATTTGTTAACTATAAATCCAAGACCTATTGGTACTATAACAACTTGTATTATTGAGAAAAACATACTAAATGCATCTATATCTACAGTTGTTCTTAATAATAAATATGTTATTGCTGGTGTTAATATTGGTGCTAGTATTGTTGAAACGCTAGTCATTCCAACAGATAATGCTACGTCTCCTTGTGCTAAGAAACTCATTACATTAGAAGATGTTCCCCCTGGGCATGTACCAACTAATACTAAACCTACTAATAATGCGTCGTCTATTTTAAATAATTTCCCCAATACAAATGCTAATAACGGCATTATTGTAAATTGTGATAAGCATCCTATGATAACATTTTTAGGTTGTTTAAATACTATTACAAAGTCATCTGGTTTTATCGTAAGCCCCATACCAAACATAACCACCATTAATAAGTAATTTACCCAAGATGTCTTAACCCATGATAATGAAGTAGGTACAAATAGCGCCATTGCAGCTATAACTAATACTATAATTGCCATATACTTTCCTACAAAGTCGCTTATTTTTTCTAATGTTTTCATTGTTTATTCCCCCTTTTTAAATATATATAATCAAAATATCCCCGATTTTGATTCCCCTGATAAAGAATATCTACCTTTGTCTTAAGCTCCCCCAAGCTAAAAACATTATGAGGTAATATTTTCCTTGTTCAAGTATTACATAATACTAATACTTTTGTCATATGATGTCAAGGTATTTTAGAGAAATTTATGAAAAAACTGAAAATTTTCATTCTTCGTAAAAAACTATATGTTTTTTTATATAAAAAAGGTCTGTTATGGTATTTTTTCGATTAATTTTGATTGAAATATTTTTGTGTTGCCTCAGCTATACTCTTCATCATCTTTTCTTGATAAGATGTCTGTGACATTTTTTGATCTTCTTCTGGATTAGACATATATCCCATTTCAACTAGCACAGCCGGTACTTCCGACCAGTTAAATCCTGTTAAATCACTTCTTTGGTATATATTATTCACTTTAAATCCAGCTTGTCTCATGCTAGCCATCATAATCTCTGCACATTCGTTGCTCTTTGGATAAATCTTGCTCGTATATTGACCGTTTTGTGCTGGAATATGAAGTGATGCCCCACTTACAGATTGGTCTTCTGAACCATCAGCATGAATTCTAATTACTAAATCTGCATTATTTTCATTTGCAAAAGTTGCTCTTTCTGAATTTGTAATATTTACGTCGTTAGTTTCCCTAGTCATTATTACCTTAAATCCCATTTGTTCTAAATAGCTTTTTAAAATTTTTGATGCACTTAATGTCAATTCATATTCTGGAATATTTGTAGATACACCTTGTGTACCCCATGACACCTTAAACTTAGTTTCAGATGAACCTGGTCCTACTGGCTCTTGGCTCATATCTCCCTTTGCTTGATGACCTGGGTCTATACAAATTACATATTGTCCAGTTTTATTTTGTGAATTATCATTATCAGTTATTTGACTTTGTTGTGGATTACTTTGTGAGTTGTTATTATCTTGTGAATTATTCCCCGCTGAATTTTCTTGATTATTTTGTAAAGACTGTTGCGATGAATTATTTTGATTTGATATAACTTCATTGTCACTTGATTGGTTGGAGTTTGAACAACCAAAACTTATCATTGATATAATAAGTATCCCTAATAGTATTAATGATTTTTTTCTCATTTTTCCCTCCTTATAATCATAAAAATTTCCCCTGTTACATATAATTATAAATGTTAAAAGTTTTTTAATCAATTTTATTAAAGAGCATTTTACGATTCTATTAGTGATTCCAATGTTTTTTTGTTTTTTCCCTTTTATTTCTACGATTTAAACTCTATAATAATAATAGAAACAAAATTGCTTTTCAAACTTGGTTGAGGGACTTCGAAAATAATATATACGGAGGAATCAATGATGAAATTCAATTATAAATCAAAAACATCGTTGTATCCTGAATTTGGGTGGAGTGAGGAATTAAATTTCAAACAAATACAGGAGGTATACTGCCATGGATTTTGATAAACTTAACGAATCAGTAGAAAGATTAATCAAAAACTTAGAATTTATTCAATCATTAGAGGAAGAAGGTATTCCAATGAGTGATGATCATAAGGACATGATTCTAAGAAATGTCGATTCAATAACAGATATAAGCGACGACGATTATAAAGCAGGATTATTATTTGACATTAGATAAAAAAATTCGCTTCGCTCATAGCGCCAACGACTTCGTCCGTTGCTTAAAATTCGCTTCGCTCATAGCGCCAACGAATCGAAGATTCCGTTGCTTTAGTGAATAGTTTGGAAATTATATATTATCCACAAACCAGATAATATATAATTTCCTTAGAATTTAAAAAATCAGTTTACATCTAAACGGTGTAAACTGATTTTTATTATAAATCTATATTTAATTTTATAGAAAATAAGTTTAACCTATAATAATTTATTCTATTGAACCTTTAAATTTAAGTAGTTTCACATAAGTTTTTATAGCATCTAACATAATATCTTCGTTAAAGTCGAATCTTAAACTATGTAGACCATTAACAAATCCCTTCTCTTCATTTCTGGCTCCTTGCATAAAGAAAAGCCCTGGCACTTCTCTTTGATAATAAGAGAAGTCTTCTGAAATCATAAGAGGTTCAGTTTTTGTTATTTTTTCTTTTCCAACTGCCTCCACAAATTCATTAAATAGATTTTCATCATTATTTACTGCAATATATCCATCTTCTATTTTTACATTTACTTTACAGTTATATGCTATTTCAAATCCTTTTGCAAATTCAAAAAGTCTTTTCTTCATTGTGTCATAAATTTCTGGATTAAAACATCTCATTGTTCCTTCTAACTTGACATTCTCTGCAATTATATTTCTTATAGAACCTGCTGCCATTTTTCCAAATGTAAGAACAGCACCTTCCATAGGATTTAGATTTCTCGAAACAATACTTTGGACAGAAGTAACAAAATTAGCCCCTATAACTATTCCGTCTATTGTATTTTGCGGAATAGCTCCATGACCACTTTTTCCGATTATTTCAACATCTATCTCACCATTTTGTGCCATTAAGTACCCAGCTTTGCATCCTATATACCCTTCTGGAAAATCTGGATGAATATGAAGACCATATACCTCATCTACATTGTACTTTTTAAATATGCCCACTTTCATTAGTGGCTCTGCTCCACCTGTGTCTTCTTCTGCTGGTTGGAATACAAAAACTATATTATCATTTAAGTTTTCTTTGTTGTCCATTATATATTCCAAAAATCCTAAAAGAATACTCATATGTCCATCATGACCACATAGATGTTGAGCGCCGTTTTCTGTTGGAAGTGCATCAATATCTGCTCTAAAAGCTATAGTTTTTTTAGGATTATTCCCCTTAATTATTCCTACTGTTGCTGTTTCTAAAGGAGTTTCATATCGTATACCTAGTTTGTCTAAATAATCTCTTATATATTTAGCTGTATTGAATTCTTCATGAGAAAGTTCTGCTAATTTGTGTAGATTTGTTCTATGTTGTTTTACTATTTTATCTATATATGATATGTCTTTCATTTAATTTCCCCCTAATTTAACTTTATATTTTAACTACTAAATCTCTCCCTAAATTTATATATTTTTATAATTACAATTATGTATAATTTAATAGTTTTAATTTTTAGATAATTTTATTATATACAATTTTAATAAATTGTCCAATTATTTATGCTCATAATCTCTTTTTCATAATATATAAAAATTCACTACGTTCATAACGCCAACGACTTCGTCCGTTGCTTAAAATTCACTGCGTTCATAACGCCAACGAAGATATAAAAAAGAGATGTTACTTTTATTTAACATCTCTTTAGATTAATTTTTATAATGTGATAAATATTAAATTTTATAAGTTGTAATTTATTGTATTTAGTCATTTTCTACAGGAAGTATTATTATAAATTCGCTCCCTACTCCAACTTCACTTTCTACATATATATCTCCTCCATGAAGTGATATAAGTTGTTTAGATATTGTAAGTCCTAAACCACTCCCTCCCTTAACTTCAGAGTTATTTTCTACAACTTGGTTAAATCTATTAAATATTAATTTTTTATTTTCTTCACTAATACCTATACCATTATCTTTTACCGATATTTTAACTTTATCACCTAAATCACTTACTATAACTTGGATTAATCCACCTTTTGGAGTAAATTTAGCAGCATTTCCAACTAAGTTTATGATACATCTTTCTATTTCTGTTTTATCACATGAAATAATCTTTTCTTCTATATCTGTATCAAAAATTAATTCAAGACCCTTTTCTTCTATATAGTCTTTCATATCCATAACGTTTTCTTCTACTAGATAAACTATATTTGTTTTTTCTTTAGTCAGTATGTAGCTATTATTTTCAATTTTTGTATTGTCGATTATATTGTTAATTAAATTTAATAATCTAGAAGTATTTCTCTCCATTATATCCATATAATAAGATAGCTTTTTAGGAGTTATAAATACATCTTTATTGCAAAAATCTTTTATTAATTGATTAATACCATTTAATACATTTAACGGTGTTCTAAGCTCATGAGATAAGTTGATAAAGTAATTATTTTTATTTTGTTCTAGTGTTAGTACCTTTTTGAATAATAATTCATTTTCGTCCATTTTTAATTTTAAATCATTAGTTTTTTCATTTATCAATCTATCTAACTTTCTTACTTTATATTTATTTATAAGTATCAAAATTATTATTGATAGTAAATATAAGCATATTGCGTATTTACTTTTCCAAAACGGATATTTAATAGTAAACTTAATTACAGTTTCTTCTCCTATTACTCCATGTTGGCTCTTAGCTTTTATTCTCAATGTATAATCTCCAGGACTTAAATTGGCAAATATAATTGAATTATTTTTGGTTGTACTCCACTCTTTTTCATCTCCATCTAATTTATAATAATATTGAGTTGTCTTTGTATTTACATAATCATCTGTAAAATAGCTTATTTTTATATTATTTTCATTATATTTAAATTTAGTATTTGATATATCTTTTTTATTTAATCCATTTACTTCAAAATTATCAACTATAATATTAGGTTTAAATTTAGATATATGTATTTTATTAGGATTAAAAACATTAAATCCATTTATACCACCAAAGTACATATTGTCAGTACTAGCTTTAAAACAAGATCTTCCATTAAACTCATTAGATTGAAGTCCATCTGTTATAGTAAAGTTCTCAAATATACCTTCTTCAGCACAAAGTCTTGATACTCCACCATTTGTACTCATCCATATGTTGTTTTTATCATCAACTAATATTCCATATACAGTATTATTTATAAGACCATCTTTTTCAGTATAACTTCTAAATGTATCTGTATTAGAATTAAGAATATTTAGTCCATAGCTTGTTCCAACTAATATGTTTCCCTTTAGGTCTTCAGTTATAAATCTTATACAGTCATTACTTATACTATTTTCGTCATTTTCAATATGTTTATATATTTTATATGATTTAGCCTTTGGATTAATTTTTATTAACCCTCCCTCTAGAAAGCAACCGATATAATAATTTCCCTTTGAATCTTCATAAACAGCTCTAATAAATTTATCTGATACTCCCATTTCATCAAAAATATATGTAATATCTCTAAGCTCGTTATCTGAATACAATGCCAAGCCCTTATTAGTTCCTATCCACAACTGTCCTTTAGAATCTACAAACAAAGATCTTATTTTATTTGATGGCAATCCATCTTTTTCTGTATAATTTGTTATAGTATAATTTTCACTACTTTTATCTAAAACGGATAAACCGTCATTTGTTCCTATAAATATTTTTTCTTTATATCCTGTTATATCTTGTATTGCATTACTACATAATTTACTATTTCCTGTATTTAAATACTCAACTGCTTTCCCATTCATGATATTTATACCATCTTCACTCGTTCCCATCCATACTAAATTATCATCATCTTTGTATATCCCTTGAATTACATCTCCACTTATGCTATTACTGTCTTCTTTGTCAGACTTGTAATGTTGGAATTTAGTATTAGGATTAAATGCAGATATTCCCCTATATGTCCCCACCCATATAAGACCACTTCTATCTTTGAATAAACAAAATATTGAGTTATCTACTAAAGTATTGCTTTCGTACGCCTTTTTACTATATCTTACGAATTCCTCTGTTTCATAATTAAATAAACAAAGGCCTTTATCTGTTCCAATCCAAAGCTCATTCTTTGAATTATTTATTACATCTCTTACAGTGTTACTTGGTAGAGAAAACTTACTTTCACTACTTTTATAATTCTTTATACTTTTATCATTTAAATTTATTCTAAATAAACCTTTATCTACAGTACAAACCCATAGATTCTTATTTAAGTCTTCATACAAGTTATATATTTCACTTTCTCCAATCGAATCTTGATAAGAATTTACTAATTTTAAATTTTTATCTAATTCAACTAAACCTTTGTCAGTACCGACCCATATATGGCCATTAGAATCTTCTTTTAGAGAATATATAAACTGACTTGGAAGTTCATCTTCATCAGATAAAACTCTATCAAAACTATCTTTCTCTTGGTTATATAAATTAAGTCCATTTACACTTGAAACTAAAAATTTATCTTCTGAAGTATAAATTATCTGCCATAAATTTTCATCAGATAAATTTCCATTATTTTTATCAGATGAATAATTCTTTATCTCATCATTATCTGTATCTATTCTACTAAGTCCATTTATAGTTGATATCCATATATACCCGTCTTTATCTTCCATAATATCAACAATATAATTATTAGCTATTGAGTTTTTATCATTTTTATTATATTTATATTGTTTAAACTCATAGCCATTATATCTATCAAGACCATCATTAGTACCTATCCATATATATCCTTTACTATCTTGATATATAGTTTCTACAGTAGATTGAGATAAACCATCTTCACTCATAATATTTTTAAAATTATAATTTTCACTTATATTCGCGTAACTCGTACTAATATTAATACAAGAAAATATACACGCCATCACTAATATCTTTTTTATATATTTATTTTTTATCATAGCCCACCTTTTTTAAGTACTTTATAATAAATTATAAAATTTGCCTTTTATAGTTTTGTGCTACTTTAGTATATATTAATTTAATATATTATACCAAGTAGAATTTTATTTTTAAGGAAGGTAATATTTTCTTAGAAGGATTTATGTATAAGATTTGCTTCGCTCATGCGCCAACGAATCGAAGATTCCGTTGCTTAAAATTCACTGTGTTCATATCGCCAACGACTTCGTCCGTTGCTCAAATAAAAAAACTACACCTAGATAAAATATCTAGATGTAGTTTCTTTATATATTTATTATTAATTTTTTATTATGCTTCGTTATCGTCGAATTCTCCGCTTTCTTCGTATAATAAAGCGATTCCACCTTGAGCTGTTTCTTTGTATTTATCCATCATGTCTCTACCAGTTTCGTCCATTATTTTAACTATTTGGTCGAATTTAACGTGGTGAACACCATCAGATAATAATGCATAGTTAGCAGCATCTAACGCTCTTTGTGCTCCCATTGCATTTCTTTCTATACATGGTATTTGAACATATCCGTAAGCTGGGTCACAAGTCATACCTAAGTGATGCTCTAAACCTATTTCTGCAGCGTATTCTATTTTTCTAAGAGCTGCACCTTTCATGAATGCTGCCGCTGCTGCTGCCATTGCACATGCAACACCAACTTCACCTTGACATCCTACTTCTGCACCTGAAACTGATGCATTTTTCTTAACAGCTATACCTATTAAACCTGCTACAGCAAGACCTTCTTCTACAGCTTCATCATCGAATCCATAGAAATCTTGCATTGTGAATAATACAGCTGGTAATACACCTGCAGATCCACAAGTTGGAGCAGTAACTATTTCAAATCCTGATGCATTTTGCTCAGATACAGCTAAAGCGTATGCATATATCATTGAAGAAAGTTGTTTGTTAACTTTATATTGTCTGAAGAAAGTTCTAGCTCTTCTAGCTAATTTTAATTTTCCTGGAATAACATCTGTAGCTTTTAAACCATCGTTTAATGATTGTCTCATAGTTATTCTTATTTGTCTTAAGTAATCCATTATATCTTCATCGTCGAATTCTTTTACGTAGTCAACGAAGTTTTTGTGGTTTTCTCTACACCATTCTATAATGTCTTCTATGTTGTCGTGTGGGTAAACACTTGCAGAAGAATGTCCTCTTTTACCTTCTTCAGCTAAAGAACCTCCACCGATTGAGAATACAGTCCATTCATCTTCTACATTTCCGTCTTTATCTAAAGCTTCTAATTTCATTCCGTTAGTATGGAATTCTTTTACTACTTCTGGTTGCCATACTATTTCTACATGTTTAGGCTCTAAAGTTTTTATTATTATATAGTCAGTTAAGTGACCTTTTCCTGTAGCTGCTAAACTTCCGTATAAGTGCGCTCTGAAGCTTGCTGCATTAGGGTTTTTTTCGTTGAATATTCTTGCTGCTCTTTGTGGTCCCATAGTGTGTGAACTTGATGGTCCAGGACCTATTTTATAAAGCTCTTTTAATGATTCCATTAAATTTTCCTCCTAATAAAAAATTAATTATTTTTGTATGTTAAACTTTTAATAATATCTGATAATAATAGTTGTATATGATAATTATTGTTTGTCATTTTTAATAAATTAATCATATATCAGAAAATCATTATTCCAAACATTTTCCTAAGGCATATTTTTATGCTAAAGCTTTTAGAAGAAATTTTTTAAGCATTTATATTAATAAATGCCTACTTTTTCTGCTTGATAAAAATCCTTACGCATAACATTATACATATTTCTTTAAATAAATCATATACTTATTGTTAATTTCTATTATTTTACAGTAATGGTAATTTTTTTAAACCTAAATATACTTTTTACTTTATTATTTTAACCCAAAAAAATGTTTTCCGCCACACTTTTCATTATTTTTTAAATTTTTTAACTTTTTATAACAATTCGGTTGATTTTTCCATAATTTTGTAATAACATTAATTCATAACAACTTATTAAAAATCAAAAACAATTAACTAACCTAAGTAGAGGCGCAATGATTATCAGTAAGTAATAGTAGCTGGCAAGTGTAGATAATTACTGAAAGGATGATTTGCCGAAGTTTATATCTTGGCGAAGGTATATGCTGGGGTCATGTATAAGATACATGAGACTGTCACTTATCTAAGTGGGGGGCTACAGGTTTACTTTGATTTGTGTTAGCAACGTACAAAGTATTCCTTTGTGCGTTTTTTAATATCAAAATCTACTTTTGCAGTATCCATTTATATATATACCCTCCCCTTACTTTTATATCTCTATTTGGGAAGTAATCATGATTAGATACAAAATACAATAAATTATATGAGGTGATATAAAATGAAAAAAGTTAATGTAGCAGTAGTTGGTGCTACTGGTATGGTAGGGAGAACTTTCTTAAAAGTTCTTGAAGAAAGACAATTTCCAATAGAAAATATATATTTTTTCTCTTCTAAAAAATCTGCTGGTTCAACAATAACTTTTGCAGGAAAAGATTACACAGTTGAAGAATTAACTGAAACTGCTTTTGATGGAAAAAATATTCAAATAGCATTATTCTCTGCTGGTGGAGCTACTAGTGAAAAATTTGCTCCAATAGTTGCATCAAAAGGCATAATAGTTGTAGATAACTCAGCTCAATGGAGAATGGATCCAGACGTTCCACTTATAGTACCAGAAGTTAACCCAGAAGCTATAAAAGAAATAAAAAAAGGTATAATAGCTAATCCTAACTGCTCTACTATACAAGCTATGGTTCCACTAAAACCTTTATATGAAAAATACGGTTTAAAAAGAATTGTATTCTCTACTTATCAAGCTGTTTCTGGTTCAGGAGTTAGAGGTGTTAAGGATTTAGAAGACGGAATTGCTGGAAAACCAAATCAATTCTATCCTCATCCAATAGCGTATAACTGTTTACCACATATAGATGTATTTATGGATAATGGTTATACAAAAGAAGAAATGAAAATGATAAATGAAACTAAAAAAATATTTAATGATGATAGCATAAAAGTTACTGCTACTACTGTTAGAGTTCCTGTTAGAGGTGCTCACAGTGAATCAATCAACGTTGAATTTAATAAACCTTTTGAGCTTGAAGATGTTGTTGAAGCAATCAAAAACGCTGAAGGTGTTGTATTAGTTGATAATCCAGCTAAAGATGAATACCCTCTTGCTGTAGATGCTGAAGGACATGATGAAGTTTTTGTTGGTAGAATAAGAAGAGACTTTAGTGTTGATAATGGTATCAACTTATGGGTAGTTGCTGACAATATAAGAAAAGGGGCTGCTACAAATGCAGTACAAATAGCTGAATTATTAGTAAAAAATGATTTAGTTTAATCTGACAAAATAACTTATTTATAAACTCAATAAAATAAATGTTTAACAGTTTCACAACTTAGTAAACAAAACTTAATTAGTATTAATAAAATAATTTTTAAAAATGATTATGATATAAAAAGGGGAGATATATATGATATTTACAGGTTCTGCAGTTGCATTAGTTACACCATTTAATAAAGATAACACACCAAATTTTGAAAAAATTAAAGAGTTAGTTGAATACCACATTGCTAACGGAACAGATGCCATAGTTGCTACTGGTACTACTGGTGAAGCTAGTACTATGACTGATGAAGAACAACTAGATGTTATTAAATGTATCGTCGATACAGTAAATAAAAGAATACCAGTTATCGCTGGTGCTAGTACAAACGATACTAGACATTCTCTTAGTTTAGCAAAAGGTGCTCAAGATATGGGAGCTGATGCTTTATTAATAATCACACCATATTATAACAAAGCTAATAGAACTGGTCTTAAAGCTCACTTCAAAGCAATAGCTGATGCTGTTGATTTACCAATAATTTTATACAACGTTCCTTCTAGAACAGGAGTTAATATTGCTCCAGATTTAGTTGCTGAACTTGCTAACGAATGTGAAAACATAGTTGCTATAAAAGAAGCTAGCGGTGATATAGCTCAAGTTGCTGAAGTTGCTAGATTAGTTCCAGATGATTTTGCAATCTATTCTGGAAATGACGACTCTATCACTCCATTATTATCATTAGGTGGTAGCGGAGTTATATCTGTTTTAGCAAATGTTTGTCCACAACAAACTCATGATTTAGTTGCAAAATTCTTAGACGGTGATGTTAAAGGTTCTTGCAAAATACAATTAGATTTAAAAGCTCTTATTGATGCTTTATTTATAGAAGTAAATCCAGTTCCAGTTAAAACAGCATTAAACTTATTAGGATTTGAAGTTGGTCACTTAAGATTACCACTTGGTGAAATGAATCCGAAAAACTTAGAAGTATTAAAACAAGAATTAATAAATGCTGGTCTTGATGTTAAACAAACTGCTGAACTTGGAGTAAAATAGATCGAAGCTTAATTTTGACAGGGAAGAATATAAATAATTTATTATTCTTCCTTGAAATAAATCAAACTTAATTAGGGGGTATAACATTGAAAGTTATAATAAACGGATACAGCGGAACAATGGGTCAAGTATTGACAAAATGCGTATTAGATGATGAAGAACTTCAACTTGTTGCCGGTGTTAGTCCAAAACACCATGATGTTAATAATCAATTTAACACTTACTCAAGTTTTGCCGAAGTAAAAGAAGATGCAGATGTGGTTATAGACTTCTCTAACCCACTTGCACTAGATGATATATTAGATTATTGTCTAAAAACAAAAACTCCTGTAGTTCTTGCAACTACTGGATACAATGATGAGGAAATGGAAAAAATCCATCAAGCTTCTAAACAAATTCCTGTCTTCTTATCATTCAATATGTCACTTGGAGTAAGTATCTTACTTAAATTAGTAAAAGAAGCTGCCAAAAATTTAAACAACTTTGATATAGAAATAATAGAAAAACATCACAACAAAAAAGTAGACTCTCCTAGCGGTACTGCTGTAATGATTGCAAATGCTGTTAAGGAAATAAGAGAACAATCTGAATTTATTTATGGCAGACATGGTCGTACAGGAAAAAGACAACAAAACGAAGTCGGAATACATGCTGTAAGAGGTGGAACTATAGTCGGTGAACATAGCGCTATCTTTGCTGGAAACGACGAAATATTAGAAATAAATCACTCAGCTCGTTCTAAAAATGTATTTGCTGAAGGCGCTATAGCTGCAGCAAAATACTTAGTAAATCAACAACCTGGTTTCTATAATATGGACGATATGTTAGGCTAAAATTTATATTAATATATTAATTAATATAAATGTAAATATATTTAACCTATACTTACACTAAGAATAATATAAAATTTTAAGGAGATTGAAATGTTAGATTTAAACGATGCTTATGCAATTGCAAAATATATAAAAGACGCAGAAAAACAAACACCAGTTAAAATTTATGTTTCTACTACTGCTGAGATAGCAAAATCTGAAAACTTCAAAGTTTTCGGAAACAACGGAGAATATACTTTAATAGGGGACTACAAAACTATAATGGATGCTATCGCTCCTATAAAAGCTCAAATAACAGATATGTATGTTGAAAATACAGCTAGAAATTCTGCCATTCCAATGATAGATATGTTAAATATCGATGCCAGAATCGAGCCAGGCGCTATAATAAGAGACATGGTTACAATAGAAAAAAATGCTGTCGTAATGATGGGTGCTGTTATAAATATAGGCGCTGTTATAGGCGAAGGTACTATGGTAGATATGAACGCTGTTGTCGGCGCTAGAGGAATATTAGGTAAAAATGTACACCTAGGCGCTTGCTCAGTTGTTGCAGGTGTTCTTGAACCACCTTCAGCAACTCCAGTTATAGTTGAAGATGACGTTGTTATCGGCGCTAACTGTGTAATCCTAGAAGGCGTAAGAATCGGTAAAGGTGCAGTCGTAGCTGCTGGTTCAGTAGTTACAAAAGACGTTGAACCAGGTGCTGTTGTTGCAGGTTCACCAGCAAAAGTAGTTAAAATGAAAGACGAAAAAACTGCTGGTAAAACTCAATTAATGGATGATTTAAGAGGATAATTAATAATAAAATATAAAAATAGAGTGGATATCTTCTCCACTCTATTTTTTATGTCCTTATATATTTTCTATTATACTTCTATTTATTTTTATA
>OLSO01000086.1_pt1 | contig 89656 bp, 64 predicted proteins | sample 1672441 | NCBI WGS metagenome assembly OLSO01 (sample SAMEA3136686, study PRJEB25190) | human gut metagenome | biome: human gut; feature: human-associated habitat; material: faeces | place: Austria | collected 2013 | reverse complement strand
TCCGCGCCGCGCTGGGAAGGGCCGCGTAACGGTCCAAGAAATCGTCCGCAGTCCCACGCTCAGACCGGGATACGGTTTCCCGATGGGGCGGGTTTCGGAAAGCGTGTCCCGCTCTGGGGGCTCATTCCGGGATGGATTTTCCGCATGGGGGCTCATCTGGAAACTGCGTCCCGTTCTGTTGGCTGATTCCGGGACACAGTTTCCGCTAGGACGGCGTTGCGGAAGCTGCATCCCATTCTGAGGCTGCAATCTGGGATACACTTTCCGGAACGGCGTTCATGGGGAAACTGCGTCCCATTCATGCACCGTAGCCCGCCTTCCTCGGCAGACTCTGCAAACAAAAACCGGTTGGAACGAGAATTCCAACCGGCTGCGAAGCGAGATTATGTTGGGCCGTCTACGACCGTGCGCCTTCGAGGAAAAAGCGACGGCTAAAGTAGTTGTACCAGGTGACCAGGAACGTGGCGATGGCCTTCATGGCCTGGTAGCCGATGCTCAAAAACGTGACGCCCACAAACATGTACAGGTCGTTGAGGCCCAGACCGATCACCGACAGGATGGTAAAGATCGTGAACTCGCGCTTACGGCTCATGCCCTCGCGATGGTCGAACACGTACTTCATGCTGAGCCAGTAGTTAACCACGACGGACGTGGTAAACGAGACCGTCGTGCTCATCAAAAAGTCGAGGTGGAACAGCTCGACGAGCGCAATAAGCATGCCCCAGTCGACGCCAAAGGAGATAAGGCCCACGACAGCGAACTTGAGGAACTGCTTGGTATGAGGTTGTGCCAGCGCGTTACGCACGTAATCACATCCAATGCGTTGATGAATCGAGCAACGAGATACTTTAGAGCTTTTGCATGGCAAACGTAAGGTCTTTGGCAAGAACTATACGAACTCGCCAAATATTCAAGAGGTAATCTGCAAACGTTGCAAATCTACCCGTAAACGAGCAAGGCCCAGGCAACGCTGCGCTCGACGCGCGTCATCCGCAGGTCCCCGTAGTGCAACGAGGAGGCCGAGCTATTTGGTCTGCTCGCCCTCTAGGAAGATCTTTCGCGTTACAAAGTTGTAGACCATGACGAGTGCGGTAGCGCAAATCTTGGCGATATTGGCCTCGAGGCCCAGGCCGGCGTTGAGGGCAAGCACGATGCCGTCGTTGAGCGCCAGGCCAATAACGGATAGCACGACAAAGATGATGAACTCGCGGCGGCGGCTCATGCCCTCCTTGTGTGCAAACACGTACTTCATGCTCGCGACGTAGTTAAAGATGAGCGAGACGATAAAACCGCTGGTGTTGGCGATCAAGATGTTGAGGCCCAGGCCGTAGTGGAGCAGATTCATGATGCCAAAGTCGATGACGGTGGCAACGACGCCGACGACGCCAAACTTTATGATCTGCGCAAGGAGCTTTTGCATGGTACCTGCCTTAGGGTGGCGCCGGGGCGCCGCGGGGATGACAAACCTAGCAAGTTTAACCAATCCCCGCAGGCGGGGCTAGGCGCGCTCCTCGATAGCACCGTTTCTATATGCATCGAGGAGCTGGCGCAGGTCTTGGATCTGACTGCGAATCTTGACGCCGGTATCGGTGTCGCTCACCATGCGGCGCCGGTCGGCCTCGTCAAAGCGGTTGGTCTCGCTTTCGATATCGATGTTGCGGGTGAGCGCCTCGGCAACGCTGGTAAAGGCCTGGTGCGACTTGAGGCGGCATCCGCGCGAGCTCGAGATGAGCGTGTAACCGGCGATGCCCGTTTTGGGGTGGTAGGCGCGACAGAAACCGCCGTCGATGACCAGCAGCTTTCCGTTGGCGCGGATGGGCTGCTCGCCCTTGGTGGTCTTGACGGGCGTATGGCCGTTGATGATATGGCCCGTCGGCGAGCAGGCCATGGGGGCGACGCCAAACTCGCGCATGATGTCGTCGCAAACGGACGAGGACGTGGTGAGCGTGTAGTACGGGTCCATCGGCTCGACCCACGTGCTCTTGTCGGCAATGTAGGCGCGCTCGAAGGTGCGCACCACGCGTCCGCTGGCGGGTGAGTTAAAGCCGATCCACAGGTACCACATCCAGTCGAGGGCATCGCGGTCGCCGACGCGCCAGGCGCGGCGGGCGATATAGTCGCAAAAATCAAAATAATCGCGGCCGGCGTGCCAGGTACCCAGGCAGTTCATGCTGCTAAAGGTGCCGTCTTCGTTGAGCGGTACGCAGCCGTGGAACAGCAGATTGCCGTTGGCGACCTTATACATGGAGCCGTGGGTATAGAGGAAATCGATGTGGCGATGCAGATGATCGGCGGTGACAAACTCGGACACGAGCTTGTCGATGATGTGCTGCTCCTCGGGCGTGAGCGTGTAGGGGTCTGCCGGATCGACGGTGGGGAAGTCGTTGGTCGTGAGCGGCCACACGCTGCCGTCGGCGAGGGTGACCGTGCCGGTGTCGTGATCGACCTTGTCGAGCAGAAGACGGTCGGCCATGTCGAACTCGGGGTGGCGCTGGATAATCTGGCCCTCGAGCTTAAAGAGCAGAACGTTGATGGCTTTGATGAGCGGGCTGATGGGCTCGCCGGCGGTATAGGTAGCGTTGGCAAAGGCGACAAGCTCGCGCAGCGAGATGCCGTAGTCGTTCTCGAGAATCTCGTAGTTGTCGTAGCGCAGGTTGTTGCGTAGCACCGTGGCGATGCAGGCAGGCTCGCCGGCAGCGGCGCCCATCCACAGCAGATCGTGGTTGCCCCACTGAATATCGAGCGAATGATAGGTGAGCAGGCGGTCCATAATCTTGGCCGCGCCGCCGCCGCGGTCGAAGATGTCGCCCACCAAGTGCAGGTGGTCGACGGCGAGGCGCTTGATGAGCGAGGCGAGCGACTCGATAAAGTCGTCGGCGCTGGCGGTCTCCAAGATGGATTCGATAATGCGCTCGTGATAACGCACGCGGTAGTTGTTCTCGTCCGGATGCGTGTGCAGCAGCTCGTCGATGATGTAGGCGTAATCGCGCGGGATGGCCTTACGTACCTTGGAGCGGGTGTAGCGGCTCGAAAGCGAGCGGGCAACCACAATGAGCTGGTTGAGCATGGTCTTGTACCAGGTGGGCGAGTCCTCGTGCCGGCTGCGGACCAAATCGATCTTCTCGCGCGGGTAGTAGATGAGCGTGCACAGCTCGCCCTTTTCGTTAAAGGAGAGCGTGTCACCAAAGATTTCGTCGACATGCTCGCGCACGACGCCCGAGCAGTTGTTGAGGATGTGCATAAAGGCTTCGTACTCGCCATGCACATCGCTCATAAAATGCTCGGTGCCCTTGGGCAGGTTGAGGATGGCCGAGAGGTTGATGATCTCGGTGAATGCGGATTGCTCGGTGGGGAACTGTCTCGACAGCAGGCGCAGATACTTGAAGTCTTGCGGATTGCGATCGAATGCGACCATGAAACACCTTCCGATGTGGTTGGTAAAACTGATAAACAGCGTCAAACGTTTATCAGTATGCGCCGCTTTTCTTTCAATTGGGGTTAGGAGATTGAATTGTTGGCCGAACGGTTTGCTAAATCGATTTAGTCAAGGTAGATATGGCGGTTGAGTGGAGACATGGGGTCATTTTTGCAGGCGCATACCTCCGGGATCGCTAGAGATGATGACGGTAAAGATGTTCACTACCTTTGGTTCAATTTGGTAAATAACGGACATTTGTACCGTATTCACGCATGCTGTGCGATAATTTGCGCAGCAATGAGTAAGGAGCCTCATATGAGTGATTTTATCCTGACCTGTGAATCCGCCGCCGATCGAACCCGTGAGTTCTTTGCGTCGCGCAATATTCCTGTCGTGTGTTTTCATTACGAGATCGACGATGTTGTCTATACGGACGATCTGTATCAGTCGATTACGCCGGACGAGTTTTTTGCTCAGATTGCCGCGGGCGCCATGCCCAAGACGTCTCAGGTGAGCGTGGGTGAGTACGAGGAGTTTTGGGAGCCGTTTGTTGCCGAGGGTAAAGACGTGCTGCACCTGACGTTGTCATCGGGTATTTCGGGCACGTATGGATCGGCCTGCGTTGCGGCGCAGATGCTCGCGGATCGCTATCCCCAGGGCGGCAAGGTGCGCGTCATCGATTCGCTGGCGGCGTCTTCGGGCCTTGGCCTGCTGGCGGAATGTGCCGCCGACGTTCGCGATAGCGGCGCTTCGCTCGACGAGACGGCCGCTTGGATTGAGGAGCATAAACTCAACCTGCACCACTGGTTCTTCTCGACCGATCTGTCGAGCTACCTGCGCGGCGGTCGCATTTCGGCTGCGAGCGCGATTATCGGCACGGCACTCAAGATTTGCCCGCTTATGACGGTCGATTGCGAAGGTGAGCTGGCGCCGCGTGAGAAGATTCGCACCAAGAAGCGTGCGATTTCCGAGATGGCTAAGACCATGATGGCACACGTGCAGGGCGGTGCGGATTATTCGGGTAAGTGCATCATGTCGCACTCGGCGTGTCGCGAGGATGCCGAGGCAGTTGCGGCGCTGATCGAGGAACAGGTTCCGCAGCTTAAAGGCAAGATTGAGATTAATGACATCGGTGCTCTGATTGGCTCGCATACCGGACCTGGTACGGTGGCGCTCTTCTTTATGGGCGACAAGCGCGTGGACTAACGTTTGTGGGCTGGCTGACGGTTTTAACGGCTACGCCTGTCCTCCTGACATTTGATAACAGAAAAAGGCCTGTCCCGTTGTTTGCGGGGCGGGCCAAGATGTTTTGCTAGCGTTTCTTTCCACGGAAGAAAAAGCCGTGTAGCGAGGGCTTGAGTCCGCGGTTGGCACGACGCTCCTCGATATGATCGTGGATCGAGGCGACGCGTTCGATGACCTCGTCGGGAATCGGCACGTCGGGATTCATGTTCTCGACCTGGCTGACCTCGGCGGCGGCGACCTGGTCGATAATGGGCACATCGTCGCGCGAGATGACAGGCGTGGCGTCTTCCTTCATCTTGCGGTAGCGCTCCATCATGTCGGTTTGCAGCTGCTGGGCCGAAGGCGGCGTCCAGATGATAGCGTTGGCGCCGGCGGCGATGGTTTCACGGATGCTCTCGGGCGTCTTGCCACCCGGTGCGATGAGCGGCAGGCTGGGATAGTGCTCTCGCAGCTCGCGTAGGACCTGGGGTGTGTTTTTGCCGGCGGCGATGTTGAGGATCTTGGCCCCGGCGCGCACCTTGGCGTGGGCATCGTCATCGCAGCGAACGACCGTGGCGATGACGGGGATGTCGGCGATGTTGGTGATGTGCTCGACCATCTCGGCGGTAGCGGGGGAGTTGACCACGCAGCCCGCCGCGCCTTGCATCTCGGAGACGGCCGCCATCTGCACGGAGCGCTTACCGGTGGTGGTACCGCCGCCAACGCCCACAAAGACCGGGCACTCGGCAACAGTCAGCAGCGCCTGCGTAATGGCGGGCTGCGGCGTGAAGGGGTAGACGGCAAACACGGCGTCGGCATTGGAGTTGCGGATGACCGCCACGTCGGTGGTGTAGATGAGCGATTTGATGCGGCGTCCAAAGAGCGTAAAGCCGCTGGCCTCCTCGATCTCATCGGGCATGCGGAGGGCCGCCTTGCGCAGGCGCCCGTCGATGGGCAGCGGCTCCATGGGCAAGAGGCCGCTGGGGGTTACGGCCACCTGGGGCTCGGTAAATTCGTCCGCAAGCTCAACCTCTGAGAAATCGACCGAGGCGACGATGTCCTCGTGAACCTCGGCGGGAACATCGATGGGGGCTTGGTCGTTCGTCGCGGCGGGCGTGTCGAAGGAGCTGGTGGCGACAAAAGCGTCAACACGCTCGTTCAAATCGTTGAGAGAATCCATTGCGGTCCGTTTCTATAATGTGCGGTCGGCAGCGTGCGACCGGCGCTACGTTGCTAAAACGTTTGACGAGTTGATTTTTCCCCGCCGCCCCATCCGTTAGACTGAAGGGCCGCGAACGTGAAGGAGCTGTGGTGGCAGGTTTTGAGGTGCTATCTTGGATGTCCCGTTTATAAGAGAGGTGGCGCGGTATGGAAATCACGACGATATTGAGCTCGATTGGCCTATGCGTGGGCGCAATCGTAGCCGCCGCGGTCATCTACTTTGTGGTTACGGCCATTAAGGGCAAAAAGGCCGAGCGCAGGGAGCGTGAAGCGCTTGCGCGGCATAAGGACCAGCAGGACAAGCGCGCACGGAGATAGCTTGTTGAGTTGGTCCGTGCGCTAACTGCGTTTTCGGATCAGAGCGATGTAGAAGCCCTCAAAGTCGCGGCTGGGCGGGATGGTCAGCGTGCCGGGCATGCCGTTGGCGACGGTCGAGACGTGGCCGGTGGCGATGGCCTCGGTGAGGGCGTTGCTCTCGACGCGTGGCTCTTCGCCAGCTTCCTGAGCACGGCGCGTTTCGCTTTCGCTCGGCGTGCCGTCGAGGGGGATGAGCTCGCAGTCCATGTGTTTGTCGAGGGCCTCTTGCAGGGCGTCCTCGTTTTCCTGCGGCAAGATCGAACAAGTGGAATAGACGAGCGTGCCGCCCGGCTTGAGGGCGCCCATGGCGCGGTCCAGAAGCGCGCGCTGCGAGCGGGCGCACTTGCAGAGCAGCTGCTCGGTCAGGCCGCGCAGGCTTTTCTCGTTGCCGCTGATGACGGTGCCCGTGCCGGTGCAGGGGGCGTCGAGCAGGATGCGGTCAAAGCGGAAGAACTCGTCGAGCTCGCGTGCGTCGATGCGCATGACGGGCACGTTTTTGGCGCCCTGGCGGCCCAAGTTGGCCTCGAGCTTTTCGGCGCGGGGAATGCTCATCTCGCAGGCGGTGAGGTGCGCCTGTCCCTGGGTGAGGGCGGCGATCTGCGTCGTCTTGCCGCCGGGGGCCGCGCACATGTCCAGGATATCCTCGCCGGCCTGAGCGCCCAGCACTAAAGGAGGCATCATGGACGACAGGCTCTGCAGATAGATTTTTCCGTTGCGGTAGATGTCGAGATCCCACAGATCGGATACCTGGGCCTCGGGCAGGATAAAAGCGTCCGGGTACCAGGCAACGGTTTGGTGGGCGATGCCGGCTGCGTCGAGCGCGGCGGCGATGTCCTCGGCGGTCGCCTTGAGCGTGTTGGCGCGCAGCGTGACCGGGCGTGTCGCCGCGGCGCCAAAGCCCTCGATCATGAGCTCGGCATCGGCAGGCGCATAGGCGCCGGCGACCGTGTCGACCAGAAAGCGCGGCAGGTCGGCGGCGGAGTGTTGGGCGGCAAGCTGGTCGGAAAGCTCGGTAGCGGCAAACTGCCTGAGCTTGAGCTCGGGCTTAACCTGCTTTTTCTGCTTACGACGACGCGGCTTGGACATCCGTCTTTCCTTCCCATTCCATTAAAAGTAGTCAATTTGGGACGGGGCTATTTTAGCTGCCCGTCCGTTTCGGCAGGCGTTGCAGTTAAATTTGGGACGGGGTAGCTAAAATAGCCCCGTCCCAAATTGACTACTCTGCCTTGGCGTTTGTCTAGTACTGGCTCTCGTGCTTGCTAAAGAAGTCGAAGCGCGGGGGCAGCGGCTTTACGCGGTGCTCGCCGGGCTTCTCGCCCAGGCTCTCCACAAACTCATCCGTGGAGGCAAAGATGTTGTCCCAGCTAAAGAAGGCGACCGGGTCGACGTCGAAGTACTCGCAGATGAGCTCGCAGCCGGCCGGGACGATGCCGTGCATGAGCACGGTCGCCACGCGCAGCTCGGTAAAGGCGTCGACCAGTGCCTGCGTCATTGCAGCGTTTGCCTCGCTACCCTCGAGTTTGTTGGCAGCCTTGGAGGCGTCGCTCCAGCGCTTGTTGGCGGCACGCAGGTAGTCGTCGCACACGGCGAGCGCGCGGTGCGTCTCGAACTTGTACATGGCCTGCTCAAAGGCGAGAGCTGCCTGCTGGGCGGCTTCGACCACGGTGGCGGAGGCGGCACCGGCGGGGATGCAGCCGTTGCGGTAGGGGCTCTCGTCGCCCTCCTTGACGGCGACGCCGTAGAAGCAGCTGCGGGCCAGGCGGTTGAACACGCCGGTCAAAAGCGCGCTCTCCTTAAGGGCGGGGTCGATAACGCGCTTGTCGTCGCAGGCGCGCACCTCGTTGCCGTCCTTGTCCTTGCCGGTCACGCGTGTGTCATATGCCTTGGGGCTAAAGCTCACCGGCTTCTCGGACAGGCCGAGCGACAGCCAATGTGCGCGCATCTGCTCGCAGGTGTAGTGGTTGAGCAGGTCGTCTGCCGGCGGGGGAGGCGTCTGCGAGGACGAGCTGGCTTTTTTGCCCATGTAGAGCAGGTGATAGCAGGCGCTGACGGTGCTCTGCGTGAGGTTCCAACCCAGGGCCTCCCACATGGCGGTCTGCGCGATGCAGTAGAAGTAGATGTTGTCCTGACCGATAAACTGGTAGATCTGTGCGTCGTCAGAGCACCACCAGTCGCGCCAGTCGAGCGAGCTGTGCTGGTAGGTGGGCGCGGGGACCTGCGTGGAATCGGCGGCGGGCTCGCCCATGAGGGCGGCATCCTGGGCGGCGACGCCTTCGGTCACGCCGGCGGCGCGGGCATCGCGGGCGAGCACGGTGCGGGTGTAGCTGATGGGCGCCCACAGGCTCTCGGGCCAGCACCAGCAGGTGACATCGGTCACGCCGTCGACCTGGGGAACCGGAACGCCCCAGTCGATGTTGCCGGTGATGCGGAAGGGCACGAGCGCCTTGCCGCTACGGAAGCGCACGCCGCCGTTGGCGAGCACCGCGTGGGCATCGTCGCGCTCCTTCCAGCTGGGGAAGGTGACGGTAAAGCTGCTCTTGTTGCCCTCGGGCTCCAGCACGGTGTGCTCGGGAAGCCGATCCTCGACGGCATCGAATGCCTCGCGGAACTTATTCTGGATGTAGAGTTGTGCCGGCAGCAGCCACTCTTCCATGGTCTTGGAGACCACGGAGCGAACCTGCGGGTTCTGGGCGAGCTTGGCGGTGTAGGTCTTCATAAAGTCGAGGTAGGCCGGCAGGTCGAAGTAGAGGTTGTCGACCGGGCGCAGCTCGGGTACCTCGCCGGTGAGCTGGCTCTTGGGCGCGATGAGCTCCTCGGGCTCAAACTGGTGGCCCAGGTCGCACTCGTCGGCATAAGCCTTCTCGGACTTGCAGCCTTGGATGGGGCAGCGGCCGATGACCTGGCGACCGTTGAGGAACGTGCCGGCCTTGGCGTCGTAGAACTGAAGGGTAGAGCGCTTGGAGATGGTGCCCTGCTCGTGCAGGCGCTCGATAATCTCGGCGGTCACCTTGTTGTGAATCTGCGCAGCCGGCTCAAGGCCCGAGCCGCCGTAGATGTCGCAGCTGATGTTGTAGTTGTTGAGGGTCGCGGCCTGACGGGAGTGATTGGACTCGACATACTCGCTAATGGACTTATCGTAGCCCTCGTTCTCCTTGAGCTTGCGGTAGCTCTCCATGATGGGCGAGCCGTAGCAGTCGGTGCCCGAGGTGAAGATGACGTTCTCGCGGCCCAGGCGGTCGCGCAGGAAGCGGGCGAAGAAGTCGGCCGGGACAAAGACGCCGCCAACGTGGCCAAAGTGAAGACCCTTGTTGCCATAGGGCTCGCCGGCGGTGACGATGGCGCGGCGAGGCCAGCTGGGACGGTCGTTCATGGAGTATTTGGATGCCATGGGACTCCTTCGCATATGGTGAGAGCGCAGCCGGGCGCAAGGCCTGACGACGCGGTGGTCAATTCGTGCATATCGTTCGACATTATCGCACATGCGGACGGGTACGTGGCAGGGGCGCTATCCTAAGATGCTATGAATGAGATTTCCAACATACATGCGTTTGAAGACGAGGATTTCCTGCACGCTTGCTTTGTGTGGGGGATGGCCGTGCTTGGCGCATTTGCCGTGTGCCTGGTGCCGGTGTTTATGCTGCTGGGTGGGCCCGCGGACTTGGATGCGGCTGACGCGGGTGGCTGGATGGCTGTCTTGGGCTGGATAGTTGGCTTGGCTGCGGTTTCGGCGGCGTCATTTGCCGTGCACGAGCTGGTGCACGGCGTGTTCTTTAAGCTGTTTGCGCCCGCCGGTGCGCACGTGACCTTTGGGGCGAACCTCGAGACGTGCATGATTTACGCCTGCGCCGAGGGCGTGGTGTATTCGCGCCGGCGGTACGTGGCAGTTTGTCTGGCGCCGACGGTTGTCGTGACGACAGCGTTTACCCTGGGGTTTGCGTTTTCGGGCTATCCGCTGTTGTGCTACCTGGCAGCCGGCTTGCATTTGTCGGGCTGTGTGGGCGACTGGTATTACGTGCGGACCATTTTGCGCGACCGCCGCATTGTCGCCTGCGAGGACACGTCCTTTGGCGTGCGCTTTTTTGGTCAGTAGTCTTTTTGGGACGGGGCTATTTTGACTACCTTTTGGAGATGGGTATTTTTGACTGCTTTATGTCAAAAGTAGTCAAAATAGCCCCGTCCCAAAAAGACTACCCTGGGCAAAGATTGGGAGGAGATGTCCATGAAGCCGCTGCTGCTGCATGCGTGCTGTGCGCCGTGCTCGCTGGAGCCGGTTCGTCTGCTGCGTGAGGAGGGGTTTGAGCCCACGATTTTCTGGACCAACCCCAATATTCAGCCGCGCGATGAATGGCAGCGGCGTTTGGACGAGCTGCGCCGGTGGTGTGCCGATGGCGACATCGAGCTTATCGAGGCGGGGGAGGACCGCGAGCGCTGGGAGGCCAGCGTGGCCCCGCTGGGCGCCGATCGACCCCGTCGCTGTCGTGCGTGCTATGCCCTGCGCCTGGCCGAGGCATGCCGTGTGGCCCAGGAGTGCGGGTTTGAGTTTGTGGGCACGACGCTCGCCGTCTCGCCGTATCAGTTGTTCGACACCTGCAATGACGTGCTTGAGCGCTTGGCGGCGGCACATGGTCTCACCCCGGTGATTCGCGATTTTCGCCCGTATTATCCCGAGGCCACGCGTCGTTCGCGCGAGCTGGGCATGTATCGGCAGAACTACTGTGGTTGCCGCTTCTCGGCCGTCGAGGCGGCCATGGACCGCGCCCGCATCCGCGACGAGCGCAAAGCGTCCAAAAAGTAGTCCTTTTGGGCTGGCAGCCTGCTAGGATGTAGAGCGGATTTTAGCTATATAAGGAGTATCCGACGTGTCTATGCGTACCGATGATTTTGACTACAACCTTCCTGAGGAACTGATTGCCCAGGCCCCTGCCGAGCCGCGCGACTCCTGCCGCCTGCTGGTGGTGGATCGCAAGGGCTCCCAGGCGGGAACGCCACTGGAGCATGGCGGCACCGTCGAGCACCGCATCTTTCGCGACATCATCGACTATATCGAGCCGGGCGACGTGCTCGTCATCAACCAGACGCGCGTGATGCCGGCCCGCCTTATCGGTCGCAAGGCCGGCTCGGGCGGCGTGGTCGAAACGCTGCTGCTCAAGCGCCGCGAGGACGTGGATCCGCTGGGTCATGTTTGGGAGTGCTTGGTCAAGCCGGGCAAGCGCCTAAAGCCTGGTGCGCAGATTGAGTATCGCGCCGGTGGCGCCCATGCGCCCGAGGGCGCGCCCGTGGTGCTGACAGCCGAGGTCGTCGACTTTGTCACCGATAGCCGCGGCGGCCGCCTGGTGCGTTTTGAGCCAGCCGGTTGCAATGCCGCCGGCGAGCCGCGCACGCTCGATGAGGCTATCCATGCTGCCGGCCACGTTCCGCTGCCGCCCTACATTACCGATTACGAGGGCGATCCCGAGAAGTACCAGACCGTCTACGCCATGAAGGAGGAGCACTCAGCTGCCGCTCCCACGGCGGGCCTGCACTTTACTCCCGAGCTCATGGCCGCTATCGAGGCCAAGGGTGCGAAGTTTGCCGCCGTCGAGCTCGAGGTGGGCATCGATACCTTCCGTCTGGTGGAGGAGGACGACCCCACGCAGCACGTGATGCACACCGAGCGCTATCACGTGTCGCAGGAGGTTGTCGACGCCGTGCATAAGGCTAAGGCCGAGGGGCATCGCGTGATTGCTGTCGGTACCACCGCAGTCCGCTCGCTCGAGAGTGCGTTTGACGCGGACGCGCCGGTGTCCGATCCGGCTGTGACGGCGCGCTATTTTGAGGGCCGTAAGGACGGGGCCGACACGCTCGGCCGTGGTGACATCGTGGCGCGCGAGAACGCGACGACGCAGCTCTACCTCATGCCCGGCTCGACCTATCACGTGGTCGACGCGCTGATCACTAACTTTCATGTTCCGCGCTCCACACTCATGATGCTCGTGAGCGCACTTGCTAGCCGCGATCAGATCATGGATGCCTATGCCGCCGCTATCGAGCAGCGCTACCGCTTCTTCAGCTTTGGCGACGCCATGCTCATTTTGTAGGTTCCGCCGTTCTGCCGAACGGCGGACCGGCCGACGCTGCGCGGGCCGCATTTGGACAATCTGACGTTCAACTTCAAGGGCGCGACCAGAAGGTCAGCGCCCTTTCGTTTCACGTCACCTTGCCTCAAATGCGACCCGCTCGCTGTCGCTGCCAAAACATCGGCATTTCTTTGGTTGTCAAGAGATTGCCGTTCTGGCGGGTTTTCGCTGACTTCGCCAAAACATTGGCGTTGCCGTGGTTCAACCTGCCAAAAAGGGACAGGTTTATTTTGGCAGGTTTTATCTGGGCAAACGTTGTTGGTGCAATGGGGACTGCTTTATATGCACCAAGTTGGTGCAAAGTTGCCTGGCCCCTTTGCACCAATCAAAACGTTGCGGTGAGTGTTTTTTGGCAGCTGGTTTACTTGCTCGCGAACAGCCAGATTAGGACGATCACGAGGATTACGGCGACAATGCAGACGATTGCGCCGGTGAATTTGACGCGTGAGTCGCGGGTGCGCTCGCGCACGTCGTTCTCGGCGGCTTCGAGCTGAGCCACTTCGCGCTCGGTTTCGGCGCGCTCGGCCTTATCGCGAGCCAGGGAGCCCGCGAGCGATTCGGTGATCTCGGGATGGTTGTGCACCTCGGTCGCCTGCTCGATGATCGACTGCGCATGCGTGATGTCCGCCTGGGCATTGGCGATAGCCTGCTCTTGCTCTTGACGCGCTTTGTCCTCGGTGACGATCTTCTCGCGTAATTCGCGCTGGCGCGTTGCAGCGGCCGCCTTTGCGGTCTGCAGCTCGTCGCGCGCGGCATCGGCCTCGGCCGTCACGGCCTGATGGGCGCGCTTGGCGTCGGCGATGGGGGCTTGCGCCTGCTCGACGGCGTGCTCGGCGGCTGCGAGCGAGTGCTCAAGATCGGCGGTGATGCGCGGGACATCTTCCTCGGCTTTACGCAGGGCATCAGCCGTGTCGGAGATCTGCATCGAAAGCTCGCTGGTGCGCACCGTATAGTTGGCGGGATTTGCCGAGGGATTGCGTTGCAGCTCGGCATACTCATGACGCAGCGTCTCGAGCTGGGCGCGCGTGGCGTTGACGGTTTGTTGTGCAGCCGCAATGCCGGCGTCTCGCTCGACCTTCACCTTGTCGCGGATGCGCTTGGAATCCTCGAGACGTCGTACGAGGCGGTTACCGGTCTCGCGCGAGCTGGCTTCGCGCGCTTCGACGGCATCGAGTGCGGCTTTGAGACGCCGCTCGGTGGCGTCGTCCTCTTCTTTTATTTGTTCGAGCTGCGCTTTGAGCTCTGTTGTCTTGGCGGCATGGGTATCGCGGCCGATTTCTGCCGCCGCGGCGGCCTTTTGTGCCGTGTCGATAGCGTGGCGCTGGTCGGCGACAATCTGGTCGTAACGCCCTGCGATATCCTGCCGCGTCTCGAGCTCCTCGCCTTGATCGGCGATGCGCTGATCAAGTTCGGCCAGGTGGGCACGAGCGTCCGCGAGCGCCTTTTTTGCGGCGTTCATCTCGCGCATGGCAGAGGCGCCCTGGGCGATAAAAGTGCCTACGGCGTTTGCTGTATTTGAGACGGCGGTTCCCAGATCGCGGCTGGCTGCAGGGGCGTGTGGAGCGGTCGGGTGACCGGCGTCGGCCGTACCCGCATCGGGCGCCTGCGACGTGGCGATATTGCCGGTGCCACCCTCGATCACGGAAAAGCCGGCAGTGTGCGGGTCAACTGCATCTGCGCCAATTGTAGGGTGCTCGAGCTGTAAGAACGAAGGTACGGTGCTGCCTTGGTCGGCAACGGGGGTCTCGCCAGGCACGAAGGTCGATGCGGCCTCGGCGGCCTTCTCTTCTTCGGCGTCCACATCGGCGTCGGCCACGGCGTCTTTCATCGCTTTGACGGCATCCATCATGGAGTCCATGACGGCATCGAGCTCTTCTTCCGAAGATACCTCGATGGGTCCTGCCGCCTGTGGCGCGGGGTCCGCGTCGGGCTCGGCGTCGTTCGACTCCGGTTGCTCGCCTTCGTCATGCTCGACAGTATCGCCTGTGTCTGTTGCCTTATCCGCACCGGCGTGCGCATCTTCGGCGGATGCATCGACGGAAGCGGCGACGCAGGTAGGAGTGCTGCAGTCGTCGACGGCGTCTGCGGAATCATCAATATGCTGCTGAGTCTGGGGGTCCAGCTCGTCTGTCATAGGCATGTGCTCCTCATCGTTGATTGTCACCCTATGATAAAGTCTCGCGCCGGCATCCCGCGCGCCGCAGCAAAGTTTCAAAACGTGTTCGATGGCTCGCTTGGATAGCAAAAATTTGGCCGCTATATTCAGTTTGCGCTTGACATTCCCTTCTCCGAAAGACGTTATGCCGTTCACCTGCCGCGGTCTTTATAATGGTTTGCGTATGAACCGCAACCAAGGAGTTCCAGTTTATGGACCAGAGCCTATTTAAATTCGACCTGATCGCCGAGGATCCGACGACGCATGCGCGTGCCGGCGTGCTGCACACTCCGCACGGCGACATCGAGACGCCGATCTTTATGCCCGTGGGCACCAAGGCAAACGTCAAGGGCATTCCTGCCGAGACTGTCAAGCAGCTCGGTGCCCAGATCGTGCTCGCCAATACCTATCACCTGTCCATGCGTCCCGGCGAGGATACCATCGCCGAGTTGGGTGGCCTGCACAAGTTTATGAACTGGCATGGCCCCATCCTCACTGATTCCGGCGGTTTCCAGGTGTTCAGCCACAACGACGCCGTCAAGCTCACCGACGAGGGCGTGCGCTTTATCGTTAACGACTACGACGGCCGCCACGTGTTCTGGACGCCCGAGGACAACATGGAAATCGCCATGAAGCTCGGCTCCGACATCTGCATGCAGCTCGATCAGTGCCCGGGCTATCCCGCCACGCGCGCCTACGTTGAGCGCGCCGTTGAGCTGTCGAGCATGTGGGCCGAGCGTTGCTATAAGGCGCATACCCGCGACGACCAGGCGCTCTTTGGCATCGTTCAGGGCGGCATGCATCTGGACCTGCGCCTGCGTTCGCTGCGCCATCTGGAGGAGTGCGGTGACTTCCCCGGCTACGGCATTGGCGGCTACTCGGTGGGCGAGGACCACGAGACCATGTTTGAGACGCTGGCGCCGCTCGCGAGTGAGTACATGCCCAAACATAAGCCGCGCTACCTGATGGGCGTCGGCAACCCGACGACGCTCGTGCGTGGTGTAGGCGTGGGCATCGACATGTTCGACTGCGTGCTGCCGACGCGCACCGGCCGCATGGGGACGGCGTTCTCGAGCGAGGGTCGCCTTAACTTCCGCAACGCCCGCTTTGCGCACGACGACGGCCCCATCGATCCCACCTGTACCTGCCCGGTGTGCACGGGCGGCTACAGCCGTGCGCTCATTCGCCACATGGTCACGCAGAAGGAGATGCTCGGCGGCATTTTGCTTTCGATGCACAACATCTACTACCTGCTCAACCTTATGCAGCGTGCCCGCCAGGCCATTATCGAGGGCCGTTACGGTGCGTTCGTGAGCGACTGGATGAACAGCCCCGCGGCAGTGGATTACTAAGAGCTGCGGGTGCGCTTACGGGGGCGCTCGCGCGGTGTCGAGGCTGCGTGCCAATCGACCGTGCGTAATCGGCGCCGGGCATCGCATGCGTCGGCATCGCTTGCACGACCTCTGACCGATGCCTTGCAAGCGTTTGATGCATCGTGGGTACCATACCGAATGGTTGATGTTCGGGCGGGTGTTTGACGCATGGCGTCGACCCCGCCCGTTTCTATTTTCGATAGGAGTATCCCATGATTAAGAATGAGAACGTCGAGGGCGAGCCGGCCTACGACGAGACGTACCGACGCGGCCCCGTGGTTATGCGCGGCCCTATGATTCCTAAGGACAACACCTACGCCAACCTGCTGGCGCCCGAGGACTCGACTGACTGGTTGCACGCCGACCCGTGGCGTGTGCTGCGCATTCAGGCCGAGTTTGTCGATGGCTTCGGCGCGCTTGCCGAGCTCGGGCCCGCGGTGACCATCTTCGGCAGTGCCCGTACGCCCAAGACCGATCCGCTCTACAAGGCGGCGCGCACGGTCGGCCGCAAGATCGCGCAGCGCGGCGTGGCGGTTATCACCGGCGGTGGTCCTGGCATTATGGAGGCGGCCAACAGGGGAGCGGCGAGCGCCAACGGCAAGTCGGTCGGCTTGGGTATTGAGCTTCCGCACGAGCATGGGCTCAACAAATACGTGAACCTCGGCATGGACTTCCGTTACTTCTTTGTGCGCAAGACCATGTTTGTCAAATACAGCTCGGGCGCCATCGTGTTTCCCGGTGGTTTTGGTACGCTCGACGAGATGTTTGAGGTGCTCACGCTGGTGCAGACGCACAAGGTCAAGCGCATGCCGCTTGTTTTGGTGGGCAGCGAATACTGGCAGGGCCTGTTCGACTGGCTCAACGGCCCGGTGATGGATGCCGGCATGATCAGCCCACTCGACCCAGACCTCGTCCACATCACCGATGACCTCAACGAGGCCGTCGACATCGCCCTGAGCGGGCTGATGTAGGGTAGGTAAAATGGGACGGGGCTAAAAAGACTGGTCTGAAACGTTTGATATCAGTCTTTTTAGCCCCGTCCCAAATGAACTGCTTCCAAGTTGCGGTGGAATAGGGATTGGTTGGCGACGATGCGCTTGGCGCCACGACCCTTTTTGATTGCCTTGATCTCGCCCGATTTCCACTCCGGCGAAACGGTCAGGCGAATATTGAGCATCTGCGTGAGCTGGCCTGCACCTGGTCGAGCGGCTCTTCGCCTTCGATAATCACATGAAGCGGAATCACGTAAATGCCGAGCTCTTGGGCGCGGGCGGGGGAGATGTCCGACGTGGAGTCGGTTATGATGGCAAAAGACATAATTGCACCTTTCGTTGGGGCGCTTGCGCGCCGCCTTCTGAGAGCAAAGTGCGACAAGTATAGTAGAGTCGTTCCACATTACTAGGTTCAATTGTTGAATAGTCAACAGGTTGAAGTTTCGGTGTGGAAATCTTCAACTGGGGAAGAGGGATGTCGATGGAGGCGCTGGAGATATGCAAGCGGCTGGTCGTGTTGTTTGATTTTGACGGCACGGTGGCCGATACGGGCCGGGCGGTGATGACCTCGACGCGTAAAACGCTGGCTGCGCGCGGGTTTTCTGAGGCGCAGATGGGTGACCTGCGCCGCATGATCGGGCCTCCGTTGTGGAAGAGCTTCCACGACTTTTACGGCTTCTCGCGCGAGGAGTCGCTTGTGGTGGCCGACGAGTACCGTGCCTTTTTTGATGAGCTGGGACCGGAAGAGTACCCCGTGTTCGATGGAATTCCCGAACTGCTCGATGGCCTGGCCGCCCAGGGGCATCACTTGGCCGTGGCGACGTCGCGCATGGAGGCAAAGTGCATCGACATGGTGGGCGAGCTGGGGCTTTCGCAGTTTGAGGCGGTGGTCGGTATGAATCCGCCGCAGGGTCGCGAGACCAAGGCCGATTCGGTTCGCGATGCCCTGGCGGCGCTCGGCGCGACGGCGGACGATGCCGTGATGATCGGCGACCGCTTTAACGATGTGGAGGGCGCGCACGCAAGGGGCGTGCCGTGCATTGGCATCTATTCGGGCGCGGCGGTGCCGGGCGAGCACGAGGCGGCGGGCGCCGATGCAGTGGTGCACTCGGTGGCCGAGCTTGCTAAACTTTTCGCCATCTAATGACGTTATGTGAGGGGCGGGTGTGGCCGTCGCTCATTGGTAAGGAGGTCGTCCATGAATCAGGTGGAGCAGAGCGTTACCGAGTATGTCGACGAGATCTGGGAAGATGTCGTTGCCGATATCGAGCAGCTGGTGAGCTATCCGTCCGTGGCCGTTGCTGCCCATGCGGAGCCCGGTGCGCCGTTTGGCCGCCCGGTCCGTGATGCGCTCGATTGTGCGCTCGGCATTGCGCAAAAGCTCGGCTACCAGACGAGCGACGACGAGGGCTATGTGGGCATCGCCGACATTCCCGGCCGCGGCGATAAGCAGCTTGCGACCATCTGCCATGTGGATGTGGTGCCCGCCGGTCCCGGTTGGAACACCGACCCGTTTGCGATGGAGCGCCGCGAGGGCTGGCTGCTCGGTCGTGGCGTGATCGACGACAAGGGCCCGGCCGTGTTGTCGCTCTACGCCGGTGCCTACCTGATCAAGCACGGCATTGTGCCGCGCTATACCTTCCGCGCGCTGCTGGGCTGCGATGAGGAAGTGGGCATGTCCGACGTTCACCATTATCTGGAGAACCACGCAGATCCCGACTTTTTGTTTACGCCCGATGCCGAGTTCCCGGTCTGCAATGCCGAGAAGGGCCAGTTTGGGGCGACGTTTGTGAGCTCCAAGATCGACGGCGGGCGCATCGTATCGTGGAGCGGTGCCGAGGCGAGCAACGCCATTCCGTCGCAGTCTATCTGCGAGCTCGCGATTGCCGCCGATGAGCTGCCGGCGCCCGTTGAGAACGCCGACCGCCTGGAGATCACGGCGCTCGATAACGGGCATGCGCAGATTTTCGCCCACGGTATTGGCGGTCACGCTTCGATGCCCGAGGGAACGATCAATGCCGTCGGCCTCATCGTGGCGTATCTGCGCGAGGCCGAGGACGCGTTTGGTGCACGCGACGAGCGCCTGCTGACGCCCGCCGAGCACGAGTTTGTCAAGTTTCTGACCTTTGTACATGCGGATGCCTATGGCCACGGCCTGGGTATCGACGCGACAAGCCCGGCGTTTGGCCCGCTCACGTGCAACCCCGGTGTTATCCGTGTGATGGATGGCCATATTGAGCAGGTCATCGACGTACGTTTCCCCGACAGCACGAGCGCCGATACCATCTGCGAGCAGCTCGAGCCGCTCGTGGGCCGCTTTGGCGTGACGTGCCGTGTGGGTCGTGCAAAGGTGCCGTTCTCGGTGTCCGCCGACGATCCGGCCGTGAAGGCGCTTATTGATACCTATAACGAGTTTACGGGCAAGCATGCCGAGCCCTTTGCCATGGGCGGCGGCACGTACGCGCGCAACTTTGCCCGCGCCGTGTCGTTTGGCCCCGAGGAAACCGGCCTGGAGCTGCCCGCATGGGGCGGCCAGATGCACGGCCCCAACGAGTGCGCCAACGAGGAACAGCTCAAGCAGGCGCTCAAGATCTACATCGTGGCGATCCTCCGTTTGAATGAATTAGAGCTTTAAGGTTTCGCGGTTTCCTAATCTAAGTTGCGATGGAATAGTTCCTAGAATGGGCCATTTGATGGCCAAGCAGGAACTATTTCACCGCAACTTTGTTTTTATTGGTGTAAAAGGCGAGCCATGCTTGGGGGCGGGTTTGTTATTCGTCTGTAAAGCCGAGTCGCGCTTGCGGTAAGGGTCTATCAAATGCCCGTAAGAAACCGCAGTTGGCGCGGGCACCGCCCGATCGAGGCCGTATCTTTCCAAACAGCAAAGCGGGCAGGGTGCCCGCGAGTCGCATGTATGAAAGGAAGGTTATGCTCGATCAGGCTTATTCTCGTCGTCAGTTCCTCGGCCTCGCTGGTGGTCTTGCCAGCTTCGTGGGCCTCGGCCTCGTTGGTTGCAGCGGCGCAGGCGCTTCCAACGCCGCCGACAAGGGCAGCGCCGCTGCCGAGTCCGTCTCCGGCGAGGTGACCTACGACGGCGCCTCCTCGTTCCAGGCTCTCGTCGAGGCCGCTGCCGAGAAGTTCATGGACGCCAACCCGGACGTCTCCGTCTCTGGCTCAGGCAACGGTTCGGGCAAGGGCCTGACCGCCGTTGCCGCCGGTACCGTCACCATCGGTAACTCCGACGTCTTCGCCGAGACCAAGCTCGAGGCCGACCAGGTCAAGAACCTCGTCGACCACGAGGTCGCCGTCGTGGGCATGGGTCCCGTCGTCTCCAAGAACGTGAAGGTCGACGACTTGTCCCTCGAGCAGCTCAAGGGCATCTTCTCCGGCCAGATCACCAACTGGAAGGAGGTCGGCGGCGACGACGCCAAGATCGTCGTCCTCAACCGCAAGGCCGGCTCCGGCACCCGTGCCACCTTCGAGGCCGCCGTCTTTGGTGACGAGGCCGTCGACTTTAAGGGCGACGCCGAGCTCGACAAGTCCGGCGACGTCCAGACTCAGATGGCCAGCACCGACAACGCCATCTCCTACCTCGACTTCTCGCACTTCGACGACTCCAAGTTCAACGCTATCAAGGTCGAGGGCGTGGAGCCCAAGAGCGCAAACGTCACTGACGACTCCTTTAAGATCTGGGCGACCGAGCACATGTACTGCGCAAAGGACGCCGACGATGCCACCAAGGCCTTCTTGGAGTTCATGCTTTCCGACGACGTCCAGGGCAAGCTCGTCGAGGAGCAGGGCTTTATCCCCGTCTCTGCCATGAAGGTCGTCAAGGACGCCAGCGGCAAGGTCTCCGCTAAATAAGTAATCGCCCCGGAAAGGTTTGCAATGGCAAAACAGCTGCCAAAGCGCGACCTTGAGAACGTGGGCCTGGGCGTCACGGGCGCGTGCGTAGCGCTCGTGACGCTTGTCGTTGCCGCGCTCATCTTTATGGTCGCCCAAAAGGGCCTCTCGGCTTTTCTCAAGGACGGCGTTTCGGTCGTCGAGTTCTTTACCGGCACCAAGTGGGACCTGGCCAACACGGCCGAAAACGGCCTGCCCTATACCGGCGCCCTGCCCCTGATCGTCACCTCGTTTGCGGTCATGGTGCTCTCCACGTTTATCGCGCTGCCCATCGCCATCGGCTCTGCTATCTTTGCGGTCGAGATTAGCCCTAAGTTTGGCTCCAAGGTGTTTCAGCCGCTTATTGAGCTCTTGACCGGCATTCCCTCGGTCGTCTTTGGCCTGGTCGGCTTTCACGTGGTCGTCGGTCTTATGAAGAGCGTTTTCCACGTGAGCACGGGCCTGGGCATCTTGCCCGGCGCCATTGTGCTGGCCGTCATGATCTTGCCGACGATGACCACCCTTTCGGTCGATGGCCTGCGTGCCGTGCCCGATAGCTACCGTCAGGGTTCGCTCGCGCTGGGCTACACCCGCTGGCAGACCATCTGGCACGTGGTACTCAAATCCGCCATGCCGTCGCTCATGACCGCGGTCATCCTCGGCATGACCCGTGCCTTTGGCGAGACGCTCGCCGTGCGCATGGTTATCGGCGGCATCGAGGCCATGCCGACGTCGTTGCTGTCGCCGGCCTCCACCATCACCACCACGCTCACCACGTCCATGGCGGTCTATGCCGAGGGCTCGGCCCAAGACGACGTCCTGTGGGCGCTCGGTCTGCTGCTGATGGGCATGAGCCTCATCTTTATCCTGATCATCCACCTTATCGGCCGCAAGGGGGCGAAGGCTCGTGGCTAGCACGCGCATTCATATCGACGAGGCGAGACTCAGGCGCGTCCAAAAGCAGGACCGCATCGCCACGGGCGTGCTGACGGCAATTGTCGCCATCGTCATGCTCATCGTCGTCTCCATGGTGGCCTATATTCTGCTCGAGGGCATCTCGACGCTGTTCCAGCCGGGATTTCTCACGCAGCCCGCGCGCGCCAACGGAACCCAGGGCGGCGTGCTCTACCAGCTGTTCGACTCGTTCTATCTGCTGTTGATCACCCTAGGTATCTCGGTGCCCATCAGCTTGGGCGGCGCGGTTTTCCTGGTTGAGTACGCGCCGGACGGCCCCATCCGCGACATCGCCTCCACCGCCATCGAGACGCTGTCCTCGCTGCCTTCCATCGTCGTCGGCATGTTCGGCTTTCTGGTGTTCTCGGTGCAGCTGGGCTGGAAGTACTCCATCATCTCCGGCGCCGTCGCGCTCACCATGTTCAACATTCCCATCCTGGTGCGCGTGATCCAGCAGGCGCTCGAGGACGTGCCGCAGGCCCAGCGCGATGCGTGCCTGGCCATGGGCCTCACCCGTTGGGAAGCCACGCTGCACATCCTGATCCCCGAGGCCATGCCCGCCATCGTGACCGGTATCGTGCTTTCGGCCGGCCGCGTGTTTGGCGAGGCCGCGGCGCTGCTCTTTACCTCGGGCATGAGCTCGCCGGTGCGTCTGAACTTCTTGAGCTTTAACCTGTCGAGTCCCACTTGCGCCTGGAACGTGTTCCGCCCCGGCGAGTCGCTCGCCGTGCACATCTATAAGATCTATGGCGAGGGCAGCCCCGAGGCACAGCAGATTGTTTGGGGCACCGCGGCACTGCTGATGATCTGCGTGCTGCTGTTTAACGTAGTCGCCCGTATCGTGGGCAAGCAACTGGCAAGGAGGATGACGGCCGAATGAGCGAGATAAATGAAACGCCCGCAACCGAGGCGGCCGCGTCCGAGACCCAGGACTTTTTATCGAGCGTGGGGGAGAGCGAGAAGCGCGTGCGCGTAAGCGGCAAAGCCGTGAGCGACGAGGTCGTGCTTTCCACCAAGGATGTCAACGTGTACTATGGCGATCACCATGCGCTGCACGATACGTCGCTTGACTTTCACAAGGGCGAGATCACGGCGCTCATCGGGCCTTCGGGCTGCGGTAAGTCGACCTTTTTGCGCAGCCTCAACCTTATGAATCGCGAGATTCGCGGCTGCCGCGTGGAGGGCGAGATCAACTACCGCGGGCGCAACGTGAACACCAAGACCGAGAACACCTACGAGCTGCGTCGCTCCATTGGCATGGTGTTTCAGCAGCCCAACCCCTTTCGCAAGTCCATTCGCGACAACATCACGTTTGCGCCCAAACGCCACGGCATTACTGACCGCGACGAGCTCGATCGCATGGTCGAGGAAAGCCTGCGCGGCGCGGCGCTGTGGGACGAGGTCAAGGACAAGCTCGACAAGAGCGCCTACGCGCTTTCGGGCGGCCAGCAGCAACGCCTGTGCATTGCGCGCACGCTGGCGCTCAATCCCGATGTGATTCTGTTTGACGAGCCCTGCTCGGCGCTCGACCCCATCTCGACGCTGGCAATCGAGGACCTGATGTCATCGATTGTTGCCGACCGCGCCATCGTCATCGTGACGCACAACATGGAGCAGGCGTCGCGCGTGTCCAACCGCACGGCGTTTTTCTACATGGGCGATATGGTCGAGTACGACGAGACCGACGAGATTTTCCAACGGCCCAAGGATAAGCGGCTGAATGATTACCTCACCGGCATGTTCTCCTAGTCCGGGACATGCTTGAGGCCCGCGGCGGCCATGGTTGCCGCGGGACTGATTGGAGAGGCGGGTCATCTCCTGCGGGAGATGGCCCGCCTTTTTGTGTCGTGTGCGGCCGTCGACCTACCAAAAAGGGACAGGTTTATTTTGGCAGGTTTAACGTTTTACCACGTAGTGCCCTTGGACTGCTCTGACGTTTGCCCAGATAAAACCTGCCAAAATAAACCTGTCCCTTTTTGGTAGGTTTTGGGATGGGGCTCGCTGCTATCATGGACAACGTTGAATTTCTACGAAGGAGCAGGGCATATGGCGATTCTTTTGGGATGCGATTCCGTCAGCCTAGAGTTTCCCACCAAGCATATTTTCGATAGCGTGACGCTTGGCGTGGACGAGGGCGACCGCATTGGCATCGTCGGTAAAAACGGCGACGGCAAGTCGACGCTGCTGAGTGTGCTCGCCGGTACGCTGGACCCCGACGACGGCCGCGTGACGCATCGCCGCGACACGACGATTGGTTTGCTCGGCCAAAAGGACAACCTGGTCGATACCGACACCGTGCATCATGCCGTCGTCGGCGACACGCCCGAGTACGAATGGGCGTCGAGCCCGCGTACGCGCCAGATCCTGGCCGGCCTTATTAGCGATGTGCCCTGGGAGGGCACGGTGGGCGAGCTTTCGGGCGGTCAGCGCCGCCGCGTGGACCTCGCGCGCCTGCTGATCGGCGACTACGATGTGCTCATGCTCGACGAGCCCACCAACCACCTGGACATGCGCACCATCAACTGGCTCGCGCGCCACTTAAAGGCCCGCTGGCAGCGCGGCCAGGGCGCCATGCTCGTGGTCACGCACGACCGTTGGTTCTTGGACGAGGTCTGCACTAGCATGTGGGAGGTCCACGACGGCCAGGTCGACCCCTTCGAGGGCGGCTACTCCGCGTATATCCTTCAGCGCGTAGAGCGCGACCGCATGGCCGCCGTTACCGAGGAGCGCCGTCGCAACATGGCCCGCAAGGAGCTCGCGTGGCTGAGCCGCGGCGCACAGGCGCGCTCCACCAAGCCCAAGTTTCGTGTGGAGGCCGCTCGCGAGCTCATCGCCGACGTGCCGCCCGTGCGCGACGAGCTGGAGCTCAAGCGCCTGGCGGTGAGTCGCCTGGGCAAGCAGGTTATCGACGTGGTCGACGTGGACGCCGGCTATGCCGATACCGACGGCACGCCCAAGCAAGTGCTCTCCGACGTGACCTGGCTCATTGGTGCGGGCGGCCGCTATGGTCTTTTGGGCGAGAACGGCGCCGGCAAGTCCACACTGCTCGATGTGATTCAGGGCAAGATCGCGCCCCTGCGCGGCCGCGTGAAGATTGGCCAGACGGTGCGCTTTGGCGTGCTGTCGCAGCAGCTCGAGGAGCTCGAGCCCTACATGGGCGACACGATCCGCGAGGTGCTCAGCAACTACAAGAAGTACTACGTTATCGATGGCAAGGAGACCTCGCCCGAGAAGCTCTGCGAGCGTCTGGGCTTTACGACGCAGCAGCTCTGGAGTCGTATCGGCGATCTTTCGGGCGGACAGCGCCGTCGCCTGTCGCTGCTGCTGACGATTCTGGATGAGCCCAATGTGCTCATCTTGGACGAGCCCGGCAACGACCTGGATACCGACATGCTGGCGATAGTCGAGGACCTGCTCGATGGTTGGCCCGGCACGTTGATTCTGGTAACGCATGACCGCTTTTTGATGGAGCGCGTGACCGACCAGCAGTGGGCGCTGCTCGACGGCCACCTGACGCACATGCCCGGCGGCGTCGACCAGTACCTGCGCCTGTGCAATGCCACCGCCGAGGGCGAGCCCGTGGGTGCGCCGAGCGCCAAGACCGGCACGTTCGACACAGGTGCCGCGGCAGCTGCGGCCGAAAAGCCCAAGGCGAGCGGTCAGCCCAATGGCCTTTCCAATGCCGAGCGCCAGAAGCTCCGCCGCGAGGTGAGCTCGCTCGAGCGCAAGATGGAGACGCAGCGCGCTCGCGTGGAGGAGGCCGAGGCCGCGATGGCACAGGTCGACCCCACCAACTACACGGCGCTGGGCGAGCAGCAGGCAAAGATCGACGAGGCTCACGCCGCTATGGACGAGCTGGAGATGGCGTGGCTCGAGGCGAGCGAGAAGCTCGAGGGCGAGGAGTAGACGAGGATGATCAAAGCCGCATTTTTCGATATCGACGGTACGCTACTGAGCTTTAAGACGCACCGGATTCCGGCGTCGGCGCAGCAAGTGCTCGACAGCTTTCACGAGCAGGGGATTGCGTGCGTGATCGCCACGGGCCGTCCGACCTACCAGATGCCGGATTGGCTGTTCTACTTGGGCTGGGATGCGTACATTACGCTTTCGGGCCAGCACTGCTTTGATGCCGAGGGCGTTTACCGCAGCTGTCCGATTGATCCGGACGACGTTGCGGTGATTGTGGACCAGGTGGCCGAGGGGCGCTACGACTCGCTGTGCATGCAGGGCGAGAACTCGTTTGTGAACCGCCTGTCCGAGCGCGTGGTGACGGCCGGTAACAACGCGGGAATTGTCTATCACGAGGAGCCGTTTGAGCACGCCTTCGATGCGCCGGTTTACCAGTTTTGCGCCTTTGTAGATCCGGCCGACGAGCATATCGTGACCGATGCCGTGTCGCATTCGCTCACCACGCGCTGGTGCGACCTGTTCTGCGACATTATTCCGGCCAACGGCGGCAAGGACCTGGGCGTGGCGGCGACGCTGGAGCGCCTGGGTATCGACGCGAGCGAGGCGATCGCCTTTGGCGATGGCGAGAACGACCTGTCGATGTTTGCCGCCGTGGGTACGAGCGTGGCCATGGGCAACGCGCAGGATACCGTGAAGGCCGCGGCGACCTACGTGACGACCGCCGTGGACGACGACGGAATTTACAACGCCGCAAAGCACTTTGGGCTGCTATAGCTGCGGCTCGGCACTTGGGGACGTTCCTTTTCTGACGGCAGTTGGGGACGCCCCTTGCGCGTTGTGTGCCGCGTCGCCCGGCCGGACAGCCACGTATGCTACAGGTTCTTGACACCCATCGCGCGCATGGCGTTCAGGATGGCGATGATCGCCACGCCCACGTCGCCAAAGACGGCGAGCCACATGTTGGCGATGCCGAGCGCCGCGAGCACCAGAATCAGCAACTTAATGCCCAGCGCAAAGATGATGTTCTGCCAAACAATCGTCATGGTCTTGCGAGCCACGCGGATCGCGCGGGAAATGTTGGATGGCTTGTCGTCCATCAGTACAACGTCGGCGGCCTCAATCGCGGCGTCGGAGCCCATGGCGCCCATGGCAATGCCCACATCGGCACGGGTGAGCACGGGCGCATCGTTGATACCGTCGCCCACAAAGGCGAGCCTGCCCTTGCCCGATTCGGTCGCCAGCAATGCCTCGACGCGCTCGACCTTGTCTCCTGGCAGAAGCTGCGCGTGGAACTCATCGACTCCCAGCTGATTGGCCACGGCGGCGGCCACTTCCTCGCGGTCTCCCGTGAGCATGACGGTGCGCTTGACACCGGCGGCGTGCAGCTCGCGAATCGTTTGCTCGGCATCGGCTTTGACGGTGTCGGCAATTACGATGTGACCGGCATAGGCGTTATCGACCAGCACATGGAGGATAGTGCCGACGACCTCACAGTCCGGTGTTTCAACGCCGGACGCGGCGAGCATCTTGGCGTTGCCGACGACGACGTGCTTGCCGTCGATGTTCGCCGTCACGCCGTGGCCCGCGTCGTTGGCGGATTCGCATACACGCTTGGGGTCGAGTTGGCCCTGGAAGGCGGCGCGCACCGACTGCGCGATGGGGTGGTCGGAGAACGACTCGGCGAGGGCTGCGACTTCAAGCAGCGATTGCTCGGTATAGCCGCCCTCGGGGTGCACCGCGACGACCGAGAACGTGCCGTTGGTGAGCGTGCCGGTTTTGTCGAAGACGACGGTATCCACATCGGCGAGCGCCTCGAGGTAGTTGGAGCCTTTGATGAGAACTCCCAGCTTGGACGCGCCGCCGATGCCGCCAAAGAAGCTCAGTGGCACGCTAATTACGAGTGCGCACGGGCAGCTGACGACGAGGAAGGTCAGGCCGCGCAGGATCCAATCGGACCAGGCACCGGTCACCAGGCCGCCGCCGAGCGCGAGCACCGCTGCCGCGCCGGTGACGGCGGGCGTGTAGACGCGGGCGAACCGTGTGATGAAGTTTTCGGTGCGTGCTTTCTTCTCGCTGGCGTTCTCCACAAGCTCCAGGACGCGCGCGACGGTGGACTCGCCAAAGGGTTTGGTGGTGCGCACGCGGATAAGACCCGTCATGTTGATGCAGCCGCTGATGATATCGTCGCCGGTCTTGGCGGTACGGGGGACTGACTCGCCGGTGAGGGCGGCGGTGTCGAGCTGGGTTACGCCCTCGACGATAACGCCGTCGATGGGCACGCGCTCGCCGGGCTTGATGACAATGACGGTGCCGACGGCGATGTCATCGGGAAAGACCTGCTCGAGCGTGCCGTCAGCCTGCTCAACGTTGGCGTAATCGGGCGCGATGTCCATCATGGCGCTGATCGACTTGCGGCTCTTGCCCACGGCGTATGCCTGGAACAGCTCGCCGACCTGGTAGAACAACATAACAGCGGCGCCTTCGGCCATGTGCGGGTCGGTATCGGGAAAGAGCACCATGGCAAACGCGCCGATGGTCGCGACGGCCATGAGAAAGCTCTCGTCGAAGGCCTTGCCGCGGCGGATGTTATTGAATGCCTTTTGGAGCACGTCGTAGCCGGCAATCAAAAACGGCACGAGGAACAGCACAAAGCTGGCGTAGATGTTGCCGGGCTCTCCAAATGCGATAGTGAGGGCGCCGAGCTCATCGAGGGCGTACACCACGACAAAAATACCCAGTGCTACCAGGATGCGGTTGCGTTTATGCTCGAGTGACTCTTTTTTCTTGCGCTTCTTCTTTTTCTTCTTGGGGTCGGCGGTGGCCATGACTCGTATCCTCCCATTTGAATGTATGAACACCCGCTCATATAACATCGCGACAAAGGCCGCGACAAGCGCGGCCTTGCGTATCAGCGTATGCGCAGGCTAGAGAATGATCTCGCAGTCCGGCTCAGCGTCGGCGGTGAACTCCACGACGCGATCAAGGACCTCGTCGAACTCAGCGTCGTCGGCTTCGAGCGTCAGCTTCTGAGTCATAAAGTTGACCGAAACGGATTTGACGCCCTCGAGCTTGGCGAGTTCGTCCTGAAGCTCACGCGCGCAGTTGGCGCAGTCGATCTCGTCGAGCTTGAACTGCTTTTTCATGATGGGTTCCTTTCCCTGTATTTGCGGCTTGGGTGCAGACCGCGCTGGTACCGTGGTTGGTCGCTATTCGCAGATGTGGCTCATGCCTTGGTTGAGCATGGTGTAGACATGATCGTCGGCGAGCGAGTAGAGGATGTTGCGCCCGTCGCGCCGGAATTTAACCAGGTGCGACTGTTTGAGCGTGCGCAGCTGGTGCGACACCGCGGACTGCGAGGTCGCAGTCGCCTCGGCGATGTCGGCCACGCAGAGTTCGCGGCCCATGAGAGCGTAGAGGATCTTGATACGCGTGGTGTCGCTGAAAACCTTGAACAAGTCGGCAAGGTCGTACAGCAGCTCCTCGTCGGGAAGGTCCTCGGGCGAGCAAGTGGTGGGGATGTCGGGCACGATGGTGGTGTCGATCTCGGTCCTTATTTCATCGGCGTGTTCGCTCATTGCAATATCCTTTCATATGAACATGTGCTCATATAACTTACTTCCGAGTATATGAGCGCATGTTCATATGTCAATATAATTTGCGAAATATTTTGCTGTCGATTGGCCCCAGAGGCGGCTAAGGGCATTGTGGACGCGGTTAAGGCCGCCGATGCCAACGTGGGTATCCCGGCGACGTGCAAAAACGGGAGTTTTCAGCATCGACGAGGGGTTATTTATTGCATGATACGGCGTCGTTTGCCGCCACAGGGCTTTACTGGAGTGCAAATGGCAATAGATATTCCCCAGCTGTTGCCTAAATTACATCGAAAACAGCGGCTTCGGTGCAAAATGGGGCAATTCGGCCGCCCTCGGATACTCGGCTCTGCTGAAAACTCCCGTTTTTGCACGTCGCCGGGGTACCCACCCTGTCAGTCCGCCTCTGTTCTGGCCCCGTACACCCTGCCTTCGGGTGTGGAGGTGCTTGTTTGGGCGAACTCCGGGCAATCCAGCTCGATGACTTGCATGTCGTCGATGGCCGGGACATTGTTGATCGTCGGGTCGTCCAGCGAGATGCCCTCGAGCACTGCGCGCTCGAGCTCAAGTGCATTACCCTGCGCTGCGTCTTGACGGAGGAGCTCCTCAATACGCTTCTTTTCCTCGATAAATCTCCTGAGCACAAATTGTCGCAGCTCTTCTTGCTTGATTGCGAAATCTTTGGGCAGGCGCGATGGGCGAATGCCCTCCTTTCGCTGGATTGCCTCCATAACCCTGGCGAAGGCGCTGGCGTGCATAAAGGAATAGCGACTGACGGTAATGATTCCGTAGCCCATGGACGCCAGCGCGTTCTTGCGCTCTTCGTCAATGGCGCGGTCTTCTTCGGCATCGTGCTGAAATCCGTTGTATTCGATGTCGGTTCGGGACCGCTTGAGATATGCATCCATATAGAACTTTTCGCGCCGCGTGAGATTCTTTGCAGCAGCTGTGACCTTTACTTCGTAGTCGGTCTCGATCTCGCTAATGCCAAGACCGCCCTCGCGCCTGGGTAGTGTGAGCATCATGACAAACGCCGTTTCCATCGGCGATCGGCATCCGTCCCGCACGCATTGGATGGCTTTTCGGGCAAGTTCGAGGCCCTTGCAGTCGATGAGGGAGTTAAAGAAATGTTTAAGGCTCGAAGTCGAGGTGAGCGCGAAGCGCTCGGTATAGGATGTCGAGGCATCGTGCCCAAGGGAATAGGCTCCACACAGTTCGAAGTAGTACTCCACAAGTTCTCGAAAGGGAAGATAGGTTGCGGCCTGAAGCGCACAGAGTTCGACGCCGACAATATAGATGTCGTCGGCAAGCTTGATAAAGCGCGAGCCCGCGAATCGCTTGGATGATACGTGGCACTTGCAGCCCGTCATGCTGCGCACGTTTGCGCGCTCGAACACCGTTGTATCGAGCGGGGCATCGTTATCCAGAGCGACGTTGTGCCTGGCGAGCCAGTCGGCGGCAGAGTCGAGCAGCTCCTTGCTGGGGCGTGCCCCGTAGATCTTGGCAGGGCTGCAGGGCTCGGTGCTAATTGCGGATACCGAGTATGCGGCTTGGTAGACCGCTTTTGCCGTGTTATGTGAAAGCACGATACTCATACAGATAGCATGGCAGACCAGGCGGCGGGGTTCGCAATGAACGCCAAGGTAAAATGGCGCGGCATAACAAAAGCTGTCCAAGCGCTTGACGTCAATGATGGAGAAAGATGCTATTTGGAGCATTGTCGCAGCTCGCTGGCTACGCAGACCTCCACAACTGATGCCGGTCAGCATCGTTTTGATGCAAAGGCGGCGTCAACAAAAATGTGCAATTTGGCTTGAACATGCGCAGATGAAGTTCTTGGTTATGCGGCGGCTAGACATCGGGGGCTGGAGGGCCATGTTGTACGGCGCGAAAAACGGGCCGATATCCGCTTGGACATCGACCCGTATTGCGTCGCTTGAGAGAAGCGCCTCGGCGTGTCGCTTTTGCGCGGGGCGCTATGGTCCGGCAAGTATTGCTCGCGAATGGCGCCTCTGCTTGGCAATCTACTTGGCAAACAGGTTCTTGAGGTTGAACTCGGCCTGCACCGTGCGGAGCATGAGGTCGGTGTCGTCGAGGCCCAGGTGCTGCTCGTTGGCGTCGGGCGCGAGGGTGCCGCGACGGCGTGCCCAGTTCTCGAGCGCGGCGGGTGCGGACTCGCGGGGGAGCGAGCGCACGTCGGCGTCCAGGCTGCGGCAGATCTGGCGCGAGTCGATGACGATAATCTTGCCGGCTCGGCGCGCCTCGGCATAGCCGTCCAGATGGATCTTGAACCAGCTGTCCTCAAAGGCGGCGTTGTGCGCCATGTACGGGTATTTCTTCATGAGCTTGAGCAGCTGCTTTTGCAGCTCCTTGTTCTCGCGGAAGGGCGTTTTGCCGTCGATGTCGTCCCAGGTGATGTGATGGATATTCGACAGCGGCACATCTTCGCCGCGGTAGATATCGGGCAGGCCGCAATAGTGTGCCTCGGCGTCGTGCGGGACGGCGTCGCTGGTGAGCTCCATGATCTCCCAGCCCACGTTGATGATGTAGCCGCGCTCGGGTGCGCGGCCGGTGGTCTCGATGTCGATGCCGAGCACCGTGCCCTGGATGGGCTTGCGGGCGTACGCCACGCCGAGCGCATCGCGGTCGCCGCGGATCTCGCGCATGACGGACGCGGCGGTGCGCTTTTGCATCTTGCCGATGGCGGCGCAGGTATCGGCGTCGGACAGGCCGCGCGAAAGCGTCGCGGGCGTCACGTTGCGCAGGCGCGCCTCGCCAATCTGGTCGCATAGGTCACGGTTGCGGTCGGCTAGGTCGCGCACGGTGGCAAAGTCGAAGCCAGGGTCGCCCTCGGCGGTAAAGTACTCGGTCTCGAGCACCTTGAGGGCCTCTTCGCCTTTTTGACGCTCGGATTCCATGGCGGCGTGATCGCCATAGATGAACATGGGGATAAACGGCTGGCGCTCGTATTCGAGTGCTTGCGAAACGTTCATATACTGCTCCTTGGACGGGCCGCGTCGTGCGGCTCGGGGTCAATGAGATGTGGCGAGATGATAGTTTACCATAGTCAACTATTGGCATCACGCCTAGGACAACTACAATACCCTAGTTGACCGCTAGGACTTTTACAATGCTGCCGAAAGACACGAAAGGTTCCATCCGTCATGGATTTGCTGATTGATATTTTGCTCGACGCCGGCAAGGACACGCTCTCGCTGGTGCCGTTCTTGTTGGTGACATATCTGGCCCTCGAGACGCTGGAACATGTGGCGGGCGATCGCGTCAACGGCGCCATCAAGCGTGCCGGCGCTGCTGGCCCCGTGGTTGGCTCGTTGCTGGGCATGGTGCCGCAGTGTGGCTTTTCGGCGATGGCGGCAACGCTGTACGCCGGTCGTGTCGTGACGTTGGGCACCCTGGTGGCGGTGTTTCTCTCGACCTCCGACGAGATGCTGCCACTGCTGCTTGCCGAGCAGGTTCCCGTGCAGACCATGGCGATGCTTTTGGCTTCGAAGGCGCTGATCGCGCTGGTCACGGGCTTTATCGTAGATGCCGCCATTCGCGGCCTGCGTCGCAACGCCCGTGCTCATGCGGCGATCCGCCGTACCGTGTTGGGAGCCGCTGCCAATCCGGCGCACGTTAACTGCGCGCACGACGACCATACCGGCGGTGACATCATCGACGAGGTGGCCGAGGCGGGCGTGAGCGCCGACCACATCCATGAGCTGTGCGAGCGCGACCATTGCGGTTGTGATGAAGACGAGGACGAGCGTGACCACGGACATGGCCACGACCACGGACACGAGGGCGAGCACGAACACCACCACGGTCACTCCCACTCACACAAAGGCGCGCCCGTCCTGTCGATTATCCGCAGCGCGATTTCGCACACCGTACAGGTTTCGGTATTCATTTTTCTGGTGACGCTGGTCCTAGTCGCCGTGCTCGAGACCTTTGGCGAGTCCGCGATCGAGCAGTTCCTGCGCGGCAACGAGACGCTCGCTGTCCTGGGTTCGGCGCTTGTTGGCCTCATTCCCAACTGCTCGGCGAGCGTGGTCATTACGCAGCTGTATCTGGAAGGCGCGCTGCAGCTGGCACCGATGCTCGCCGGCACGCTCATTTCTGCCGGCGTGGGTTACCTGGTACTGTTCCGCACCAACCGCAGCGCCCGCGAAAACGTCGTGTTCCTGGTCATGATGTACGTCATCGGCGCGGGCTGGGGTCTTATCCTTTCCGCCTTTGGCCTCTAAGTAGATGTTTGAGGTATCCCGTAAAAACTGGGGCATGCCTCAAACATCTACCGCCATGACCGGCGTTGGATGCGCGCCAATCGCCAAAACAAAAAGGTAGATTTTTAGGCATGTCCCAAAAATCTACCTTGGTTAGCGCAGCAGGTCGGTGAGGTTGTGCTTAAAGCGGCCGCGGTCTTCGCTGGTGAAGGCTGCCGGTCCACGGGTGCGACCGCCGGCGCGGCGCACTTTCTTTTCTTCGTGACGAATAAACAGCTGCATATCGATGGTGGCTTTGTCGTACACGCGCCCGCGCACGCCGATGGCGGCGGCATCGCGACCGAGCACCATGCTCGCCAGGCCAATGTCCTGTGTCACGACCACATCGCCCGCCTGCAGACGCTCGATAATGGCAAAGTCGGCGCTATCGGCGCCTACGCTCACGTCGAGCGTTGTGACCCAAAAGCCACGTCGCGCGTGCTCGGCATCGCGCGGGTCGTCACGGCGAATGTGCCGCTCCAGGTTTTGCGTGCTGTTGCCGGCGACAACCACGGCGACGCCCGCCCGTCGCGCGCAGTCGATCGACTCACGCGTGACCGGGCAGGCGTCGGCATCAATAAACAGCGTTCGCGGCATCTAGTGCACCAGCTTGCCAAAGCGGATAGCGCGAATAACCAACGTCACGCCAAACACCAGGAGCGCAGCGCCGGTAAAGATGACGAGCATCTTTGCCGACCACAGCGGGTAGATGAACACGAACACGCCGGCGATGATGGAGAGCGCGCCGCTCAGGATGGCGAGGGCGCGGTTGGAAGAAAGCTCGGACTCCAGAATCGACATGATGCCCTCGACAATCCAGCCAAAGCCGGCCACGACCACCACAAGCGTGCTGAGCGTCGCGGTCGAAAGCGCCTGGTTGCGCAGGATCACCACGCCGCCCAAGATGATGAGCAGGTTGGCGAGGATGCTCGTGACGCGCCAGCCGGCGGGCAGCAGCGGCTCAAAAATGGCGGTGAACAGCCTGACGCCAGCCGTGATCACAAAGTAGAAGCCCAGTACGGTCGTCAAAAAGACGAGGGTCTTAGCGGGTGCAAACAGCAGCGCGATGCCGGCGATGAGCGCGATGACACCCGTGGCGGCGTAGATCCAGCGCACGGCTTTAATCGCCTTGCCTGCCATGCTTTTCTCGTCAAATCCAAACAGACTCGATTGTTGGTCGTCATTCTTAAAGATGCCCATGAGGCCTCCTTTCCGTGCGGCGTAAGCCGTGATCGTTACAACCAGTATCGCTTAAAGGAGCTGGCGTATGGGTCGGGGAGGGCGAAACGCAACTCAAAGGCCCCGATTTGTTTCCGTTGTTCCCCACGTCGCGATTTTCTATTCAACAGGTGTAGAACATTGCAGCTCTGTTCGTTATTGCCTGCGTTTTAGGTTAGATTTTCCTAAGAACAATTGGCTTTTTGGGGGTCCCTATGAACGAAGCAGTTCCCGTGGTGCCGTTGAGCGCCGAGTCGATGGCAAAGCAGGGTTGCGAAAAGCTTGGTCTGGATGCGTTTGATGCGCTGGTCCGTCGCGCCCGCACATGCCGCCGTTTTGACGAGTCCATGCGCGTGCCGCGCGAGTTTTTGCTCGAGCTGGCAGAGCTGGCGCACCTGGTCCCCTGTGGCGCCAATGCTCAGCGCTTGCGTTTTCATGTGGTGAGCGGTGCCGAGGACTGCGCTCGCGTGTTTGACGAGCTCGCATGGGCCGGGGCGCTCAAGGACTGGCCGGGTCCTGCCGAGGGCGAGCGTCCGACCGGCTACATTGCAATTCTTGCCGAGCGCACCGTTCCCGGCAAGCCCGCCGCGCCTATCACCGAGGTCGACACGGGCATCGCGGCTCAGACGATGATGCTCGCCGCGCGCAGCGCAACGCCCGAGGTGGCGGCTTGCATGTTCAAGGCCTTTACGCCCCGCGCGATCGATGCGATGGGGCTCGACGGCGACAAGTACGAGCTCAAGCTGATCATGGCTTTTGGCGTGCCGGCCGAGACCCAGGTTATCGACGCGATCGATTCCAACCCCGACGGTTCTATTAATTACTGGCGCGACGAGGCGCAGGTGCATCACGTGCCCAAGCGTCCGCTTGCCGACGTGCTGGTGTAGTCGCGTCGTTGCGGCGCGATCCGGCGGCAAACTACCACAAAGGTGCCTGTCCCCTTTGTGGTGGTGCGAGGGGAGGGCGTGTGGCCGATCTGTATTTGGTTCGGCATGGGCAGACCGAGCTTAACGTGCAGAACATTTTGCAGGGCTGGCAAGACTCGCCGCTCACGGAGCGCGGGCGCGAGCAGGCACTGGCGACGCGCGCGGCGTTTGAGGCGCGCGGCATCTCCTTTGACCACGCGTATACGTCTCCGTTGGGTCGGGCGCGCCACACGGCCGAGCTGATCGTTGGCGAGGATCTTCCCATAGAGTCGGTCGATGATTTGCGCGAGTGGCGCCTGGGCACGCTGGAGGGCACATCAAATCGCGATATGCCGCCGCAGCCCTGGGGCGATTATCCGGTGGCCTTTGGTGGCGAGTCGGAAGGCGAGCTTCGGGCGCGCATGGTCGCGGCGCTGTCCCGTATTATGGCCCGACCGCAGCACGATCGTGTGCTTGCGGTCTCTCATGGCTCTGCCTGCCAGGAGTTTCTTAGATGCGTGACCGGCGGGGGAGAGCAGCCCGACAACGGTGCCGTGCTTCATTTTGGCTATTGCGACGGGGCGTTTTCGCTCCTTGATTGGTAACGAACGAAAGGACCCCTATGAACAAAGATTTGTATCTGGTCCGTCATGGACAGACGATATTCAACCTTAAACGCATTATTCAGGGGTGGAGCGATTCGCCGCTCACGCGGTTGGGCTGCGAGCAGGCGGCGCGTGCCGGTATGTTCTTGCGTGCGCGTGGCGTTGAGCCCGATCACGCCTACACCTCGACGCTGCACCGCACCGAGCAGACTATCGCCAGCCTGTGGCCGGGCCTTGCCTACGAGCGTCTGGATGGCCTGCGCGAGTGGTTCTTTGGCGACTTTGAGGCCGAGCACGTGATGCTGATGCCCGAGCGTCCGTGGCGTGACTTTTATCGTCAGTTTGGCGGTGAGGGCCAGATGCAGGTACGTGAGCGCATGGTGACGACGTTGACCGATCTTATGCGACGTCCGGACCATTCGTGCGTGCTCGCGGTGAGCCATGCCTCGGCCATCAAGGAGTTTTTGGACCACTCTAGGGGGGCGGCGGCCGACGAGCGCGAGCGCGTGCCGGGCAACTGCTCGGTTCTGCATTTTGCGTTTGACGATGCAACCGATACGTTTGAACTGGTCGAAGTCTTTACGCAGGAGGATTACGCGCGTGAGCTGGGGCTAGAGCCGCTCGTGGCGGCAGCGGGCCCGCGGCGTGGGTAGCGCGGGCGTTGCGGCGCGGTTTGCCGACATAATTGCTCGATGCGAAGGGGGCGGGGATGCATGCGCATGTATCCCCGCCCCTTGTTTGTTGAGCTGCCGAGTCTTTGTGCTGGGCGTTTAGGCCCCGTTAGAACCGTGAGATCTGGTGAGTGAGCAGACCCGTCGGAACCTGCGACGCGCCATCGGCGACCTGCGCGGTGGGGAACAGCACGGCCACGGTAAAGTTGAACGGCTCTTTGCCCGTGTATGTGCCGGCTGCGCGGGCCTCATCGGCCAGCAACTGCGACGCCCCGGTCAGAGCGGCGGCGTAGGCGGGGTCATCGGCTAGCGCCGGCTCCGGTGCCTGATCGAGCATGGCTCGGATGGCGGCAACGGCGTCCTCGCGCTTGATTTCCCATACGCGATGCGTAATGCCGGCGGGGTCGGTGACGGCATAGAGCGATGCGCCCTCTTTGGCGGCGCCCAGGATGATATCCATGACGGACGACGCCTCGTAGGCGAGCGACACGGGGCGCGGCTGCACCTTGAGCTCGGCGATCGCGCGCGCGACGGCGAGTGCGTCGACGCTCTCGGCGGCAGCCTCGTCGTTACCCGTCAGCACGTTAACCGGGCAGATCGCCACAACGCCCGTCACGCGCCCTGGCTCTCCGGAGCATTCGTACACGTAATACGCCGCACCCGGATCCTTGAGCATGAGCCCATCGGCAATCGCACCGCGCAGGGCGTCGTTGTCACTCAGAATGCTGTCCATCGCAGGCAGCGCCTCGAGCGCACGGTCCTGAGCCGGGCGGATGCAGGGAAACGGAAGTGCTTTCATGGACGGTCCTAACGCGCGAGTCGGTTTGTTCGCGGCTTATTATGCCCCAACTTGGCTATTCGCGCCCCAGAGCGTGTTGTCGGCGAGCGCGATGAGCACGTTCTGGCAGCGAACGATATCGGCATGGGGCACATGCTCGTTGGGCTTATGGGCGAGCGCGAGCGAGCCTGGGCCATAGCTCATGCAGTTGCGGTTACCCGTCTTGCCGGCAATGACGGCAGTGTCGGTGTAGCCGGTAAAGAAGCCGACGGTCGTGTCCGCGTCTGTCACGTCATCGGCGGCACGCTTGAGCGCGGCTAGAAGGGGAGAGACCGGATCGCGCTCGATGGCGGGTCGGTCGCCTGTCACGGTATAGCTTCCATGGGAACCGGGGACTGCGGCTTCGGCGTCGGCGACGGCCTGCTCTACCATGCGCGTCGCGACGGCCGTATCGGTCGGCGGCGTCAGGCGCATATCGACCCAGACCTTGGCGCGGTTGGGCACGACATAGGGGCGATAGCCGCCCTCGATCTGTCCAAACGTGATGGTCGAAGGCCCCAGCTCCTCATGCACGGGCAGCGTCGCGAACGCGCGACGAAGCGAGCATACGGCCTCGGCCATGGCGGCGACGGCATCCGCGCCCTTCCAGGGCTGGCTCGCATGCGCCGTGACGCCGGTCATCTCGATCTCGAACCACGTGCGACCCTTGTGCGCCACCTGAATCTGTCCGTCGGTGGGCTCGGTGTCCAGCACCCATTCGCGCGAGCCGACCCAGCCGGCATCGATGGCCGCCTCGGAGCCGCGCATAAAGTCCTCTTCGTCGACCGAGCAAATAAGCGAGAAGCCACGGTGGGGCAGCTCGCCCTTCGCCGCCACGCGCTCGAGTGCGTGGACAAGCGCGGCAATGGCGCAGGCCAGACCGCCCTTCATGTCGCAGGCGCCCCGGCCAAAGAGTTTGTCGTTGCGCACGGTCGCCCCGAGTGGCGGTGTGTCCGCGTTCCAGCCATCTCCTAGGGTGACGGTATCCATATGGCAGATGTAGACGAGTCGCGCCTCGTCGCTCACACCCGGCACGGTGACCATAAGGTTGCAGCGCCCGGGGAGTACTTCGAGCTCTGCAATCTGCACGGCATCGAGCGCAGGACTATCAAGCTGCGCCAGCTGCTGTTCAATGAGCCTCTTAATGAAGTGTTCGATCTCGCCTTCGTAGGCGCCCGGGTCCGAGCTATCAATCTTCACGAGCTCCTGCGTAAGCCGCCAGGCAAAGTTCTCATCAACCATATGTAACCTCACAATCAGTTTGCTTCCAAAACCGATTGTAAGCAACCTGGAAGATTCGCGACGTGTGCGTAGCAGTATTAACCGTTCGCAGGCCGAGCCATCGCGTTTGGCGTCCGGGCAGGCTCACAAACGACGCAATGGGTACGTATCCTTCATGGATGACATGCTGTGCGACATATCTGCCTTTCGGTATCACCGGATACCTCCGCAGGTCTTGGCAATAATGCCGGACCTGCCCGATTCTGCGGACGATCCGCGCAGGGAGCATCTTTGTGAGCACCCGCTCGTCAAGCATTTCCTGGGCACTCCGCTGCACGTGTTGGCGCAGGGCCTCTGCGGGCGCAAGGGCGGCCGCATTGTCAGGCATGTTTGGAACGGGGAGAGGCCGTTTGGCTCCGTGCGGCAGACAGAGTTTGGCCTCGATGTCGCGTCCCCGCTCTTTACCCTACTGACCCTGGCTTCCTCGGTCTCAAATGAGCGCCTGATCATGTGCATGTATGAGATGTGCGGCACTTTTGCCGTGTGCAAGATTTCGTCTCAGGTAAAGTCGGCGCTTGAGCAGGCATATGGGAGCCGGTGGGGTGACGCACGGTCGGGCTGGGAAAACGTAAAGGATGTCTCGGGGAATCCAACGGACCTGTGGAGACGACCGCCCTTGATTGAGCTCTCTGAACTAACCGAGTACGTCGATAAGATCCAGGGGCTCCGCGGTGCTAAATCGTTCACGCGTGCCGCGAAATGCATTACGGGGGTTGTGGCATCGCCGCTCGAGGTCCAGGCTTCGATGCTGTTTGGCCTTACGAGGTTGCGCGGCGGCGAAGGGCTGCGCCTTACCAATAACGTTGAGATTCGCATGACGCGCAGCGCCCGCCTGATTTCGGGGCTTGATAGGCGCTACGCCGATATCCTGCTGTCAAATAAGGACGGCAGCAGAGAGTGCCTGGTTGAATGTCAAGGTAAAGCCATTCACGGATCCATAGAATCCAAGATCTCGGACTCCGATCGAACGACGGCCCTTCAAGCGATGGGATATCCTGTCGTTCTGATGACCTATGGTCAGCTGGTCGACTCCGATGCCTTCCGCGTGGTGATGGAACTCATCATGTCCTATCTCGATGTGCCGTTGAAAGACAAGACGCCGCGGCAGCAGGAGCTCGAACGGCGGCTTCGTGAGGAGATTTTTATCGATTGGGCGGGAATATAGCCGCGCGGGTGGAAAACGGTCGCGTGAGCTAGGGTTTTGGTCGCAAAAAGGCTTCAATTTCGCCTTTGGATGGCCCTAAAAATGCTATCTAGAATAAGTTGTTTCGGAAAATGGACAGTCAACTTAAATTTGGCATATAGAGATCGATTTTTACCTACTAAAACCACTGATAAAGGTGTTTATCAAAGCAGGTGTGCTTAGTGATTTGGGTAGTACTGTCGATTATCCGAAAAAACTTATTCTGGGTAGCATTTTCAAAACCAGCCGGAGCAACGAAATCGGCCCCCGTTTCGCGAAAACGGGGGCCGAATGAGCTTCATTGCCTGTCTGGCAGGCTTGGCGCCGACGCTATTTGATCACACGTACGCGATACATCGAAGGAATCTGCTTGAGCGCCTCGATGGTGCTGCTGTCCAGGTGCTCGTCCGTGTCGAACATGGTGTAGGCGTTCTCGCCGGCAGACTCGTTGGTCATGCGCTGCACGTTGGCGTTGTCCTTGGCCAGGATTGCCGTGATCTGGCCGATCATGTTGGGCACGTTGGCGTGCAGACAGGCGATGCGGCTCGCGGCGCGCGCCTTGCCCATGCTGCAGGCGGGGTAGTTGACGCTGTGCGCGATGTTGCCGTTTTCCAGGTAATCCTTGAGCTCGCTGATGGCCATGTCGGCGCAGTTGGCCTCGGCCTCGCCGGTGCCGGCGCCCGAGTGCGTGGTGATAAACGTGTTGGGCATCTTGACCGTCTTGGGCGTGGCGAAGTCGCAGCTAAACCAGCTCAGCTTGCCCGCGCGCAGGGCTGCGTCGACGGCGTCCTCGTCAATGATGGTCTCGCGCGCATAGTTGATGAGCACGGCGCCCGGGGCCAGCAGGTCGATCTGCTCGGTGCTGATCATGCCGATGGTGTCGGCCTTGCTGGGCACGTGCACGGTGAGGTAGTCGCAGCCGCGGCAGAGGTCCTCGAGCGTGCCCACGCGCTGCACCTCGCGGCTCAATACCCACGCGTGCTCGACGGAAATGAACGGATCATAGCCGTAGACGTCCATGCCCAGGTCGACGCAGGCGTTGGCGACCTTGGAACCCACGTTGCCCAGACCGATGACGCCGATGCGCTTGCCCTTGAGCTCGCGGCCCACAAAGGCCTTCTTGGCCTTCTCGGCATCGACCTGAATCTCGGGGTCGTCGGCGTTGTCGCGCACCCAGTTCATCGACTGCACCACGCCGCGGCTCGAGAGCACCAGCATGCCCAGGACGAGCTCCTTGACGGCGTTGCTGTTGGCGCCGGGGGAGTTAAAGACGACGACGCCCTTCTTGGCGTACTCCTCGATGGGGATGTTGTTGACGCCGGCGCCGCAGCGGGCGATGGCGCGGATGCCCTCGGGCAGCTCGTAGCCGTGCAGGTCGGTGGAGCGCATCAGGATGGCGTCGGCCTCCTCGGCGGTGCCCACAAACTCGTAGCCCTCGCCAAACTCGACCTTGCCGTCTTTGGTTATGTCGTCGATGGTTTTGATCTTGCGCATGAAAAACTCCTTAGCGGGTTTGTTTATAACAAGTGGTTTGAAGTGGCTGGTCGGCCCGCGGGTTGCGGGCTAGTTAGATCGCGGACTCAAACTATGCTGCGCTTCGAAGTCCTTCATGTACGAGGCCAGTGCCTGCACATCTTCCATGGTTACGGCGTTGTAGACGCTCGCGCGCATGCCGCCCACCAGGCGATGGCCCTTGACGTTTTGAATCTGGTGCTCGGCCGCGCCTGCGACAAAGGCCGCGTCGAGATCGGCGTCGCCGGTGCGGAAGGTGACGTTGGCGATGGAGCGGCTGCCGGCCTGCGTGGTGCCATGGAACAGCTCGCTGTGCTCGAGCAGGTCATAGAGCAGGTTGGCCTTGGCCCAGTTGCGCTCGGCCATGGCGGCTAGTCCGCCGGTCTGCTCAACCCAACGGAACACCTTGCCGCACACGTAGATGCCAAAGGTGTTGGGCGTGTTGAGCATGGAGCCCTTGGCGGCTTGGGTCTTAAGGTCCAGGTACTGTGGCGTCTGCGCAAAGGCGGGGCCATCTGCGATGAGGTCGTCGCGCACGATGACCACGGTCACGCCCGCGGCACCGGCGTTTTTCTGCGCGCCGGCGTAAATGAGCCCGTAGCGCTCAACGTCGAGCGGCTGCGACAGAAAGCAGCTCGAGACATCGGCGACCAGCGGCACATCGCTGCAAGCGGGCAGCTCGTGGTACATGGTGCCAAAGATGGTGTTGTTCTGGCAGATGTAGACGTAGTCGAGCCCGTCGCCCGCGGCCTCGGCGGCAATGCGCGCGTTTATGTCGGCCATGGTGGGAATGCGGTCGAAATTGGTGTCCTCGGAGCTCTCGAGCAGCACGGCCTCGCCGTACTTTGCGGCCTCTTTGTACGCCTTGTTGGCGAAGTTGCCGGTGACGACGTAGCCGGCGCGGCCGCGGCGCATGAGGTTCATGGGGATACCCGCAAACTGCAGCGTGGCGCCGCCCTGCAAAAACAGGACACAGTAGTTGTCGGGGATGCTCAGCAGGCGGCGCAGGGTTGCCTCGGCGTCGTCGATAATCTGCTGGTACATGCTAGATCGATGGCTCATCTCGAGCACGGACATGCCGCAACCGCGGTAGTCCATCATCTCGTCGGCGATCTCGGCGAGCACGCTTGTAGGCAGCGCGGCCGGGCCAGCTGAGAAGTTGTGCACACGTGCCATCTTCTAGTTCCCCTCGTAGTCGTTTGAACGTTCGGGATACTTTAGCACAGTGGAGCGCCCGGCGCGACCGCATCACGGTAAAACTCGACCGCGCCGCTATGATTTACAGGATGGTTACATGGGGGAGAGGGCCTACTCCTCCGGCAAGTCCAGGTCTGCGAGCGATGGCATCAGGCTCTCCAGGCGTTTGATTTCTTCGTCGAACATGGCGTTGAGCTGTTCTTGCTTGACCTCGAGCTCGTTTTGCATGTCGGCTTCAGCGGCGGCGGACTTGTCTGCAAAGGCATTGAAGTCACCCTGCTTGCGCTCGAGGATCGACATGATGCGCTCGTCGATCGTATCCTTGCACAGCAGACGATAGACCAGTACATTGCGCGACTGGCCCATGCGGTACGCGCGCGAAATGGCCTGGTTTTCGATCGAGGGCTTGTACTGCGGCTCGCACAGCACGACGACGCTTGCCGACTGAATGTTGAGGCCCGTGCCGCCCGACTGAATCTGCGTCACCAGGACGGAGCCCGCGGGCGCCGCATCAAACGAGTCGATAATCTGTTGGCGTTTATTGAGTGGGGTAGAGCCGCTAACGGGGCCGTAGCACGCACTTCCAAACGCCGAGCGCACCACGTCGATAGTGTCGTGGAAGAACGAAAACACCAGGACCTTGCGGTTTTCGTCCTTGGCATCGGCGACAATCTCGCGCAGGCGTTTGAGCTTGGACGAGTCGCTGGGGTCTGGGGCATTCCACGACAGCCGTCGGATCTGCATCGGGTTTCGCATCCGCAGGGTTAGGTAGTACTGCTGGAGTTCCGAAGATCCCATCTGGCACCACTCGCTGTTTTCGATAAGGTCGGGCAGCTCCGAGAGCACGTCCTCGCGCTTGCGGCGGTAATAAACCGGTGCCAGGGCATCTCTAAACCCCGCCGAACTAAATCTGCTGGCGTATTTGCCCGCTTCACGCGCAGCCTTTTTGTTGAGATGCGACACAAGCCCGATCATCTCGTCGACCTTATTCTCGAGCGGCGTGCCCGACATAAATAACACGTGCTTAGCCTGCTTGCACAAGTTGAGCGTGTTGATGCTTCGCTTGGCGCTCGGGTTTTTAATGTAATGGGCCTCGTCGACTACGACTAGGTCGAGTTTCACTGACGGGTCCAGCTCAATATAGCTTGTGCTCTCATAGTTGGTGACGCCCACATCCAGCCCCGCCAGCCATGTCCTTGCATGGAGATCCTTCGCGGGCCCGTGGATTTTAATGCATGTAAGGTCGCTGTGCTTGTGCACCTCGCGCACCCAGTTTTCGAGAACACTAGCAGGGCAAACGACCAAGAACTTCTTGGCGCCCTTGTTTTTGAGCGCGGTCATCACGGCGATGGCCTGGACGGTTTTGCCCAGACCCATCTCATCGCCCAGCAGCGCGTTGCCTTGGTGCAAGATGTAGCGGACGCCCCATGTCTGGTATGTACGGAGCTCGCACTTAAGGCCCGTGGTGTCGAACGACGTCGTTTTAATCTGGTTGGCGAGCTTCTCGGGCAGGCCATAGCCATTGGAAGTCGAAGAAAACGCCTTGGGCATCAGCTTTTCGAGTAGGCTATACACGCGGATAGGATCGGCCCCGAAGAGTTTCCACACGGTCTTTTCGTCCGGCTCGATTAGGCTCTGACTCGCATAGCCATTGACCTTCTCGAGCTCTGCGCCGTTGATAAGATCGTTGAGCTTTTCGTACGCGCCGTAAACCGTGTCGCGATCCTTGTAAAAGAGCCAGGTGTACGCATCGAGCGCCGGCAGAATCTGGCCTTGCAGCTCCGAAAGCTCTTCGGTAATGCGCGCGAGCGCAGCCTTGGCCTCGCTGAGCAGATCTTCGAGCTCAAAGTACTTATAGACTTCCTGGAGAAGTGCCGTGTCCTCTGGCTTTTTATTGTCGGGGGTCAGTTTTATCTTGCCGCTTTTGGCAAGCATGTCGACCTGCTGTTCAATGGCATCGACAATTCTGCCGGCAGCATTTTCGCTAATGCCGTTAATCTTGCTTAGTTCCCAACGCTGGTCATAGTTGTCCCAGGGCTGCCTTTCGCGCCCGCGCAATCTTCCGTACATAATCTTGCCGAGCGTTGTGTACCCGGCGTCTTTAAGGCACTTAACGCGAACGCCTGGAACTAGATCTTTAAGCATGTCGACCGATTGCTCCGAAACGTAGCGCTGAGCGTCGGCGTGGCGGACCTTGTCTACTTGTTTACGGATTTGGTTTTGGCTGCGCCTACGCTTTTCTTCCAGTTTGGTAATCACGCGCTCGGGAATTTTGTTTTCGGCGCCATAGACCGCTGCTTCAATTTCGTTTCTGTTGGGCTTAGCGTCGGATGAGAAAAGGTTCTCGCCGGCGTCCTCGGCGATAACCCTTATGGCCCTTTGCTTGGTTTCCGGTCCAAGTGGGATGCTTGGGTCCATGCCGAGGATGCTGTTCGCCTGAAGACGTCCATCTTTTATAAACTTGCTATTGGAGTTGTCTGTAAATTGCACGAGGCGTCGATACGCCGCTTCCGTCGTCTGCTTATCGGTGGCATTCAGCAGAAGCCAGCGGAGCCTTCCACTGTTTTGGCCTACAAGGCCGCAGGCATTCGGAATGTCGTGGGCGTCACGTATTGCGGATTCGTAGAGTTCGGCAAGTAAGGCGGACTTATAGTAGCGGGCGGCTAAAAAGAGCGCGTCGCGCATATGGGTACTCTTCGGTTTGGGTCGATAGAGCTCGCGGATTGCGTCGGCGCATTCATTCGCCACGCGTACGAGCTTTTTAACGTGTTGGTCGTCTTCTGCAAATTCGCCACGACAGTAGAGGTCATATGCCGTCTTGATCTTCTGATCTGCCAACTTCTTTAGCGTGCTCGCCGGTGTTTGAAGGTCGGCGATTTTAATCCGTCGAAGTTCCCTGTTTAGCGTGTCCGTTTTGGCTTGAGCGATCGCGTTCCTAAAGTTGTCGGGTCCGTATATCGTGGCCTTCGAAATAACCTCGATATCGCCCAATAGCTCCTGGGCCTTCGAGACGACGGCTTTTGCTTCGCTGGGGCTAAACGGTCTTGCCATTACGGACTCCTGAAGATGTGCGGACAAGTTGAGACGCGTGAGGCGCGCGGCGCGTCCGCGCGACAGGTCCATTTTAATTGCCTTGGTGCCAAGGAAAATGAAAGGGCCTTCAGGCGTGCGCGATCGCCGTTCACCGATTAAAACTACCGCTCATCTGCATATGCACAGTTGATTTATTGCACAACAAAATGTTGCTAAACAAAAACGTTCGCAAGTGGCGTATGAAGTAATCATTGGCATAATTCTTCCTTTTTTCCAATACAGCTAGTGGGTTGTTTGGGGAATATCGGGGGTCGTTTCTGTATGGACAACAATGCTGTGAGTGCAACAAACATTTCAATGGACGTAGACGCGTACTACGAGTCGCTCATTCTGGATGCGGTCGCGCAGGCCGATGCCCCACTGCACGAAGCACTGGTGCGCTCGAGCGTGTATCGCACCATTAATGACTCATACGAGCGAGCGCTAGCCCAACTAGTTATGAATGGTGAACTTTTATACGCTAACGGCGAGTACAGCATGGCGCCCGGTGCGGCCAAGGAGGTGGCGGAACCCGCAGAGGAGCCGGTGGCTGCTGATGCCATTGAGCTTGAGGCTGTTAAAAGCGAAGATGCCGAGGGCGAAAACACTGGGGACGAGGACGTTGACGGCACCGTTGTTGATGACGAAAACGTTGAGTCTGAAGAGGCTGCGCCTGAGGCCGCTGAGTGCGATGTCGAAGAACCCGCAGCCGCAGAGCCTGAGACACTTGAGCGCGCGGCGGCGGCGCCGTGGGCCGACGAGGCCGATATTGCAGAGCCCGATGCCGTTGAGTGCGATACCGCGGCACCTGAGGCTGTCGAGGTTGCCGCTGAGGAGCCCGTTACGGCTGAGCCTGCCACGCTCGAAGCCACCGCAGGCGACGCGACGGAAGCTGAAGCGGTGGAGCCTGTGGCCGAAGAGTCCGAGGCCGTTGAACCCGTTACTCCTGAGGCCCCTGCACCTAAGGCTTGCGGTCCCATTTCGTTGCGTGCAGATTCGACCCTTGTGCAGTTGAAGGTTAATGAGCGCAGCTGGCCTATTCCCGTTGCCGTGGGTGTTTCGTATGACAAGAAGCCGGCCGATGGTTTGTCCCTCATGGGATATGAACTGCCGGCAGAGTCTGCAGGGGTGGCGGACGAGCAGCAGGAGTCGGCACAGGTCGAGCGTCCCGAGCTTGCGCTGTCCTCTGAGCCCCAGCAGCTGGTCATTTCCTTCTCTGACAACATTGAGGCTGCGAAGGTTGTCGCTGAGCCTGAGTCCGCCTCCGGGCCCGTGCAGCCTGGGCTCGCGCTCGAACCCGAGCTCGAGCCTGCAAATGGGCGCATGCCCGTTGAAGAGCCTGCGTCCGTTGAAGGGCCCGAACCCGATTCAGAGGCTGAGCCCGTTGAAGCCGCCGTCAGCAAGCTCGAGCGCCCTAGGTACCTAAGCGGTTGGGATGACCCGCGCTGCGTGTTCGACAGCGAGACTCAAGTCGCCTTCCTCGACAGGCAAAATATTAAAGATGTGTTCAGTCTCGTTCGCGAGCTGGGCAAGACCGAGGACGCTGACGTGCGTGCCGCCTTTGAGACGCAGCTCCGTGCCTACGCTTTGCCGCTTTCCCCACAGTACCGCGTACAGGCGCCGAAGCTCGGCAAGCTCTCGGGCAACAGAAAGCTGGTGTTTGACGTCTTTGGCAATTTGCGCAGTATCGGGCTTGAATGCTGCGCGTATACGGATGTTAAGGGTCCAGAAACCGAACTGTTCAGCACTATTTATTCAAGCGATGGCGAGCCTCTCTCGCTGTTGAATCTTTCGATTTCTCCGGCGTTGCAACGCAAATTAAAGAGCAAGTATCGCATTCACAATATGCCTGAGCTGCTTTCGTACAACTGGAGGGAGCTCCGAACGAAGGGCCTAACTTCGGGCGAGCTGCACTCGATTGTGTCTGCATTAAACGATTGGCCATCGGGAAAGCTGCAGCTTGGAAGAACCAAACAAGAAATTGAGCTTGCACGCCAGGCGGCGATAGGGGGCTGGTATCCATCGGCTAATATGCCACTCGAGCGTGTCAGGGCGGTTAACAGGCTCGCTGACGAAGCTATTCTGCGGTTGCATCGAGAGTGTTTGTCCATACACGAGCCCTCGTTCCGTTTGCTCTTTTGCGTTAGGGTGGCGGGCAAGCTCGCGATGGGCTATAGCCAAAAACACTCCGCTAATTCAGTGCTCGCTGAGCTTAAAAACGAATACCCCGCCTTTAATGCGGCCGTAAAAACGTACAAGCGCCTGAACTTTGAGCTTTCCCAGGATCAGGAGGATATTGATACAGCTAATACGTGGTCTACCTTCATAGATGCTAATGGTGCAGATAGCGTTATTGCATCGAAAGATAAGGCTCAATTGGGTGGGCGGTTGGATGCCCAGTCCAAAGCCCGCGAGGGGGATTCCTCGCACGATTCCGAGATGCCGGCAGCGCAGGATCTTACGGTAACCCAGGCGCTTGCGTTGGCCCTTGACCAAGATGCTGCAAAGTTCAACAGGTGGTTTGCGGACCTCGCTTACCGGGATCGCACCCTGATGGGCTATATGCTCATCGATAGCAAGCCGGCTCGTTGGATCGACAACCTTGCTATCTCTGCCTGGAAAATCCGCGAGCGTTACGATGCCCTTATGGCGTCGCGCCCGACGTTCGACATTGATACATTCGGTCCGCTCTTTAAAAAGTACAAGGTAACTGCTGAGGAGTTTTATGACCTGACGCACACCGTGCAGCCTGCCTACTTGTATATGAAGCGCATCTATGGACAGGGTGCTACCCCGCTTAAATATGCAGCGGTCGATAAGGACCTTGACCTGTCCGTCTGCCGGGTGGTCCGCGCATACCTGGCAAGCAAAGGAATCAAAAATGCTGATGATGGGGTAGAGGAGGAGTCCGCGCCTGCGGAGCAGGCTGTCGCGTTGACGCTTGAGCCCGAGTTTGCTTCCGAGCCCGAATCCAAGTCCTTACCCGACCCCACTCCCGCCTCAGCTCCCGCCCCGGCTCCGGTACAACCGGCAAAGCCCTTCACCAGCAAAATCGAAGACCTTACCAAGAAAGGCCCCATGTCCATCGAGGCGTGGCTGGCGTTGCTGCCCAGCGATGATGCCGACCTGTTGCGCTGGATCTTTAGCGATAAGCCGCTTATGGATTACCCGCACAAGCCCGCCGGTCTTGGTCCGCTTCGCCAGCGTCGTGCCGACCTGCTGTGTAATCGGCCGCACCTCGATGAGGACAAATTCGCCCCGTTGTACCAGCGTTATGACCTTACCGAGGATGCGTTCTGCAAGATCACGCAGGCATCCCCGATGACTTTTGGCTACCTGAAAGCCGTTAAGGTATCGAACAAGTTTAGCCTCCGCCTTGCCGCCAACGATCACTCGTTGCCGCAGGAATGGCGTGATAGGGCGGCGCAGCTGAATCGTCATTCTTCTGCCGGCGTGCTCCGAACGCCCGTAAGTGTCGAGAGGGACAACACCTCCCAGCTCGAGCAGATCGCGCGTAAAAAACTGGGCAACTTCTCCACGCGCGGTGCCGCGCTGCGTGCCTTTGCCGAGTCTGGAGCCGTTGATGAGTATCACGACCTTAAAGATTTCCGCAACAGGTACCAGCTGTTTTTGGAAGACAACAAGTGCGGTTACAAACAGATGCTTTCGTTGCCTTCCGAGGACATCAGATGTCTTAACGAGCTGCGTGGCACGCACATGTTCCTGGTGGCGCGCGCCAATAAGATCCGCGCCTACAAGGTCGACAGTCGCTTTACGTCCGAGTTGCGTCAGATCCTGACGCTCGCCGTGGGGCGCAATATCGAGTGCGGCGCGGGCCTCATCCTACGCGAGAATCAGGAGCTGTGTGACCTCTACGACGTTCGCGACGACGAGGAGCTCTACGAGATTATCCGCTCATTTGTGCGTCCGGGTTCGGTGCCCGGCTTGGAAATGGGCTCGATGCCGCTGATTCGCCTCGGCAAAACGGACCGTAAAAACCAAATGCTCGATGTACTGCGCGACGCGGGCACCGAGCTGTCGCGCGAGGAGTTTGCCCAGCGCTATGCGGACAAGTACTGCGTGGAAACGAGGACGGTCCGCGGCAACTACCTGCGCGACATGAACGCATATCTGCGCAACGGCCGCTACTCGTATGTCGAGAGCAACCTTACGGACGAGCAGCAGCAGTTCATCAAAGATATGGTGACCGAGGACTACGTCTCGCTACCGTATGTCGCAGCGAGTTTTGCTGCCAAGTTTGGTACCGCATCCGGGCGACTCATTAACGATCAGTCACTGGCGCCTCTTGGTCTGGAAATCTCCAGGGACCTGATAGTCAAGGAAGGCGTGGACCTGCGTCAGTCGTTTACGAACCTGCTTATGTCGCGCGACAGCTTTGCCTACGGTTCCCCGGGCTTTGGCGACGAGGTCATCAACCATCCGGATTTTAGGAATGCCATTACGCCGCTGCTGCGCAACTTTACCTTTATCGAGTGCAACCACGATTCGTTTATTTCGCTCAAGCGCCTGAACGAATCGACAGGTATTCGACGTATTGACCTGGGCAGCTACGCGTATTCCCTGTTTGCCTGCACAGAGCCTGACGTGCCGTTTACGGTGACGAGCCTGCGTAAGCAGGGCTTTATGCATAAGCTCCATGCCGTGGTCGATGAATGTGGTTTTGACAATACGTTTTATGACTCAATCGTTCTGTACGGCCTGGCTCATGAGCAAATAAGGCGTACCCGCTTTAGCGGAGTTTACATGTTCTGTCGCAAGGAGGGGGCGTTTTCGTCGGGCGACGCGGTCGAATACGTCGTGAGGCAAAAGGGGCCTATCGAGGTGGGGGACCTGATCGATGCGTTCCAGGATGACTACGGCGTCGTAATAACCGCAGCCGATATTAACCGAGCCGTCCAGGACAAGGGGCTGTTCTACAACGAGGACCTCGACATGGTCATGCTCAGCAAAAGGATGAACGCAGAATACCTGCGCGAGCTGTATATCAAAAACAACCAATAGGAGGAGTCAACATGAACCTGCTCGAGATGATCGGCGACGGCGTCAACATTAAGCCGACCGGTGCCAACCACAAGATCGTGATCGACGGCAAGCCCGAGATGTATCCCGTTTACAGCATTAAGCTTGAGTTCCTGCGCTATAACGTGCAAAACGACCGCATCGCCTCGTGGATTAGCCGCTATAAGGCCGAACATGGCGAGGGCGCGTTTAACGAGCTGGACGTCGCGGCCTGCAACGACATCATTGAGGGTTTTATCGTCGACAGCAATAAGGATGCCATCGAAAAGACGCAGCGTAGCATTGCCCTGCGTTCGCAGGAGCGCCCCGGCGTGGTGCTGGCCGACGGCCTGATCGTCGACGGCAACCGTCGCTTTACCTGTCTGCGTCGTCTTGCCGCCGAAAACCCAAGTTTTGGCTGGTTTGAGGCTGTCATTCTTCCCGAGAGCCTGGGTAACGATTCCAAGAAGATCAAGATGCTGGAGCTTTCGATTCAGCATGGCGAGGAAGAGAAGGTCGGCTACGATCCCGTCGACCGCCTGGTGGGCATTTACAACGACATCATTAGCTCCAACTTGCTCTCGAAGGAGGAGTATGCCCAGTGCATTGGCGTTGAGCCCAAGGAGCTCGAGAAGGAGATTGTAAAAGCCCGCTATATGAACGAGTTCCTGGAGTTTGCCAACGCCAAGGACCAGTTCCACCTGGCGCGCGAGCTCAAGGTCGCCGGCGTTATCAACGAACTGCAGGGCGTCCTTAAAAAGTGCAAGAGCGACGATCAGGAAGAGGACGTTAAGAACATCGTCTTTGCCAACATGATTACCGAGCCGCAGGGCGACATCGTGCGCTTTGTCCGTAAGATCAAGCCGATTTTGGAGGGCCCCGACGCGGATCGCTTTATCGAGCGCGAAAACGAGCTGGCCTTTGAGGTTGCCGAGCGCCTGAAGAACAAAGAGATCGTGACCTCGACCGACATCGCCGAGATTCGCGACGATGTTCAGCTGGCGACGGCCTTCCGTGAGGTTATGGAGTCGGCCGAAAACACCACCAAGATGAACAAGGCCCTCAAGTCGCCTTCGCTCTCGATCATTCGCGCCATCAGGGATCTTGATCAGGTGGAGGAATCGACCTTTGGCTTGCTGCCTGCGGACGAGATTGCCAATATCGCCGCCGAGGTCGCCAAGCTCGAGGCGAGGGTGCATATGATCAAGGACAAGATCTCGTACAGGATGGGCGGCGAGGAAGCCTAAATGAAACTGCGCCTCTCGTATAGCGACGGCATTTCCGTCGTGCCGCTCGACATGACGGTTGAGCAGCTGCGCCGCGAGCCGGTCTGGAAGATTCGGCTTTCGGCGCTGCGCCGCTATGCACCGAGCTATCGAGAGGCGGACGTGCTCTTTCCGCTGGCGATTGACGACCCGGGCGCCAAGCGCATCGTCGAGCTGCTGCAGCAGGCGGCAAACTTTGGCGTGGACTGCGAAATTGACCCGGACCTGCTGCGAGGCCTTACGGCGCGTGAGGACTATCTGCGCGAGAAGGCGCGCGTGGGCCTGCTGATCAAGGCGCACGACGCGTCGGTGGCCGATCGCTTTGATGAGTTTTGCCAGGCAGAGGACACCCTGATGCAACGCCCACTTAAGGACCGCCAGCTGTGGGACGCGTTCTTTATGAGCGCCATGGGCCGTTGCGCCAACTTCTCCGTTCCCGGTTCGGGCAAAACGGCTTCGGTCCTGGGCACGTTTGCGTACCTGCGCGAGCGCGACCTGGTCGACCGCATCATCGTGCTTTCGCCCAAAAACGCTTTTGGCTCGTGGCGCGACGAGTGGGCCGCCTGCTTTGGCGCCGACCGCCCGCTGCGTTCGTTGTGCTTTCACGACCCCGAGTTTCGCGGTCGTTCCACGCGCGACAAGTACAGCACTCTGCTGTTTGACTACAAGCGCTACGACATGATCCTGCTCAACTACGAGTCGGTCGCGCTGGGGGAGGCGGCCGCGCGCATTGCGGCCGATCGCGCCCTGGTGGTGTTTGACGAGGTGCACAAGGTGAAGCGTGTGGGCGGCAAGCGCGCAGCGAGTGCGGTGCAGATTGCCGCGGCGGCGCCGTACTTTATCGCGCTCACGGGTACGCCGATTCCCAACTCGTTTGAGGACCTATACAACCTGCTCCACTGCCTATGGCCGCGCGACTACAACTGGTACTTTGGCATGAGCGCCAATGCCCTTAAGTCGACGAGTGAGGACGACGTTGAGCATATCAATGAGTCCATCGCGCCGTTCTTTTGTCGTACGAACAAGCATCAGCTGGGCGTACCCCGGGCCAACGAGGACCATCTGGTCGATGTGCCTGCAGAACGCTGGGAGCAGCAGCTGTTCCAAAAGGTGCTGCGTACGCTTTCGGGCGAGCCGTTCGAGATGATCATTCGTCTGCTGCAGCTTTCGTCCGATCCGCGCATGCTGGCCGAGGATCTGAGCGCCGGCGACTATGCCGACTTGTTTGATGTCGAGGTGCAGACGGGCGCGGGCAAGGCACTGGAAGGGCTGCAGGTGGATGACCGGCCCACAGCCAAGATGGTCGCCTGCCTTGATCTGGTCGAATCGCTGGTAGCCCAGGGCAAGTCAGTCATCGTGTGGTGCATCTTTAAGCGCAGCATCCGCAATGTGGTGCACGAGCTGCACGAGCGCGGCATTACGGCCCGTGCCATCAGTGGGTCGACCGATATGCCCACGCGCGCCCGCATCATCGATTCGTTTAAGGCAGGGGAGACGAGCGTGCTGGTCACCAACCCGCACACACTGGCCGAGTCGGTCTCGCTCCATAGCGTGTGCCATGACGCCGTCTACTTTGAGTGCAGCTACAACCTGGTGCACCTACTGCAGTCCAAAGACCGCATTCACCGACTAGGTCTGCCGCAAGAGCAGTACACGCAGTACCACTATCTACGCGCCGTGTACGAACGCCGCGGCGGGCCGTGGTCGCTCGACCGCAATATCTACGAGCGGCTGCAGCACAAGGAGCAGGTCATGCTCGATTCGATCGACCGCGGCACGCTGGAGCCCGGCTATACCGACGAGCGCGATCTGGAACTGGTGTTTAAGGGTCTTTTTGATGACGAGGAACAGCGTAACGAGATCAACGACCAGGACGCCGCGGACGATACGCAAGAACGCAAGGAGATGTAAACGATGCAGAAAGCCTTTCCCATCTTTGCCATGGAGCTGTTTTGCGATGGCTGGCTGTTTTTGACGCATTCCGATGTGACGTGGGATGGGTCGTCGCACGCCGTTAAGCGTATTCGTATCAATGCCGACAAAAGTGAGCGGCTCCTGAGCCATGTGCGCGAGCACTTTACGGATGTTCCGAGCAACATCGATTTGTGCCAATACGTCGGTACCACGTTAGAAGAGCTCGAGAAGCATGCCGAGCCGGTTGTTCCCCGCGACGTTGTTTCGTCCCGTCTGCAGTTGCTGTTTGAGGGCGACTTGACGCCCATTACGCTGGTGCAGCTCATGTGTGTGGGCGACTGGATTTCGGTGCGTCAAGGCAATGAGGGCGAGATCCGCGTTACCTACGACGAGCGTCTGGCTCAGCAGATTTCTGGGTTCGGCCTGTTTATGGCGAGCTTTGTCGAGTCGCTTTGCTCTCAGAGCACTATGTTGAGCGACGGATCGGTTGCCACGGTGTTCGAGGCAAGGCCGGCAACGGAGCCGGGGGTCTGCGCGTTTTTGGAGATGGGTGATGCGGTTTCCGCGGAGCCCGAACCCGAGGATGCGCTCGACGTTGAACGGGAGCCCGAGCCTGAGCCAGAGCCTGCACCGGAACCTGCACCCGAGCCCTCTGCAAAAGAGCAGGAAAAGCTGCGCATCGCAAGGGAGGTAAAGGCCGCGCGCGACAAGATGGAAGAGCTGGACAAAACGCGCGTTACTTTGCTCAACCAGCTGCTTGTACTGCGCCATAAGCATGAGCAGCTTTCCGATCAACGTGGTTGGAGGGTAATTGTCGAGATGGAGGAAGTCGGCAGGCAGATCGATGCACTGAGCGGTCAGGTCGACCAGCTCGATGAACAGCTCCGCGACGCGCGCCTTGCCTACGCCGAGACCCGTGCGGCGTCGCTGCAAGCGCTCAAGGAACTGGGTCAGTAGGACAGCAACATCCCTCACGACCCCGTACTTAAACGGTATCATTGGAAGGCATGTTTGCATCGCCCCGATGCAAATAAAAAGGCCCGAACCCTTGGAGTGTGTCCTGTGGATAACACCGACAAAATATCGCTGGGAGGCGTGCTCACGCGCGAGCAGTTTTTGCTGCCCGAGATGCGCATCGTCGCCGCGTTGCGCCTGGAGGGCGTGAGCGACGACGAGATCATCGCGCGCGTTAAGCACGACAACCTGTTTCAGTATCCCACCGAGCGCATGCTGGCCGACCGCGCCCGCGTGTGTCTGCGCCGCTTTGATGCCGTAGCTCTCGACGAGACGCAGTGTGCTGTTCGCGGTATCGACAAAGACACCGCCGATCAAGCGGTCATGCGCATTATGGATCTTATCGCCAACGGCATGCCCGATCAGGCTGCCCAGGCCAACCTGTTTGCCATGATGTGCCGCTACACCATGGTTCGCGAGCTCATCCAGGTGGAGATTGGCGAGCGCATGGCCAGCTTCGACTACAACTTTACCGACGTTGACCTTAACGCGTTTGTCACCCGTTTTCAGGTTGAGCATGCCGAGGCTGTCAAATGGTCCGATGCTACGCTGGGCCGTATAAAAAGCACCCTGCGCCAGATTCTGCGCAGCGCCGGTTTTAAGGCATCGCAGCGAACCGATACGCTCCAGCCCCTGCTGCTCGACCCCGACGTGGAACAGACCATCCGCGACTTGGGCGATATGGACGCCCTGGCCGCACTCACCGGGCAGGTGATGTAGACATGGCAATAAACCAACCGCACATTCGCCCGCGCAACCGCGCCGAGCGCATACATGAGGACTTTGACCATCGCCGCGAGGCGCTACGCGAGCGCCTGCAAGACCAGGACTTCTTGGCCAACAAGGGCATCGGCAACGAGATCGGCTTCTACACGTTTTGCTACGATCCTTCGCTGGAGTTTGAGTGCCGCGCCTACGTGGACGAGCTCAAAGCAGATGCCCAGGCCGGCAAGCTGCCGTGCAATCTGGAGGTCTTTAACCTGTACGACGTGATGCTCGATATCTGCGAGCAGCGCCGTATTTTGCGTGCGATTCCCCGGCGCGAGGCAAAGATCGGCTCAGAGGCTCAGGTCAAGGAGCTCCAGAAGCCCTGCAGCTCCAAGAGCTTTGCCCAGTACCTCCTGGAGCATACCCAGCCACATCGGCCCGGCGACGTGATCTTGCTCACGGGCGTGGGCGAGGTCTTTCCGCTGCTGCGCGTGCACAACCTGCTCAACGACATGCTTGCCGATTTTGGCACCGTGCCTGTCGTCGTCATGTATCCCGGCAGCTTTGACGGCCGCCAGCTCAAGTTGTTCAACAAAGAGAACGCCAGCAACTATTACCGCGCGTTCGATATTTCTTAGGAGCGACAGATGATCATCCAAGACCTGTTTTCCAAGGACATCAACCGTTCCATCAACGGCGTCGTTAAGGTGCAGGACGCCAGCGACGAATCGGTGCGCCAGGAGCTCGACGAGTACGTGGTGACGCGCGAGCTGCAGGGTCATTTTGCGCACTTCTTCGAGGCGTACGATAAGGCCCTCGACGTTCCCACCGACAACATGGGCGTGTGGATCAGCGGCTTCTTTGGCTCCGGTAAATCGCACTTCCTCAAGATGCTCTCGTATCTGCTGCAAAACGATGAGATTGCCGGCAAGCGCGCCGTCGATTACTTTGATGGCAAGATTTCCGATCCCATCGTAGCCGCCAGGGTTCGTCGTTGCTGCGAGGTTCCCACCGAGGCGATCCTGTTTAACATCGACAGCAAGGGCGGCCAGTGGAAAGAGGGCGACACCTCGCGCACGGCCCTGCTGCGCGCCTTTGAGCGCGTATTCTTTGAGCACCTGGGCTTTTTTGGCGAGGACCTTAAGCTCGCGCGTCTGGAGCAGCATATCGACAGCAAGGGTAAGACGCAGGAGTTCCGCGCCGCCTACGAGCGCATTGGTGGCGGCAACTGGCTCGAGGACCGCGAGAGCTATAGCTACTTTGAGGACGATATCGTTGAGGCCCTGCAAGAGGTGCTGGGCATGAGTGAGCAGGCCGCACGTCATTGGTTCGACGGTACCGAGGACGACGCCATCGCTGCCGATACCTTTGCCAATATGGTCAAGCAGTATGCCGACAAGCGCGCCGAGGAGTGCGGCGGCGAGTTCCGCCTGCTGTTCATGGCCGACGAGGTGGGTCAGTTTATTGGCTCCGATGCCGACATGAGCACCAGCCTTATGCTGTCGCTGCAGACGCTCGTCGAGGAGCTGGGCAGCCGTTGCGGTGGCCGCGTGTGGGTTATGGTGACCAGCCAGGAGGCCATCGACGAGGTCGCCATGATCGTGGGCGACGACTTCTCCAAGATTCAAGGCCGCTTTAACACGCGCCTTTCACTCTCCAGCTCCAGCGTGGACGAGGTTATCCAGCGCCGCGTGCTGCAAAAGAACGATGCCGCCACGGTAAAGCTCCAGCAGGACTACGAGGCCCAGAGCACCGTGCTCAAAAACGTATTCTCCTTTGACGGTTCGCGCGGCGACCTGATTGGCTATGCCAGCCGCAACGACTTTACGGCCAGCTACCCGTTTGTGAACTATCAGTTTAAGGTGCTGCCCGACGTTATGACCGAGGTGCGCAAGCACGGCGTCAAGGCCAAGCACATGTCCACGGGCGAGCGCTCCATGCTCTCGGCCTTCCAGGAATCGGCCCAGGCCATCCAGGACCAAGAGGTAGGCGCCCTGGTGCCGTTCTGGCGCTTTTTCGATACCATCGCCAAGGACCTGGAGCACGGCGTGATCCAGGTGGTCACGCGCGCCGAGCGCGCAGCCGAGGATGGCCATGGTCTTAAGACCGAGGACGTTAAGGTCCTAAAGCTGCTGTATCTGATCCGCTATATCGACTACATCAAGTCCAACGTCGAGAACATCTCCATCCTTATGGTCGACGACATGGACGTGGACAAGGCCGCCCTTAAGGACCGCGTTAAGGAATCGCTTAACCGCCTGGTGCGCGAGAACTACGTGGCACGTCAGGGCGACACATACAACTTCCTTACCGACGAGGAGCAGGACATCTCGCGCGCCATCAGCGAGACGTCGGTAGATGCCGCCACGATTATTGATAGCATTAAAAATTTGCTCTTTGGCGGTATCTATAAGACGACCAAGTTGCGCGTGGGCGTCAACAACTTTTCCTTTGACCGTTATGTTGACGACTCACTCTGTGGCGCTGCTCAGGGCGGTATGAAGCTCAACGTGGTCACGGTGGCCGATGACCTCTCGCGCGCCGACGATGCCGAGCTCGCCGTTAAGTCTGCCAATATCGCGCTGGTGGTGCTGGCGGACGACATCGACTACTTCGACGATCTACAGAATGTGGCTAAGATCAGCAAGTACCGCATGACCATCAACACCGAGGCTCTGCCGCCTTCGACCCAGCAGATTATCAAAAAAAAGAATGACGAAGCTACTTTCCTTAAGCGCGAGGCGACCAAACTGCTGGGGGAGGCCGTGCTGCGCGCCCGCGTGGCCGTGAACGGCTCCATGGTTAACATTCGCGCCACCAAGCCCGCCGATGTGTTTGACCAGGCCCTGTCAAAGCTGACGGATGCTATCTTTACCAAGGCCGACTACATTGCCGATCCCGCCAATACCGATGACGACATTCGCGCTACGCTGCGCGGTGCCAACCAGATGGCGCTCGACGGCCAGAGCTCCCAGAACGCCCGCGCCGAGAAGGAGGTCGCGGACTTTTTGCATGCCCAGAAGCGTCTGTCGCTGAATACGACCATGGGTGACCTGCAGCGTAAGTTCCAGGGTGCCCCCTATGGTTGGCGCGAAATCGACATTGCCAACGTGGTGGCACAGCTGGTGGTTTCGCAGTGTGCGATCATTACGGCTGCCGGCGCCAATGTTGCCCCCGCAGATTTGCGTATGGTTACCTACCTGCGCAAGGACGCCGACAAGGCCCAGGTGCGCGAGCGCGTCAAGATGAGCGACGAGCTCATTAAGAAGGTCAACAGGGTGCTGCGCGAGACCTTCGATGCCAAGCGTGATATTTCCAACGAGGACGAGCTCACCGCCACGGTGGTCGAAACGCTTACGGGCTACAAGAACGAGTGCGTGGAGCTCACGAACAACAACTTTACGGGCTTGGCCCCAGCCTACCCGTACCCGGGCCTAAAGGTGCTGGAGGACGGCATTACGCTGACCACGCGCCTGCTGGACAACCAAAACGACGCCCAGGCACTGTTCAATGCCTTTGTAAAGGCGCAGGACGATCTGGGCGACTGGAAAGAGGACTACGACCAGGTCGTGTTCTTCTTTGAGAACCAAAAGCCCGTCTTTGATAAAGCCGTTGCGTTTATGGGCCTTATGAAGGACGAGGGCTTCTACATGGACTCTAACGCCCAGGCGGTCGAGGCCAACAAGCGCATTGAGCAGATTCTGAAGAATCCGCGTCCATACCGCGAGGTCCGCGAGCTCCACGAGCTGATGGAGCCCGTCATGGCTGCCCATAAGCAGATGGTCGATGCCAAGCGCAAGGAGATGCTGGACGACATAACCGCACAGATGGCCCAGGTGCACGAATATGCCCAGGGCCAGGACGGCTATGCCAAGCTGGCCGAGCGCGCCATCGAGGACGCCGGCCGCATGGCCAAGTCGTTTGAGGGCCGTGCGCACAGCGCCACCAAGGCCAGTGAGCTTGCCGCGCTGAAGCAGCAGCTGATTGAGTACTGCGATCGCGCATGCGAGAACATCGATAAAGCTATCGACGAGGAGAAGGCCCGTCAGCAGCGTGAGAGCCGCCACAAAGAGGTCACGCCGACCGGCGAGATTGTTACCACGATCAAGGACAACGACAAGGATGCCCCGACGACCGTAAAGCCCGCACCCGCGCCCAGGATTAAAAAGCTGCGCCTGGCCGAACTGGGCGAGCGCAAAAAGCTACAGAGCGAAAGCGACATCGACGCCTATCTTGCCCAGCTCCGCGTGCGTCTGCTTGCCGAGCTCCAGGGTAACGACGCCATCCGCCTGAGCTAACCAAGAACCACCGGGGAAGGGGAGACCGCCATGAACGATACCGCCATCAGGAACTACTGCATCTGGGCCCGCAACGAGCTCATCGCCGGCGTCGAGGCCCGCATGAGGCTCTACGGCGTGGCCGAGGGCGCCGAGCCCGCCGGCGCGACGGCGGTGGGCGGGCGCGCCCTGTCCCCGGAGGAGACCGGGTGGCGCGACGCCCTGCTGCGCGCCGCGGCAGAGGAGGGCTTTGAGCACCTGCGCGACCGCGCCGCCTACACCTGGTTCAACCGCATCGCCGCCGTGCGCTACATGGAGGTCCACGACTTCCTGCCCTCCCGCGTGCGCATGTTCACCCGCCCCGCCGCCGACGGCTCCTGGGAGCTGGGCAGCCAGGCCGCCGACGAGGCGCTCGACGTGGAGATCGAGGGGGCGGACCCGGTGCGCGTCGCCGAGCTCAAGCAGGCCGGCGAGGACGGGCCGCTGTTCCGCTACCTGTTCCTGGCCCAGTGCGCCGAGCTCTCCGGGTGCATGCCCGGCGTGTTCCAGCCCGTGGACGCCTGCATGGCACTCCTCCTGCCGGCAAACCTCATGGACCCCGACGGCGTCATCGGCCGCATGATCGCCGATATTCCCGAGGAGTATTGGAAGAACGTTCTGCTTTTGGGCTGGATGTACCAGTACTACAACGCCGAGCGAAAGGCCGAGGTCGATGCTGCCGTCAAAAAGGGTGCGAAGGTCGAGACGAACGACCTCGCCCCTAAGACACAGCTCTTTACCCCCGATTGGATCGTGCGCTATATGGTCGACAACTCCCTCGGCCGCCTGTGGATGCTCAACAATCCCCAAAGCCATCTTCGAGAGCAGATGGCGTATTACATCGAGTCCGATGCGGAGCACGAGGACTATATTCATATCTCTAGTCCCGAGGACATTACGTTCTGCGATCCTGCGTGCGGCTCGGCGCATATCCTTGCCTACGCATTCGAGCTGCTGGTGCAGATGTATCTTGAGCGCGGCTACCCCGAGCGCGAGATTCCTGAGCTCATCTTGACGAAGAACCTGTACGGCATGGAGATTGACCCTCGTGCCGGGCAGTTCGCCAGCTTGGTCCTTGCCATGTGCTCCCGTGAGCACGACCGCCGTTTCTTTAAGCGCGGCGTATCTGCGAACATTCTCACCCTGAAGCCCGTCGCATTCGAAGAGGGCGACCTTCCTGAAGGGTGCGCGCTTGCCAAGAAGCGCGCCCTTTTGGATGCCTTGGCCCATCTTGACGAGGTCGGATCGCTTCTTGTTCCCGATAGCTCGGATATCGCGGCGATCAGCGAGGCGATTGAGCTTTGCGGCGGCTTACAAAGTGGCTTGTTCGCCGGCAATACGCAAGAGAAGCTTAAAGATGCGCTTGCCGACTGCGAAGCGCTGTCTTCGAAGTTCTCGTGCGTGGTCGCTAATCCTCCTTATTTGGGTAGTTCTGCATTCGATCCATTCATGTCGAAATGGATAAAGAAGAACTATGCCGATGTGAAAAGCGACTTGTGCACATGCTTTATCACGCGCATTTTCTCGCTTACGGAGGAAGCGGGCCTTGCGGGCCTTGCAACGTCGAATAGCTGGATGTTCTTGTCGTCTTACGAGAACCTACGCCAGCAGTTGGTCGCCACCAAGACTATTGATAGCTTGGTGCAGCTTTCTGTCCACGGATTCCATGGTATTGCCGCCCAGGTATGTACATTTGTAATCAGGAACAAGCACGTCGCCGGCTATCACGGCGGCTATATCAGGCTGAATGATTTTGATCATTGGACGCTGCAGGAAGGCAAGACCCTCGAGGCAATCAAGAACCCCGACTGCGGCTGGTTCTACCGTCGCGACGCCGAGACCTTCAAGCAGATCCCCGGCACCCCCATCGCCTACTGGGTTGGGGACGGATTGTTGGATTCATTTTCATCAATGCCGCTGTTAAGAGATGTTGCGTTTCCGGTAGAAGGTATTAAGACCGGCAATAATGACGTTTGCCTAAGAATGTGGTTCGAAGTGGGAAGGGCGGTTGAGCACCTTTCGAATCGCGACGCTGATGATTGTAAATGGCGCAAAATGTGTAAAGGCGGTGACTACCGCAAATGGTACGGAAACAACTCGTATGTTTGTTTGTGGGGCGCAAACGGTAAGCTGCTTCTTGAAAAACCCGGTGCTTGCGTCAGCAATAAGGGACTTCTGTTTAATCCTGCAATTAATTGGACTTATATTAGCTCGGGACAATACGCGGCCCGTAAGGCTGAGGATGATTCCCTTTATAACAACAAGGGGCCTTCATGTTATTGCAAGAATGGCGATGTAAATTGGATTTTGGGTGCCATGAATTCTCAAGTTGCCCAGATGGTGCTTGACATCACTTCACCAACGCTTGATTACAAACCCGGCGGCGTCGGTCTGACGCCCATTCCAGCCTGCAGGGACGGTCTCGTGGAGGAGATTGTCAGCAGTGCAATCGATATTTCGAAAGCTGACTATGACCAGGCTGAAATCTCTTGGGATTTCAGCCGCCATCCCTTGGTATAGGAGCTCCTTTTCATGCGATTGTCTAAAACTGTCGTGATTGTCTCTTTAATTGCTTCACTTATATCATTTTGTCTTTATGTCTCCGATGCAAATGCGCTTGTTCTGACAGCTGGTCAAATGAACGAAGTTCTATTGGCTGTGTTTGGAGCAGGTGTTTCATCGTTTGGGGTTGGGCTGATTCAGTATCGCTATTATCGCGTCGATAGCGAGGATAAACTGCTGGAAAAAGCCCATCTTTTGATATCGGCTATTGATGGTTTGGAAGAGTTTCGGCTAGGCTATGTAGAGGGATTTAATGCCGAGCAGTTGTTTCTTGATTATTTAAGAGAAGAAGAAGTGAACCAGGCAGTTACTGGCGGTCCGTTGTCAATTGTCTTGTCTCATGCTTCGCGCGACGCTTTGATTGTTGCCATTGAGCACTGTGATGAAGGTCAAATTGCGCATGTAATTGAAAACAAGCACTCTTGTTTCGCAATATATGTAACGGACTCAATTTCCGAGCTTGAAAAAGCAATCAAGAGCTATCGATACTATGACAGGTGTTTAAAAGAAGTGGTGCCCGATATTAAGGGGCTAATAGAGCAGATGTCATATCTTTCGCAGGATATACCATTTATTAAATCGCTTGGTTGTGTAAAGGGCGCAAGAAAAGCGAGGTATCTTGAACAATTTATTACTCAAGAGGAAAAGGCGGAGACCGCGCTAAGGCCGGTTCTTGAAACTATTCGATTATTCGATAGGGGGCAATCTTCATGCGCTGACGTGATGGATTCATTGATTGTTTGCCAAAAGTCTTGGGTCTGTTGTGGCTCGAAAGAAAATCAGTCTAGAAATAGCTTGGCGATCTCGCTCTATAACTCGATTTTGAGTTTTGCCAGTTTGACGAGTTCGAAGACTGTTCCTCTATATGAATCTTTTGAGTCAAAGGACGGTTCCTTTCCAGTGCTCTAGTTTTTTGATGCTTCAAATGGGCTCGATACCTTCCAGTGAACTTCGAATGCGTGGCGAGGAAGTATGTAAACGAAAAAGGGCGATCGTTTTGCAAGCTGCTTCTCTTTATGGGACGCCCTCTGTTTTATGTCGCTGCAATTGGGTTTACTGCATTTTGGCCGCTGTGTTTAATCGACTCAAGCGGTCGTAGTTCAATATCTGCCGCCTGCACTTTTTGCTCAACAAGCGGCAAGGCCGATGGGGCGTGTTAATAGCAGCGTTTAGCTGGAGGATTCGAAATGAAATTGTCGCTTGGAGTTGCTAGGTACAAACCCTTCCTGGATATCGAATCAGGCGCTTTCTAATGGCGAGGTGTCGGCTCGATAATGCGCGTCTTCGTTGAAATTGAATCTTAACAGCCGTCATAACTAGAGGAGTAATCGAGTCTTATGGATATTAATCGTAAGATTGTGCGATCCTTAGCAATCTTAATTCCCTGTCTGATTGCCTTTGTGTTGCTGCTCAAATGCTGTCTTTCCTTTTTTGCTGATTTCTTTTCGTGCCCTTTGATTGACTCCATGTCTACGGGGGACTTGCTAAACGGGATTGGTACTTTTGCTGCTGTAGTGTTTGCGGTGGTTTCGTACAAATTCGATTCCGATGAACGTCGCAAAAAGGAGGAAGAAGACCTTGAGCGGGCTAAACCTCAAATAAAGTTAGAGTGCTCGGAGCGAGACTACGGGTTCTTTATTACGATGACCAATATGGGATCACGTTTTATTTCTAACATAATGGACGGTGAAGGCAACTCTATAGTCTCTCGTTTGGGGCCAGGAGCCTCTTTCTCGTATGCGTATGTTAGCTGTAGCGCAATCGGCGTATTTGATACCGATTGTGATGATGTGGCAAGCGTCATATCTTCTTTCGGTGTGGAAGCCGGGGCGCTCCTTGGATTTGTGATGTATGACGCTTCTGGCAGGGCTTGGGAAGTTGCTTATAGCCTTGATGGAGAAGAGACTAACCTGGCGAGCGACCTGTCTCTTATCAATCCATCACTTATCAAAGATCTTTTTAGCGGGGTTTGAGTTTCATTCATAATGAGGTTCTCGACCCGGGGGCGGGGGGAATACGTAGGGACTCCAACGCTGCTCTACGCGATTCTGGAACGAATGGCGTAAAATGCTATTGCAACGAAAAACGGCTCGATCGTTTTGCAAGGGGGCTTCTCTTCACGGGATGCCCTTTATTTTTATGTCGCGGCAATCGGCAATTATTGTATTGTCCGCCGTTGCTTTTATTTGACCCCAACGGTCATAGCCCAATACCTGCCGCTCGGACTTGTTGCTCAACAAATGGCGAGGTTGATGAGCTAAGTTGATAGCAGTGTTCGGCCAAGGCGAGGGGATAGAGGGGGTCGAAGTCCTCATCGAAAACGCCCCGAAAGAAGCGAAGTAGCTGCCGGAACTTAAGCGAAAGGTTAATCCAAATGGATTTGGTGACTTCTTTTTTCCACCTACTGTCCGATTATTGCGTTTGCTTTGACGATGGAATGATCACCTGGGACGGTCATCATCACGTTGCGACCGGTCTGCATGTCGATAACGAAAAGGTGCCCGAGCTTACCGAGTTTGCCACGCAGGGTGGCTTTGATGATTTGAATGATTACCTCAACTGCTTTGTCGACGGCTTTTTGAATAACCTGGTTGAGGGCGATGAGGACCTTATTGTTCCCAGGAGCGCAATCCACGAGGCGCTTTACCCTATGCTTCGAGAAGGGGATTTGACGGGCCTTGTTTTGGTTGATTTCTGCGGCTGTAACAAGGCGCTCGTAATCGACAATCCGGCCCCCGATGCATATTGCGTAATGTATGACACGCGAATCGCTCGCGGTATTCCGCAGTTCTTCAACTTGGTCACACGCATGCTTTGGGATATGCGCCAAGGGCTTCGTAGTCAGCAAGGCGCCTCGTTTAAGGTGACGTTTGTTGCGGCGAGGAACGTCGATTTATCTATGCTGGTCGTAGACGACGTGACGGACGTTCCGGGCGTGCAGGAAAAGCCGGCAACGATGATGGTCTACTCTGCTCCGGCGATTCAGCTGGACACCTCGGCCTCAGACGGATGCGGCGCGGCGTCTGCCCCTGCGGGAGGGGAGCGGCCTGGTAACGCAGGCGGTAATAGGAAGGTTGCTGCAAGCGAGGGCGACCGCGTATGGGGTAATGCGTTTTCCGTGGCGCTTCCCGATGGCTGGATTGTCGATTCCGACCCCAGCCAAAAAGATACCTTTGTTTTAAGCCCCGCTTCGTCCAACAGACACATGGAAGGGGCTCAGGTTCTTTATTCGTGGCGCCCTGAAACACCAGAAGAAATGCGCATCATGGACCAACTTGAGGTTCGTCGCGCCGTGATTAGGACCACCCACTTTCCTCCCATCAACAACATGGTTCCCAGAGGGCTTGAGTATCACGAAGTCCAGGGTGATGGGTGCATTGTCGCTGTCGTCCAGGTTGGCGTGGGGCTTCCTGGCATGGATACGGGGATTGGTCTGGAGTTCTATGTCTACCCTCTATACCGTGACAACGACTGCATGCGCGTGACGTTCTATTCATGGGATCGGGATCGTGTTGATGAGGCCCGCACGTTTGTCGATGGACTCGCGTCGACCGTTCGTCTTAATAAGGTGGAGCCTCTCAGTTGGGACATTGCGTTTAAGAAATGCTTTGAAACTAAGGTCGAGCCCGAGGAGTTCAGGGAGCTTGCATTCCAGGGCGTTTCTCTTTTGATCACGATTCGCCAGAAGGTCTATACGTCAGCGGCATACGAGACTAGTTTGGTAGTCGGTAATACTAAGCTCGATCAGGAGAATGCCGGTTTAAAGGCTTTGGCTCAGCTTCATGTGGATTCCGAGCGTTATCTGGATCGCATTCTTGACGCGGTCGATGCCCAGGAGCGCCTCTACGGAAAAGAGAGCTCCGTATATCAGGACATTCGCTCTGCCGCAGCTAATGTTATTGATGTTGCTTTACTGAGGGCATCTAATTGCGACCTCGAAGACGGGCGTAACGCAGAGGCCATCCTTGCCCCTTCCGAGCACATGCGTGAGATTCGCGCCCGCATTGGACTGGACCCGGCGCCGGCGCCCGTTGCGCCGGAGAAGAAGGCCGCGCCGGAGAGTAAGGCGTCGGAGAAGAAGGATGCTGCGCCCGCCAAGGAGAAGAAGGTCGCTGAGCCTGCCAAGGATGAGAAGGCGGCTGCGCCTGAGAAAAAGAATGATGTGGTCATCGAGAAGAAAAAGGCCGAGGACGAGAAGCCTCAACCGTTTCAACCAAAGTCTTGGGCAGAGGACGAGACGAGGGATAGGGTTTACGCGCTTGCCGATCGATGCAATGAGATGCGCGGCGATTACTTTGACGCCAAAGCGAACAAGGCGAGGCGCCAACGCGAGCTAGATTCGATTGTCGACGATTTGAATGAGGCAATCTCGAAGCATGATCTCTATCGGAGCCTGGAGCGCGAACGCGAGAAGCTGACATGTCTGAGGAGCGACCTTGATGATGAGGTCGCTAAATACGAGAAAGAGCTTCAGTCGTTTGGACTGTTTGACATTAGCAATAAGCGCAAAACAAAGAAGAAGCTCTCGGAACTTGCCGAGCGTATAAAAGATGTCGATTCCAGTTTTAAGAAGATTGAGGGCAAGCTCTCTAAAGGTTCGAGCGAGCTCGCCAAAGCAAAAGTCGATGAGTTGCGACAGCAAGAGAGCGATGCCCGGCTAGCGTTTAAAGAGGCCGAAGCGAACTTCGAACAAATAGAAGCCGAACGGGATGAACGCTGGGCCAAGCTTGAAGCTTTCTGTGCCAGCGTGCCAAAAAGTGACCGATTTGATGAATGCCATTGGAATGCCGATTGGCAGGTGCGACAAGCGTACGATCGCAAGAGGAAGGCTAAGACCGATCCGGAAAACAAGCGGCTTGCGAAGCAGTTTGCGCAAACAATTGACGTTGGGGAAGTATTTACTTTATATGACATGATGGACGCTGTTGACGGAATAGATACGTTCTCAAAAGCGGGCGTTGTTTGCTATATGTATGACAGGACTCATTCATTAAAGAAGGTTGCTCCGATTAACAATCGCACTGCTTATGTGTTGACCGATAAAAGGTTCATGGATATATGGGACGACTGATTTTGAAGTAGGAGTCGGCTGAATTTTGCAGGGGGCATCTCTAGGGATGCCCCCCCCCGTTTTTATGTCGAGCCTGCATTGAATCCAGGCATAAAAAATGCCGGGGGACATCCCCCGGCTCTTGGAGGTCCCTCTATTCGAGGGTACCGATATCTTTATAGCAGAAGCTGCGCGCCGGGTCTACGCGAGACGTTTCGCCCGAATCTTTCTAAGATGATTTTTCTTGAAATCACGATAGTTTCCAAAGAAGATTTGCTCGGTATTTGATTGCTCGGAGTTTCCGAATTTAATTTGTGCCAGTTCGATTTCGCAGATATAGTCAGCAATTTGCTGAAGCCTGAACTGCTTCGGATCACATTCTTTGAAAATGACCGCTTGCTTTCCAAGAACGTATTCGAATGCAGCGTGAAGGACGGCTGTTACCTCGTTTTGCCCGTCATCGTAATAGATTTTGACAGCGTCATAGCTTTGGAAGGGCTGAAGTCTGTCGAACAAAAAGAGGATCAAGTCGCGACGCATTCTTGCGAACATAGTCGCATCACTTTTGAATTTGTTTCTTTGGTAACTGAGCGTCATGTATGTAATGGGGCATTTGTTTGCAAATACTGCAAAGCTCGCCAGAAGCCGATTGCGCAAGCGAGTGTCCATGGCTCCGTAGGATTCGTTGCCGTGCATCAGGGGGTTCATGTGTAGGGGGATATCGGGAAGTCCACGCGTTCTAAGCGTGTGTTCATAACGCTCGATAATTTCAGCAATTGATGCTGACTGGTCATGAAATACAAGCGTGACGAGATAGTATTTAGCGCTTTGCCCTCCGTAGTTGCCTGATTCGTCGACGAAGACGGAAAGCTCCCTCATGATGCAGTCTCCCTAAAAACAAAAATGCCGGGGGGATCCCCCGGCCCTTGACTGCCCTCCATAAAGGAACGCAACCCATTTATACCACGAGACGAGGAGTCTATTCAAGTAGGAATTATAATGACCAAACACATGTTCGTCAATCTGCCTGCGGTTTTAGGATAACGACAGACTTTTGGCATGAGATGGTGGGGACGCGCTCGTTCGTGTTGCTTTGAACCGGTTGCTGCGGTCGTGGCGTTATGACTACCGCTCGCACTTGTTGCTCAACAAATGGTGGAGCTGGTGGAGTAAGTTAATACATAGTTGACTGCGAAGCGGGGTCGGCTTGTAGTGGGCGTCCTCTCAAAATGGTGTCTCAGAATGCTCTGCATAGGGCGCTATAAGCTTTGCTGTCGGGTAGACTTGTCTATGTTGACTTAGCTAGTTTTATTGGGCTTTTAATCGGTCCTGATTGGATGGGATAGAGATATGGCAACGTTGCTCGCCGATAAATACGAGGCTCGCAAGGCCGAGGTCAATGCTCGCTTTGAGCAGCTTCGCGCTAACGAGGAGGAGCTCAACCGAATCTTTGCCAAAATCTACAACATGGAGGGCGAAGTGCCCATCGAGGTCGAGGACAAGTACGTATCGGTGGCGCGCATCTTTGATACCGCCGACGAGATCCCCGAGAGTTATAAGGGCAACAAGTACGTGCGCACCAAGCGCGACGAGATTACCTCGCTCATAAGCTATGCCGTGGGCTGCATGTTTGGCCGCTACTCGCTGGATGTGGACGGTCTGGTTTTGGCCGATCAGGGTGCCACGGTCAACGACTATCTGGCCAAGATGCCCGACCCCGATCACGTGACCTTTATGCCCGACGGCGACAATGTGCTGCCCATTACCGATGACGAGTACTTTGACGACGACATCGTTCGCTACTTTATCGACTTTGTGCGCACCGTGTACGGCGAGGAGACGCTCGAGCAGAACCTGGCCTTTATTGCCGAGGCGCTCGGCGGCAAGGGTACCTCGCGCGAGGTCATCCGCACCTACTTTTTGAAGGACTTCTTTAAGGACCACTGCCAGACCTACAAGAAGCGTCCCATCTACTGGCTGTTCGACAGCGGCAAGAAGAACGGCTTTATGGCTCTGGTCTACATGCACCGCTACACACCCGATCTGCTGGCGCGCATTCGTACCGACTATGTGCACGAGCAGCAGGAGCGCTATCGCTCGCAGATCGCCGACGCCGAGGACGCGCTGGCCACGGCCGAGCGCGGTGAGAAGGTCGCGCTGACCAAGCGCATCAAAAAGCTGAAGGATCAGCTGACCGAGACCGTTGCCTACGAGGAAAAGCTGCATCACCTGGCCGACCAGATGATCAAGATTGACCTGGACGACGGCGTTAAGGTCAACTATGCCAAGTTCCAGGATGTGCTGGCAAAGATAAAATAATGCACACGTGATTACGCGTTACGCGAATTGTTTTGACCGGTATGACAGTGGGATTGTTAGATGGCAAAGTTCGATGTAATTGAAGAGCTGGCGGCGCGCTTTGAACAGCCGCTGCCCGATTGCCGTGAGCGCCGCGTGGTGGTGTGGCACGACGCGGAAGGCGAGTTTGCCGCCACGTTTGCCGAGCTTGCCGAGGGCGGCTTTGGAGAAGCGGTAGAGCAACGCTTGCCGCGTCCGGTGCGCTTTGTGGAGGCTTGCGACGGGCATATGTTTGAGGTCAAGCGCCTTATCGCCCGCGAGGACACCACGAGCGACATGCTGGTGTATCGCCAGCAGGGGCGTGGTGGCCTTGAGGGCGATTGGCTGGCCGATGTTGAACTGTACGCCGATCAGTTCTCGGCGGACTATCTGTCGCTGCTGGCCGATCAGCTGGGCGCCTCCAACGCGCGGGATATTCGCAAGGCTCTGCAGGCGCACAAGTCGTTCTTTGCCGCCAAGGGCCGCGTCGCCAAGTTTTCTAAGTGCATGCCCGCGCCTGCGTGCGCGGCCGATGTTGAGCTGGGCCTGCTGGCCGCCATGTTTGGCGGCTCCGATCCCAGCGCTGCCACCATGCCGTTTATTGTGCGCGCGTGCCTGACTATGCTGCTGCGCGATGGCCCGGAGGCGCTGTCGGAGCTGGCGCAAAAGTTTGAGGCCGCCGACAGCCTTGCTGCCTTTGTGCGTCAGCGCACGGGCTTTGAGGGTACGCTGTTCGAGCGCGATTCGCTCCAGGATTTTGCCGCCCATGTACTTCTGACGGCCTCAGCCTCGCTGGTGCCAGCGGCTGCGCTGCAAAAGCTTTCCAACCATATTGCGCCTGCCTATGCGCCGTATTGCATTGCCGTTGTCCGCGAATGGGCGGGCGATGCTGCGGCGTCTGATGACCTGCGCGAGATTTGCGAGCTGGTCCAGGACGCGTGCGGCCTGCGCCATGTGTTTGGTGCTCTGCCTACCGACGATCTGCTGCGCCTGGATGTATTCCCGTGCGTTGACGAGGCCATTTTGAGCGACCTGCTCACCTCGTTGGCGCAGGGGGCCGATCGCGTTGACGAGGCCCGTCGTGTTGCCGCGGCCCGTCGCGACCTGTGCTGGTACGACGATGTCGCCTGCTACTACCAGGTGCTTTTGGCGCTGGCCGACATGGCGGCCTTTAAGCGCGACCATGCGGGTGGATTCCACATTGCCCAGGCAGCCGAGGTGTGGGAGGCCTATACCACAGATTGGTGGCACATGGATGCGGCATATCGCGCGCTGCGCCAGGCCAACGAGCGCTGCAAGCTGCGCGGTGTCGACCTGTTGGAGGAGCCCGAGCGCCGCGCGGTCGAATGGGCCGAGAACAACTACGTCAACTGGTATCTGACCGAGAGCAACGCGTGCTGGGCCAATGCCGCCCAGGCGCAGTGGCGCGATGCCGGCTATGTTGAGGGCATCGCTCGCCAAGACCTGTTCTATTGGGAGACGCTGCCCACGTATACCGGCAGCGCTAAGGCCAAGGTGGTCCTGATCAGCGATGCGCTTCGCTACGAGGTGGCGCAGGATGTGGCTGCTGCTTTGGAGCGCGAGCGCGGCGGCGAGGTGCGCATGGGTAGCGTGCAGGCGATGTTTCCCTCAATTACCGAGATGGGCATGCCGGCGCTGTTGCCGCATCAGGCCATGACGCTCAACATGGAAACGGGCGCCGTGCTGCTCGATGATATGCCGACGGGTTCTACGGTCGAGCGCCAGGCGGTGCTGCAGAAGGCCGCGCCTACGGCTCGTGCCCTGAGTGCCGCGGCGTATCTGGACATGTCTGCCGCCGAACGCAAGGAACTGCTCAAGTCCAGCGAGATCGTGTACCTGTATCACAACAAGATCGACGCGACGGGGGAGAAGCTCGCCACCGAAAGCGATGTGTTCGATGCGTGCGCCGAGAGCGTGGACGAGCTGGTCTCGATCGCCAAGCGCGTGTGCACCGACGCGCCAGGCGCCCGCGTGACGATTACGTCCGACCATGGCTTTTTGTTCACGGCCAACGAGCTGCCGGAATGCCTGTTCCTGGGCAAGAACGACCTGCCCGACGATCCGGTGCTGTTTGGCAAGCGCCATGCGGTGGTCGCTCGGGGCGACACCTTGGCCGATATCGCTAACGGCACGGATGGTAGCCCGTATCTAGCCATGAACATGGACCATGTGGTGCCGGGCGGCGGCTACGTTGGTTTGGCTCCGCGCGGGATCGTGCACTATAAGCGCCCCGGTGGAACCAAGCGCTACGTGCATGGCGGCGTGAGCCTGCAGGAGCTCGTGGTGCCGGTGGTCGGGTATCGCCGCCTGAGTGCCTCCTCAAAGGAATTCGTTGATACGCAGACTGCGAAGCTGCGCGTGCTGAGCGAGAGCCGTCGTGTTACCAACTCGCTGTTTGGCATTAAGTTGCTGCAGGAGGAGGCCGCTACGGGCAAGGTACTGCCGTGCGAGTACGAGTTGGTGTTTACCGACGAGACCGGCAACGAGGTGAGCGACGTTGCTCGCGTGCATGCGGACATGACTTCGCCCAACCCGCAGGACCGCGTGGTCGAGGCTCGCTTTACGCTTAAGACGGGTGTGTCGTTTGGGTCCGGCTCGTCCCATTTGCTGGTTTGCCGCGATGCCCAGTCGGGCAAGATCGTTTGGCGCGAGACGTATACCATCGCTGTTTCGTTTGCCCCTGTTGCTGACTTTGGTTTTTAGGAGTGTGCCCTATGATTGATAGCCATGACGACAATCTGTGGGAAGTTCCCTCGATTGATGTGGATGTGCCTGCGGAGGCTGCGGCGTCCGTTGAGGCTGCGGCGCCTGCCCCGGAGCCGGTGGAGGCCGTCGCGCCCGTTGAGGACGAGTCCTCGACCGATGGCTATGACCAAGCTGTGGCCGAGGCTCCCGAAGATGAGGGCTACGACATGGACGGGCTGGACGGCAAGCTGCTCGAGCACTTTGCTGGCAAGATCGTGCGCAAGGACCTGACTGCCCTTATGAAGCGCGGCGCCAACGTGCCCACCTTTGTTTTGGAGTATCTGCTGGGCATGTACTGCTCAACCGATGACGAGGAAGCCGTGGCAGAGGGCCTGGACCGCATCCGCAGGATCCTCACCGATAACTACGTGCGTCCCGACGAGTCCGAGCGCATTAAGTCCAAGATTCGCGAACTGGGCCGCTTTACCATCATCGATAAGGTGACGGCCAAGCTCGACGAGTACAAAGATATCTACGTGGCGTCGTTTGCCAATCTGACCATCGAACCGTTTGTGATGCCGGCCGAGTACGTGCGCGACTATTCCAAGATTCTGCAGGGCGGCATTTGGTGCATTATGAGCATCGAGTATCGTCACCCCCTGGATGAGGAAGACGAGTTTGGCATGGAGGTCTTTGGCGACGATGCGCCACGCCGCTCCAAGGCCAAGCGCAAAAAGCGCGGCCCCGAGGACTCTCCGTTTAGCGTGGCGTCGCTCACGCCCATCCAGATGCCCAACCTGGACCTGGATGCCATGATCGACGAGCGCCAGTATTTCTCGCGCGACGAGTGGCTCAACATGCTGCTGCGCTCCGCTGGTTATGAGCCCAGTGAGCTTTCCGAGAAAGAGCGTCTGCACTTTATCGAGCGTATGGTGCCGCTCATCGAACGCAACTACAACCTGTGCGAGCTGGGTCCTCGCGGCACCGGCAAGAGCCATATCTACAAAGAGGTCTCGCCCTACGCCATCTTGCTCTCTGGCGGCCAGACCACCACGGCCAACCTGTTCGGCCGCATGAATTCCATGCGCGCCGATCGCGTGGGCCTGGTGGGCCACTGGGATTGCGTGACGTTCGACGAGGTCGCCGGCATGCGCTTTAAGGACACCAACGCCGTGCAGATCATGAAGGACTACATGGCGAGCGGCAGTTACGCGCGCGGCCGCGACCAGATTAACGCCGATGCCTCCATGGTCTTTGAGGGCAACATCAACGATACCGTGCAAAACGTCCTTAAGACCACACACCTGTTTGATCCGTTTCCGCCGGAGTTTAACAACGATTCGGCCTTCTTCGACCGTATCCATTACTACCTGCCGGGCTGGGAGATTCCCAAGATGCGCTCGAGCCTGCTGACCGGGCATTATGGCCTGATCACCGACTGCCTTTCGGAGTTTTGCAAAGAGATGCGCCGCAAGGACTTTACGCACCATATCGACCGTTACTTCCGCTTTAACAGCGACTTTAACAAACGTGACGAGATCGCCGTGCGCAAGACCTTTAGCGGCCTGGCCAAGCTGCTGTTCCCCGACGAGGCCATGGACAAGGACGACGTGCGCTGGCTGCTGGATTACGCCATCGAGGGTCGTCGCCGCGTAAAGGAGCAGCTCAAGATTATGGCGGGCGTCGAGTTTATCGACGTTAACCTGGGCTATATGGATGCCGACAACCCGCAGGACGTGCACGTGGTGCGCGTGCCCGAGCAGAGCGAGGACACGCTGATTCCCGACGGGCCGCTGCTGTCCGGCCATGTGTTTGGCGTGGGCAGATCGCAGGGTGGCGAGGTTGCCGTGTACAAGCTGGAGAACAAGGCCGTTGCCGGCGAGTGCAAGTTTAAGCACGAGGGCGTGGCCTTTAACAAGCCGGTGCGCGATACCCTGGAGGCCGCGTTCGACAACTTTGTGAACCTGGCGAACCGCGTGGCGCCGGGCATGCACATTGGCTCCAAGGATTACCTGCTGTTCTACAACGACCTGCAGAGCAAGGGCCTGTCCGAGGAGGTTTCGCTCGCCGAGTTTGTGGGACTTTGCTCCGCGGCGTGCAACCGCCCGGTGATGCCTGCGCTGGCGATTCCGGGAATCTTGCGCATGTCGGGCTCTATGGACGAGATCCGTGGGCTCGAGGACATTATGCGCGTGGCCAAAAACGCCGGCGCCAAGCGCGTGATTTTGCCGCTGAGCGCCATCGCCGGCCTGCAGAGCGTGTCGTCCGAGATTATTTCGGGGTTGAGCCCGGTGTTCTACATGGATGGTGACCCGGTCGACGCCGCGAAAAAGGCTCTGGATCTGTAGGAGTGCGGGCGTGCGGGGCGTCCGGTGTTCGGGTGCACCGCGTACATGTTGGTGCGTAGTGCGTGAGGAGGCCTACCGTGGCAGACGAGCGTTCTGTTGGTGAGCTGCTCGACGAGCTGTTTGGCTTTGAGTCGGTGGCCAAGCGCCAGGCGGCGCTTGAGCAGTACGATCGCGGGGAGCTGGTGCGCAAGGCGCGCTCCCGCGAGCTGCTGGGCGTGCTTAGGGGCGTCGAGGCTGCCGAGCGCGCTGCGCGCGAGTCTGCCGTGCGGGCTGTTGATACGTACGTGCGCCGTGTTGAGGGCGCGGCCCTTGCGCGGGCTCGTACGCAGGCGGGCATTGTTGGTCCGCTGCAGATGGAGCGCCGCTATGCTGCCTTTTTGCGCATGGAGGACAAGGCCGAGCTACTGACCCGTTTGGAGCAGACGCTTGCGTTTATCGAGGTAAAGCTGCGTGCGAATACGGCGGACAAGGTTCGCGCGGCGTACGATGCCGCGGGGGCTATGGTGCTACGGGACGTGGCGCGCCTGAATGGCGTGCGCGTTGTGGATGCTGTGCCTTTGGATGCCGACCTGCTGTGTACGCAGCTGGAACAGTTGCGTTGTGCCGCCGATGCGACAGACCTTGCGGGTATGATCACAGCGACGTTTGAGTTCGAGCTGAGTGCGACAGGGTCGCAGGGCGCCGGCGGGTCTGCGAGTGATGTTGCTGGTGACGTGGCGTTGGAGCGTGAACTTACCAACGTGCGCGGCGCTGCGCAGCGAGCGCGCTTGGCAGCGCAGGCGTATCGGGCCGAGCGCGCCGCCCGCATTGCAGGGAGCACGGTTGATCCTTCGGGGCTGCCGAAGCCTGCGTGCGTTGCGTGCGAGACGGCGTGCGATGCCGGTTTGCTTTCCGAGTTGCTCGCTCAGGTTAAGAAGTCGTTTGAGACCTACCGTCGCGTTGTTGCCGACGGCGGGTTGTTCTGCGCGTTTGGCACAGGCTCGCCGCATGGGACTTGCAGCGGCTCGAGCTATGTTGACTACGATTCTCGGCTTGACGAAGACGTGCTGGTGGGCGAGTACGACGGCGCTACCAGGCACGATGTTCGGCGTGAGGTCACGATTCCCGAGCTGGTGGATGAGGCTTCTGCCGAGGGCGGCGATTCGCTCGAGGTTGCTGTGGCACGCATGCGTGAGTTTAACGGGCGTCGCTACGATGGTGTGCTGGATGAGGACCCCACGCGCCATGTGAATGCGTTTTGGTATGGACTCAAAAAGCTCAGCCAGTATTGCGAGGCTGCTGTGCGTGTGGACGAGCGTGCTTGGGATTGCTTTATCGATAAGGTGCAGTTCGCCTACGATGAGCCCGTGGGGCGTTTGGCTGCACAGATGGACGACAAGCAGGTTGCGGCTTTTGTTGCTGCTGTGGATAAGCTTAGCGCTGCTGAGTAGGGACCTGGCTCGGTAGGAGGTTACACCATGAAAATCGAAGTCGATGTAGACCAGCTGCGCGAGAGCCTGCTCGATCGCGCGGGGAGTGCAGTAGGCGTGGGCTTTCCGGCCGCCATGCTCGACGTGATGGATATCGAGGACGAGTCGCCCCAAGAGCTCCTAGCCCGAGCCGAACGCGAAGGCCTCGACCTCCGTGATTTTGCCGTCGACGATGACTAGGAATGTGACAAGGATAGCTAATTTGGGACGGTCGTCTGCACTTGCAGCTTCGCGAAAATGCACGATAAGCCGTCGCAATGGAGTCTAATGAGCTCACGACCGTTCTATCTTGACTGCTCGCTGGCTAAGTGAGTAGACTTTTTTGGAAATGCTGAGCACACGACTAATTTGCTTCAACAAACCCGCAGGTCACAGACTTGTGCTTTGGTGACGTGGTCGGCGATTCGGCAAAAGTCTACTCACTTAGTTTTGAGAGGCGCTAATTGTCCGGAACGAGACCCCAGCCGGGGCGATTGGTGCTCAAATGTAGTCAATTCGGGATGGCTGTCCCTTGCCGCTACGACGCCAGCGTGGCGATGACGGCTTTGTCGCCGGCGTATATATGGGTGTTGCCGTCGGGGATGATGGTTTGGCCGTCGCGCTTGAGCATCACGACGATAAACGGGTGCTTGCCTTGCGGCACGTCGCGCAGGCGCAGCCCTGCCAGGCGGCCGTGGGGTGTCACGGTGACCTCGCGCAGCGTAACCTCGGCACGCTCTTCAAACGTCGGCGCGGCCATAACCAGAAGGTCCCCTTCTTCAATTACGGTATCGCCGTTGGGCAGCACCGGGTGCGCACCGTCGCGCAGCACCAGGGCTACGAGCATGTCCGTGGCACTGCCGATGTCCGCGAGCGAGCGACCGGCAAACGGATGGCCCGCGCCCACCTTGAGCTTAACGAACGACATGCCGTCCTCGTCGCGGTAATCGTTAAAGGTGCGGCGCACGTCGCCGGCCGTATCGATCATGTCGAGCTTCTTTGCCACTGCCGGCAGCAGCGATCCCTGCACCACAATGCTCGACACGGCAATTACAAACACCAGGTCAAACAGGTCGTGATCGCCGGGAACACCGGCCACCACGGCAAAGAGGCTAAAGACGACCGACGCGGCACCGCGCAGGCCCGCCCAGCTTACGAGCGCCACCTGGCGGGGGTTTGTCTTATAGGGCGCCAACATCAGACCGACGGCGATGGGGCGGCTCACGAAGAGCATAAACGCCATGAGCGCCAGGCCGGGTAGCAGCATTTGCGGCAGGCGTGCGGGCGTCACGAGTAGGCCGAGCAAAAAGAAGATGGTCATTTCGGCCATCTCGGTAAGGGTGTCAAAGAAGTGCGCCAGCTCGACCTTGCCGGTGATGTCGCTGGCGCCCAGCACAATGCCGGCTAGATACACGGCCAAAAAGCCGTTGCTGCCCAGATAGCCCGGCAGCGCGTAGGCGACGATCGCCACGGCGAACAAAAAGATGGTCTGCGCGCCCTCGGCCGTTGCGTGTGCGCGCTCGATCAGGCGGCCCGATGCCCAGCCGATGACAAGGCCCAGGCCCACACCCAGGATGATCTGCTTGGCCAGCAGCATGGGGATGTTAATGTCGCCGCCGGCCGCAAGGGTTGCAAGCACGGCGGTGAGCATGTAGGCGACGGGGTCGTTGGAGCCCGATTCGACCTCGAGCAGCGAGTCAGTGCCACCTCTCAGCGACAGACTGTGCTCGCGCAGCACGCTAAAGACGCTCGCTGCGTCGGTCGACGCCACGACCGAGCCCAGCAGCAGACCGCCGATCCAGCCGAAGCCCAGTGCGAAGTGCGCAAAGGCGCCGGTGATGCCGGCGGTAATGACGACGCCGAGCGTGCTCAGCAGCACCGCGGGCACGGCGACAGGTTTGGCGCGGTCGATATTGGTGTTAAAGCCGCCGTAGAACATGATGAACAGCAGCGCCGTGCTGCAGACGGTTTCGGTGAGCGCGTAGTCGTTAAAGTCGATGTGAGCCAGGCCGTTGACGCCCAGCAGCATGCCCAGCGCGATAAAGATGAGCAGGGTGGGGAAGGGGAGCTTTTTGCCGACGGGTTTGATGGTCAGGCACAAAATGATGACGAGGCCGATAAAGAGAAGGATCTGGTTCATGGATAGTGTCCGCTCCTGGGTGGTTGGCGTGGCACGGTCAGTTATCTGCGGTTACATGTACCCAAAGGTGGTGGGTTATGGGGGTGGATTGCGGGCGTGCGCATTTTCGACACGAGGCTGCGGCGTGTGCGACGTTGGTCGGGGAGCAGCTGCCGGCGGTGCACCGAGAACGGCGCGCGCGGGCGTGCGGCTGCTAACGACCGTTGGCGACGCGTGGCCCTTCCCAGCTCTATTGCAACGGAGTACAATGGGTAACGTTTAAGTTCAACTTGAAGTTTTAGTCGTGGCATCGGGCTTCGGCCGTAATGCAGGGAAAGGCGTTCCATGGCGATCTATGTGACATCTGATGCTCACGGGCACGTGCGCGCGCTGGACGAGGCCCTTTCCAAGATCTCGCTAACGTCTGACGACACGCTATACGTGCTGGGCGACATGATCGATCGCGGGCCCGATCCGGTCGGCGTCATTAACTTGGTGCGCTCGCTGCCCAACGCTCGCGTCCTTAAGGGCAACCACGAGCAGATTATGCTCGACGCGATCATCGGCCAGGACCCGCTTGATGCTGAGACCTGGGATATCAACGGCGGATGGACCACGCGCCAGCAGCTCAACGATATGGAGTTTGAGGCATACGAGGAGCTGGTACGTTGGGCTGCCGCCCTGCCGCTCTATGCGGTGGCAGAGACTGCCGAGCGTCCGTATCTGCTGGTGCACGCCGGTATTCAGACCGAGGCGGCGCGTGCGTTTTTGCTTGAGCATGGTGTCGATTGCGCCGACGGCAGGGGAGCCGTCGATGCCGATAGCGAGCTGCTGCAGCAAATGCTCGCCGTGCAGTCGTCCGATGACTTGCTCTGGATTCGCCATGGCTATTGGGATGCCCCGACGGGGCTGCTATCTGCCGAGGGCAAGGGTCCGGTCGTGGTGAGCGGCCACACGCCCACGGTGTCGCTCGGGCGCTATTGCGAGGTTGGCGGCCTGGCAGGGCTCGATGAGGAGTCGGGGCGCGGACAGATGGTGCGCTTGGGCGGTGAGGATACCGCCGGTGTTCCCGACCGTATCGACATCGACTGCGCCGCCGCCACCGGCTCCGAGTTCGGCCGCGTCGGCATCCTGCGCCTGGACGATGGGGCGGAGTTCTATGCAAACATTCTCCCTGGCGAGTAATCGGTGCAAAGGGTAGCTAATTTGGGACGGGGCTTTTTTGACTACTTTTGCCCTTCTGCCCATCAAATGATTTTTCTGGGACGTGGATTACATAATCATTTGGCTGCCCGCTGGCTAAGTGAGTAGACTTTTTTGGAAATGCCGAGCACCCAACATATTTGCCTTAATAAAACCGCAGGTCACAGACTTGTGCTTTGTCGGTGTGGTCGGGGATTCGGTAAAAGTCTACTCACTTAGTTTTGCGTGATGCATATTGTCCGCAACGAGACCCCAGCCGGGGCGATTCCATCGCAAATTCCGGTGGCCGAGGCAGATAATTAGACACCGTACGGGTTGCGGGCTCGTTCTATGCGCTGGCGAATGTGGGCGTACTCGACAATCAACAGCACCAGTAGTAGGGCCATGATAGCCAGGTAGCTCACGACGGCACCCATCAGCCCCAGTAGGTTGATGAGGATCATCGGGAGCACCACGCTCACGGCAAAGCAAATGAGGTAGATCTTGGTGACATCGCCGGCGTGGCGCAGCACTGTGATAATGGCGTAGATAAAGTCGATGGCTGCGGTGATGCCGCCGGCGACGACCATCAGCAGCGCCAATGTGCGGTAGCGCTCAAAGTTGAGGCCGTACATAAAGCTCATAAGGGGAATGCCGGGGCCTGCCATAAACGCGGCGCATGCGCCAGTGAAACCTAAGATCAGCGCCATGACGGCGACAATAATTAAGTCAAAGCGGCGACGCTTGCGCGGGTTAGCCCAAATGCTCGACAAACGCAAGAGCTGCGGTTTATAGATAAAACCAATGCTCAGCAAAATGGCCTGCGCCGGAAAGAACAGGGCATTAAAGTACAGCTGATATTTGTAGGCCAGCGTGCCTTCCATCACAAATTTGGGCATGCTCTCGATAAGGTTGAACAAAAAGAGCGCGCCAAAGAGCGGGGCGCACTGCGCAAAAAGGCGGCCGACTTCGCGTATGCTCACGCGACGCGATTTTTCGGTTTCGAGCAGGGCGAGCGGGGCGGTGACCAGCACGAGTGAGGCAATGGCGGCGACGCCCATGGCCATGGCCGCGATGGGCATGCTGCGCGTAAGGAACAGCGCCACGCTAAAGACCGCGATGACGCCGGCGGAGCGTAGCGTTTGGCTCATGCCGGCCAGGTAGAGTTTATCGGCCTGCTGCAGGCGGCCCTCGTACACGTCCGCCACGCCGTCGATTACCTTATACAGGTAGACGCCCAGGCCGATCGTCGCCATGTGCGCGTCGTAGCCGCGGGCGCTGCTGTATGCAAGGCCGCAAGCCAGCGCAATCGCTCCGCAAAGCCAGCGGTTGAGCTGGTAGGAGGCAAAGGACGTCTTCTCGTCGATGTCCGAGACCTGAAAATTGCGCACGCCGTAGTTGCACGCGATCATGATGAGCGTGCCGGTGACAAAGGCGATGGAGAACTTGCCGGCTTCTTCGGCCCCCACGAGTTGCGTAGACACGATAGTGAGCAGCGGAAACGCCATGCCCCACACGGCGGTGCCGAGGGTGTTCCAAAGGTAGTCGCGACGGGTGGCGTGCTCCTCGTATTCGGCTTCCTGCATGGAGAAACCGCCGCCGTAGACGGCGCCGAGCAGGCGGTTCCACCAGGCGTTGACCATACGGCGGGCAGGACCGGGCTCGCGATCGCGCTCGCGCCGACGACGCGTGGCTTGGCCGCTATTTGGCCCGCCGGCGTTGCGCTGACTCAGCTCTTGGATGCGCGCGAGCTCCTCGGCGGTGTGCGATGCGGGGAACAGGCCGTTCTCGATGCGTCCGCCCTGTCCGTGCGCCCCGCCCGATACAGCGGGGTTGGCGATGCCGTTGCGGCGGGCGATGGCGCGGCGGATGCTATCGAGGGGCGAGATGCTCAAGGCGGGTCCTTTCTATTGCTGCGTTCTAGTATAGACGCGACGGTGTCACTCATGTTTTTGAACGGATTGTGCAATATTTTCGGGGGGCGGCAGTAAATTGTCGGTGAGCGTGCGGTATCCTGTTGAAGTTATGTGATACCACGATGCCGCCCGCGCGGCACCAAGGAGCTTCTACCTATGGACGTCGCCGCATTCTTGCTGGCTCTTGTGCCGATCATTTGGCTTGTCGTGATGCTGCTGTGCTTTAAATGGCCAGCTTGGAAAGCCGCCATCGGATCGTTTGTCCTTTCGTGCGTGCTTGCCTTCGCATGGTGGCACCTGCCGGTAGCGCAGATCGCGACCGCCTCGCTCGAAGGCTTTTTGATGGCCCTGTGGCCCATCGTTTTGGTAATCATCGCCGCGGTGTTCACGTATAACCTGTGCGTTCGCACGGGCGCCATGGACGTGATCGGCAGCATGATCACCTCCATCAGCAGCGATCGCCGTCTGCTGGCGCTGCTTGTGGCCTGGTGCTTTGGTGGCTTTATGGAGGGCATGGCCGGTTTTGGCACCGCCGTCGCTATTCCCGCCGGCATGCTCGCGGGCCTGGGCTTTGAGGCCGTGCCCGCCGTGCTCATCTGTCTGCTGGCCAACGGCGTGCCCACGCCCTACGGCTCCATTGGCATTCCCACGGTGTCCGTTGCCGGTCTGGTGGGCCTGGACCCGCTACATTTGGCGACCGTTCAGATGGTGCAGTTGGCGCCTTTCTTTGCGATGATGCCGCTGTTTATCGTGCTGGTTGCGGGTCGTGTCGCCGATGACCAGGGTAATGTTGCGGGCGTTGCCGAGCGCCTGAACGGCGTGGCGGGCATCGCCGTGCTCTCCGGCGTGTCCTTTGTCGGTGCGGCTCTTGTCGTTGCTATGTTTGTGGGTCCCGAGCTTGCCGTCGTCGTCGGTTCCATCGTTTCGCTCGCGCTGACAGCTGCGCTTGCCATGCGTGCCGAGAAGTCGGGGCATCTGGACGCACGCTTCCACATGAATATCGAGGCCGGCGAGCAGCTCACCGCTAAGTCGGCGCTTTCGGCTTGGTCGTGCTTCATCCTGATCTTTGTGCTGCTGTTGGGAACGTCTAACCTGGTGCCTGCCGTGCATGCTGCGCTCGCACCGTTTGCGAGCCAGGTGCAGGTGTATTGCGGCGAGAACCCCGGCACGCTCACGTTTTCGTGGATCAACACGCCGGGCGTCTGGATTTTCCTGGCGGCGTTTGTCGGCGGCGCCATTCAGGGTGCTTCGCCGCGCATGATGGGCAAGGTGCTAGCCGCGACCGTCAAGCAGATGATGCCGACGGTCATTACCATGCTTTCGGTTCTGGGCTGTGCCAAGGTTATGGGCTATGCGGGCATGATCTCTTCGATCAGCGCGTTTTGCATTGCGGTCGCCGGTGGCCTGTACCCGATTCTGGCTCCGTGGATCGGCGCGGTCGGTGCGTTCGTGACCGGTTCGGGCACGTCTTCTGGCATGCTGTTTGGTCCCATCCAGAGCCAGGCTGCCACCGCGCTGGGCGTGAGCGACTACTGGATGGTCGCGCTGAACGCGCTTGGCGTCGGCGCCGGTAAGATGATCTCTCCGCAGACGCTCGCCATCGGCCTGGCTGCCGTGCACGTGCGCGGCAAGGATGCCGAGCTCCTGGGCGCGGTCCTGCCCTACGCCGCCGGCATGCTGGTCCTTATGAGCGCCATCGCCATGCTCGGCCAAGGCTTGCCGCTATAGTTGGCACTTAGGGACGCTCCTTTTGTGCCGGCATCCGGGGACACTCCTTGAATGTTGCCTGTTCAAGAGTGTCCCCAACGACTCGTCGTTTAAGAACGTCCCCAATGACTACCCAATAACTAGGCCGCTTGCCTGGGATTTTTGACCGTTGGGCGGGCTTGCCGCCCATGCCGCAAAAACGTTTTTGCATATCGGGTACAACGAACTTTACGTGAGTAAAGTGCGCGCCGCGCCCGCGTGACGCGCTTTTAAAGGAGGCCCCATGCCTGGTGTTACCCCTGCAGAAGTTCTGTCCAACTTTGGTATTACGCTGGTCGAAGATCCCGCCGAGAATCAGCCGCGTCTGCTGGTCGATCTACCTGCTGCGGAGCTCGTCGAGCACGCCATCCGCCGTGAAGAGGGCCGCATGGCATCCAACGGCGCGCTGGTAATCGAGACGGGGGAGCGCACCGGCCGTTCTCCCAACGACCGCTTTATCGTTGACACCCCCGATGTTCACGACAAGATCGCCTGGGGCGCCGTCAACCGCCCGCTTTCGATTGAGAGCTACGAGGCCATCAAGGCCGGCATCGTTGACTACCTCAACGAGCGCGACGTGTTCGTCACGCGCGGCATGGCCGGTGCCGACCGCAACCACACGCGTCGCCTGCTCGTTGCCTGCGAGCGCGCGAGCCAGGCGCTCTTCATTAAGCAGATGCTCGCCCGTCCGCTCGCTCGCGAAATTGCGCGCACCGGCGAGCCGGACTTTTGCGTGCTCGCGGCACCCGGGTACCAGTGCGACCCTGCCATCAAGGGCCTCAACTCCAGCGCCGCCGTGGTCATCAACTTCCAGGAGCGCGTGATTCTGGTTGCCGGCACCGGCTACTCCGGTGAGATTAAAAAGTCCATCTTCAGCGTCATGAATTACCTGCTGCCCGTCGAGGACGATGTGCTGCCCATGCACTGCTCGGCCAGCATGGATCCCGTCACGCACGAGACCGCGGTGTTCTTTGGCTTGTCCGGCACCGGCAAGACCACGCTTTCGGCCAATCCCACGCGCCTGCTGATCGGCGACGACGAGCACGGTTGGTCCGACATGGGCATCTTCAACATCGAGGGCGGCTGCTACGCCAAGTGCGAGGGCTTGGACGAGTTTCACGAGCCCGAGATCTTCAACGCCGTTCGCTTTGGCGCGATCTGCGAAAACGTGGTGCTCGATGAGAACCGCAAGCCCAACTACGATGACGTCTCGATCACGCACAACACGCGCGTTGCCTATCCCGTCGAGCATATCCCCAACGCGTGGACCAAGGGCATGGGCACCACCCCGAGCGTCGTGCTGTTTTTGACCTGCGATGCCTTTGGCGTGCTGCCGCCTATCTCGCGCCTGACGGCCGATGCCGCCATGTATCACTTTGTGACGGGCTTCACCGCAAAGATCCCCGGTACCGAGGTCGGCGTCACCGAGCCCACGCCCACGTTCTCCTCGCTGTTCGGAGAGCCGTTTATGCCGCTCGACCCTATGGTCTACGCCAAGATGCTCGGCGAGCGTATCGCCGACGGTCGCACCCGCGTCTATCTGCTCAACACCGGCTGGATTGGCGGCGGTTATGGCGTGGGCCATCGCATCGAGCTTGCCTACACGCGCGCCCTGGTCGCACGCGCCCTCGACGGTACCATCGAGGACAGCGAGTTCTTGCACGACGATATCTTTAATGTCGACATTCCCACCACGTGCCACGGCGTGCCGGACGGCATCCTGGTGCCGCGCCAGTACTGGCAGAGCACAGCGCGCTACGACGAGGCCGCGCACAACCTGGCGGTGATGTTCGAGGAGAACTTCGAGAAGAAGTACTCGCACCTGCCCGAGTCCGTCAAGGCCGCCGGCCCGCACGCTCAGGTGTCCGCCGAGGCCCGTCACCGCGGCCGCGGCCTGCTGGGACTCCGCCACTAGCGTCGCCACAGACCCAAAACCACCATAAAGGGGCGCCTTTGTGGCGGTTTTGCTCGCGTGGATGACTCGGGTTACAATACGCCCGACATATCGTTCCCTTCTCCGGATGGGGACAGCGTAAGCGCTCTTGTGACGGCACCGTAGGACTTTGAAGGTGGCCGTTGTAGGGGCGCTTTTTGTTTAGGCGCTCGCGTTGGCGCGAATTGCGAAAGGAGCACGTATGAAGAGCTTTGTTGCCGAGGATTCATTTTGGGAGCTATTTCCACAGGCGGCGGTCGGCGTCGTGGTCGTAAAGGGCATGAAGCCCGCGGCTACGATTCCTCAAGAGGACGTGGACGCGATTGCGGCGCTGCTCGATCGCGCCAATATCGATGCGGAGCGCCACCTGACCAGCGATACCATCAGCGAGAACGCGCCGGTCAAGGCATGGCGCGAGGCCTATCGCCTGTTCAAGACTAAAAAGGGCGCGCGTTGCTCAATCGAGAACCTGCTTAAACGCGTGCTCAAGGGCAAGCCGGTCGGTCATATCACACCGGCGGTGGATATTTACAACACGGTGTCGCTGACCTACGCGCTGCCCGTGGGAGGCGAGGATTTGCACGCGATTGAGGGAGACCTTCGCTTGAAGGTGACCGACGGTGGCGATGCGTTCCTGCCGCTTGGCGAGGAGGCGGATGACCCGACGCTGCCCGGCGAGCTCGCCTACATCGATGATGCGGGCGCCGTGTGTCGCTGCTGGAACTGGCGCGACGGCGTTCGAACGGCCCTGTCCGACGATTCTGCCGATGCGTTTCTGGCGATTGAGTGTGTTGAGCCCGAGCGGATGGGGGACTGCCAGGCCGCGATCGATCGCTTAGCCGAGCTGCTTGAGCGCTATCTGGGAGCGACGGTTGTCGTTAAGACGCTTGTGACCCGCGATAACCCGCGCGTGGAACTGTAGCTCGGGCCAAACCGCCACACAAACCGCCACAAAGGTGCTGTCCCCTTTGTGGTGGTTTTTATGTTGATGGGTTAACAATTGGGATATTTGGGTACGGGGGTTCGGGCATGCGGCTAAGATGTTTACCCGTTAGCATCATGCAAGCGAAAGGCGGTTGTCTCCCATGCAGCAGAGCGACGAGACACGTTTCGAGGACTTTGTCGGACTGATCAGCGGGCTCTACAAGGAGATCCAGCGCATTAAGGCATCTGAGGGCGCAAGGCTGGGCCTTAAGGGTTCCGATATCATGTGCCTGTACTATCTTGAGCGCAGCAAGGACGGCTTGACTGGCGCCGACCTCGCCCGCATGGCAGGTGTGACCCGCGCTGCCGTCTCGCGCACGCTGGCGCATCTGGAAGAGGGCGGCTACGTCGAGGTCGACGATTCGGGCGATGCCGCCGTTAAGTATCGTGCCCCGGTTCGCCTGACCACGTTGGGCGGCGAGAGCATGAATGAGGCCGATCGCATTATTCGCGAGGTGCTCGACGCCACCGGCAAGGCCATGGGCGTGGAGCAGCGCGAGCAGATGTACGCGTCGCTGCGTACGATTCTCGACACCCTGCGCGAGCTGTAGGGCCGCCTAGGCATTTGCTTCCCACTAACAACTGCATCGTCCCGTTTGAGCGCGTATACCGTGCCGGGGCATTGCTGTCAAAATTCCCTGCGCAGGACCTGTGCAAGAAAGGATTCGCTATGTCCGTCCGCATTATTACCGATTCCGCAAGCGATATGTCGCCGGCGGAGCACCCGGCACTGGCTGTTTTGCCACTGTCCGTCACCTTTGGTACCGATGTGTACATGGATGGCGTCGACATCGATCACCAGCGCTTTTACGAGATGCTCGTGGAGCGCGATGAGCTGCCCAAGACCGGCCAGGTCAACCCGTACGCGTTTTCGCAGGCTATCGCCGAGGTTCGTGAAGCCGGCGATGAGGCTGTGATTATTACCGTGGGCGCTAAGCTTTCCGGCACCAATCAGAGTGCCCGTACCGCACTTGCCGAGGCACCGGGCGGCGATGTGTTCGTGGTAGACAGCAACAACGTCACCCTGGGCGAGCGCGTGCTGGTCGAGTATGCCCTGCGCTTGGTGGACGAGGGCCGTGGCGCTGCCCAGATCGCGGCGGCGGTTGAGGCCGTGCGCGACCGCGTGGTGGTTATCGGCCTGCTCGAGACGCTGGAGTACCTGGTGCGCGGCGGTCGCCTGTCTGCTGCGGCCGGCGCCGTGGGTACGCTGCTCAACGTAAAGCCCGTGGTGGCTGCCGAGGACGGTCTGATCGTGCAGCTGGGCAAGGCGCGCGGTTCCAAGAACGGTCGCAACCTGCTGAACCAAAAGGTCGAAAAGGCGGGCGGCGTCGACTTTTCCATGCCGCTGGCGCTCGGCTATACGGGCCTTTCGGATGCGGTGCTCAAGAAGTATATCGAGGATAGTGCGACGCTGTGGGCTGGCCACACCGAGGGCGAGCTGCCCGTTCACACCATCGGCGCCACCATCGGCACCCATGTAGGCCCCGGTGCCGTAGCCGTAGCCTTCTTCCAGCCTGCCAACTAACCGACCTGCCAAAAAGGGACAGGTTTATTTTGGCAGGTTTTATCTGGGCAAACGCTACCTGCCATGCCATGTGATCCCTCGGCGATGACGGGGTTGCGGACCATCGGCCGCACGGAGGCCGCAAATGATCCGCAACCCTGCCGTCCCCGAGGGATCATTTGATTTATGCTGTTGCGGGCGGAAAGGAGCATCGATGGCGTCTGAGGGCTTTTTTGAGCGGGTGTACGAGGTAGTCGAGCAGATCCCTGAGGGGATGGTTGCCACGTACGGCCAGGTGGCGCTGCTCGCCGGCCGTCCACGAAGTGCGCGGTACGTGGGCTATGCGCTGCACAGCAATCCGCGCCCTGGTCAGATTCCCTGCCATCGTGTGGTGTTTGCCGATGGCAGCATTTGCGAGGGCTTTGCCTTTGGCGGTCCCGACGCTCAGCGCGAGCTCCTGCTGGGGGAGGGCGTGACGTTTGTCGACCCCATGCACGTCGACTTGGCCGCCTGTCGTTGGCCAGCAGGGCTCTAGCGGCTCTGCCGTGGCCAAAACCACCACAAAGGTGCCTGTCCTCTTTGTGGCGGAACGCTGGCTCCATTGATGTTTCCCCAGATAAAACCTGCCAAAATAAACCTGTCCCTAATTGGAAGGTTTAACGGGGTTAACTTATGCAGAAGGTGTGGCGGCGCGGTTTGATACTGCAAAGTAAACAAGGGTGTGATTGTTAGTCCCGCTTACAGCAACCGATCTTGGTAAATCCCTGCGGCGCTTCTTCGCCTGCGGGGATTCTTGGGCTGTCGCTTCCCAGATATGCTTCTACATGCCGCGCGAACGCTTGCCACGACCACTCGTCTTTATCGGCCTCAAGCCGATCGGGAGAAATCGCGTTGAACAGGCACGTTGGAATCTCGTGCTCGTGCAGATTCTTAGCGATACACGGTGTGCAGCCCTTCTCGTGGTTGACAGGGTTAAATGGGCATTTCCGGTCGTTGCAGGTACAAAACGCAACTGAGCTCATGGGACTCCTTCCGGTCGGTCGGGTCTGCCGTAAAAGCTGCCGCATGTTAAACAATAGGGTGTCATTGCTTAACAGGATATAGCCTCAAGGTGCTTGCGACTTAGGGGTTCTGCCAAGCGGCTGAATATCTCGGCGACCGACCTCTGAAGAAAACAAAACCGCCGCAACGAGGATTGTGCCAATCGCGGCGGTTTAGTTTGAGTGTTGTTTATTGCTCTCGACTAGTACACCATGCCCATGGCGTCCTGAACCTCGGCCAGGGTCTGCTCGGCAATCTCGTTGGCGCGACGGTTGCCCTCGTGCAGCACGTCCTTCACATAGTCCAGGTCGTTCTCGTAGCGCTGGCGACGCTCGCGGATCGGTGCGAAGTACTCGTTGACGGCCTCGGTCACGTACTTCTTGAGCTGGCCGGAGCCGCCCATGCCAATCTCCTCGGCAATCTCGACTTCGGAACGGCCGGTGCAGATGGCGGCGGTCGAAAGCAGGCCGGACACGCCGGGGCGGTTCTCGGGATCGAACGTAATCATGCGCTCGGAGTCGGTCTGGCTCTTCTTGATGCGCTTGGCCGTCTCCTCGGCGGTCATCGAGATATTGATGGCGTTGCCGTAGCTCTTGCTCATCTTTCGACCGTCCAGGCCCGGCAGCA
>OLSO01000078.1_pt1 | contig 95445 bp, 97 predicted proteins | sample 1672441 | NCBI WGS metagenome assembly OLSO01 (sample SAMEA3136686, study PRJEB25190) | human gut metagenome | biome: human gut; feature: human-associated habitat; material: faeces | place: Austria | collected 2013 | reverse complement strand
ATAGCACATTTTGTTGAAGTTTCTTTATATTTTATTTTATCTAGCACAACAAGTTTAGTATAGTATAAAACCAATTTCTTTGCATTGCCAGACATCTGCATGTAGATATTATTTGAGCATCTTATTGTAAAAACTATTTTTATGATGAGGTGCTCAAATAAAATTATTACATATTGAATAGAAGGGAAATTACGGTGAATTCGTATGAATGTAGAAGAAAGATTAAATTGTGCAAACTTTAGAAAAGTGAATAAAGATAATGAAACACTCTGTGCTTTATGTGATTATTATACAATAATAGATAGCACAAATGAAAACGCTTGTGAGCTACATGGAGTAAATTTTGGGAAGAACTTTGACGCATGGTGTCATGTGTGTGCAGCAGTTGACTGTAGTAGATGGGATAAGCTTGTCAGTTTAGTGAAAAAACAGGAAGAAGAGGAAAATGCCGCATCTAATAGTAAGAATCAGGAATCGCAGCAATCATCTCAGAAAGAAGGCTGTTATATAGCAACAGCGGTTTATGGAAGTTATGATGCGCCGGAAGTGTTGGTGTTGCGAAAATTCAGAGATAACGTATTAAAAAAATCACGAGGTGGAAGAATGTTCATAAAAATATATTATGCACTTAGCCCGGGATTGGCGGAAAAACTAAAAGATTATACGTTTATTAATAATAAAGTTAGGGTGATTCTTAATCGGATGGTAATTTTGATAAAAAAGAGATTTAAAGATTGATGTAAAAAACTACATAATGCTTCAAAACTATATTTTCGTTCCACTTGACATATTCCGAAAAACCATGGAATATAAGGGTATAAGCAACAAACTGGATGCATGGCTGGCATTCCTGAGCATGGATTCCCCGGAAATGATCATGGAGCTGTCTAGCAAGTATCCAGAGTTTAAGGCAATGTATGAACATGTATATAACATATGTCAGAACGTGGAGAAGGTGATGAGCATGTATTCAGAAGAATTAAAAATCCTCGACCAAAATACGGTAAGATACATGGTAGATCAGATGCAGGAAGAGATAGACAGTCAGAGAGCGCAGTTGAACAGCCAAAAAGAGCAATTGGTTAGTCAGAAGAACCAGTTGGAAATAAAAGATAAACAACTGGAACAGCAGGAGAAAGAATTACAGAAATTACGCCGTATGCTTGCGGAAAAAGATAAATGAGAGAATATGAGGCTGCCTTTATATAGGCGGTCTCATAGTTCTCTGCAGAGATTTTGACTAATATAAAAAATTTGGAACAAATATGTAATTTTTATAGACTATAATATATTCATAAGACAAATGAATGAAGGAGGGGCAGCACAAAATAAGAGCTTTGTAAAAATTGGATCAGACTTTGGAAAAATTATGCCAGGAAAGAGAGGAAAAGGAATGAAACGAAGTATTTTATCAAGGATGGCAGCATTTTTGTTGATTTTTGTACTGGGATTTGCTGTAGTAGCAGGAAACAATGTTTCGACGGTAGAAGCGGCAGCCAGAAGTTCTTCCATCAACATGAACATTTTCAAAAAGAAAAATGTACGGACTTATCTTCAGGATATGTCTTATGCAGGCGGAATTAATTTTTCCGGGCAGACGCAGTTAAAGAAGAATCTTCCTAAAATTGTCCGTCGAGATTTCCTGTATGCAAACTGGAAAAAATACAAACGTTATCAAACGGGAGTAGATATGCTGGTTCCGAAAAGCGTTGTCCTCAAACATATACAGGATACCTACGGAATCAAAGTAAAAAGTGTGAATCTCCCGGTAAAAAAGGGAAAGTATCTGCTCAAAGAATTGTGGTGGCAGAGTGAAACTGTGATGAAATATTACAACGCAGTCCGCACAAAAACAGGAGCTACGATCACGATCAGGGGCAGTTTGTTTGGCAGATATGAAGGAAAAGAAGTGATTACAGTAAAACCTGCACGAAATTCGATGGGATTTGTAATCACATCCATGAGATATTATAGAGCAGGCAGGTAAAGTTTATTCCGCTTGACATATTCCGAAAAACCATGGAAAATAAGGGTATCAGAAATAAACTGGATGCATGGTTAGCCAAAAAGAGCAATTGGTTAGTCAGAAGAAGCAGTTGGAAATAAAAGACAAACAACTGGAACAGCAGGAGAAAGAATTACAGGAATTACGCCGTATGCTTGCAGAAAAAAATAAATGAATGAAGATGGGAAAGAACAAAACAGGGGCTACGATCACGATCAGAGCCAGGTTGTTTGGCAAGTATGCAAGGACAGGAAGCAAAAATCTTTCCGCACCATCTTGACATATCAAAAATCAAGTGTTATATTACAAATAGAACAAAAGACAAGGGCAGGAGATGCGGGAGTTTATGACCGCATCTTCTTTTCTATACGAATATAACCGGAGGTGGCATTATGGCTAAGAGAGATTATTATGATGTCCTTGGGGTCGGAAGAAATGCCGATGCGAAGGAGATCAAGAGAGCATACAGGAAACTTGCGAAGAAATATCATCCGGACATGAATCCGGGGGATAAGAATGCGGAACAGAAGTTTAAAGAGATCACAGAAGCATATAATATCTTAAGTGATGACGAGAAGAAGAAACTGTACGACCAGTATGGTTTCGCGGCCTTTGAAGAAGGTGCAGGTGCCGGAGGTGCTTATGGCGGAGGCCAGGGATTCCATGGTCAGGGTGGTTTTGGCAGTGGATTTGGCGGCTTCGGCCAGGGCGGCAGCGGCTACCATGAATACCATTTCGAAAACGGCAACATGGGCGATATGGGAGATATTTTTGGAGATATCTTTGGAAATATGTTCCATGGTCAGAGCGGCAGTCAGAGCGGCAGCTTCGGAGGTCAGGGCTTCCACAGCCAGAGCGGATTTGGCGGCTTCGGCGGAAGAAGTACGCAGGCAAAGGGCAGTGATCTTCACTCAGAAGTAAGCGTCAGCTTCGAAGAAGCAGCCTTTGGATGCGACAGAGTGATGAGGCTGTCTGATCCATCTGGAAATGGCGTTACCCAGACACTTAAGGTACATGTCCCGGCAGGCATCGAAGATGGCAAGAGCATCCGTCTGAAAGGCAAAGGAAATCCGGGATTCAATGGCGGTCCTGCAGGAGATCTTTTCCTCAAAGTCAATGTGGCATCGAAACCTGGCTTTGAGCGTAAAGGAATGGATATCTACACAACAGCAAATATTCCATTTACAACAGCCGTATTTGGCGGCGAAGCCAAAGTCACCACCCTGTACGGCGATGTGATCTGCAAGATCCCGGAGGGTACACAGTCCGGACGTAAGATCCGTCTGAAAGGCAAAGGAATTGTTTCTATGAAAGATTCTGCTGTCCACGGCAATCAGTACGTAACTGTACAGATCCAGGTACCGCAGAACTTAAGCCCGGAGGCAAAAGAAAAGCTGAGAGAATTCCAGCAGGTCTTGCGTAAGGATACACAGAAGAGAAGAGGAAGTGCAGCATAAAGCACTTCCTCTTTTTGTATCTGTGTCGAAAACGAAAGAATTCCTTATTTTTATCTTAGCTTTATGAAAAGAGATTATGAAATTTCTGTAAAATCGGATATTTTGGGCATTTTGTGGATTGATTAAATCTTATAAATAGGTATATTATACCTACAGATAAATGAAACAAGAATGTAATGACTGAAACAATAAATTGCCCCTGGCATGCAGCCAGCATATTCGGAAAGGTGATATTTTGAATTATCTGAAGAAATCAAAACATTTGTGGATGATTCCGCTGTATGGGATTTTTTATATGGTATCCTTTATGCTCGTAGAGCGAAGCGATGTGAAAATACATATCATTCATTCGCTGGCAGATGACAAAATCCCGTTCTGCCCGTATTTTATTATTCCATATGTGATGTGGTACTTTTTTCTGATCGGTACAGTGGTTTATTTCGTGCTGTTCTGCCCGGGCAAGAAGGAATATTATCAGTATATTGGCACTCTGGCAGTGGGAATGACCTTGTTCATTCTGGTTTCCTATGTTTACCCGAACGGACAGAATCTTCGACCGGATCTGACCGGGGAGAGCGGTATTTTTATTTCAGCGGTCAGATTTTTGTATAAGATCGACACGCCTACGAATATTTTTCCAAGTATCCACGTATTTAATTCTGTGGCAAGCTGTGTAGCACTTTTCCAGAATGAGAGATGCAGGAAAAATAAAGTATTTACAGCAGCACAGACAGTTCTGACAGTGTCTATCATCATGGCAACCATGTTCTTGAAGCAGCACTGTGTTTCAGATGTAATGACAGCACTGATTCTGAATATCCTGTGTTACCAGCTTTTCTACCGTGTGATTCCGGCAAGGCAGGAGAAGCTTGCAGAAGTTTTTACACGTAAAGAAATCCTTACCGTACCGAATCTTCTGAGTCTTATCAGACTCGGACTTGCGATTCTTTTCCTTGGAATCTGCGAGAGACATGGTATGAGAGGAAACAGACCGGCTCTGACCATGATCATCCTGGCAGCGGCAGCGACCGACTTCCTGGATGGAAGAATTGCGAGATCCTTTAATCAGATCAGCAGGATCGGAAGACTGCTTGATCCACTGGCAGACAAGGCAATGCAGGCAGTGATGCTGGCGTGTCTGATATCACGTTATCCGCTGGTGAAACTTGTGATGATCCTGTTTGTGATAAAAGAAACATACATGCTGGTCGTAGGCTGGAAAGTCATTATGGAGACCGACGCGACCGGGGAAGCTCAGTGGCATGGCAAGCTGAATACAGCAGTTACTTATGTAGTTGTGATGATTTTGACAGCAGGAGTCAGACTTCCGTATTCGACAGCCAATGTGCTGATCGGGGCTTGTGCTGTGTGCATGACGATGTCCTTCGTAATGTACGGGGCTGAATTCCGCGAGGCACTGGAGCGCAAAAACGGTCTGATGGGACCGAAATACCGTAGGAACCTGAGCGGCAGAGACTGGATCTGAATCAGGAGTGCCTTTCAATTTCCCGGAGTAATGTCTGCCGTTTCTCCTGAAACATCAACTGTTCACTGTAATGAAAATAAGGCTCGCATCCAAAAGTGCTGATAAACTGTACCGCCTTTGGATTGTGGCTCAGATCTGAAGTCAGGAAAAGAAGTTCCGGTCCATCTTCAAAGGCTTCACTTGCAAAACGATATCCATTTTCCAGTGCGAGAGAAGTTTGTGCGGCAAGATTTTTGCGATTATCTACCTCGTCACTCAGGGCATCCCTGAGAATGGCGAGGTTTTTTTGCGGATCATTCACCCGCTTCTTACGTGTTTCGACAAGACAGCTTTCCAGAATTTTTGTGATCTGTTCGTTCTGCTCATAGTCCGCAGAAGAAATAAGATGATTTTCCAGCTTAACTTTCAGAGCCTGTTTTCGCTGTATAATGATTTCATCGAGTGTTTCTTCGCGCAGCAGGGCGGCACGGATCTGCTTCAGCGTGTCGTGGAGTGCTGTTGTAAACTGATCTTCTTTCTGGAACTGCTGGAAAAAACTGTTCCACCCATCGAGAAGAAGCCCCGCGACAGAGATTTTTTCATCGGTGGAAGCTTGCTGTACGAGATTACAGCGGTCCTGAAATTCTTCCTCAGAGATACGGCCGGAGAGCAGTTCCGGAATCCGGTAGTCCTGGCGGTATTTTGCATAGAGATCATAATATCCGGCAAAATCCCTGGCAGTTTCCGGTTCCTGAAGATACTGCAGGACCAGGTCTGCGTCCGGTGTGAGATCAAGATCCTCATATCCATACAGAATGGAAGAAAGATCTTCCCATCCTCGTGCTGTGACGAAGCGGACACCGGAAGCAGTGTTTTCTACATGATAGAAACGATCATTATGTAAACTTAAATAAGAAAGGATCGCCGGATGGATGCCCTTTGCCCAGGCATATTCCTTCCACACGGCGAAATCGGGTTCCACATCGATCCGTTTCACACGGTCCAGCGTGACAATGTCGAATTCGCGGGCAGATTTGTTATATTCGACAGGGTTTCCGGCGGCAACAATGACCCAGCCTTCCGGGACAGGATGTGTGCCGAAAGTTTTGTTCTGGAGAAACTGAAGCATGGTCGGGACCAGAGTTTCCGATACGCAGTTGATCTCATCAATGAAGAGAATCCCCTCCTGGCAGCCACTTTTTTCAATCGTTTCATAGACAGAGGCGATGATCTCACTCATCGTATATTCGGTGATGGAATACTCTTTGCCCTGATAATTTTTCTTTACGATAACGGGAAGGCCTACGGCACTCTGGCGGGTGTGGTGCGTGATGGTATAGGCGGTAAGACCGATTCCACATTCGCGGGAAATCTGTTCCATGATGGCAGTCTTGCCGATTCCGGGTGGTCCGATCAGGAGAACCGGACGCTGACGGACAGAGGGCATGAGATACTGTCCGTGCGCGTCTTTACGAGTGTAGATCTGTATCGTGTGGAGAATTTCTTCTTTGGCTTCTTTGATATTCATAGCGTGATCCTTTCTGGATATGCGTAGGTTCAGGATTTTTCAGCATCAAGATATAACTTTACAGCCCATGCAGGAACTTTTTGGTGCATGGATTTTTCTTTATAAAAAACAAAAGCGGTTTCGTAGTCGGTGGCTTTTTCCGGATAGATCCCATCGCCGTCTGTGAAATAGAGAAGTCCCTTGAGATTTTTGAGTTTCCGTTCTTCGCGGAGCTTTTCCACGTATTCAAAAACAGGTCGGAAATCAGTTCCGCTGCGCCCGTGGATACGAAGGTTCTGCAGATAATCCTGCCAGTCTTTTTCACAGGTAATATGTGCCACATCCTGTATAAAGCAGTCACATTGGATGATATAGAGGTTCATTTTGCGGAAAAAATTCTCCTGGTCGCTGAGGATTCCATAAGTTTCTTCCATAAATCGACGGACGGTGTCTGCTGAGCAGGAGCCGGAAGTATCGATCGCGATGACAAGCTCCTCAAGCCGGGTGACTTCCTGGTACTCGAGATATTCGATCAGAGGGATATTTCCATAATGATCAAGCCCGAATATATAGGGAATATAGTCGAAACTCTGGGCATCGGTATGGATTTCTTCCCTGTGGACGGCAAAACGTCTGAGAAAATGGTGAAAATCGTATTTGCCTTTTTCCTCGACAGAGAGTTCTTCCACCTGATTTCCGGGAGCACTGCCGCGTCCGCTGTTGCCGTACAGCCCCATGCCGGCGGCACCGGACATACCACCGAGAGTCTGTCGGATCGTCTCGAGGAATTTCTGGCGGTCGGTGTATTTCCAGAAGTTGTGGTCGTCAAGTGGAGTGATGGGTTCAGCTTCAGCAGAAGGTTCTGACGAATCTGGTTGAGAGGAAGAATCTGAGACGGCTGCGTTCTGGAATTCCTGATAGATTTTCATCGGGTCACGTTCCCTCTTTTCATTCTGAAGGATCCTCTGGACAGCCGCATCACAGGCGAGATCCCAGAGTCTGCGATCCGGTGGCACATCCATGATGAGATGAAGGAACAGGCAGTGATACAGCATGTGCAGAAAAAGCTCCTCCAGTTTCGTGGATGATTCCTGGAAACTTTTTATTACAAAATCAGGGTTGAAATAGATATTCCTGCCGTCAGTTCCAGCAGTTTCGGTGTCTTCAGATTCTTTAAAAGAAAAATTCCACAGAAGTTTCCGAAAAAAGGGATATTTTACGGAAAGCTGTTCCCGCGTGAAGTCCCAGATCTTCTGATAAAGAGAAAAATCGCCGGAAGGTTTCATAAACAAAATCCTTTCATACTATAAAATGAACTTCAAAATAAAAGTCAGATTTTCAGAGAGAAAAATCTCTGTCATGAAATCCGAAGGAATCTTTTTTTAACCGGAGAAGAAAAGCAAGGATCTCGGTCCGTCCGCAAATGGAAGCTTCCTGGATAAACTGTTCCAGTGCGGGAGCAGTCAGCGGGGCAAAAGCGCATAAATTGCGGATACGTGCCAGATCACCGCCATGGATCAGTTCAGTCATGGCAGGACGGAAACGGGTCCGCAGATAACTCTGATAGCGGGCTTTCCAGTCAGGATCCTCTGTTTCGATAAAGCGTTTCAGGGCAATTGTAAGTTTCTGCTTCTCCTGCCCGGAAGAGAGAAAAATCTGCTCATAATCAGTCATAAAATTGCTCCTAACATAAGATAAATATAAGTTAAGTGTAACATGTTTGCGGTGGTTGTCAATAACTGAGAAATAGGGTATAATCACCATAGAAAATGTAGAAAATTCGATACAGAATCATCTATGGAGGTTGAAATGGAGAATGTATTTATTATGGATCATCCGCTGATCCAGCATAAAATTTCTATGCTTCGTAACAAAAATACAGGAACAAATGAATTTCGTAAACTGATCGAGGAGATCGCAGTACTGATGGGATATGAGGCACTGAGAGATCTTCCACTGGAAGATGTTGAGGTAGAGACACCGATCGAAACCTGCATGTCACCTATGATCGCAGGCAAGAAGCTGGCTGTTGTTCCGGTACTTCGTGCCGGACTTGGAATGGTCAATGGTATCACTACACTTGTTCCGTCTGCAAAGATCGGACACATCGGACTTTACAGAGATCCTGAGACACATGAGCCGCACGAATATTACTGCAAACTGCCGGATCCGATCGATCAGCGTCTGATCGTTGTCACAGACCCGATGCTTGCAACAGGTGGTTCTGCTGTGGACGCAGTCAGAATGATCAAGGAACACGGCGGCAAAAATATCAAATGCATGTTTGTTATCGCAGCACCGGAAGGATTGGAGCGTCTCCATAAAGAGCATCCGGATGTACAGATCTATGTAGGACATCTGGACCGTGAACTGAACGACCATGCATACATCTGCCCGGGACTTGGCGATGCTGGAGACCGTATTTTCGGTACTATCTAAGGAGCGCAGAATGACCAAAGAAGAACTGGCACTGGAAGTGATCGACAGACTTAAGAAGGAATACCCGGATGCAGGATGCACACTGGATTATGACCAGGCGTGGAAGCTTCTTGTGAGCGTGAGACTGGCAGCCCAGTGTACGGATGCGAGGGTCAATGTAGTCGTAGAGGATCTTTATGCAAAATATCCTGACGTAGCTTCTCTTGCAGCAGCAGAACCGGAGGAGATCGAGGCAATCGTCCGTCCCTGCGGTCTTGGCAAGAGTAAGGCGAGGGATATCAGCGCGTGTATGCGGATCCTTCATGAGCAGTACAATGACAACATCCCGACCACATTCGAAGAACTTCTCAAACTCCCGGGTGTAGGACGCAAGAGCGCAAACCTGATCATGGGAGATGTCTTTGGCAAACCGGCGATTGTGACAGACACACACTGTATCCGTCTGACGAACCGTATCGGTCTGGTTGACGGCATCAAGGATCCTAAGAAAGTGGAGATGGCTCTGTGGAAGATCATTCCGCCGGAAGAAGGCAGTGATTTTTGCCATCGTCTTGTTTGCCACGGAAGAGAAGTCTGTACTGCACGGACAAAGCCATATTGTGATAAATGCTGTCTGGAGGATATCTGCCAGAAGAATATATAACGACCAGGCTCCTCACTATATGAGGAGCCTGTTTTGAAACATAATACAAGTGATCAAAGGAGGAATCTGGTGTGAAATACGCAATCATCGGGGCAGGAGGAACCGGAGGGACTCTTGGATTTTATCTTACAAAAGCAGAAAAGGACGTAACTCTGATCGCGAGAGGCAGCCATCTTGAGGCGATGCAGAAACAGGGACTTACCATGAGGCAGCTCTGGGATGGAAAAGAAGAAACCATTCCTGTCAAAGCATGCCGGATGGAAGAATACACAGAGCAGCCAGATGTGATCCTGGTGTGTGTCAAGGGCTATTCCCTGACGGATCTGATCCCGGATATCCGCAGGATTGCCGGACCGGAGACAGTAGTTCTTCCAATCCTGAATATTTATGGAACCGGCGGCAGATTACAGAAAGAATTTCCGGATCTCACCGTACCGGATGGATGCATCTATGTATCAGCGGCGATCGAGGAGCCGGGAGTGATCCTTCGCCATGGCAAGATCCTTCGAGTTGTTTTTGGCGCGCGGACTCCTTCTGAAGAGACAGAAAGCATGAGAGCGATCGCACGGGATATGGCATCCGAAGATCTGGAAGTGATTCTTTCACCGGATATCCGCAGAGATGCGATGGTGAAGTTTTCCTACGTATCACCGATCGGAACGGCAGGTTTATATTACAATGCCACGGCAGTTGATTTTCAGCAGGAAGGCGAGAAACGTGAGATGATCTGCGAACTGATGCGTGAGATCGTTAATTTGTCCCATGCAATGGGAATTGAATTTGAAGAAGACCTTGTGGAACGAAACCTCAGGATCCTTTCAAATCTCGCACCGGAATCAACAACATCCATGCAGAGAGATGTTATGGCAGGAAAGCAGTCTGAGATTGACGGACTTGTATATGAAGTTGTGCGTATGGGCAGAGAATACGGCGTGCCGATGCCGGAATATGAAAAAGCAGCCGCACAGTTTCAGAAACAGGGATTATAGTTATAAGAAAAGAGAAAAAATATGAGAAAGATGAAACATATGGAGGATTCCCGTACCGAAAATACTTATCTCATCATGAATAAGCACATCAACGGCTACGGCAGGCTCTTTGGCGGAGTTCTGATGCAGTGGATCGATGAGATGGCGGGGATCGTAGCGTACAGACATGCAGGAACGATCGTGACGACTGCCTGTGTGGACAATCTGAATTTTAAGGCAGGAGCCTATCTGGGAGACACCGTGGTCCTGATCGGAAAGCTGACTTACGTCGGAAGAACTTCCATGGAAGTACGGATCGATACTTATGTAGAAAGTCCTGACGGAACACGCAGGGTCATCAACCGTGCCTATGAAGTCATGGTCGCACTGGATGAAAACGACAACAAGGTCGAAGTTCCCGGTCTGATCGTTGAAACGGAATCCGAGAAAGCTGAGTGGCTCGGGGCACAGAAGCGTAATGAACTCCGAAAGGAAAGACGCAGAGAGGGCTACTGATAATATCATCAGATCTGAAAGAAAGGAAGTGACATCATATGGCAAAAAAAATTGGCATCATTTCAGACACTCATGGTTTATTAAGACCGGAAGTCCTGGAAATCCTCAAAACATGTGACTGCATTCTGCATGCAGGTGATGTGGACAGACCGGAACTTCTTGACAGGATCCGTTGCCTTGGTTCCATCTATGTCGTAAGAGGAAATAATGACAGAGACTGGGCTGAGGGGATTGCAAAGACACTTCGTTTCACTATAGAAGGTGTGAAATTTTTTATGACACACAACAAAAAAGATGTGGCATGGGAGCTTGGCAGTGCCCAGGTCGTGATCTTTGGTCATACGCACAGTTATTCTGAAAAAATGGTCGACGGCAGATTGTGGCTGAATCCGGGAAGCTGTGGAAGAAGCCGTTTTGGGCAGGAGGCCACGATGGCTGTCATGAGCGTGGATCAGGGGACGTATCATGTGGATAAAATTGTGTTCGCAAATAAATAGTGAACATATATTCTGAAATTTAAGTTCGTCCCGTTTTATTGGACATTTAATATGAGATACTCTTTATATCGAAAAGATGTTCGGAAAATATGTTCAGAACAAATATTCGAAATTCTCAAACCATAATACGATATAAAGGGGATCTTACTATGATGAACACAGCAGAAACAGCAAAGAGACACTACGAGACAGAGAACAGAGAGAGCCATACAGAGAAGAAGAAATTTTCCAATGTCATGGCAATGATACTCGGAATACTGGTAACAGTGGAGATCATGATCCTGGGTGCCATGGTCATGAAGATCGATGTGCATTCTGCTGACAGGATTGCGATGGCACTGGCATTTGTGGTAGTATATTCCGGTGTGGTAGCAGCACTGACTGACAAGTAATAAGAAGGATAACAGACAATACATGCCGAAATCATTTAACCAGAAACTCAAAATATTATACCTGATGGATGTGCTGCTGGAGCGGACAGATGAGGAGCATCCCATATCTGCGAAGGATATGGCACAGTATCTCAGAGGATACGGGATCAGTGTCGAGCGCAAGACAGTTTACGATGACATTGAGGCACTGAGGATCTATGGACTTGATATCCGCAACCGCCGTGGGAAGGTTGGCGGTTTCTATATAGCGAACCGGAAGTTCCAGCTTCCGGAAGTGAAGTTCCTGATGGATGCAGTACAGTCTTCCAGATTTGTCACACAGAAGAAATCCAGAGAACTGCTCCGCAAACTGGAGAGCCTTGTTATCCCGGAAGCTGCAAAGAAACTCCGTGAGCAGCTTTTTATCGAACCAGGCAATAAGACAGTCAACGAGGAGATATACAGCAACATCCAGACGATCTATGACGGCATGTCCAGGAACAGACAGATCCGTTTTCATTATTACGAATGGACTCTGTCCAAGGAACTGAAACCCAAGAAGAATGGAGAGTGGTATCAGGCCAGCCCATGGAAGATGATCTGGAAGAATGAGAATTACTATCTTCTGGGACTGGATGAGCGAAGCGGAGTTGTGAAGCATTATCGCGTGGACAAGATGATGCAGGTAGAGGTAATTGAGAAGCAAAAGAGAAATGGCGGCAATATTTTCAGGGATTTTGATCTCGGGAAGTTCTCTTCCAGTACTTTCGGGATGTTCGGAGGGAAGGAGAGAAGTGTCCGGATGGAGTTTGAGAATCAGTTTGTAGGCGTTGTGCTTGACCGTTTTGGTCAGGATGTCATGCTGATCCCCAAGGATGAGAATCATTTTTCCATGCAGGCACAGATCAAGGTCAGTACACAGTTTTTTGGCTGGCTTGCAGGACTGGGTACAGGAGCCGTGATCGTATCACCGGAGAATATCCGCAGGGAATATGTATCATTTCTCAAGAAGACCCTTAAGAATTATGGAGAGAAATATGACGGTAAAATCTAAACTTTTAGGAATATTAGAACAGCAGAAGGGGGAAACTCTTTCTGGAGAGAAACTTGCCGAGGAACTTCACTGTACCAGAGCTGCGATCTGGAAGGCGGTGAAGTCCCTGAGGGAAGAAGGATATACAATAGAGGCAGGACAGAATAAGGGCTATATGCTGGTGAAGGACAGTCATCGTCTTTCCATGGAAGCAATACAGCCCTTTTTAGTTTCACCGGAAGTTTATCTGAAGGTATATCGGGAGATCGACTCGACCAACCGTGCCGCGAAGGAAGCGGCGGTAACCGGACTTGCCGGTCATGGTGGATGCGTTGTGGCAGGGAAGCAGACAGCAGGAAGAGGACGGAGAGGCAGAAGCTTCTATTCTCCGGAGGAAGCAGGACTCTATCTCAGTGTTATCCTTAAACCTCGCGGGAGCCTCAAGGAGAGCCTTCTGCTCACCGCAGAGGCGGCTGTGGCAGTCTATAAGGCTGTCCTTCGGACTACTGGTATCTCACTTGGAATCAAGTGGGTGAATGACCTCTATTACAATGAGAAGAAGGTCTGCGGCATCCTGACAGAAGCTGTCACAGACTTTGAGAGCGGAGATATTGACTTTGCCGTAGTTGGGATCGGGCTGAATCTGTATGAGGCAGAGGGCGGATATCCGTCTGAGATCAGGAATGTCGCCGGAGCCCTGTATGAGAACCGGGAAGCGGCAGCAGGACTGGATCGTAACCGTCTTGCCGCTGAGATCATCAATGCCCTTCTGGAAGAGACAAGAGAGCTGCGTTTACCTCCTGAATATATCCAGCAGAATCTTGTCCCGGGAAGGGAGATCCAGATCGTGGACGGGCAGGATATCCGTAAGGCGAAGGCACTGGAGATCTGTCCGGACGGAAGGCTCAAAGTACAGGAGTCTGACGGCTCTTTGTCTATTTTAGCCTATGGAGAGGTCTCACTTATAATATGAGATTATATTTAATATAATTGTGCAATGTGTATAGAATCGGCGGATCTTTTCGGACAAAATGGGGAGAATGGATATTGACTTTTTTTTGACAAAGCGTAAAATAAAGGAATCAAATGACAGACCGGTATGACCAATATGTTGGTTCGGTCGGAGAAAAGGAGGGAGAAAGACGGGGAATTTATCAGCCACATTGGCAGAAGAGCTTGAGAGCAAGACATTGTTTACGATACCAGTGTTCGGCGGAATACCGATTGCAGAGAGCGTCGCGGTTACCTGGGTCATTATGGCCGTTCTGGTAATACTTTCTCTGATACTGGTTCGAAATCTTAAAGTCGAGAATCCAGGCAAAAAACAGCTTCTTCTGGAATCAGGAGTAAGTTTCCTTCAGGATTTCTTTGTGGGAATTCTGGGAGAAGAGGGAAAACGGTATGTCCCTTATCTGATGTCAACCGTAATTTTCATTGGAATAGCCAATATAGCAGGTGTGTTTGGGTTTACACCACCGACAAAGGACATGAATGTTACCATAGCATTGTCGCTTATGAGCATTATTCTGATCGAATATGCAGGATTTCATAAGAGAGGACTTAAGGGATTCCTTAAGAGCTTTGCAGAGCCTGTGCCGATCATGCTTCCGATCAATATTTTGGAGCTTGCGATCAGACCAACATCTCTGTGTATGCGATTATTTGGTAATGTTCTGGGAAGCTTTGTTGTAATGAAATTGCTTGAATTTATATGTCCGGCAATTCTTCCCATACCGTTCAGTCTGTATTTTGATTTCTTTGACGGATTCATACAGGCTTATGTATTTGTATTTTTAACATCCTTGTTCATCAAGGAAGCAATCGAGTAAGACAAAAGAAAATTTGATATCTATTCAGGAGGAAAAAAGTATGTCAACATTAGTAGCAATCGGAGCAGCTATCGCAGTTCTTACAGGTATTGGAGCAGGTATTGGTATTGGTATCGCAACTTCCAAGGCAGTTGAAGCTATCGCAAGACAGCCGGAAGCAGAGAGCAAGATCAGTAAGAACCTGCTGTTAGGATGTGCCCTTGCCGAGGCAACAGCTATTTACGGTTTCGTAATCGGACTTCTGATCATCATCATGCTGGGCTAATGATAAAGAACCGAAAAATACAGAGAGGCAGGTGGACCAGGTGATAAAAATTGACATCAACCTTGTCTTTACGATCATCAACCTGTTAGTTCTTTATTTATTGATGAAGAAGTTTTTATTCGGACCGATCATCAAAGTGATGGACGTAAGAAAGGCTATGATCGATCAGCAGTTTGCAGGAGCAAAGGAGCAGGAGGATCAGGCGAAGGCACTTAAAGAACAGTATGAGGGTGCATTGAAATCCGCCAGAGAAGAATCCTTCCAGATTATGGAACAGGCCAGAAAAGAGGCCAAAGCACAGGCAGACAAAACTGTGGAAGATACACAGGCAAAGGTATCTGCAATGCTTGCCAAAGCGCAGGAGGACATCAACACAGAGCGCGAGAATGCTATGCGTCAGATGAAAGATGATGTTGCCTCTCTTGCTATGGAAGCTGCCGGTAAAATTATTGGTAAAAACAGTGGAGCAGACCAGGATTTATCCTTGTATGACCAATTTATAGAAAAAGCAGGTGATCCAGATGACAGTGACCGCCGTTAATTATGCAAAAACTCTGTATGACCTTTCTGTTTCCAGAAAGGTCATACAGAATACAAAAGAAATATTTCGGAAGGTTCCTGAACTCGCACAGAGTCTGAAGAACCCATTGGTACCATTTGAGATCAAGGAAAAAGTGATCGACAGAGTGATCCCTGAGGAAATGAAGAGTTTCATCAAGGTCGTCTGCAAGCATCACAGAATTGATCTGATCGAGGAAATTTTTGAAGATTACGAAGAACTGTGCCGACAGCATGAGAAGACCATACACGCAGTCATGCGTTATGTAACAGCACCGAAGGATGCACAGCTTGATGGTATCAGAGCATTTTTATGCCGGGAATTTGGGGCGCAGAAAGCCGAAATAGAAATGATAGAAGATAAAAGCCTGATCGGAGGATTTGTCCTTCTGGCAGGCGGAAGCGAATATGACTGGAGCCTGCGGGGACGTTACCGCAAGCTGGAACAGAAATTGACCCGGAGGTGAACACGTTGAGTGCAATCAATCCAGATGAGATTATTTCCATTCTGAAAGAAGAAATAGAGAATTATGATGAAATCAGCCAGAACCAGGAAGTAGGAACGGTCATTTCCGTAGGAGATGGAATTGCAACTGTTTATGGAATTGATCACGCTATGTATGGCGAGGTTGTAGTATTTGAAAACGGACTCAAGGGAATGGTTCAGGATATCCGTACAAACAGCATGGGATGTATTCTGTTTGGTAAGGATACCGGAATCAAGGAGGGAACCAAAGTAACCAGAACTGGTAAACAGGCAGGTATACCTGTAGGTGATGGTTTCGTTGGACGAATCGTCAATGCTCTTGGAGCCCCGATTGACGGAAAAGGTGATATCAAAGAACAGGATTATCGCCCGGTAGAGAATCCGGCACCTGGAATTATTGACCGTAAATCCGTAAATGTACCGCTGGAAACAGGAATCCTTTCACTTGATTCCATGTTCCCAATCGGACGAGGACAGCGAGAACTTATCATTGGTGACAGACAGACCGGTAAGACTTCCCTTGCAATCGATACCATCCTGAACCAGAAGGGTAAGGATGTGATTTGTATTTATGTGGCAATCGGTCAGAAGGCATCTACGGTAGCCAAAGTTGTATCCAACCTTGAGAAATATGGAGCTATGGAATATACCACAGTATTTTCTTCAACAGCAAGCGACTGTGCGCCGCTTCAGTACATTGCTCCTTATGCAGGAACAGCACTTGCAGAGTACTTTATGTACAAAGGCAAGGATGTCCTGATCGTATACGATGATCTGAGCAAGCATGCAGTTGCATATCGTGCACTGTCACTGCTTCTGGAGCGTTCTCCGGGACGTGAAGCATATCCTGGTGACGTATTCTACCTTCATTCCAGACTTCTGGAGCGTTCCAGCCGTCTGAGTGATAAGCTGGGCGGAGGTTCCATTACAGCACTTCCGATCATCGAGACACAGGCAGGAGATGTATCCGCATACATTCCTACCAACGTAATTTCCATCACAGACGGACAGATCTTCCTCGAGAGTGACCTGTTCTTCTCAGGTATGAGACCGGCGGTCAACGTAGGTCTTTCCGTATCCCGAGTTGGTGGTGCAGCGCAGACCAAGGCAATGAAGAAAGCATCCGGAAGTATCCGTATCGACCTGGCACAGTACCGTGAGATGGAAGTATTCACCCAGTTCAGTTCCGATCTGGATGATGCGACCAAAGCACAGCTTGCTTATGGCGGATGCCTGATGGAACTTCTGAAACAGCCGTTGTGTAATCCACTTTCTCTCCACCAGCAGGTTATCACACTGTGGACAGCGACCCACAAGAAGCTGGTTCATGTGGATAAGAAGGCTGTGAAGAAATATCAGATGGATATGCTCGAATACTTCGACAACGTATATCCTGAAATCGGCAAAGAAATCGATGAGAGCAAAGTCTTAAGCGATGAACTCGGAGAAAAAATCCTTCAGGTTGCAGATGAATTCAAGGATCGTGCAGCCGCAAAATAAAGTAGAGATTGCATAGGAGGAACTTATGGCAAATGCAAGAGAAATAAAAAGCAGGATAAGCAGTGTCCAGGACACAATGAAGATTACCAATGCCATGTATATGATTTCCTCTTCCAAGATGAAAAAAGCCAAGAAGATACTGTCTGATACAGAGCCTTACTTCTATAATATGCAGGGGGCGATTGCCAGAATTCTTCGTCATGTTCCGGATATCCAGCATCCGTTCTTCAGCGTGCGTCATCTGATCCCACAGGAAGAACGTAAGATAGCGACCATAGTGGTAACCGGTGACAAGGGTATGGCAGGTGCTTATAACCATAACATCGCCAGAATGACAGAAGAATTTATAGCATCTACACCTGGATATCATAAGCTGTATGTTCTTGGTATGGTCGGTCGTCAGTATTTTGGCAAGAAAGATGTGGACATGGATGGAAGCTTCCACTATACCGTACAGAAGCCGACCATGCATCGTGCAAGATTGATCAGTGAGGAAGTTGTAAGAAGCTTTCTGGAAAGAGAAGTGGATGAGGTGCATATCATCTATACACAGATGCAGAATGCAGTTGTGATGGAGCCGGTAAATATGCAGCTTCTTCCTTTAAAGAAAACGAACTTTTCGCCACTTGAGGTTCCGGTGGGCGTTCATCAGGAGGAGATAGAGATGTTTCCTTCAACAGACGGCGTACTGGACATTATGATTCCTAATTATCTGACAGGTGTGATTTATGGCTGTCTTGTAGAAGCATATGCAAGTGAGAACAATGCGAGAATGACAGCCATGCAGTCTTCTACAGACAGTGCAAAGAAAATGCTACAGGATCTTTCAATTCAGTATAACCGTGCACGTCAGGCAGCGATCACACAGGAGATCACAGAAGTTTGCAGTGGTGCGAAGGCCCAGAAAAGGAAGGGACGATAATGAGTAAAGGTAAGATTGTACAGGTCATGGGACCTGTTGTAGATGTTGTTTTTGAGAATGGCGATCTTCCGGATATCAAGGACGCCCTTGAAGTCGAAAACAATGGTAAGAAATGCGTTATGGAAGTTTCTCAGCATCTGGGAAATGATGTGGTTCGCTGCATTATGCTGAGTGCCAGTGAGGGACTTCAGAGAGACAGAGAAGTAGTTGCCACAGGAAGTGGAATCAAGGTTCCGGTAGGAGACTGCACTCTTGGCAGACTTTTTAATGTTCTTGGAGAGACAGTTGACGGTGGAGAAGCTCTGGATGATGCAGAGCGTTGGGTGATTCACAGAGATCCGCCAAGCTTCGAAGATCAGAAACCGGCCGTAGAGATCCTGGAGACAGGTATCAAGGTCATCGACCTTCTTGCTCCTTATGCAAAGGGTGGTAAGATCGGCCTGTTCGGTGGTGCCGGTGTTGGTAAAACCGTTCTGATCCAGGAACTTATCCAGAATATCGCTACAGAGCATGGTGGATATTCTATTTTTACAGGTGTCGGAGAACGTTCCCGTGAAGGTAACGACCTCTGGTCAGAAATGAAGGAATCCGGTGTTCTTGAGAAAACAGCCTTAGTGTTCGGACAGATGAATGAGCCGCCGGGATCCCGTATGCGAGTTGCTGAGACAGGTCTTACAATGGCCGAATATTTCCGTGATACAGAGCACAGAGATGTACTTCTGTTTATCGATAATATTTTCCGTTTTGTACAGGCCGGTTCTGAGGTATCTGCACTTCTCGGACGTATGCCGTCTGCCGTAGGTTATCAGCCTACACTGGCAACTGAGATGGGTGAGCTGCAGGAGCGTATCGCTTCTACAACTTCCGGTTCTGTTACTTCTGTACAGGCCGTATATGTACCTGCTGATGACCTGACTGACCCAGCTCCGGCAACAACGTTTGCACATCTGGATGCGACTACCGTACTTTCCCGTAAGATCGTAGAGCAGGGTATTTATCCGGCTGTTGATCCGCTGGAATCTACTTCCCGTATTCTGGAAGCTGATGTAGTCGGCGAGGAGCATTATGAAGTTGCACGTAGAGTACAGGAAATCCTTCAGAAATACAAAGAACTCCAGGATATCATTGCAATCCTTGGTATGGAAGAGCTTTCTGATGAGGATAAGAATACGGTATTCCGTGCAAGAAAGATTCAGAAATTTCTGTCCCAGCCATTCCATGTAGCTGAGAACTTTACAGGTATTCCTGGTAAATATGTTCCGCTCAAAGAAACAATCCGTGGATTCAAGATGATCATTGATGGTGAGATGGATCAGTATCCGGAAAATGCGTTCTTCAACGTAGGAACCATTGACGAAGTAATCGAAAAAGCCAAAACTTTATCAGAAGAATAAGGGGTGAGGCTTATGGAAAGTACATTCGGACTTGAAATTTATGCTGCCAACAGACAGTTTTTTGCAGGAAGAGCCAAATCACTGATCATCCCGGCCGAGGATGGACAGAAGGAATTTCTGGCACATCATGCCAATATGATCTGTGCGATCGTTCCGGGTGAGATGCGCTTTGAGGATTCTGAAGGGAACTGGCTGACAGTTGCAGTAAGCTCAGGTTTTGTTGAGATGATCAACAACCGTGCAAAGCTGTTCTGCCTGACTGTGGAACGTCCGGAAGAGATTGATATCCGCAGAGCAGAAGAGGCAAGAGACCGCGCGGAAGAGCAGCTGCGTCAGAAACAGAGCATTGTGGAATATCACAGAAGCCAGGCTGCACTCGCAAGAGCGATGACAAGACTTCGTGTCAGCAAAAATATATAAAAGTAACTGCTAAGACATGAACCGGTTACGGGATGTAAACAGAGAACAGTTACAAACCAAAGTCAGCAAAACAGGACTGCGATTCAGAAATGAATGCGGTTCTGTTTTTTTGGATTTCAGGGAAATCTGAAGAACTTGTTTCATGTTTTCAGGAGAGGTTGCTGAAAAACGTTTGTTTTTTCCTACAGGATGATAATTGTAAAGAAAATGCTGCTATGCTATAATTGTCACATTACTTATAACTGCAGAGTCACTCTGCGTGATAAGAATTCATATTGCTGTTGATGAATGAACAGTAATGATCTACCGCGAAAAAGATTGGAAATGTTTTGAACTCGTTGTCTGAAGTGGAAAAACTGTAAGGAGACAGAACAGTTACAATAAACTATCGTAACCAGACAACAGAGTATAAGAAAGGTTAATTTAAGAAATATGGCAAGTATCAAAGATGTGGCACAGAAGGCCGGAGTAGGGGTCGGTACTGTGTCCAGAGTAATAAATGGCAGTGGCTATGTTGCTGCTGATACCCGCAAAAAAATTGAACAGGCGATCAGCGATCTGGAATATACACCAAATGAACTGGCAAGAAATCTGTTTCGTAACAGAACCGGTATCATAGGTGTCCTGATCCCTGATCTGGATCATCCGTTTTTCTCGGCATTTACGCGGGAAACGGAGGTAGCTCTCTACAAGAGAGGCTACAAGGCGATGATCTGCAACACAGTAGGGAGCAGCAACAGAGAACGTGATTATCTGAATATGCTTGACCGTAATATGGTGGATGGGATCATTACCGGTGCACATACACTGCACTGGAAGGAATATGTAAACCGGAAGCGTACAATTGTCGCACTGGACCAGGATTTCGGTCCGGAAATCCCTATGGTAGGGTCTGACCATGTTTATGGTGGTAAGTTGGCAGCAGAGATCATGCTGAAAAATAACTGTAAGAGGGTCGTCCACATCACTGGTATTGCTCCAAATGTAGCGGCAAATGATAGACATATCATATTTGAAGAGACGTTGAAGAAGCATGGAGTGGAAGTCCTGGATCTGACCATGGAATGGAATCTGTTTGATCACCAGTCTTACTGGGATGCAGCAGCCGAGGCATTAGAGAAATATCCGGATGCGGATGGTATATTTGCGGCTGATCAGCCGGCACTCTGTTATATGCACCTTGCCCTTAAAGCAGGAAAAAGAGTCCCGGAGGATCTCAAGGTGGTCACTTATGATGGTATGGATGTCAGCAGGATCTGTTATCCGGAGGTAACGGCTATTTGTCAGAATGTGAAATTTCTGGCAGAAACCTGTGCCAAAAGTGTCATAAATCTGATAGAAGACAAGGAACCCGTTCCACACAGACAGATTTTATCCGTGGAATTAAGGCAGGGACAAAGCACATACCCAGTTGAAATTAACGGTGAAGTATAAAAAATAAAAATAAAATACAGAATATACGACATAAAAAGTAAATTACAAGCAAATTATGGTAAAATATTCTGATAATAATTCAAAACATGCAGAGTCTGCAAGCGGCTTTGCATGTTTTTTATATTACAGATAATTTGTGTTAAAAAAATAACGCATATAAATATGCAATATGCACAAAAATAAATGTATAAAATTATAAAAATAAACGGAATTGTGCCATGGAGCGGTTTTTTAGTTTAAATCTGTTGACAAATGCACTTTATGAAAGTATGATAAAGACACGATATGGAACGGCTTCCATACAAAATCTCTCGAGCAAAATAATGAGAATCGGATGTTTGAGAATATGGAACGGGTTCTATAATATTTCCTTTCGCGCGGTGGAAATAAACATTAAAGGAGGATTAAGAAATGAAAAAAACCATTAGTCTGGCAATGGCAGCAGCACTTGCAATTTCAGGAGCAGCAACAACTGTACCGGTATTCGCAGATGACGTAACAAATATCACCATCTGGAGTCCAACAGACAGAGAATCAATTGAAGCATGGTGGAAAGAAAAAATTTCCGAATGGAACGAAGAACATCCTGAGATTCAGGTAAGTCGTGAAGCAATTGACCGTTCTGACTCTTACGCTTACGACAACAAGATCGCTACAGCAGTTACATCCAACGATCTTCCGGATATCTTCTATGTAGACGGACCGCAGGTTTCCTATTATGCAGCTAATGGAATCACAGTTCCGCTGGATGACTATTTTACAGATGAAGACAAAGCAGATTTCGTAAATTCTTCAATGACGCAGAATACATATGATGGCAAATTATATGCTGTAGGTGCAACAGAGTCATCCGTAGCATTCTACTACAACAAAGATTACCTCAAAGAATGTGGTGTAGATACAGATGATCTGGATTCCCGTACACTCGAAAATCCTCTGACAACAGATGAAGTTGCTGAGATTGCTGAAAAATGTACAACAGATGATTATGTAGGAACACACATCATCATGGACCACGGCGAAGGACTTCCATATGCTCTTGAACCGCTGTATCTTTCTGCTGGAAAAGATTATATCAGCGAAGATGGAAAAGAAGCCGATGGATATGTGAACAGTGAAGAAGCAGTAAACACAACAGCATGGCTTGCAGATCTGATCGCTAAAGGATATGCAAACGTTGAACCGATCACAGATGAATTCCTCAATGGTGCATGTGCAACAATGATCGGTGGTTCATGGGAAATCGCAACACTTGAACAGAATGCTGATTTTGACTGGGGGGTAACTTATTATCCGGTTAATGCTGAAACTAAAAAAGCAGTTTCCCCATGTGGTGACTGGGCAGCAGCAATCTCCAAAGACTGCGAGAACGCAGATGCAGCAGGTGAATTCCTGGCATGGCTGATGAATACTGATAACGTAGCATCTTATGCAGCAGCAATTGCAAAACCTGCAACACGTTCTTCTGCTTATGAAACAGAAGCAATGGCTGAGTACAAAGAAGGTGCAAGAGCTCTTATCGTAGATCAGCTTGAAAACACAGCAGTTCCGCGTCCAAGAACACCATCTTATGCTACATTCTCATCTGCATACGCAGAAGCAATGACAAACATTTTCTCTGATGCAGCAAGTAATGAAGAAGTAGATACAGATTATATTCAGTCTGAATTTGATACAGTAGTAGATACATTTACAGAAGACTACGAAACATATTACGCTGAATAAGAAAACAAATAAATGAAAACGGAGCCGCATCGGCAAAAAAGCGGTGCGGCTTCGCTTTTTCTGGATAAGAAAAAGGGGGAAAGGCAATGGCAAAGGCAGAAAAAAAGAAGCTTTCCGGACGTAAACGTGATGAAAGAGTGGCTGCATATATCTTTGTAGCACCGGCAGTGATTCTTCTGATTGCATTTCTTGTTGTACCTATGATCTATACCGTATATTTTTCAGGATTTAAATATCAGATCATGAGACCTGATGCCATGAAATTTATCGGTTTTGAAAATTATCAGAAGCTTTTCAGTGACAAAAACTTCTGGCTTGCATTAAAAAATACAGTGTACTTTACTGTAATTGTTGTTCCGTGTCAGTGTGTACTCGCACTCGCACTTGCACTTCTGGTTTCAAAGAAGTTCCGTGGAGTGGCTGTTTTCCGTACCATGTACTTTGCACCACAGCTTACTTCTATGGTAGTTATCTCCGTACTGTGGTCCGTACTTTACAATGCAAACCCGAACACAGGTCTTATCAACTCCATTCTGGTATCTCTGGGAATGAGCCCGATCAAATTCCTGAGTGATGCAAGCACAGCGATGAATTCTATCATCTTTATGTCTGCATGGCAGGGCGCCGGTTATCAGATGATGATCTTCCTGGCAGGTCTTCAGGGAATCCCGAGAGACCAGTACGAAGCAGCATCCGTAGACGGTGCTACAAAATTTAAACAGTTCCTTTATATCACTATTCCTGGGCTGAAGGGAACAATTAAATATGTAATCATGATCACTATGATCCAGGCAATGAAACTCTTTACACAGCCATATATCATGACACAGGGTGGACCGAAAAACTCCACAAAGACTCTTGTATACTATATTTATACACAGGGCTTCCAGAAGGGTAACTTTGGCTATGCCTGCTCGATCGCGGCTGTATTCTTTGTAATCGTAGTATGCATGTCTATGGCTATGAAGAAAGTAACTGCGGCAACAGACTGAGAAAGGAGGATATAAATATGAAAAAATCAATGAGGTTTTCTAATGCATTTGGAAAATTTATGTTCTATTTTGGAAATATTATCATCGGTATCATCTTTGTATCTCCTCTGATCTGGATGATTTCCGCATCACTGAAGCCAGAGGCTAAGATTTTTGCAAATATGGATTCACTGACTACTTTTTTACCAGTTCAGGCATCCTTAAGTAACTATGCAGAGGTATTTTCACGATTGAATATGCCACTGGTGTTTAAGAATACACTTCTGTATATTGCATTGATCCTGGTTCTTGATCTTCTTGTAAACTCCATGTGCGGTTATGCACTGGCTAAATTTGAGTTCAAAGGTAAAGGTGCAGTTCTGAATCTCGTAATTGCACTGATGGTATTGCCGATGGAAGCTATCATGCTCCCGCTTTATATTGAAATGTCTCAGCTTGGCTGGGTCAATACACTGGCAGCACTTGTTATTCCTTTTGTTGCGAAATGTTTCTCTATTTATATGTTCCGGCAGTTCTTCTGTGATGTTCCGGATGACCTGATTGAAGCAGCGGCAATTGATGGCTGCAGTCCGATCAGAACCTTTTTCCAGATTGTAATGCCAATTTCCAAAACGGTGTATGCTACAGTATTTATTCTTGATTTCGTAGCACACTGGAACGACTTTATGTGGCCATTCCTCGTTATGACAGGTGAGGATAAACGTACGATCCAGCTTGCAGTTCAGTCATTTTTTGGTACCCAGCCGGTGCACTACAGTGCCATCATGGCAGCCCTGGTTGTCTCTGCGATCCCGATGATCATTATGTTTATCTTCATGCAGAAATACTATGTAGAAGGTATTGCATCTTCTGGTATCAAAGGCTAAAATCTTACTCGGATCAGAAACAGGAAACCAAGATGTCAGGTTTTTTTGTTGCCATGTAAAACACATCGTGGGATACTATCTGTAAACCGTTAGAATATTACAACAAGGAGAACGAATGTATGATTAGTGAGAAATTACAGAAGGCCAGAGAATTTGAACAGGAACAGTTGAGCAAAATTTCTCCGGAAGAGCGTCCTTCTTTTCATGTGACTGGTGGCACAGGCTGGATCAATGATCCAAATGGATTTTCCTATTACAATGGAGAATACCATCTGTTTTATCAGTACCATCCATATTCCAATGAATGGGGTCCGATGCACTGGGGACATCTCAGCAGCAAAGATATGCTTGCATGGAAAAGGCTTCCGGTAGTTATGGCACCGGAAGAATCCTATGATAACTTTGGATGCTTTTCAGGAAGTGCTCTGGAGCTTTCTGATGGACGTCATCTTCTGATGTATACCGGAGTTGGATATGTAGGCGATACCCCGATGGCAAACGGAGAACTTCCGACTCACCAGACACAGTGTATGGCTGTTGGCGATGGCGTTAATTATGAGAAATACGAGAACAACCCGGTCATCACCGGAGACGATATCCCGGAAGGCGGAAGCAAAGTAGATTTCCGTGACCCGAAGATCTGGAAAGAAGACGATGGTTATTTCTATGCTGTTATCTCCAATATGACAGACGATGGAAACAGCCGTATCCTCCTTTACAGAAGCCCCGATGGTTTCAAATGGGAATATGTCACCGTTCTGGATCACAGCGATGCAAAACTTGGCAAGATGTGGGAATGCCCGGACTTCTACGAAGTTGACGGCAAACACGTTCTTGTAGTAAGTCCGATGGCAATGCTTCCGGAAGGACTGAAATTCCACGTAGGTCACAGCGTTATCTACCTGACAGGAACCTACGACAAAGAAACACACAAATTTGTAAGAGAAGATGTACAGCCGCTCGACAGTGGAATCGATTTCTATGCTCCACAGAGCATGCTCACACCAGACGGCCGCCGTGTAATGATCGCATGGATGCAGGCATGGCCGAACTCCAAGTTCGTTCCGGACGGAGCGAAATACTTCGGACAGATGACTGTTCCGAGAGAGATCAACTACCGCAATGGCAGACTGATCCAGCAGCCGGTAAGAGAGATCGAGAACTATCGTGGAGAGCTGGTTCAGCACCACAACGTTGAAATCTCAGAAGAAACCGCACTGGACGGAATCAAAGGCCGCGTTCTTGATATGACCGTGAAACTCAAAGTGACCGATGATTTCAGTAAGTTTGCGATCAAACTTGCAGCAGACGATACATATTCTTCTTATATTACCTATGATCCGGCAAAAGAAGTTCTGAACATCGACAGAAGCAGAAGCGGATATCTCTACGACATCCTCCACACCAGAGATATTCAGGTGAAACCGGTAGATGGAGAAGTGACATTACGAATCCTCATGGATAAATTCAGTGTTGAGATCTTCATCAATGATGGAAGCCAGACTGCTACAATGGTCCTGTTTACTCCGCAGGAAGCAGATCAGATCACTTTTGCAGCAGAAGGAAAAGCAGAGATCAGTATTGACAAGTATAACCTTGTTTTCTGATACAACCTCCAAAGAAAGGCAGGCGTAAGCATTTAGCTGCGCCTGTCTTTTTTCTGTTCAGAAAGGCAAAGCTGTGCTATACTAAAGGGCAGAAAAACAGATTTTTTACTGACTTAAATTTACAGAAAGAAGGTTCGGCAGCATGAGTGAAACAAGAAAACTGTATTACGAAGATGTATATATAAAAGAATTTACCGCAAAAGTTCTCGAGTGCAGAGAAGCTGGTAAAGGATATGAGATCGTTCTGGATCAGACCGCTTTTTATCCGGAGGGCGGTGGACAGCCGTGTGATCTTGGAACACTGAATGAGATCGCAGTGACAGATGTCCAGGAAAAAGACGGCGAGATTGTTCATCATACAGAGGTGGCTCTGGAGGTCGGAAGTGAAGTAACTGGAAAGATCGACTGGGAGAGAAGATTTGACCTGATGCAGCAGCATTCCGGTGAACATATCGTCAGCGGTCTGGTGCATGAAGCATACGGATATGATAATGTAGGATTCCATATGAGCAGTGATGTGATCACAGTGGATCTGAGCGGCGTTCTCACCGAGGCACAGCTTGCTGAGATCGAGGCAAAGACAAACCAGAAAATCTGGGAAAATACTCCGGTAGAGATCTTTTATCCACCGAAAGAAGAACTGGAGAAACTTTCTTACCGAAGCAAAAAAGAACTGACAGGACAGGTGCGTCTCGTGCGTTTCCCTGGTTCCGACCTCTGTGCATGCTGTGGAACACACGTTACCCACACAGGCGAGATCGGTGCGGTTAAGATCCTTACTGTCGAAAACTTCCACGAAGGAATCCGTCTGACCATGATCTGCGGAAAACGTGTCATGGATTACCTGAATATGGTCAACGAGCAGAATCATCAGATTTCCATGAAACTTTCTGCAAAAACAGGCGAGACAGCGGCTGCAGTAGCGCGCCTTCAGGACGAAAACTTCCGTCTCAAAGGAAAAGTCAGCCACATGGTTGATGAACTCTGCGCGACAGAGGCAGAGAGATGGGCAGATTCCGGAAGCGTTCTTCTGTTCCACGAAGGACTGGAGGCAGATCAGGTCCGCAGGATGGCAGATGCAGTGATGCAGAAATGCTCCGGCTGCTGTGCAGTATTTTCAAAGAGTGAAGATGGCAGTTATAAATATGCAATGGGAGAGCAGAACGGAGATCTACGTCAGTTCACAAAAGAAATGAACGCTGCCCTGAACGGCCGCGGCGGCGGTAAGCCGTTCTTTGTGCAGGGTTCTGTCAAAGCTTCTGAAGAAGAAATCCGCAGTTTTTTCCAGCAGTAAAAGACGGAGAGGTACGGGACAATGTTTGGTGAATGTCATGCACATATGCTGATGGATGGTGTCAATTATCGTGAGGCTGTAGCGCGGCACAGAGATGCTGTCTGCGAAGAGAAGGTCAGAGAATTTTTTGAAGCGTATCAGAGGGCTGGAGTTTCTTTTATCCGGGATGGCGGTGATAATGCAGGAGTCTCAAAGAGGGCATCTGAGATTGCCGGAGAATACGGGATCGACTATCGGACACCGGTTTTTGCTGTCCATAAAGAAGGACATTATGGCAGGATCGTCGGACGCAGTTTCAGCAATATGAAGGAATTTCACCAGAGAGTGCAGGAAGCGGCTGCAGAAGGTGCTGATTTTATCAAGATCATGACGACCGGGCTTCTGGATTTCAATAATCATGGAGCGGTCACAGGAACACCTCTCGACAGAGACGAAGTCCGGGAAATGGTACATATTGCACACGAAGAAGGTTTTGCAGTGATGAGCCATACAAATGGGATTTATGGTGTACAGGCGGCGGTCGAGGCAGGTGTGGACAGCCTGGAGCATGGCAACTACATGGATGAAGAGACGATTTCCATGCTTGCAGATAGTCATACCGTATGGGTTCCGACGCTTGTCACAGTCAGAAATCTTCTGGGCTGTGGAAGATACGAAGATGAAGTCCTGCTTCCGATCATCCGTCAGGCAGAGACTATGGTCAGGACTGCTTTTCGCAAAAAAGTCAAAGTCGCTCTCGGCAGTGATGCAGGGGCGTACTGTGTACCTCATGGGAAAGGAATCTGTCAGGAATATCAGTCTTTCCAGGAGATCCTGGGAGATTCTGACGAAGTCCGGGAATGGCTGGAAAACGGAGAAAAGATCATCCGGCAAAAATTCAGACGAAGTTAAGATCATAGAAATAAAAAATGCCATAATTCTCAGAAAGATGATGATTCTGAGGGTTATGGCATTTTTGTGTGCAGTATATATTTGTGGATCACATATATAAATCTTCAATCTTGATCGCGGAGACAATATTGGAATTCCGGGATTCCGCCGGATTGAATGTGATCTTTACGGAACTTCCACTTAAGAGCCCGCCCGTGGAGGAATTGGAGGCGTTTTCTATGCTGCAGGTCACATACATATTGTCGTAGGTCAGAAGTGTGAGTGTGTTGGAGGTGGAGGCGGTAATGTCTCCGGATACGGTAAAGGAGATACCGTGGTCGCTGAGTGATTCCGGAACTTCACCGGTAATGCCGAGAATCGAGATTCCTGCTGTAGAAACTCCATCAAACTCACCGGTGTAGGTAACTGTCACATGAGAACCAGAGGAAAGTCCACCACTGAAATAACAGGGGATTGCAGACATATTAAGGTTCAGAAGGTTATCCGTGTTTTCAACAGAGACCTGCAGAATATTAGTCTGGATTCCCTGAATCACGGCACGCATCTGTCGTTCCTTTTCCTGATCTTTATTTTTGGAAGGAGCGGGTGTTGGCGTTGGCTCGGGAACTTTGAGAGGATCAATGTCAGATACACTGAAAACTTTCGTATGGAAGCCATATAAATGGGAAGGATTTTCCGGATCAGGTGTGTCCATTTCACCCTTGAAATGGATGTAGACCCATTTGCCTGCTTTGATTCCGTTCTGATAATACTGTTCGGTTCCGGTGATCGGGAAGGTTGCGGTCTTGCCGCCTTTTGACTTGATGGTGATGGAGTTGGTGGTGAGTTCCTGAACCTGTCCATGGGTGGTTCTTTCTTTGAGGGAATCCATATCGTGATAATCATCGACAACTTTCAGAGTACGGACGGTAGAAGTGTCAGTGCCGGAAAGCTGCCCTTCATAGATTACGCTGATGGAATCTCCCCGTACCATGCCGTCCACGGATTCCAGCGTAGCCTGAGAAACATCGAAGGTGTAATCCTGGGAAGAACTGGTAAGAGTCAGCTTGTTTCCAGTAAAAGTCTGAAGTGTTCCCTGAATTTCATCCATATAGACGCGGGTGCTGTCCGGGTGGATATCCTGCGGTGTTTCTTCTCTGGAAGGTGAAACAGACTCGACAACATTCTGCAAACTGCAGCCTGACAAAGAAACCCCAAAAAGACTGCAGATCAACAAAAGAAGCCATTTTTTCATTTTGTTCCTCCCTGTGGCTGAACACGGAACCAGTATGTGTAGGAATCCGTAAAACCAAGTGAAGCGTAAAGTCTCTTGGCAGGAGTGTTTCCCTTGACGACCTGCAGATAGGCATTCTGTGCGCCCTTGGTCATGCCTTCTTTGAGAAGAGAAGTGCAGATCTGGCGAGCGAAGCCCTGTCCGCGGTATTTTTCTTTGACGTGGATCGCATAAATCCCAATATAATCACGGTCCAGAATGCCGAGACCGGTAGCGATGATCTTGCCGTTCTTCCAGATGGAAGCGCAGACGGTTTCCTTCGGGATCGCACGGTACATGGAAGGAACGACGGCACGGTGGATCGGATTTGTCATTCCCTTGAGGTCAAACAGGCTGGTGATCCAGATATCCGGGATTTCGTCTGTGAGGGTGACATCCGGGCAGTCGGCACTGAGTTCGGCATTTTCAAGGTGGAGTGTCATGACTTCGGTTGTGTGCTGGATCTCGTATCCGCGATTCTCCAGTGTATAGTCAAAATCCGGCGAAACCAGAGGACTGATCTTAAAGATTGCAGGTGATCCCAGACGCTTATAAACGTCCTCACAGTAGGAAACCTTCTCTCTCCATGGAAGGGTAGAAGTTCCAAACTGCTCAACACTGTTCGTTCTGTGTGTATAAAAATAAGAAAAACGGAGGATCCAGCCATCGTACAGTTCCATTTTGTGGGAAGGCCATGCGTTCAATGACATATCCTCGATTTTTTTGATGTTTTTTTCCATAAAAAAAGCCTCCTGTTTCGGGCATCTTCGATAAAATCCAAGATGGATAGACATATTATACAAAAGCCTAAAAAAAACTGCAATAACTCTGAAGCGAAGAGATAAATAAATTTAAGAAAAAAGCGAAATCCGGGAGAATCCTGCTGTCCGGATTTGGCGAACGAATCTTCTTTACAAAGGGCGGAATGCAGGACTATAATAAGACTCACCAGAAATCATCTGGTATTCCTGCCGTCAGTTCTGACGGAACGATCCCATTTTTTTATAATCAAATATCAACAGCGAGGAGGGGTTTTTATTGCAGATGAAATGCTGCTTCTGACGATCGCCGGTGTATCTGTGGTCATGGATTTTTACAAAATGCGTGTAAAAAACAGCTGGATCCTGTGTTCACTTCTTGCCGGAGCAGTAACATGTTTCTGGCAGAAAGGATTTGACGGTCTGACAAGATTCATACCGGGAATCCTGATGCCGCTGGCGGTCCTTGGATGGATGTTTTATTTTCGAATGCTTGGTCCTGGTGATATCAAGGTATTCTGTGCACTGGGAGGGATTATGGGACCTGTAAAGATCCTGTGGTGTATCTGGTTTTCCTTTCTGTGCGGAGCCGGGATTTCACTTGCCATTCTGCTCTGCGGTGGAGGAATCCGGCAGAGGATGGCGTATCTGGCGGCATATCTTATGGAGTATCTGCAGACAGGCAGCCACAAACCCTATTATCGAAGGGAAAGTACACCGGAAAATATTCATTTCACGGTGCCCATATTTATGAGCGTGATGCTTTATACAGGAGGTCTATATTGAAGAAACAAATTTTTGCAGTCTGTGATCTTGAAGCAGAATATGCCAGAAACTTCATGGAATATCTCAATCGCAAAAACAATCTGCCCTTTGAAGTACAGGCATTTACCAGTGTGCAGAGCCTGATTGCGTATGCAAAAGAAACACATGTGGAACTGCTTCTTATCTCAGCAGATGCCATGTGTGACGAGGTACGGGAACTGGATATCAGCAAAACTGTGATTCTCACGGAAGGAACCAGACCGGAAGAACTGGATACATATGCAGAAGTCTATAAATATCAGTCTTCGGCAGAGATCGTCCGGGAGGTCATGGCGTGCTATGGCGAGGAAAAAACTGTGTTTCCGATGCAGAACCCTGCGTTAAAAAGAAAGACAGAGCTTTTTGGCGTGTATTCTCCATTGGGACGATGTCTTAAGACCTCGTTTGCGTGGACACTGGGACAGATTCTGAGTGAGGAACGAAGTGTTCTTCTTATAAGTCTGGAAGAATATTCCGGTCTGGAGGAACTGATGCAGAAAAAATTCTCCTGTACATTGAGTGATCTGCTTTATTATGTACGTCAGAAAAATCCGGGTGTGATTCTGAAGCTGAACAGTATGGTGCAGAGTGTGGGGCAGCTTGACTTCGTGCCGCCGGTGCAGTCGCCGGAGGATATCCGGGGAACATCCTGGAAGGACTGGGAATATCTTTTGCAGGAACTTATTCTTCATGGAACTTACGAGGTAGTCGTGATCGACATGGGGAATGGAATTGAGGAACTTTTTCAGATGCTTGACCTGTGTAAATTTATTTATATGCCAATCTGTGTGGATCCGGTTTCCAAAAGCAAAATACGACAGTTTGAAAATCTTTTGAATGCAAGAGATTATTCCGAGGTATCTGAGAAAACAGTAAAAATGAAACTTCCGTTCTGTACCGTGGAAAGCGTGAGCGCAGATTATCCGCAGTCGCTGGTGTGGAGCACGCTGGGAGATTATGTGAGAGAACTTCTCGGAAAGGGGCTTTCTTATGAGCAATGACCATTTCCGGAAACTCCGGCAGCTTCTGATGGAGAAACTGGATCTGGCAAGAGAACTGTCAGATCAGGAGATCCTGGAACAGATTGATGATCTGATCCTGAATGGAATGCGGGAATCTGCACTTTCACTCAAAGAGAAGGTACAGCTTCGCCAGGAACTTTTTTATTCGGTGCGTAAACTGGATGTTCTGCAGGAACTGATCGAGGACGATTCCGTGACGGAAATTATGGTGAATGGTCCGGAAAGCATTTTTGTGGAACGTGCAGGGAAACTGAAAAAATGGGAAAAGGGATTTACTTCCAGAGAAAAACTGGAAGATGTGATCCAGCAGATTGTAGGAAGGTGCAACCGTGTGGTCAACGAATCAATGCCTATTGTGGATGCCCGTCTGGAAAACGGAGCCAGAGTAAATGCGGTGATCCGCCCGGTTGCCTTAAACGGTCCGATCCTTACGATCCGAAGGTTCCCGGACACACCGATCACAATGGAGAAACTGATCGCCCTTGGAAGTCTTCCGCGGGAATGTGCAGAGTTTCTGGAGACTCTTGTAAAAGCGAGATATTCCATGGTGATCGGCGGTGGAACCGGAAGCGGGAAGACGACATTTCTGGGGGCATTATCTAACTACATTCCGAAGGATGAGAGGCTGATCACGATTGAAGATAACGCAGAACTCAAGATTCAGGGTGTGCAGAATCTGGTGCGTCTGGAAGCAAAGATGGCAAATGTTGATGGTGGTACTTCGATCACAATACGGGATCTGATCCGGACGGCACTTCGAATGCGCCCTGACAGGATCGTGGTAGGCGAAGTACGAGGCGGCGAGGCAGTTGATATGCTGCAGGCTCTGAATACGGGACATGAGGGCAGTCTGAGTACAGCGCATGCGAATTCGGCAGTTGATATGCTTTCGCGTCTTGAGACAATGACGCTGATGGGTGTAGAGTTACCGCTTGAAGCGATACGCAGGCAGATCGCATCGGGAGTGGACATCCTTATACATCTCGGGCGAATGAGGGATAAGAGTCGTAAAGTACTGGAAATAACAGAAGTTTGTGGATTTGAAGAGCATGAAATAAAGACCAGGACACTTTACCGGTGGCAGGAGGGACGCGGGCTTGTACAGACGGCAGAACTTCTGAACCGGGAGAAGCTGGTCCGGGCAGGGGTGGAACTATGAAGCAGGATTACAGGGAATATCATTTTTCAGGAAAGGAGATCGCGAAATATCTGGTACAGAGCATTCTGCTCTGTGGTGCACTGGATTATCTTTTTTACCAGAGCAAATGGTTGATGATACTGGCTATTCCGGCAACAGTGGTGTTTCTGAAAATGCGGAAAAGGCAGCTGATCCGGGAGCGGAAGAAAAATTTGAATTATCAGTTCAAGGATGCGCTGAATGCGCTGAGCGTGGCAGTGCAGGCCGGATACTCTGTAGAAAATGCAGTCTCGGCCTGTGCAGGAGATCTGGGACGGATCTATCCGCAGGACGCAGATATTGTAAAAGAATTCCGGTATATGGAAGGCCAGCTAAAAGTCAGCGTTCCGGTAGAAGCACTGTTTCAGAGTCTGGGTGAGCGCAGCGGTATTGAAGATATGGAGAATTTTGCGGCAGTCTTTTATACAGCCAAGAGAACAGGCGGGGATATGACCAGAATCATTCAGACTTCCGCAAGGATGCTTGGAGACAAGATTGACGTAAAGAAAGAAATAGAGACAACTCTGGCGGCAAAGAAAGCCGAGCAGATGGTCATGAGTCTGATGCCGGCAGGGATCATTATTTATCTGAAACTGACTTCTCCGGGATTTTTGAGTGTTTTGTATGGGAATCCGTTCGGGATCGCTGCGATGACGGTGTGTCTTGGAATTTATGGATTTTCCTACTGGCTTGGACGTAAGATCGTCGATATAGAGGTGTGATATGTGGGTACATCTTGTGATTTTTATCGTTGCGGCAGGAAGCGCCTTTGCCTGGAAAGCCGGATGGCTTAAGCTGGACGGACTGGCAGACAGAGAAAGCGTGCGATGGTTTCTTATTGTGGCAGTTTGTGGAAATCTTGTGGGAATGCTTCTGACACTGACAAGTGGAAGCAGTGAAGTTTACACGAATGGATATCGTCTCGAAAAAGAGTCGACAGGGGCATATACCCAGGAGTTTCAGGTTGCTGTAAACGGCGAAGATACGGAGAAAGTTGAGATTCAGGTGCCGGAGAAAGAGAGTGAGGAATCACCTGCCTCTGAAGAAACAGTAAAAGAAGAAACTCCGGAGGAATCCAGAAAAAAAGAACTCAGGGAAGCTATCGAGAAATATAACGAAGAAAAAGAGGACCCGAATTACTATTATCTGCCGGAAGAATGGAATGGACAGAAGTTAGAATGGCAGAAGCCGGGAGACAATACAGGAACGTTGATCGCTGCGCTGAGCTTCTTTGCTGCTTTTGTGCTTCTGCTGAAGAAGGCAAGGGAAGAACAGGAGGCACTGGCAAAACGTTCGGAACAGCTTCTGATGGACTATCCTCCTCTGCTTCTGAAATTTACACTTCTGATTCAGGCAGGAATGACAGCGAGGCGGGCATTTCAGAAGATGGCAGCGGATTATATGAGAACAAAACCGGCAAAAGGCAGGTTTGCATATGAAGCGATCGTGACAGCTTGCCATGAGATGGACAGCGGCGTGTCAGAACTGGAAGCCTATCGTCGGTTTGGAGAACACTGCGATCTGATGAAGTACAAAACCTTTTCTACGATCCTGATTCAGAACCTTCAGAAAGGAAGCCAGCGCATGGCGGATCTTCTTGAGAAAGAAGCACTGGAAGCCTGGGATGAGCGCAAACGAAAAGCGAGAGTTCTGGGAGAGGCGGCAGCCACGAAACTTCTGGTACCGATGGTCATGATGCTTGTGGTTGTCATGGCAATCATCATGATTCCGGCATTTCTTTCCTTCTACGGGCAGTAAAAATAAGGAATTGCAACAATTCAAAGACAGTATTGGGAGGTATGTATATGAGAGAGTTTATGGAAACAGCAAGAGAGTTTGGAAGAGAAGAAGATGCAGTAGGTGTTGTTGAGATTATTTTGATCCTGGTGGTGTTGATCAGTCTTGTCATTATCTTTAAGGAACAGCTCACAAATCTTGTAAAAGCAATTCTCAGCAAGATCACAAAACAGAGTAATTCTATCTGATCCGGTGGTGTGTTTATGAAGAAAAAAGGCAGCATTACGGTTTTTCTGGCACTGGTACTCAGTGTTCTTTTGTCTCTGGTTGCCACCAGTATCCAGTCGGTGCAGACGGCTGCGGCGAGGACACAGATCCTGAATGGGCTGGATATTGGACTGTATTCTCTGTTCGGGCAGTATGACCGTTCACTTCTTAAGGATTATGATCTGTTTTTTCTGGACGGGGCGCAGGGTGGAACTGAGCTGGATCTGGCAGCTGTCTATGACAATATGGAATCCTATATGAAGCCTGTATTGAAGCAGAACAGCCAGAAACTTCGGATTAAACAGGGTGGTTTTACCGGATATCGTCTGGCAACAGATCAGAATGGAGAAGTTTTTTATCATCAGGCGGTGTCCTATATGAAGGATACTCTTGGCGGTCAGGGAGTTCAGGCACTTCTGAACCGGCTGAAAGACAGGGAAGAAAAAACGAAACAGGCAGAGACAGATGGAAAGACTGCAGAAAATGGAGGGACGCTGGAAAATTATGATTCGGAGATGAATGGTGCATTTAACAAAAGTCAGGAAGCGGCAGAAGCTGCCAAGAAGGAAGAAGCGAAGGAAGAGGATTTCGGAAGCGGTGAAGACGGTGGATTTTCGGATGGTGAATCAAATAATGCAAAAAATCCGATCCCGGCAATCCGACGGATCCGAACGATGAGTCTTCTGGATCTGGTCGTTCCGGCATCGAAGGGAATCTCAGAAGTACAGATTTCAACGAAAGATCTGGTATCCAAGCGGAACCTCGAAGTGGGAATGTCCATGCCAGGAAATCCGACAGAGGACTCTTCACAGACTTCTCAGATGCTGTTTCAGAAATATCTGACAGACCGGCTTGGCAATTACCAGAAACCGGCAGCCTCGGGACTTAAGTACCAGCAGGAGTATATCCTTGGCGCAAACGATAATGACAGGGCAAACCTGCGGACAGTCGCGAACCGGCTGCTTCTGATCCGTGAGGGAATCAATGCGGCATGTCTGATGTCGGATGCAGGAAAGCGGGCTCAGATGCATGCACTTGCACTTGCGATCGCGTCTGGATTTCTCGTGCCGCCTGCGGCGGTCATCATCGAAGCAGCACTTCTTCTTTGCTGGTCCTTTGCGGAGAGTGTTCTGGATGTCAGGGAACTGTTTCACGGCGGCAAAGTTCCGCTGGTAAAGAATGCGGCAAACTGGCAGTTATCACTGGAAAATCTTCCGTATCTTCTCGAAAATCTTGACAGTCAGAGGAAGGATGCCGAGAATGGCATGTCCTATGAAGACTATCTTCAGGTGCTGCTTCTGGCACAGTCCAAACAGGAAAAATTACAGCGGGGGATGGACATGATCGAGGTCTGTATCCGTGAATCGAAGGGCAGAGACAGCTTCCGGCTGGACTGCTGCATTGAGGCGATCGAGGCTTCGGTGGATGTTGATGCGAACAGAAACAGAGTATTTACCGTAACAAGACAATACAGTTATATCTGAGGTCAGGGCGGTTCAGCAAAGGGACCGTCCGATACAAAAGGGGTGCAGAAAGATGCTTTTTCAGAAGGATATATATGATGGGTATATAAAAAAGATAGACAGGAAGAAAAAAGAAGTAAATGAAAATAAAAAAGAAAGGAAGCGCTCTTTAAAAAAATCAGTTCTCCAGTTTCCCCCGATAAGCGGAGATTTCCTGAAGCCTTCTGAAAAGGTGTCTTTCTGCACCTTTTTGAGATTCTGCAGGCGTGCAAGCCTCGCGGTGGAGACGGCACTGGTGCTGCCGTTGTTTTTCCTGGGGATGGTTACGATGATCTCCTTTATGGATATTTATCAGATCCAGACACTGCATCTCCAGAAATTGTGTGAAAAGACGAAAGATGCGGGAATGTATGCGTATGTACTGGACGGGAAAGGTCCGGACAAAGTTACTCTGCCGGATGTATATTCCTATACGCCGGTTGGCGGACTGATTCCGCTCTCAAATGTGTGGATGCATAATACCATAACTGTCCATGCATGGACGGGAGCAGAGGAACAGGAAAATTCAGGAAAAACAGAGAAGCAGGAAGAAATGGTGTATGTAACAGAATCCGGTTCTGTATATCACAGAAAACTGGGATGCCGGTATTTGAAAGTGTCGATCCAGCAGGTTGCCGGTTCAGGAATCTCCTCGATGCGGAACAGTTATGGAGAGAAGTATGCAGCGTGTGAATCGTGCAGCCGTGGTCAGAAGCCTGCGGGAAGTGTCTATGTCACTTCGACGGGAAACCGCTATCATAATCAGGAAACATGCAGCGGACTGAAGCGGACGGTGAAACTGGTGAAGCTGTCGCAGGCAGGAAGTATGCATGCGTGCAGCAGTTGCGGATAAGGAGGATGGAGTGAAAGAATTGTGTACGGTGGTTTTTCTGGCGATGAACAGCTGGCTGGATATCAGGAGAAGGGAAATTTCGCTGCTCCTGACTATGGTCTATGCAGGATGTGGGATCATTTACAGTATTTTGCAGGGAAGAAAAATTCAGGATGTGCTGATACCGGCAGGGATTGGTATTTTGTTTCTTGCAGCGGGGCTGATAAGCAGGGGTGCGATTGGGGCGGGAGACTGCTGGATCCTGCTGGCACTGGGAGCTTTGCTGGATACGGAAACATATATCCGGATGCTCTGCATTGGATTTTTTCTGGCAGCGTTCTGGTCCGGGATTTTGCTTGTGATCCGCAGGAAAAGCAGGAAGACAGAGATTCCGCTGGTGCCTTTTCTGCTGGCGGGATATATAGGAGGAATTTTGATATGACGGATTTGCGACAGATAAAAAAAGGCAGTTTTACGATCGAGGCAGCATGTGTGATGTCACTGGTCCTGCTGGTTTTGATGGGAGTTTTGTACTTGAGCTTTTTTGTACATAACCGTGCATGGCTGACAGCGGCGGCGTGCGAGTCGGCACTTACCGGAAGTATGGAAGGTGTACGAAAAGACGGACAGCCACAGGAAGCGGCATCTGTCAGGAGCCGGGAACTTGGAAATGTCGGATTTTTTGGAGCTGAGAATCTGACCGGTCAGGTAAATGGCGGTAAGGAGATCAAAGTAACTTATACAGCGGATACAGTGTCTGGATTTGGAGGTCTGAAATGGAAACTTGCAGTGGATGGAAGTTCCAGAGTCGTTCGTCCGGTGGAGTGGATCCGGAAGATCAGGGCTGCTTCTGAAGTAATAGCAGAAATTGGAGGATAAAAATGAGGGCAGAATATAAACGGGATGTAAGTCGTAATTATCTGATCCTGCATGGGGAGAATCCGGTAGATACTGCTTCCTATCAGGTGAGGATGCTGACGGGAAATGCGGTTCCTTCTATATTGAAATGCAGGATCCAGGGTCTGGACGGGAGATTTCTGTTTTATTATGACATTACGTCAAGGCAGTCGCTGGCATCTTTCTATGAGCAGAAGAAACTGAAAGCATCGGATCTGCGTATTATTTTTGGCGGTGTTGTGAAGATCATGGAAGAAATGATGGAATTTCTTCTGAATCCGGATCAGCTGTTGTTATCGCCGGAATATATGTATCTGGATGTGGAAAAACAGAAACTGTATTTCTGTTGTCTGCCAGGAGAAGCAAAGGCAGTCAGCGAGCAGTTCCGGGAGATGACAGAATATTTCCTGCCGAAACTGGACCATGATGATGCGGCAGCTGTGACGATGGGGTATGGAATCTACCGCAAAGCACTGGAAACGGGAGTGCAGCTGGATGCACTCAAAGAGTTTATCTATCAGAGTGGGACAGAAGAACCAGCGGAGAATAAGGAACCGACGAAGCCAGAGGAAAAGATTTCAGAACAAACAGTACTTCGGGAAGAACAAATATCGCTGGATTTTGCAGAGAAACCGCCCGAATGGGAAGAAAAAAGTGAAACCTCGAACAAAACAGGAGGAAAGATTCGCGGAAACTTTGTGTGGATCGGTGGATGCGGTCTTGGGGTGTTCGTGCTGCTTGGAATTCTGGCGGCGTGTTATCTGGGATATCTCCCCGGAGTTCCGATTGAGGCGGTGCTGGCAGCAGCGATCGCGCTTCTGGGTATTGGAGCACTTGGGATGTGGGCAGGTGAGAAAAAGAAGAAAAAGCAGGACGAAACAGCGGAATGGAGAAAGAAAGTCCACCGGGAATTTACAGATGCCGCAGGGAATACGGAAAAAGCAGAACAGCACAAAAAGTTCCGGGATGAGTACAGAGAAAGACTGCAGTTCGAAGAACCGGAAGAGACAGATTACGGTGAGACAGTCGTTCTTTCCGCAGGAGCAGTCAAGGGACCGTCCAGCCTTGTGAGTAAGGAACCAGGAGAGCTTGCAACGATCTTTCTGGAACGGGATCTGACGATTATCGGCAAAATGGAAAACGCAGCTGATGCAGTGATTCCCAGACCAACCGTAAGCCGGGTTCATGCCAGGATCCGTAAAGATGAGGAAGAATATTTTCTTGCGGATCTGAACTCAAGAAACGGTACTTCTGTAAATGGAAGAATGCTCAGGGCAAACGAAGAATACCAGCTTCAGGACGAAGATGAAGTAGATTTTGCGGAAGCGCGGTATATATTTATAAAATAAGCTGCGGAAGTTTATAAAAAGATAAGATTTCACGGGGACACAGTGCTTGCTATGCAGCAGACCATCTGTTAGAATAAACGGAATAACGAAAATGTTGACCAGGCTGCTGGAAACAGTGACCATCTGACAGAATGGAGTGAGGACTTTGGAAGAGATTCGGAAAGAACCGGTGACGGTCGCATTAATTCTTATTAATGTACTGATTTTTATTGCAGTGGAACTTACAGGGACTTCGCAGGATGCATGGCATGTACTGAACTATGGAGCGGCGTATACGCCTTATATTGTGGAAAAAGGAGAAGTCTACCGGCTGTTTACCTCCATGTTCCTGCACTTTGGAATTGAGCATCTTGTCAACAATATGCTGGTGCTGTTCGTACTTGGAAGCCGGTTGGAGCAGGTGATCGGAAAGATCCGTTTCGTGCTTATCTATCTTCTGGGCGGAATTGCGGGAAATATTCTCTCGCTGGTTCTGGAACTGCGGTCTCAGGAATTTTCTGTATCAGCAGGGGCATCCGGAGCAGTGTTTGCTGTGATGGGAGCGATGATCTATGTTGTCATTCGAAATAAAGGCTGGCTTGGTGATCTGTCTATGAGACAGGTTCTGGTGATGGCAGCATTCTCACTTTATTTTGGGTTTACCAGTTCAGGTGTGGATAATGCCGCTCATGTTGGAGGGATGATAGCCGGATTTGTAATTGCTGTTCTGGCCTGGCATCCGTCCAGCCGGGTTAAGGGAAAATATATATGAAAAGTGCTTCCACTTCCGGGAGCACTTTCGATTTCTATGGAGCCGTGATGGGCTTCGATGATCTGTCTGGTGACAGCAAGTCCGAGGCCGGTGCCGCCGGACTTGTAGGTTATGAAAGGTTCAAATACCCGCTTTTTTTGAGAGGAGGTCATGCCGCATCCGTTGTCAGAGATGGAAATATGTACGTACTGTGCTGAGGATTCGGCACGAAAATGGATGGTTCCATGCGGATGATCGATTGCTTCCTGTGCATTGCGAAGAATGTTCAGAAAGACCTGGCGGATTTTTAACGGATCGAGAGATAGATTGGGGAGATCATTTGGAATATCCGTCTCAAATTCAATACCAAGATAATCAAGTGTGGGGCGAAAGGACTTTGCGATTTCATTTAAACATGCGCTTAAGTCAGTCAAGACAAGGGAAAGCTGCCCCGCATTCTGGTATCTGGTCATGTCGTTCAGGAGAGCATGGATATAATCCAGGTTTGCATAAATATTTTCCCACTGTTCGTCATATGTGAGTTCCGGGTGGGAGGAAGCGAGAAGCTGCAGTTCGCTGGAGAGAAGAGCCAGCGGGTTTCGCAGCTCATGCGAAAACCTGGAAAGCAGGATCTGAAACTGTTCTGTCTGTACCGCAGAATCGATTTTTTCTTTCATAATCTGTCACCTCACGTCAAGTGTAGCATTGGAAAATGCCCACGGCAACAAATTTCGTATTGAAAAAATCGAAGAAATACGTCACAATAGAACTAGAAAACACTATAAAATAAAGGAGAAAACGACCATGGAAAATTGTATTTTTTGTAAAATTGCAAATGGAGAAATTCCGTCAGCTACTTTATATGAGGATGAAGACTTCCGCGTGATCCTGGATCTGGGACCGGCAAGCAAGGGACATGCCCTGATTCTTCCGAAATCACACGCAGCGAATATCTACGAACTTCAGGATGAAACAGCAGGCAAGGCAATGATCCTTGCAAAGAAAATGGCAACGAAACTCAGAGATGGACTGAACTGTGACGGCTTCAATATCGTTCAGAATAACGGTGAGATCGCCGGTCAGACAGTATTTCATTTCCATATGCATCTGATTCCGAGATATGAGGGCGACGGGGTAGGACTTACCTGGAAACCGGGAACTCTGACAGACGAGGACAGAGAAGAAATTCTGGCGAAGGTAAAATAAAATTGCCGGAAGGATACAGAAGATATGATTGAGAATTTTGAAGTCTTTTATAAGGCGTTCCTTCAATTCTCAGTAAACACTGCCCGCAGGATTGTAAAGGATGAGCACATTGCGAATGATATCGCCCATAATGTATTTTCCTATTTCTTTGAACATCAGGACATGCTTGATTTTTCGGATGAAGAAATGCTGATGGCAAAAGTCAGCAGCAAAACCAGAAAGGCAAGTTTTGATTATATGAAACTTTCCTGTAACAGACATGAAATGTGTATTATAGATGCGGATAATGGCGACGAGATTATAGATGAAAAGAGTAATCCGGAAACGATTATCCTCGAACTGGAAGATAAAGCAGAAAAGTATTCGGCATTGGATATGCTTCGCAGGGAAAATCCTCTGAGTTATGAGATCCTGATCAGGACAAGAGTCTATGGAGAAACATCAGAGGAAGTAGGAAAAGAACTTGGGATGAGCAGAAACTGTGTCAACAATCGCAATTCCAGAGCAACAACGTGGATGAAAGAGAAAATTAAAAAAATACGCAGACACCTTTAAGTAAGGATGTCTGCGCAATTTATTGCGTCGCATATCGGTGAGGCATAGTACCTTCCATGCTTATCTGGATGAAACACAGCCCTCGATAAGAGATACGATATGGTGGATAGAATCCATCTGTTTGCTTGCTGCCATTGCTTCTTCGAAGGAATGACGCTCCTGGTAGAGTTTATGGATGGTATCGAGAAGCTTCTGATCGGTGATCTCCTCTTCTTCAAGAACCATGCTGTAGCCCTGCTTTTCGAAAGAACGGGCATTCAGGATCTGGTCACCACGGCTTGCATTGGCTGACAGCGGAATCAGGAGATTCGGTTTGTGAAGAGCACTGATCTCACAGATCGCATTGGCACCGGCACGGGAGATGACAACATCTGCCAGGGCGAAGAGATCCGGCAGTTCGTCTTTGATATATTCGTACTGAACGTATCCGGCTGTGCCTGTCAGTTTCTCGTCCATTTTGCCCTTGCCGCACAGATGAATTACCTGGAAATCCTTCAGAAGTTCCGGAAGGATCTTGCGTACATGGTCATTGATGGATGCTGCACCGAGACTGCCTCCGATAATCATAAGAACAGGTTTGTCAGCGGTGAAACCACAGAACTGACGGCCAGCCTCTCTGTTACCGTTTAATAATTCCTGACGAATTGGAGTTCCGGTAAGAACTGCTTTGTCTTTCGGAAGGCTGTTGACAGTCTCCGGGAAGTTGCAGCAGACTTTGACAGCGGAGGGAATACACAGTTTGTTGGCAAGTCCCGGGGTCATATCAGACTCATGGATGATTGCTGGAATTTTGCAACGCTTTGCAGCGATAACAACAGGGACGGTTACAAAACCACCCTTGGAAAATACAACATCAGGTTTCAACTGTTTGAGAAGCTTTTTGGCTTCATGGAATCCTTTGAGAACGCGGAACGGATCGGAGAAGTTCTTCGGGTCGAAGTAACGTCTTAATTTACCAGAGGAAATTCCGTAATAGGGAATTCCGAGTTCCTCGATCAGTTTACGTTCGATTCCGTTGTAGGAACCGATATAGGATATCTGATATCCGGCATCCTTGAGAGCCGGGATCAGAGCTATGTTTGGAGTAACGTGTCCGGCAGTACCGCCGCCGGTAAGTACAATATGTTTCATGGGAATTCCTCCTGAAAAATCTTTTTTATTACCAATTACTATGAACCAGAAGGGCAGAATTGTCAAGGAAAGATAGGCAGGAAAGTTACTGTGAACGGAGGGAACGGTAACACATAACGTTGGGAAATTCCATTGGCAGGAGAAATTACTTTATGAGAAAAGAATTTGAAGAAAACGAAGAATCAGAAAATAAATCAGAGAATAACCTGGAAACACAGGATGAAATAGATGACGAAACCTTTCAGAAGATTCTGGAGAAAGAGTTTATAGAGAGGGAAAAACGAATTACGGCAGCACTCTTTGCGGATGATGACGTAGAGGACATTAAGTTCACGAAAGAGGAACTGGACAACTCCTATCAGGAATTCCTGCGCCGGATCGAGAGGGAGAAGAAGGAAAACACGGAATTCTCCGAGGAACTGGTCCCGGATGTGGATGCAATTCGCAGGAAAGAGACTGCTTCGGATGAAAAGCGTGTTATTTCTATCGAAGAGATACGTGATCGCCGGAAGAAGACCGCGGAGAGAGAAATGCGCGAGGAAGTTTCGAAAGAAGCGAATACGGAAAAACCGAATGCAAAAAATCGGACAAATACAGAGAACCGAATGAATACAAAGATCCGGACTACGGGAGGTGGTCTGCACCGGCTTGGGAAAGTCGTGGGAATGGCTGTGGTCTGCGTGGCATGCGTGTTTGCAGCCAGCATGACAAGTGAGGCGAATCGGAAGTATTTGGTGAATAGCGTGCGGATTTGGAGTGGGGATGATACGAAGACGGTAGATGATAATGACGAGAGCAATGAGCGGGCTAATGTAGATGAAGAGGCGGCAATTGAGGAGATAGAAGAAAAACTGGGAGTGAAAATTCCTGAATTTTATTACAGACCATATGGATTTGAATTTTCTAAATATCTGGTTGACGATTTGACTTTTTTTGCATGGATGGAATACGAATATAATGGTAATGCTGTAACACTAGTGATAGATAAGCAGGATATTAAAACAGCGAGTAAAATCAATAGTTTAGATGGAAACGAAAAAGACAGCATAGTGGTAGAAAACGAAGATGTTCAAATATCTATTAAAAAACTTTATAATGAGGATAATACATATGATTATTCGGCTGAATGGTATAAAGATGGAACCTCTTATTTTCTGTTTGGAAAGATAAATTTTGAAGAAATTAAAAAAATAATTGAAAAAATGAAATTTTAGCGTGATTTTCACGATTTTCTGTCGTATTAATAGTGTAAGGGTTGTTTACGACAGAAAGGAAGTGAAAACAGTAAAAAAGAAAAAATGGAAACAGATGATGGTAGCAGGACTGACGGCAGGAATGTTGTTGATAGGAAGTACTCAGCTAGTATTTGCAGAATCGGATAATCTTATGGATGCAATTCTGAGTGAAGGAACAGACAATATTGAACTTACAGAAGAGGAAACGACGGAAGAGTTTGCAGAAGATACCAGCTATAGCTTGCTTCGTGGAACAAACTTAGGTTATGGAACTGTAAAAATTCAGAAAGTAGCCAGCAATGAAATTGCAATTCATGGATTAACACAGTGCCATAAAAGCTGTAGCAAAGTATATTTATCGTTGTATTTGGAGCGAAAAGTAAATGGCAGTTATGGAACATATAAGTACTGGGAATTTACAGGCAATAATACAACAAATTTACAGAAGACATTAGACGTTGCAGTTCCAAGTGGCACCTACTACCGTGTCCGCGGCTACCATGCTGCAAGTAACGGAGGTCTGAAAGAATCCACCTCCACTTTAACAAGTGGTATCATGGTGAAATAATTTCTACCGACCAGCAGAAAAAGAGAAATATTTGCAATAAAATCAACAACTGAATAGCGAAGCACGGGTGCGGTCAGCGGGATGTCAGCATACGAACGTAACGAAAAAAGTGTAAACATCCATTACCTTCCGGCTGACGCGAAGTGCTTGCGGCTGCCGATTACACGGAGAAATATTCCGGATCGGCAAAAACAACATCATACAACATACATACAAACAACATACACAGAAGCGGGGTGAAATTTATAAAAATTTCATCCCGTTTTTGTATCTAAAGACTGTTAAAAACTTGCTATATCGTGTATAATAATTACAACTAGAATGTATTGGAATAATTGTCAGAAAAAGGGGGTTCGCACATGAAGATTACCTTTATTGGGGCGACGCACGAAGTAACTGGTAGTTGTTATTATCTGGAAGCAGCAGGCAAGAAGTTTCTGGTAGACTGCGGTATGGAACAGGGACCGGATTATTATCAGAATCAGGAAATCCCAGTTAATCCGGGAGACCTGGATTTCGTTCTTTTGACACATGCGCATATGGACCATTCCGGAAACCTGCCCGCTATCTATGCGAAAGGCTTTTTGGGTCCGATCTATGCGACCCAGGCAACCTGTCACCTCTGCGATATCATGCTCCGTGACAGCGCGCATATTCAGATGTTCGAGGCAGAATGGCGTAACCGTAAGGGACGCCGTCAGGGTAAACCGGAATTTGTACCTGCCTACACGATGGAAGATGCCATGGGTGTAATACAGAATTTTGTACCATGCCCATACGAAAAAACAATTACCCCGGCACCAGGGATTTCCGTTCGGTTTGTAGACGCAGGACACCTTCTCGGATCAGCAAGCATTGAGCTGACCATCCAAGAGGACGGAGAGGAAGAGAAGATCGTCTTCTCAGGAGATATCGGAAACCTTCATCAGCCGTTGATCAAGGACCCGACTTACCTCCACGATGCAGATTATGTTGTCATGGAATCCACTTACGGTGACAGAAGCCATGGGGAACGTCCGGACTATGTTGCCATCCTTTCAGAAGTGATCCAGCATACGTTTGACAGAGGCGGAAGCGTTATCATCCCGTCTTTTGCGGTCGGCCGTACACAGGAAATGCTGTACTTTATCCGGCAGATCAAGGAAGAAAACCGTGTCACAGGACATGGCAACTTCAAGGTCTATGTCGACAGCCCGCTGGCAAATGAGGCGACGACGATCTTTAATGAACATCAGTATGACTGCTTCGATGAAGAAGCGATCGCACTGGTCCAGAAGGGAATCAACCCTTTGATGTTCCCGGGACTCCGTACATCCATCACAAGCGATGACTCCAGAGCCATCAACTATGATGAGGACTGCAAGGTGATCATTTCTGCGAGCGGTATGTGTGATGCAGGACGAATCAAGCATCACCTGAAACATAACTTATGGGATCCAAGAAATACGATACTTTTTGTAGGATATCAGGCGATCGGAACGCTGGGAAGAGCACTGATCGAGGGTGCCGAGGACGTGAAGCTTTTTGGTGAGACTGTCCATGTAGGCGCAGAGATCCGCCAGATGCCGGGAATCAGCGGCCATGCCGATGTCAACGGTCTGATAGACTGGATCAAAGCTTTTGGCGATAAGCCGAAGAAAGTATTTGTAACACACGGCGATGACGAAGTGACGGAGATTTTTGCCCGCCGTCTGCATGATGAGATGGGACTGGACTCCATGGCTCCGTTCAGCGGTACGATCTACGACCTCAAGGCAAACAACTGCATCTATGAGGCACAGGGTATCCGCATCACCAAGGCTTCCGATTCCCCGAAGGCAAGCAAAGCCGCAAGAGCATTCCAGAAACTGGTTGCCATGGGACAGCGCCTTATGTCCGTTATCCGCAAGAGCGAGGGCATTCCGAACAAAGACCTCGACCGCTTTGCGAGAGACATCCAGTCGCTGTGTGATAAATGGGACAGAGATGATATCTGATACACAGAACAATTTTATAAACATAATAAATCAGCGGAGGTGTCACTGGCACCTCCTCGATATGCAATGCAAAAGGGAGAGGCTTTTATGCCTCTCCTAATGCCTGTTTTAATGCTTTGGAAAGCTGATCCGGGCAGGAAGTCGGTCTGAAACCACAACGGATTCCTTCCAGTCTGCTGATCGCTTCCTTGGCATCCATTCCCTCGATGAGTTTGGCAACACCCTGTGTATTTCCGGAGCAGCCGCCCTGGAATTTCACGTCGTGAACCTTTCCTGCATCGTCAATATCAAATGAAATGGCGCTGGAACAGACACCAGATGTCTTGTATACCATAGTAAAATCCTCCTTTGAATTCAACATTTACGGCAGAATTCCCTGCCGAATTAATATTATAACAGAAAGCAAAAAAAGTTTCCATATAATCTGAAGTTTTGTTATAATGAAAAAACAGTAACAAAATGTTTACTGAAAGCAGAATAGCCAGTGATATAATAAAAAACTGCCATAGAGAATGGGCAGTTACTGGTTTGATAAAATATAAAGAAATTTTTTACAGATAAAACATACACACAGAGGAGAATAACTATTATGAGATGTATTGGTATCATCGGCGCAATGGAAGTAGAAGTAGAGAAACTGAAAGCACGTATGGAGAACGTAGAGATCACACGCAAAGCCTCCATGGAATTTTATGCAGGAACTCTTGAGGGTAAGAACGTAGTCGTAGTCCGCTCCGGGATCGGCAAGGTAAATGCGGCAGTCTGCACACAGATCCTGATCGACGATTTTGACGCAGAAGTTGTCATCAACACCGGTATCGCAGGAAGCCTGAATGCTGATATCAACATCGGAGACCTTGTGATCTCCACAGACCTTGTACATCACGACATGAACGCAGTTGCATTTGGATATCCGGTGGGACAGATCCCGCAGATGGAGACTTTTTCCTTCAAGAGTGATGAGGCTCTGCGTAAACTTGCCGTACAGGCATGCAGAGATGTGAACCCGGATATCGAAGTTTTTGAGGGACGTATCGCATCCGGGGATCAGTTCGTGGCAGATCAGGGAGTCAAGGACGAGATTGTGAAACAGTTCGATGCTTACGCAGTAGAGATGGAGGGCGCAGCGATCGCACAGGCTGCTTACCTCAACAATGTTCCGTTCCTCGTAGTCCGCGCGATCTCTGACAAAGCAGACGGAAGCGCAGAAGTAGATTACCCGACTTTTGAGGCAATGGCAGTAGAACACTGCGTCAAGATGACACTTCGCATCCTGAATCAGATCCAGGGCTGATTGTTACTGCTCACAGCAGTCGTGAACAGTAACGGTTGAAATCGCCTGATTTCTGGCTGAAAACGCACACTACAGACCTAAGTGCATAGACTATTATAGATAGTGGGAAAAACAGGAGAAACTTATGTACTATGACAGATTTTTTCCATTCTATGTAGCATATGCCAATCCCGCTCTTTATGACGGGGAACGGATACAGGAGCAGGAGTTTGCGCTGATGAAATCTTATTATCCCGAGGCAGCAGGCAGGATCCAGGAAAAAGTGGAGGAAGAATGCCAGCTTCTGGATTACGAAGGAAGCAGACTTTATGACGAATATCCGGATAAATTTATGCTGCATCAGCTGTGCAGGCAGATCCGCACGCAGGTAGAAGGTGAAACGGCAGCCCAGGGTGTACCAGACAGCCTTATGGATGATCTCATCCAGGTCCTTCTCTGCCAGGAAATCTCCCGCAGACGATGCAGAAGACGCAGGAACTATGGTTTATATAGATAGAAAGAATTTACAGTAAAATATGAAAACATTACAGGAATTTTTGGAGGAACAGTTTGACCAGGAAATGATGCTGGCGGTCTTGAGCGGACAGCGCAAAAAAGATGCCGATGTCCCGTCCAAAGTGCGTATACGTCCTGTGGAGATCAAAGGAACTGTCTGTTATCAGGCAACTGCGACAGTCGGTCAGAAAGCCATCCACAAGAACTACACACATGAGGAAGTGACTGCCTACATTACAGACTGCCTCGAAGACGGTTTTTCCCAGCTTCAGATACAGGGACAGCGCAAAGATGCTTCCGTTCTTGTCAGCAAGAAGGGTAAACAGACCATGAAAGTAAAACAGCATCCGGCACTGGAACCGGTGAAGATCATGGCACACAACAGGGTAAAGCAGTATATCCTCAAAGAAGGAATACCAGTCCCATTTCTGGTGGATCTCGGCGTAATGAATGCGCAGGGCAAAGTCCACCAGCACTCTTATGACAAATTTAAACAGATCAACCGTTTTCTGGAATTTATCGAGGATATCCTTCCGGCACTTTCCAGAGAGCGGGAGATCACGATTCTGGATTTTGGCTGCGGTAAGTCGTATCTTACTTTTGCCATGTATTATTATCTGAGAGAACTTAAGGGTTATGATGTCAACATCATCGGTCTGGATCTCAAGACAGATGTAATTAAGAAATGCAGCGGACTCGCGCAGAAATATGGTTATGAGAAACTGCATTTCCTGCAGGGGGACATCGCAGATTATGACGGCGTTACGAAGGTGGATATGGTCGTGACACTTCATGCCTGTGACAAGGCAACCGATTATGCACTTGCCAAGGCGGTTGAGTGGGGGGCAGAGGTCATCCTTTCCGTGCCGTGCTGCCAGCATGAGCTGAACGACAAGATCCAGAACGAACTTCTCAAACCGGTTCTCAAATATGGAATCCTCAAAGAACGAATGTCCGCGCTCCTGACAGACGGAATCCGCGCGGAACTTCTTGAATCGAAGGGGTACCGTACACAGATCCTTGAGTTCATCGATATGGAGCACACGCCGAAGAATCTTCTGATCCGTGCGGTCAAGACCGGTAAGAAACAGTCCACAGACAGCCTTGCAGAGATGACAGAGGCACTTCACGCAGATCTCATACTCGAGAAACTTCTCTATCCGCAGGGCATCCAGACAGAGAAGGGAGCACAAAAACCATGAAAAATTTTCTCAAACGGTTTTTGATCCTTCTTGGTGTGTTTGTGCTTGGAGTGGCAGGAACCTCATTTCTTATGAACAGTGAGACAACCGATGACCGTTCAGATATGAATGATTCCACCTTACCGGAGGTAATGGTGCAGTTCGGAGATACACTCACGAACCGCATGTACGGATATAAACAGCCTATGGAGACGGATTTTGTCAGGGACAGCGTAACACCTCTGGATACGACAAAGAAATTAACACTTGCAGTAAATCCATATGATGCGAAAGTCAGAAATCTTTCTTACGAGATCCGGACTTCTGATGGAAGCAAGGTCATGGAAAACCGCACGATCAAGAACCTGGAGACAGGTTCTGACGGATATTTAAGGACAGAGATCGAGATTTCTTCCGGGCTTCTGATGAATCAGGAATATTCTTTTCAGATCACGCTTTCGACGAATCATGGTGATGTCTATTACTATACAAGGGTAGTTTCCAGATCTGCAACGTATACCGAGCAGTATGCGAAATTTGCGAGTGACTTCGTACAGATGAGCCTCGATAAAGACCAGGCAGATAATCTGGCTGCTTATATGGAAACGTCAGACAGTGCTTCTTCGAGGAATTTTGCCGGGCTGAATATCAATTCACCGCTTGCTGATATCATCTGGGGAAATCTGAATCCGCAGTTATCCAAGGCGGGAATTCCGATCATCAAGGATATCAATGAAACAACAGCCAGTATTTCTGTTGAATATGAGATCACAGCACCGGATGAAAATGGAAACGCCGAATATTATCTTGTAACAGATTTTTACAGAATGCGATATGATGAGACAAGAATCCGCCTTCTGGATTTTGAGCGTTCTGCAACGCAGGTTTTTGCCCCGTCTCGTTCTGTGATCAGTAACAGTGGGCTTATTCTGGGAGTCCGGAGCAAAAATGTGGATTACATGACGAACGAAGAGGGAAGTGTGACTGCATTTACGCAGAATGGAGATCTGTGGAGCTACGCACCGGATACCGGCAAGTTTGTGGAGATTTTTACCTTCCGCAAGAATGAAAACAGTGATTTTCGTGACGCGCGGGTAGAGCATGATATCAAGATTCTGGATGTCGCGGACAACGGTGATGTTGATTTCATGGTTTATGGATATATGAACCGCGGAGCGCATGAGGGCTACAGCGGTGTCGGAATTTACCACTATAACAACGACAAGAGTGTGATTGAAGAACAGGTATTTATTCCGTGTACGGAGTCTTATGAATTCCTGAAAGAAGATCTTGGAACATTATCTTATGTAAACCAGAATGACCAGTTATTCCTTCTGATTTCGGGAAATCTCTATAGCATTAACATTAATGAAAATACCTATGAAGTTCTGGGTGATCACATTGACAGTGATGACTTCGGAGTTTCTACAACAAATGCACATGCAGCATGGAAGATTAAGAGCGGGGATCAGGCAGGTCAGATCGAAATGATTGATTTTGATACCATGGAAACCCGGATGATCGCTCCGGAGACAGCACAGAAACTGGTTCTTCTTGGTTTTATGAATGAGGATATCATTTATGGAATCGTTCTGGATGGAGATACACTGCCGAATGCGAACGGCTACGATATAGATGGAATTTCGACTTTCCGTATCGAAGGCTTTGACGGCACGGTAAAGAAGGAGTATCACCAGGATGGACTGTATGTGGCAGGTGTGACGGTTGGATCGACGCTGATGGAATTTAATCTTTTGCAGAAAAACGGCGATATTTACAAAGCTGTCAAAAAAGACAATATCATGAACAACAACACGACTTCAACGGATCTGACAAGTGCGGAGCAGACAAGCTCAACCCGCCAGGGTGTAATCGTCCGGCTTACGTTTGATGATTCACCGTCAGCAGAGGAGCCGCTGGTTCTTTATGCGAAGGTGAGCAGCGTCGGTGAGAAGACTGTAGATATCCAGGTGGACAAGAGTTCCACAGAGGAAGTTTATTATGTATATGCCAGAGGCGGTCTGGACAGTGTCTGGACAGATCCGGCAAAAGCAGTCCAGCGTGCTGACAAACAGACAGGAGTTGTTTTGAACCGTGCACAGCAGTATGTATGGGAGCGTGGAAATATGAAGACACAGCTTACCCTGAATACTACGGACATTCCGGAAATCATCCGGACAGCTTCTCTGGATGTTCAGAATCTTCAGAATGGTCTGGGTGAGAGTGCAAAGGTTGTCGATCTCAGTGGATGCTCTCTGGAAAATGTGCTTTACGAGGTCAGTGCACAGCGTGCCGTGATCGCCAAGACCGGTGCAGATTCCAGTGTTGTGATCGTTGGATATGATCAGTACAATACCTATTTGCTCGATCCGTCTACAGGAGAAGTGAAGCCATATGGAATGAATGACAGTACAGCACTGTTCCAGAGTGCAGGAAATGTGTTTATCACGTATCTTGATCAGAAATAAATGGAAACAAGTTGTTAAAAAACACCACAAAATGACAGGGGGACAACACATATGTTAAGTAACAGTATTGCAAAACTTGTACAGTATGGAATTGAGTCAGGACTTACACCAGAACGTGAGCGCAGTTACACGATCAACCTTCTTCTTGATGTTTTTCATGAGGATGAATTCGTGGAACCGGAAGAAAAAGCTGCTGATGTAGATCTGGAAGAAACTTTGAACGAGCTTCTGGATGAGGCGGTCAAAAGAGGTTTGATCGAGGACAGTGTTGTCTATCGTGATCTTTTTGATACAAGACTTATGAACTGCCTGATGCCGCGTCCGGCACAGGTTCAGAAGGAGTTCTGGGACAGATATGAGAAGAACCCGCAGGAAGCAACGGATTATTTCTACAAACTGAGCCAGGACAGCAACTATATCCGCCGCTATCGTGTTAAGAAAGACCAGAAATGGAAAGTTAAGAGCCCATACGGAGATATCGACATCACCATCAACCTTTCCAAGCCGGAGAAGGATCCTAAGGCGATCGCTGCAGCAAAGAATGCCAAGGCAAGCAGTTATCCGAAATGCCTTCTGTGCCCGGAAAATGAGGGATATGCAGGCCGTGTAAACCATCCGGCAAGACAGAACCACAGGATCATTCCGATCACGATCAACGATACACCGTGGGGATTCCAGTATTCTCCATATGTATATTACAATGAGCACTGCATCGTGTTCAACAGCCAGCATACACCGATGAAGATCGAGAGAAATGCGTTTATCAAGCTGTTTGATTTTGTGAAACTTTTCCCGCATTATTTCCTTGGTTCCAATGCAGACCTTCCGATCGTTGGCGGTTCTATCCTGAGCCATGACCATTTCCAGGGTGGACATTACACTTTCGCCATGGCAAAAGCTCCGATCGAGAAACATGTGACCATTCCGGGATTTGAGGATGTGGAAGCTGGAATCGTGAAATGGCCGTTATCTGTACTTCGTATCCGTCACAAAGATTCTGACCGTCTGGTGGATCTTGCGACTCATGTGCTGGAAGTATGGAGAGGATACACCGATGAAGCGGCATTTGTTTTTGCAGAGACAGATGGAGAGCCGCATAATACGATTACTCCGATCGCGCGTAAAGTCGGCGATATGTATGAACTTGACCTGACACTGAGAAACAATATCACAACAGAGGAGCATCCTCTTGGTGTTTATCATCCGCATGCTCAGTATCATCACATCAAGAAAGAAAACATTGGTCTGATCGAGGTTATGGGACTTGCAGTTCTTCCGGCGAGACTGAAAGAAGAGCTGGAACTTCTCGAGGAATACATTCTCGAAGGCAAGGATATCGCTTCCAACGAAAAAATCGAGAAACACGCTGCCTGGGCAGCAGAATTCCTGCCGAAATATGACAACATCAACAAGGACAACGTTCATGAGATCCTTCAGAAAGAAGTTGGGATCGTCTTCACCCATGTTCTCGAAGATGCCGGCGTCTACAAATGCACACCGGAAGGCAGAGAGGCATTTATGAGATTTATCGAAACTTTATAAGAACACTAGTATAACAGTTTCCACGAGAGGGACTTCGGCTGTGACAGGCTGAGGCCCCTTTTGTTTATATTCTTTTAACAAAAAAATTTTACAGATAAGCGGGAATGATATGGTACAATAGCGCTAATATAAATAAATGGCACAGGGTAAACTTATAATAACGGAAACAGGGCGAAGCAGTAACAGAAATCATGAGGAGAGGTGACTTTATGAAAGATGATCTGAACAAACCAGAAGATAAGAAGCAGAAACAGCCAAAGTTTGAGAAGAAATCCACAGACCAGCGTACGCAGGCGACACCGCCGGTGGATAACTCTAGTGAGGAGGAGATCCCGGAGTGGAAAAGTTCGATCCGCAGGGAGCCGGTGCAGGAGGAGCAGCCGGAACGTAAGATGCCGGTTATCAATAAAAAGTATATGATAGCGGCGGCAGCGGTCGTTGTGCTGGGAGCGGCGGCGTTTGGCGTGGCACCGCGGCTCATGAAAGATCCGGAGACGAAGAAACAGATCGAGGAAGCGAAGAAGCAGGCTGCGCAGGAAGAAACTGCGAGCGCAGATGAGAGTCAGGAAAGCGCAGAGCAGGGGGAAGAATTACAGGCAGATGAGGCAGCCCTGAAATCGGATACATCAAATGTAACAGAAACAACAGATGAAACAGATATATCAGGCACCGGGCAGCAGGACAGCAAGGCTGATGGTAAGGAAAAAATCGCCACACCTCCAATCACAGGTCTCGCACATGCTGAGAGCTATGAATCTTTATATGAGATCCTGCACAAATGGCAGAGCGACAGCAACAACTGGAACGCAGCAGACGGTGCACGAGGAATTGAATTGTATTCATCTGATGCAGAGACAGATATGGTAAGCGAAAGCACCGCAGATGCTGTTGCCACGGAAGACTCCTCCGCGGCAATGTATCCGTCTGATATTGACTCCGGTTTTACCTATGATGAATCGCAGGAATCCACCGACCATTCAACAACCAATACACAGGAAGAAAACGTTGACGAGGCAGACATTGTCAAGACAGACGGGACCTACATCTATGCGATGAACAGCAGGGGTGATATCCGTATCGTAGATGCCGCTTCCATGAAACTGGTCAGCGAGATCTCCGGCGACCGTAATGCCGATTATATGGAAATGTATTTAAACGGCGACAGCCTCCAGGTGATCCGCCAGCAGGAGACATATATTACTTATAAAGGAGATATCAACCTTTCTTCATCTGACAGCGGCGACCAGGAAACCAACGCACAGAATAACAGCGACAGTAAAGCTAATAAGAACACCGATAAAGACAGCGAAACAGATAACACCGACACCAACACCGTCCGCGCCAGCTACAGCGTCCCGGTGACAACGGTCTCCATCGACACCTATGACATTTCCGACCGTGAGAATCCGAAACAGACAGGGACCTGCCAGCAGGACGGCACATACCTTTCTTCCAGAAGAAATGGCGGGAATCTTTATCTCTTTACTTCCTACTCCCCGGACACCACAGACGGGGTCGATGCAAAAGTAAAATACATTCCGAGGATTGATGACGAGTACATCGCATACGACCACATCTACCTGCCGGCAGCCGAAGAAACAACAGACTACACCTATGACGGCAAAAACTATCTGGTAGCATCCTCCGTCTCCGATGAGAACCCGGATCAGATCACAGACAGCATGGCAGTTGTCAGCGGCGCAGAGACTTTTTACGTAAGCGAATCCAACATCTATTCTGCTGTTTCCGACTGGACCGCATCCGACACGAAACCGCGCACGGAGATCGTCCGCATCGGTTATGAGGATGGCTTTTTTACAGAAGGAAGCACCGGTTCCGTATCCGGAGAACTCAACAATAGTTTTTCCATGGATGAATATAACGGAAACCTCCGCCTGGTTACAACAACCGCAGGCTGGAACAAAGATTACAGCGAATATACCAGAACCAACGGACTTTATATCCTTGATGCAGACATGAAAACCATTGGCAAGATCGAGAACCTTGCCGATAACGAAGAGATCAAGTCTGCCCGTTTCATGGGAGATACCGGATACTTTGTCACCTACAGAAACACAGACCCGCTGTTTTCAGCAGATCTTTCTGACCCGACGAAACCGAAGATCATCGGCGAACTCAAGATCACCGGCTTCTCCGAATACCTCCATTTCTACGGAGAAAACAAGCTGCTCGGTATCGGCTGGGAGACAGATCCCGACACAGGCAGCATCGAAGGGCTGAAATGCTCCATGTTCGACATCACAGATCCTTCCGATGTCAAAGAGATTGACCGCATTGTTCTCAAGAATGTATCCATCTGCGATGCGCTTTCCAATTACCGCGCGATCCTGGCATCCCCGGACAAAAACCTCTTCGGTTTTGCCTACGGACTGTATAAGAACAGCGGCACAGGAGACTACTACCACACAGAAGAACAGTATTACTACGGACTTCTTTCCTACAGCGAAGAAGACGGTTTTGTTCCGGGAGCATACCTGAACATCACACAGAGCGGTCTGTTTGACGATGCACTCACCAATACGGAATACCGCACCATGAGAGGCATTTATATTTCAGATACGTTTTATCTTGTTACAGAAAACGGCATCAGTTCCTACGATATGACAGACGGATATAAACTTACAGATACTCTTCTCTGGGAATCATAAGAAATCCCGTAATCTCTCATATTTACTCCTTGCAGGAATCAGACGAATAGTCTATACTAGAAATCAATTGGATGAGAAATGAAAGACAGAGAGGAAACAGATTATGAAGCTTACAACTGTAAGAGAAATTTACAAAAACAGAGAACAATATATGAACCAGGAAGTGACAGTAGGAGGCTGGGTCCGCAGCGTCCGTGGTTCCAAAGCATTTGGATTCATCGTCCTTCATGACGGAACCTATTTCGAGACACTTCAGATCGTATATCACGACACCATGGAGAACTTTGCTGAGATCAGCAAATTAAACGTAGGTGCTGCCATCATCGTCAAAGGAACCCTCGTTCCGACACCGGAAGCAAAGCAGCCGTTTGAGATCCAGGCAGAGGAAGTACAGGTAGAAGGCGCATCCGCACCGGACTACCCGCTTCAGAAGAAACGCCATACTCTTGAATACTTAAGAACCATGACACACTTAAGACCGAGAACAAACACTTTCCAGGCAGTATTCCGTGTACGTTCCCTGTGCGCTTATGCGATCCACAAATTCTTCCAGGAGAGAGGATTTGTTTACGTTCATACACCACTGATCACAGGAAGCGACTGTGAGGGTGCAGGAGAGATGTTCCAGGTAACCACACTGGATATGAAGAACCCGCCGCTGAACGAGGACGGAACTGTAGACTACAGCAAGGACTTCTTTGGCAAGGAGACAAACCTCACTGTAAGCGGACAGCTCAACGGCGAGACTTATGCACAGGCATTCCGCAACATCTACACCTTCGGACCGACCTTCCGTGCAGAGAACTCCAACACCACACGTCATGCTGCTGAGTTCTGGATGATCGAGCCAGAGTGTGCATTTGCAGACCTCAACGACAACATGGATCTCGCAGAAGCAATGCTCAAATACGTGATCCGTTATGTACTTGAGAACGCTCCGGAAGAAATGAACTTCTTCAATTCCTTCATCGACAAGGGACTTCTGGATCGTCTGAACCACGTAGTAAATTCCGAATTCGGTCATGTAACCTACACAGAAGCAATTGAGCTTCTTGAGAAAAACAACGACAAATTCGACTACAAAGTATTCTGGGGATGCGACCTTCAGACAGAGCATGAGCGCTATCTGACAGAGCAGATCTTTAAGAAACCTGTATTCGTTACAGATTATCCGAAGGAGATCAAAGCATTCTACATGAAACTGAATGACGACGGCAAGACCGTTGCAGCTATGGACTGCCTTGTTCCTGGAATCGGAGAGATCATCGGAGGAAGCCAGAGAGAGGACGACTACGAGAAACTGAAATCCCGTATGGATGAACTCGGACTCAAAGCCGAGGATTATCAGTTCTACATGGATCTCCGTAAATACGGTTCTACCCGTCATTCCGGATACGGACTTGGATTCGAACGCTGTGTAATGTATCTGACAGGAATGGGCAACATCCGTGACGTGATCCCGTTCCCGAGAACTGTAAATAACTGTGATTTATAAGGAGTAGTAATTAAATGATAAGATTTATTCATCTTGCAGATGTACACCTGGGGGCAGTGCCGGATCGAGGCTGCCCGTGGAGTCGCGAGCGGGAAGAAGAAATCTGGGAAACTTTCCGCCGGGTGATTGCGACAATACGCAAGAGCCCGGTGGATTTGCTGTTTATAGCCGGAGATCTCTTTCACCGACAGCCTCTTCTAAGCGAACTGAGAGAGATAAATGACCTTTTTGGCACGATCAGTCAGACCAGAGTCTTTCTTATGGCCGGAGACAGCGATTATATGAGGAAGGATTCTTTCTACCGGACATTCAAATGGAATCAGAATGTATCATTTTTTGACGGAGAGAGCCATACCTGTATTGAGATTCCGGAGAAAAACGTCTATGTATATGGTCTGAGTTACGAACATAAGGAGATTCACGAAGCACTTTATGATGGCTGGAAGAAATCCGATAAAAGAGGATTTCACGTTCTGATGGCGCATGGTGGAGATACTGAGCATATCCCGATGGATTTCCGTAAACTGGCAGACGGTGGATTTGATTATATTGCACTTGGACATAAGCACCAGCAGCAGGCACCGTTCAAGGACTGGATGCTGTATTCCGGTGCGCTGGAGCCGATCGACAGGAATGACCTGGGAGAGCATGGATATATAGAAGGAACCTACGGTGAAGGTAAAGTAAGGACGCACTTCGTACCGTTTGCCAGCCGTTCTTACCAGAATCTTCTTCTGACAGTCAAAGAAGGTTCTACACAGCATACGTTGGAGGAAATGCTGCGTAACGAGATCATGAAGCGTGGCGGAAAAAATATCTACCGTATCATCATACAGGGAACCCGCTCCCCGGGAAGCCTTCTTCTCGCAGAACGCCTCAAAACAATGGGAAATATCGTGGAAGTTCTGGACGAGTCCCGTCCGGCATATGATCTTGAGAAACTGCACGAACAATATAAGGGAACCCTGATCGGGGACTATATCGAACAGTTTGCAGATAGCGGCAGCAGACCTGTCGTAGAGGACAAGGCACTTTATCACGGCCTGCAGTCCCTTTTGAATGCTTCTGTGCTTGTAAACGGGCGTGTTATGCAGGACGCAGAACAGAAGGATCTCGGACGCATTTTACAGATGCTCAAGATGTCCCGCAAGGGTTATCAGGTGCAGGTAGAACGCCGGAAGAAAGAGAATCTTGCTGAGAAACAGAAGATCCGTACCTCTATTGACCATATGAACAGGGAGCTTCATGAACTGGAGGAAGAGAGAATTGAAATGCGCGCGCAGGAGGATTCTTTACGCAGACTGGATGGAGGTCACGGAGAGGGATTTTCGGAAGAACGTATTCAACAGCTGGAACGCAGAAATCAGATACAGGCAGCCGGAATCTGTGTAACATTGATTCTGTTTCTGGCAGGTGCACTCATTCTTGGCGTACATTTCAAAGAAACGATGCTGGCACTGGTAGCAGCCGCAGCCGGAATCTGCCTCGTGCTGCTGGAAGGCTTTTTCAATATGAAAACCATCCGTGAGCTTGAGAAGCGTCGGAGAGTCAAGAAGCGTTTCCTTGCGCGTCAGGACCGCTTACAGTCCGGCAAAGATGATCTCGATGAAGCAATCAAAGAAAAGGAGATCAGCCTGTCAAACCTGATGGAAGAGTACCAGGAAGTCGAAGACTATACATACCTTCCGATCGCAGAGGAGATAGAGATCGATTCCCTTAATCTGGCAATGTCCACGATCCAGAAGCTTGCAGGAGATCAGAACTAATATACTTATAAATTCAAATACCCCGCAGAGAAGATGCAAGAAACATCCTCCCCGCGGGGTATTTATTATGGAAGAAAAAATGTAATCAGATATTATTTCTCGTCATACTGAGCCATATAATTGGACACGCAGCGCTTGATCCTGTCTGCCGGGTTCAGCAGGTGGCTGACAGACATATCATGGTTCAGAGTGTCGATGATCAGGGCGATATACTTACTCATATCACAGCTGATGTAGTATGGCTTCGCAAGAAGTTCCGGAGTCTGATAGATCAGGTTGGTGGTCAGAAGCTTATCAAAGATTCCGTTTCTTGCAGCATCGTCAAACTTCTCAAGTCCGTCTGTAAAGAAGCCGAAGGTTGTGCAGATATAGATCCTGCCTGCACCACGTTTCTTGAGGAGAGATGCGATCTCAAGGATACTGTATCCGGAGGAGATCATATCGTCGATCAGGATAACGTCCTTGCCCTCGAGCTTCGGTCCAAGAAACTCGTAAGCTGCGATCGGATGACGGCCGTTTACCTTGCGGGTGTAGTCCAGTCTGCGGTAGTACATACCCATGTCAACACCGAGGACGTTGGCAAGGTAGATCGCTCTTCTCATACTTCCTTCATCCGGGCTGATGATCATGAAATGGTCATTGTCGATATGAAGTCCCTCTTCGTTCTTAAGAAGAGCCTTAATGAACTGATAAGCCGGCTGGATGGTCTCAAAACCATGAAGCGGAGTAGCATTCTGTACACGCGCATCATGTGCGTCAAAAGTGATGATGTTCTCTACGCCCATTCCGGTCAGTTCCTGGAGTGCAGATGCACAGTCCAGAGATTCACGGCCAGTACGTTTGCTCTGGCGGCTCTCATAAAGGTACGGCATGATGACATTGACACGGCGTGCTTTGCCGCCGATCGCTGCAATCACACGTTTCAGATCCTGAAAATGGTCGTCCGGAGACATCAGGTTGGTGAATCCGCTGATACGGTAAGTCAGGCTGTAGTTGGTTACATCTACCATAAGATAGATATCATCACCACGGACAGATTCATTGACCTCACCCTTACCTTCACCGGAGCCAAAACGAGGAGTTTTGACATCGACAATGTAAGAATCGCGCTGATATCCTTCAAATGCGAAGGACTGCATTTCTGCGTGGTCTCTTTCGTTTCTCCATTTAACAAGCCATTCATTGACCTTTTCGCCAAGGGGACGACAGCTTTCCAGAGGGATGAGTCCCAGTCTTCCTACTGGAAGTGTAGTCAGTTCCTTGTTGTTTAACTGTGCCATCTTTATTTTCCTCCTAAAAATATTTTCTGTATTCGGATGTCTTTGCCGATCAGTTTCAACATCTGATAGTTGCTCGCGATCCGGGAAAAAGTTCTCTCGGAATACGTGGCTGAGAAATCCTCAAGCGTCAGATTCGTTGAAATGACCGTGGATTTACGCCGGGCAATACGCTCGTTGATGCACAAAAATAACTGCGAGGACACAAAGCTGTTGGTCAGCTCCGTACCCAGATCATCAATGATCAGTAGATCACAGTCCAGGATAAAATTTTCGCCGGGGTCGGTTTCGGATTTTCTGGAAAAAGCTGTCTGAGCCATGCTGTCAAACAGATCAAACGCAGAAAAATACAAAACACAGTGAGAACTCTCCAGAAGTGCATTGGCGATACAGTGGGAAAGAAAAGTCTTGCCTACACCGGTGCTGCCATAGAAAAACAGATTCTGGAAGCGGGAGTCAAAATCCTGCACAAAGTTCCAGGCGGTATCGTAAGCCCGCTGTGCTGTCTGGCGGGCAGTTAATCCTGTTGCTTCATTTTTTATTGTATCAGAATACCAGTCAAAAGAAAAGTGCTCAAAATTTTCTTTTTTGAGAATCTCTGTAAGATTTGACTGTGTATAAAGAAGCTCGATCTCTGCTTTTTTGAAACAGGCGCATTTGCGGTGGCCGTCAGTATATCCTGTATCCTGACATTCATGGCAGAAATAATGCGGTTTCAGGTAATCCGCAGGAAACCCGTTTGCCTTGAGAAGAGAGATCCGCTCATTGGCAAGCGAAGCAACCTCCTCGCGCAGTTCCTCGATGGAAGCCGGCTGTCCGAGAAGCAATGCACGGGCCTTACGGGCACTCAAAGATGCGACTTCCTGGTCGATTTCCAGGAGTCTGGGAACTCGTGTATACGCTTCTTTGCGCCGCTCCTCGAGGGCACGCTGGACCTCTGACTGACGGCGGCTATATTCTCTCATGATGGTATCATATTGAAAATTCTGTAAAGCCACGCTTTCCTCCTTATGTGTAAAAAGCTTACTGATTCAGCAGATGCTTCTCATATTCGCTGAAATCATATTCTCTCTGTTCGAAATTGTTAAAACGGTTATTGGAAGCAGGTGCGGCCGGTTTCCTGGAGGCAGCCTTCTTGCTCTGGCGGCGTTTCTGGTGCTCATCATCCAGAGAACGGATGTCGTCGAGAGTTTTGACTTCTTTCTTCTTCCAGCCCTCGAGGATCTTGTCCGTGTACTGGAAACTTGCCTGTCCGGTCTGGAGAACGGTACGGTTACATGCCTCCTGGATGATCTCCATGGAAAAACAATACGTCTTGAGCCAGGTATCCATAAGCGTGATCTCTGTCTCAACCGGGTTACGGTTCGTGATCCCCAGCGCCTTGAGAATCGTAAAATATTCCTTATTATAACGTGAATTGGAACGCTTCGCCTGCTCGACAGTAGTGATGCCTTCCTCAGCCCAGGCAATGGCAACCTTCTCAATGTAACGGATGCTCTTGTGATTGTGGCTGACGCAGTATTCAAGAAGATACTCGATCAAATCCGCGCTTAAGCCAAGCCCGTCATAAAAGAAGAGCAGCTTCTGGCTCTCCGTAGGGGAGAGCGTCTTGCCGAGGTACTGTTCTGCGATATAAAGGATCTGGATGATCTCCTCATTCTGCTTCAGCTCGCGGATACGCTCAGGGGTCAGTTCCTGCTTCTTGTCAGAAGAAGCTTTGCCAGTGGGAACAGAAGGTTCCACAGCGGCGGAAGGAGCTGATGCAGCCTGAATGGCCGGCTGTTCTACGGTGGAAACGGTCTCCACAGAAGCAGAGACAGAAGACGCATTCTCCGTATGTTTATCCGGAGAGAGCAGTGCAATCCCGCAGAGTTTATCACTGTCTGTGAAATCAAGGACAAGGAGCTCCTGCTTTGCCCAGTATTTCAGCGCACGGAGGATGTCCCTCTCTGTGCACAGCAGACGGTCTGCCATCTGCTCCAGACTGAAAGAAACCGGAGCATTGGAGAGTGAACGCAAAAGATAGATATACACTTTGACGAATTCCCCGTTTGCCTCCGGCATATAATTGTCGATAAATGTGTTCGATAAGATCGTGACCTCCGTCATGGAGGAGTTTTGTAAGGTGATCATTGCCATGAAATATCGCTCACTTTCCAAGAAAAAATTCCAGTTAAATGCCGCCGAAACAGCGGCAGTTTGGAACAATTGGATTATAGCACAACCTTTTTCAAAAGAGAATAGGGTATTTTTCGGTAAAAGATTTCCACACTAAAATGTGGATAATGTGGATAATGTGGAAAGTGAAATCGGGATAAAATTATCTGCAACCATGATAAATGTCGATAAAACGTGCAAATCAGCGCATTTTTGAAGGTTTCCACATACACTTATGTAAACACTCCAGGGCAATAAAAATCCACATGCTATACACCGTCCAAAATGTGTATAAGCATGTGGATAATGTGGATAACTTACTTGCCGAGGAGCTGTTCTCCAATATTTACAACGTCTCCGGCCCCCATAGTTATCAACAGGTCACCCTGTGTACAATTTTCAAGCAAAAAGTTCTCGATTTCGTCGAAAGTCGGGAAATATTCGCACGGAGTACCGATCTCAGAGATCAGTTCCTGCAGGTTTGCGGAGGAAATTCCGAGGTTATCAGTCTCTCTGGCTGCATAAATATCAGCAAGAACGACATGATCTGCCAGGGAAAGAGCCTTGGCAAATTCCGGAAGCAGAGCCTTGGTACGTGTATAAGTATGCGGCTGGAAAACACACCAGATCTTTTTGTGTGGATAATTCTTTGCTGCATGGAGAGTTGCCTCGATCTCTGTCGGATGATGTGCATAATCATCGATGATCGTAACGCCGCCGATTTGTCCCTTGTACTGGAAACGGCGGTCTGTTCCTGTGAAGTCCTTAAGTCCCTCAAAGATCACTTCGTTGGAAAGCTCCAGAAGTTGTCCGCAGGCGATGGATGCCAGCGCATTGGAAACATTGTGGATTCCCGGAACGCGGAGAGTGCAGGTTCCGATCGGCTCACCGTTATGGAGTACGCGGAAAGTGGCATGTCCGAATTCATCGTATGTGATATTGTCGGCTGTGTAGTCGGCTTCTTTCTCAAGACTGTAGGTGATGACTTTGCATGGAAGATCCTTCGCGATCTCCTCGTATTTCGGAGTATCTGCGTTGATGATGAGTGCACCGTCTGCCGGAAGAAGTTCTGCAAACTTACGGAAAGAATGACGGATGTCATCGATATCCTTGAAGAAATCCAGATGATCCGCATCCATGTTCAGGATGATGCTGATCTTCGGGAAAAAGCTCAGGAAGCTGTTGGTGTACTCGCAGGCTTCGGTGAGGAAAGTCTCTGACTGACCGACACGGATATTTCCGCCGATCGCCGGAAGGATACCGCCGACACTGATGGTCGGGTCGCATTCACCTTTGAGCAGAATGTGGGAGATCATGGAAGTTGTGGTAGTCTTGCCATGAGTTCCGGATACTGCGATCGGGGTGTCGTAATTGCGCATGATCTGTCCGAGAAGCTGCGCTCTGGTGAGCATCGGGATGCCTTTCTCCTTTGCACAGGCGAATTCCGGGTTGTCCGGATGGATGGCTGCTGTGTAAACAACAACGTCAACAGAGTCCTTGATGTTGGAAGCACGCTGTCCGTAGTAGAGGGTAGCCCCTTTTTCCTCGAGAAGAGTGGTCAGCGGGCTTTTCTTCGCGTCAGAGCCGGAGATGGTGAATCCCTCTTCCAGAAGGACCTCAGCCAGTCCGCTCATGCTGATTCCGCCAATACCAATGAAATGGATGGCGATCGGTTTATGAAAGTCTATCTGATACATAATGATAATCTCCTTAATTTATTAACTGTGAAAATACGAAACAGTTACGCTAATATTATACCCCTTGAGGGTGGAAATGAAAAGTCTAAGTTTGATGGATGAAAAAATATACAATAAAATGTCGAAAAATTATGCAAAACTCACATAAAAAGTAATGTGACGTTTTTTCGTAACACAAAAAACGTGTGCAATAAATATAAAAAACACAAAGTTTACACAAAAAAATTGTAAATAATGTTCACTAATCTTGATGAGTATGGTATAATTAAAAAATCAAACAAAATAAGAGGTGAGTGCATGATTAAGAAAGAGATGATCGCCATGCTGCTGGCTGGCGGTCAGGGCAGCAGACTTGGAGTATTGACAGCTAAGGTAGCGAAACCAGCGGTCGCCTTTGGGGGAAAATATCGTATCATTGATTTTCCGCTGAGTAACTGTATTAATTCAGGCATTGACACAGTGGGCGTTCTGACGCAGTATCAGCCATTGCGTCTGAATACACATATCGGAATCGGAATCCCGTGGGATCTGGACAGGAATGAGGGCGGTGTGACCGTATTGCCTCCATATGAGAGGAGCGACAACAGCGAATGGTACACCGGAACAGCAAATGCGATTTTCCAGAATCTCGATTACATGGAGCAGTATAATCCGGATTATGTGCTGATTCTTTCCGGCGACCACATCTACAAGATGGACTATGAGATCATGCTGAATTTCCACAAGGCAAACAAAGCGGATATCACAATTGCATGTATGCCTGTCCCTATGGAGGAAGCAAGCCGTTTCGGCATCATGGTGACTGACGAGACAGGACGTGTGAAGGAATTCGAGGAGAAACCGGAGAAGCCGAGCAGCAATCTGGCTTCTATGGGAATTTACATATTTAGCTGGCCTGTGCTGAAGGAGGCTCTGATCGCACTTAAGGCACAGAGCAACTGTGACTTTGGCAAGCATATCCTTCCTTATTGTAAGGACAAGGGGCAGAGACTTTTTGCCTACGAATACAGTGGATACTGGAAGGATGTTGGAACTCTGGGATCTTATTGGGAAGCCAATATGGAACTGATCGACATTGTTCCGGAGTTCAATCTTTATGAAGAATACTGGCGGATCTATACCAAGGGAGATATTATCCCGCCTCAGTATATCGCAGCGGATGCAGTGACAGACTGCTGTCTGATCGGCGAGGGCACGGAGATCTACGGAGAGGTTTATCATTCCGTCATCGGACCGAATGTCGTGATCGGCAAGGGAACGGTTGTGAAGGATTCCATCATTATGAGGAACACTGTAATAGGAGAGAACTCCGTTCTGGACAAGGCGATCATAGCAGAGGATGTCACCGTTGGCGATAACGTTATCATTGGATGCGGAGAAGAGGCGAAGAACGTCCTCAAGCCTGCAGTTTATGCGTTCGGACTTGCTACGATCGGAGAGCAGAGCGTCATACCGGACAATGTTAAGATAGGAAGAAACACTGCAATTTCAGGAATTACTGCAGCGGAGGATTATCCGAACGGAATTCTTGAGAGTGGACAGGTGATCAAAGCAAAGGATGGTGAGCAGTCATGAAGGCAATCGGGATTATCCTTGCAGGCGGCAACAACAGCCGTATGCGGGAATTGTCGGACAAGAGAGCAATCGCAGCAATGCCGGTAGCCGGAAGTTACCGCAGTATAGATTTCGCACTGAGCAATATGGCAAATTCACACGTACAGAAAGTTGCCGTACTGACCCAGTACAACGCAAGATCCCTCAACGAACACTTAAGTTCCTCCAAATGGTGGGACTTCGGCCGTAAGCAGGGAGGACTTTTTGTATTTACCCCTACGATCACCAAGGACAACAGCCTGTGGTATCAGGGAACAGCAGATGCCATTTACCAGAACATTGATTTCCTCAAGAAAAGCCATGAGCCGTATGTTGTGATCGCATCCGGCGACTGCATCTACAAGATGGATTACAACAAGGTTCTGGATTTCCATATTTCGAAACGTGCAGACATCACTGTTGTATGTACGACATGTAAGGACCAGAGTGAAGTAGAGCGTTTTGGCGTGGTCCGCATGAATGATGACTGCAGGATCGAAGAATTCGAAGAGAAACCGATCGTATCCAATTACAATACGATCTCTACCGGTATTTATGTCATCAGGCGCCGCCAGCTGATTGAGCTTCTGGAGCGCGCTGCCCAGGAAGGCAGACATGATTTTGTAAACGATATCCTTATCCGTTACAAAAACCTCAAACGAATTTACGGCTATAAGATAGATACATACTGGAGCAATATTTCCACTGCGGAAGCATATTATCGGACCAATATGGCATTCCTGCAGCCGGAGATCCGGAACTATTTCTTCAAACAGGAACCGGCGATCAAGACCAGGATCGATGACCTTCCACCGGCGAAGTACAATCCGGGAGCAGTCGTAAAGAACAGTCTTGTTGCAAGCGGATGCATCATCAATGGTACAGTTGAGAATTCTGTGCTGTTCAAGGATGTTTACGTAGGCAACAACTGTGTGATCAGGAATTCCGTGATCCTCAATGATGTTTATCTGGGCGATAATGTCCGGATCGAGAACTGCATCGTTGAGAGCCGAGATACGATCAGGGCAGATTCCTGTTACACCGGTGAGGACGGCAAGGTTCGTATCATTGTAGAAAAGAATGAAAGGTACGCATTATAATCAGGTCGCTGGTAATGGTGGCAGATAAATACAGAATCAAACTGTGCGTATGAAAAATGAAAGGGGCAGCAAACAAATGAATATTACAGATGTACGTGTGAGAAAGATTGCAAAAGAAGGAAAGATGAAAGCGGTCGTTTCGATCACAATAGATGATGAATTTGTAGTACATGATATCAAGGTGATCGAGGGAGAAAAGGGATTGTTCATCGCAATGCCGAGCCGCAAGGCAAGTGACGGAGAATACCGTGATATCGCACATCCGATCAATTCGCAGACAAGAGACCATATCCAGTCTCTGATCCTGGAGAAATATCAGGAACTTCTGAATACGGAAGACGGAGAGGAACTGGAGGAAGCTGCGGCGGAATAACAGATGCCAGTTGCACCAGCCTGTTGGGAGAGATCCCGGCGGGCTGTTTTTTTTGTGCAGAATTGATGACAGATCTGCCTGGGGTGGTGCTGCGGAGAAAGTGGCAGACTGGTTTTACGGTGTAATTTTTTTGTAACAGATATAGTGGATATGCGGTAAAATCGGGGATTTTTATTTGAAAATGTTACATGAATGTTACAAAAATTAAATAAAAGTGTTGATTTTATGAAAAAATGTGTTATACTAAGGATACAAAAAAATTATGAGGTGTTTATATGAAAAGTAAGAAAGTTCTTTCACTGCTGATAACATGTGCAATGACTGCTTCTATGGGAACAACCGTATTCGCTTCTACAGAAGATCAGATAGCCGCAGCACAGGCTCAGAAGCAGGAAGCGCAGGCAGGACTTGACCAGGCACAGGCAAACATCAGTGGCCTGGAGAGCAAGAAACAGGAACTCGAATCCTACCTGTCAGAACTGAATTCACAATATAATGAACTGACAGAGAGCATTTCCCAGTTAAGCACACAGGCCGCTGAGAAAGAGGACGAGTTAAACAAAGTCAAGGTTGCACTCGCCAGTGCGAAGAAGGCAGCCATCAAGCAGAAGGAAGCAATGTCCGACCGTATCCAGTACATATATGAGCACGGCGGCACAACCATGTTTGAGGCACTGATCTCAGCCGGAAGTCTTTCCGAGCTCCTGAATCAGGCAAACAACATTTCCGAGCTGTCCAAATACGACAGAAACATGCTTGAGAAATACGAGGCAACACAGCAGAATATCGCCGATCAGCAGCAGAAGATCGAGGAGGAATCCGCTTCCATCAATACTATGCTCGCAGAGAAAGGCTCCAAGCAGCAGGAGGTTCAGAACCTTGTTGCTACAACAAGCGATAACATCAGCTCCTATGTAAATCAGATCAGCGCAAGTCAGGAAGAAGCGAATGCTCTGATGGCAGAGGTCAACAACGCAGACAATGATATCGCAGTCCTGATGGAGCAGGCTGAGCAGGAGCGTGCAGCTGAGGAAGCAGCGGCTCAGGCAGCAGCCGAGGCAGCGGCAGCAGAAGCTGCAAATGAGGAGGATTCTTACAGTGAGGATTCTTCTGATTACAGCGAGGATGCATCCAGTGATGAGGATTACTCTGAGGACGAGTCCTATGATGAGAGTGATGATTCCTACACAGAGGATAGTTCTTCTGACAGCTCCGATGATTATTCTGAGGATGATAATGCAGGAACTATCGATGATGACAGCCAGTATACAGATGAAACAGAGGATACTTCCAGTGATGATTCTTATACAGATGATTCCAGCGAGGATACAAGCTCTGACAGTTCTTCTGACAGCAGCGATACATCTTCCAGCGACAGCAGTTCTTCTTCTGACTCCAGTCAGGGAACTTACCTTGGAAACTTCAAGCTGACTGCTTACTGTAACTGTGCGATCTGCTGCGGAACAGCAGGAAACGCAACAGCCAGCGGAACCATGCCGGTAGCAGGACGTACCGTAGCCATGGCAGGCGTACCGTTCGGAACCAAACTTCTCATCAACGGCAACGTTTACACCGTAGAAGACCTTGGAACTCCATACGGACACGTAGATATCTACTGCAGCAGCCACAGCGAGGCGCTGAGCTTCGGACTGCAGTATGCAGATGTTTACCAGCTTAACTAAATTCAATTATTAATGAATATAATAAAAAGCCTGTACCCCAGGATCACTTGTCGGTTGGATGAGTGGTGTGGGGCGCAGGCTTTTTTGATTTACAGGTACGGTGTACCGGGGATTTCGGGGTAGCTGCCCATGCCGATGAGGAGTTCGAGGCCGACCTGGCGGGCTTCGAGGACGGCGGCTTTGACAGCACTGGCATCGCCGGAGATACCGAGGATGACCTCATTGGAGTGGCTGGTGCCGATGCTCGGGGTCATGTAGCAGGCGATGTTGACGGCGGAAGCTTTCATTGCGGTGTCAGCCATGACGAGACCGATCGCAGCAGGGGATCCTGCCATGAAGCCGAAAGCCTGTCCCGGTACAGCGTGGAAAGCTTTTTGCAGGGCTGCGCCTGCGCTGGCGGAAAATGTAAATTCAAGATGTCCGGAGTCGCTGATGTACAGCTCTCCGGCATTTTTTTTCGTGAGTTCAAGTGCGAGTTCGATCGCGTGGCGTACATCGGAAACATCGTTACCGCCGATCACGATGTAGTTGCCGTGGCCGCCCCAGCCCTTGGTGTCTCTTGGAAATTCGATGGAGAGGACTTCGGTGTTGGTGGCTTTGACTGCGTCGTCTATTGCGGTGATCTGACCGGCGGCTCCGGTCCGGGAGCTGAAGAGACCGAGGGTGTGGTATTTGGTGCTGATGTTCATGGTGGATAGTAAGGTGTCATCTATGCCGGAGATGACGAGGCCGATGGTGTCGAGGACGGTGGTGCCGACGAATTCGGTGCGGGTGCAGTGGGTGCTGATGTTGTGTATATCTATCATAGTGGGTTCTCCTTTCGCCCGCCGCTGGCGGGCGAGTTTTGTGTGTTAGTTATAATATACGATATATTATTGAGTCTGACAAGGGCTTTGAAAAGCCTTGCGAGGGGAGGGCACTCATAGTTGCGAAGGTCGTTCTCCCCTCGCGCTCCCCTCCTGACCACGCGGAGGGCTGTTTCGCTGGGCGCGAAAAGCGCTGGGGCTATTGACGGGGGTGGAGTGTGGGTATCGGCATGAGACTTTTGCTCAGTTTCTGCAGTTTGTCGGTGTGGGAAGTGAAACCGCTAGGGAAGATGCCTGCCGTATGGAGCATATCGTCAGCGAGGAGACAGTCCGGCAGGTTTGCAATTTTGTGAATTATGGAGAGACTTTTGAGAGAGTTTTGCGGTATACGGATCTGAGTTATCGGTATGCACCTGGAGACTATGTTTTTTTGATGGGGATTTATTATATGGAAAAAACGTATCCCCGCAGGTTCGCGCGGGAATTTCATGATTTTTCCCAGAATATCAGGCTTCATGTCGAGGAAGAAAAAAGCTGGTTTGAGCTTGAGATCAATCCGGAGCCAGACAGTGATCTGGGATGCCTCTGGTACAAAGATCAGCAAAAATGGATCCGTGCGGAACTGCATAAGGGGAAACCTGTCATTCCTTCTGATGTTTTTGAATTTTCAATTCAGAGACAGGACCCTGTCATCGAGGGAAATGCCCTGATCGCGTTTGCGAATGAGGACGAGGAACCGGTGGACTGGAACAGCAGGAAACTGGATGTTCATATATGGTGAGACAGGCTTGTTTTTTCACTGGAAAGGAATATACAAAAAAGGACAAAAACTATGAAAGATCTACTTCATCCTTCACTGCTTCAGATTAACTATCTGATGACTCTGGAAAAAATTGAAAAAAAGCGTGGCTGTGTGGGGACTGTTGCCGATATCTGTGGTGTGAGCCACGGTCCGGTAAGTCGTTTTTTTAAGGAATGCGTAAATTATGGGTATCTGACGGAACAGTATACTTTTACTGAGGCTGGCACTCGTGCGCTCAGGATGTATGAGCGCATTCTGCAGGTTACGCAGTCTTATCTGACCCGTCTGGGAGTGAGCGAAGAATCCCGGCAGGAATCGCTTCGCCAGCTGATAGAAAATGTCGATTATGAACTTCTTCTGTCTATCACCAGAAGTGATACGCAGGTAAAAAAAGACACTACGATCTCGCAGGAATCTTCTACGCCGAATTTCCTGGAAAAAGTCCTTGAAAGGGGCAATTATGAGGTGGGGATAGCGCTTCATCAGGTGAACCGTACCGGCGGCCCGCGTCTTTCCATGGCACATCAGGGGTTTGAGCATATTGCGGTGATCCGTAATAATAGCCGGGGAAGCTGGCTCGAACTTACGATCTGTCCGGTACATGGCATTTCCCGGATCGATGGCAAGGATATGACGGGGTGGCTTTCGTCCCTTAAGTATGAGAATCATGGGCAGCTGTGCGAAGTTGATCTTCGCGCGAATAAGGTGAGAATCCCGCTGAGCGCGTGTCGGTTTACGCGGAGCAGTCATGGGAATATTAAGGGAATGATCATGATCACGGTGACTTGTACTGCGGGGAAGGCGCATATGCCGGAGAGCACGGCGTTGCTAACCTTCTGGATGTGAGGGGAGAGTGCTTGTTTGGAGGTTGTGAGTTTGCTGAGAGTTATTTATTAAGATTTTTTTGTTGGCTTGAATCTACTTGATTGTGGTTTGGGCCATTTTTTTATGGGAATTTTGTGGATTCGGATACCAATAGAAATCAGATCTATACAAACCATCCCCAGTCCCAACCAACAATCTGCGTGTCCACAGGACACCCTACCCCATACAAAACCCAAGACTCAGGGAGCCACAGCGCAACCCAGAATCCCATTCATACGAAAATCTCCCGACCTGAAACACCAGGAGAATTTTTCAAAGGGCACCCCACAAAACAAAATTTCCGTCCAACACCCAGCCCAGGGGTTGTCAGGGGACGGGCGACGTCCCTTGACGGTCTTCTTACGCCACCCAGGCGAAAAATCCCCCGGACAAAAGGCAAAAAATAAAAAAAGTAGAAACAAATATTTACCTAACTTTATAAAAAGTTTCGTTGACCAGAAATATAATTCCTGTTAAAATTAAGAACATAAAGTACTATAAACAAGGAGTTGATACAGAAAAAACTTCATCTGCACAGAGGACAAAAATTTTCTGAAACAAAAACCCAAAATTAAAAATACATTCCGATAATACTCTAAAAAAATACATTTCAAGCTGATAAAAAATTACATAAAACACACTGCAAAATTATTTTATCATTACGAATGGAGGACGTTATCGAAATGGGAACCACTGGTATAGCTCCAGATAATGAACTGGAACAGCGCTACATAAGATACAAAGACGTAATAAAAGAACTTACGATCATGAATGATATCTTCATGCGAAATGTACTGAAGAAACGCGAATGTGCAGAATATATTCTGCGTATCATAATGGAAATGAAGGACCTGCAGGTTGTGGATCACATTGTCCAGAAGGATTACAAGAATCTACAGGGCAGATCAGCAATTCTTGACTGCGTGGCAAAGGACGATAAAGATAAGAGATATAATGTAGAAATCCAGCAGGAATCAGAAGGCGCATCGCCGAAAAGAGCACGCTATCACAGCGGCCTGCTGGATATGAACACATTAAATCCGGGTCAGGATTATGAGGAGCTGCCGGAGAGTTACGTGATCTTTATCACACGAGATGACGTACCAGGAAAAGGTCTGCCGATTTATCATGCAGATCGGGTCATCGAAGAAACGGGAGATATGTTTGGAGATGGCGCACATATCATATATGTAAACTCCTCAATTCAGAACGAGGACACAGACCTGGGACGATTAATGCATGATCTGCATTGCAAGAACGCAGATGAAATGTATAGTGAAATCTTGTCAAAACGAGTATCAGAATTAAAAGAGACAGAAGGAGAGACGGGTAGTATGTGCGAAGCATTAGAAGAATTGATGAAAGAAATGCGTCAGGAGTGCGAAATAAACGAACGCAGAAAAACGGCAAAAGCTCTTTTTCAGAGGGGAATGTCAATAAAAGAAATCGCCGAAGTCATCAGCGAAAAAGAAGCCACCGTAGAGAGTTGGTTGGAGGCTGCCGGGCGGTGAGGAAGAAAATGTAGAAAGCTGGCTGGAGGCTGTCGGGCAGTAATGAAGAGAGCGTAGAAAGTCAGCAGCAGGTTGCCAGGTGGTAATATAAGTTGACTTTAACTAACCACATGTGTTAGCTTCATAGAAGGCGAGTTAGCGTAAAGTAACCATCCCGGCACCCACCCAGGCCGATGATACCGAAATAGCAAGGTTGCATCGATTTATGTACTTATTCTATTTCTCGATGCCTATTATGCCCGATATGTAAAGTTTGCGTCATCGATTTATACGCTTGTGTGGCGTGCTGCATTATGTGGAACAGTACTGCAATCATTTTATTGCGTTTAAACTGCTGGCGATCACCCGGCAGCAGGGGTGTTTGCACTGGCGGCATATCTGGTTGTGGGCGTTGTGATCCCGTTCTGGAACGGCAGAAGAGGCGGCGGCAGCGGTATGAAATTCCGTACGGAATTTGGCAAACTGAACAGTTTTGTGCTGGATTCTCTGCGTGGTCTGGACGAGACGATCCAGTACCAGCAGGGCGCGAAACGTGCGGATGAGATGCAGAAGAGGTCTGACGGACTGGCGGGGATGCAGAAGAAGTTGAGCGAGATGGAAGGAAGCCAGAGATCAGTGACGAATCTGGTGATCCTGATCGCGTCTTTCGGAATGCTGTTTTTGACGCTGAATCTGTATGGACAGGGCAGTATCGGATATGACGGAGTGCTAACCTGCACGATCGCCATGATGGGCTCCTTCGGCCCGGTTGTGGCACTGTCAAGCCTTTCCAATAACCTCAACCAGACGCTTGCAAGCGGGGAGAGAGTGCTGTCGATCCTTGAGGAGAAACCGCAGGTAGAGGAAGTTGAGGGCGAGTGGATGCCTGGTGCACAGGCGTGCAGGAATGTGACTGCTGATGTGCAGAGTGGTGCAGGGCAGAGGAAGTCTGCTTTGGTAGTGGATGGTTTAAAACGGGATGCTGCCAGTGCATCTGATGGAGTGGGAGTGTCTGCGAAGCAGGATGTTGGTAATGGTGCTGCAGGATGGACATTTTCTGGCGCAGATGCGGAGTATGTGACGTTTGCATATGATAATGAAGTGATTCTGGACGATTACTCACTGGATATTTCGGCAGGAAAGATCCTGGGGATCCACGGGGCGAGCGGTTCTGGTAAATTCACACTTCTCAAGCTGTTGATGCGTTTCTGGGATGTGAATTCCGGCGCGCTCCACGTAGACGGCGAAGACGTGCGAAAGATTCCTACAAAGCATCTCCGCGACATGGAAAGCTACGTGACACAGGAGACCCACCTGTTTCATGATTCCATAGCCAACAACATCGCGATCGGCAAGCCGGGTGCAACAAGAGAGGAGATCATGGAAGCCGCCCGCAAAGCGTCCATCCACGACTTCATCATGCGCCTTCCCAAAGGCTACGACACAGAAGCAGGCGAACTCGGAGACACCCTCTCCGGTGGCGAAAAACAGCGAATTGGCATCGCCCGCGCTTTCCTTCACGACAGTCCGTTCCTTCTCATGGACGAACCGACCTCAAACCTTGATTCCCTGAACGAAGGCATCATACTCAAATCCCTCAGAGAATCCGCAGAAGAGAAGACGGTGGTTCTTGTATCACACAGGAAATCCACTATGAATGTGGCAGATGTGGTATTTGAGATGAAAGATTTCACCCCAATATAACGCTATCTCCGGCGCTCCTACCGCCGAAGAAATAATATCCCCGCCCCGCGGAGCCTCACCCCGCGGGCGGGGATATATTATTAGAGGAAGTAACGGGCAAAATGCCTCATTTTATAGGAGATCTTGACGATTGCCGCGATAATTTGCGAAACTCTCAAAGCATGTTTCTTGTAGTTCGAATAATACAAACAAAACACACGATACAATCACTTATATCCCAACAGAAAATTTTTTTAAATTTTTTCAAAAAACCTGTTGACAATTCCGATACCCTATAATATAATATGTCTTGCGTTGAACGACATAACAAATTTAAACAACGAAATAACGAAGTGTGGCTCAGTTTGGTAGAGCGCTGCGTTCGGGACGCAGAGGTCGCAGGTTCAAATCCTGTCACTTCGACTAACGATGAAGGAATTCCTTATTTTAAGGAGTTCCTTTTTACGTTGTCATAGAAAAACAAGAAATTCTCTCTCAAATCTTTATGTCGAAATTTGCGATGACAACAATATTCCGATCTTTGCGATGACAGCCAATACCTTTGCAAGCGACCGCAAAAACTGCCGCGATGCGGGAATGAACGGATATATCCCGAAACCTGTCAGCATCAAGGAGATTACGGATACTTTGAACGGAAGTACACATCAGTTATAATTTTACAGAAATCATGAGGGACGAGCGATCGTCCCTTTTGTGAAGAAAAGAGGAAAAAATGGTTACAGACCTGACAAAGGAACATCCGGATAAAACGTTATGGCGTTTTTTGCTTCCGATGATGTTCAGTGTGGCTTTTCAACAGATATACAATATTGCGGACAGTATGATCGCGGGAAGATTTGCGGGAGAGGATGCGCTGGCTGCGGTTGGGGCGTCTTACCCGATCACTGTTATTTTTATGGCATTTGCTGTGGGAATGAACCTTGGGGCATCTGTGATCGTATCAAGACTGTTTGGAGCGGGTGACCGCAAAGGCGTGAAGCGTGCTGTTACGACGGCTTTTGCCTCATCACTGAGTCTAGCTGTGATTCTGACAGTGTATGGATATTTTTTCTGCCGCAATATGATGGAATGGATCCACACGCCACAGAATATCATGCAGGACGGTGTGCTATATCTTAAGATTTATGTGTTTGGACTGATCTTTCTAATGCTGTACAATGTCTGTACGGGGATTTTTACTGCACTTGGTGATTCCAGGACGCCGCTGTGGTTTCTGCTTGGATCATCGGCAGGAAATATTGTCCTGGATCTTCTGTTTGTAGCGAAACTTCACTGGGGCGTAGCCGGTGTTGCATGGGCGACATTTATTGCACAGGGGATTTCGGCGGTGCTGGCGCTTGTTACATTGCTGGTGAGACTGCAGAAGTTTGCAGGAACGGAAAGAGTGCCGCTGTTTGACAGGAAACTTTTTGTACAGATCCTTGCAATTGCGGTGCCGAGTATTCTGCAGCAGAGTGTTTTGAGCGTGGGTAACCTTTTTGTCCAGGATATCGTAAACAGATATAGGTCAGCAGTCGTTGCAGGATATTCCGGGGCGATCAAACTGAATACATTTGCGATCAATATTTTTATGACGCTTGGTTCCTGCCTTTCGAGTTATACGGCACAGAACATTGGCGCAGGAAAACAGGAGAGGATTCCGATGGGATTTCGGACAGGGCTGAAACTTTCGGAGCTGACAGCACTTCCGTTTGTAGTCCTTTATTTCGGACTCAGCCAGCAGATGATGGGACTTTTCCTGAATGCAGAAAGCTCAGCGGCGATCCATGCGGGTGTGATGTTTCTTCGGATCGTCTCGCCGTGGTATTTCATGATCGTGGTGAAACTTATGACAGATGGGATCATCCGTGGTTCCGGGGCAATGATCTACTTTGTCATCGCGACGATTCCGGACCTGATTCTTCGAATCGGATTTGCACTGATGCTTTCGCCCAGATTTGGAAGTACGGGAATCTGGATGGCGTGGCCGTTCGGGTGGATCGCAGCAACTGTATTGACGATTATTTTCTATCGGAAAGTAAAAAATGGATATGGAATGAGAAATGCCGCTGGTCAGAAATGACTGGCGGTGTTTTTTGTTTGTGTATTGAGAAATTGTCGGTAGTGTTTCCGGGGATTCTATGGTGGGTCTGAGTGGGAAAATAAAAAGTACGAAATGGACTACATGAAAAGAAAACTTATGAGAAAGTGAAAAAACGGATCATATGAGATTTTTGAAAAATTCCCCGACATCGCAGTGCAAAATCTGTGAGAGTGCGAGCAGTTCACTGACTTTGATGTTCATACGGTTTGTTTCCAGCTTTGCGTAAGTGCTTTTGGAGATCGGGATTCCCATGAGATTCAGACGGGCGATCACCTGATCCTGTGTGAGCTTGTTCTGATAACGCATCTGCTGAATATTCCCGCCGATGTCTAGGTCCGGTCGTATTTTCTGCATATCGTCTTCCTCATAAATAAATTTCGCAATAAAGAAAGCTCTTATGCATTGATGATATAGACGAATTCTTTTATAATGTTTCGTAATAGGGAAACATTTGTCCTGAAACGGAAAAGACATAACATAAAAAACAACACGTCTGATCCGCAGGAAAAGAAGGAGTAAATATGGGGATAGAAAATGAATTGTCACAGATATGTGCAATGATCGAGAGCGGGAAACTTTGTTATGCGGATGCGGTGTATTATCTGAATTTGATGAGAAAAAAATATGGGATCTGGGAGAAAGAGTTTCGGCAGATTTGTGATGTGTGGAGCCAGAAGGGGGAACTGAGCGGAGAACTGGATCGGCACAGAGACAGAGCAGAAGATGAAGCAGATGGATTGTATCAGAGAGTTCTGGACGGATTGTATGAGATGGTGGAACTGGGAGAAATAACGCTGGAAATGATGACGGAAAATCTGTGGGAGGATGCTTATGAAACAAAAAAAGATCCATGCAGAGGTTATGTCGGTTTTTATCCGGAGCTGCCGGGCTGCATCGGATATGGGAAAGATAAGGAGATGCTTCGTGAGAATATGAAGGAATCTCTGGAGAAATGGGTCCGCGCGGGATATGAGCAGTGGCGCGAGCGATGGATCATGGGTGGATGCGAGAAACTGTAAGGTCTATTTTGAAATGGGGGTTCATATACATAAGTGATGTAAAAAATCAGGAGGATAACTTTGGCGGAATATCGACGCTTTGTGGCGTATGTATATGAATATCTGAAAGGAAAAAAGGGGAGTAACTGTGGATTCATCAGGGTAGAAGCCTGGGGGAAAGTGTGCAGGATGGAGATCCATCTGCGCTGTCCGGGACTGCTTGCGGGAACGGAATGTAGTGTTTATGGGTTTGTGAGGAAAAAAGGACTGCTTGACGGCAGCAGGATCGGAAACTGCCGGACGGAAGAGGGAAAGATGGACTGTTTGCTGGAAACGGAGACGATGGCTGTCGGGCATGGGAAGATCCCGCTTGGGGAAATGAATGGTATGGTGCTGATCCTGGAAAGTGGAGGATTCTTTGGCACAGAATGGGATGACCAGCCGATCCGGCCGGAGGACTTCCGGGTGATGCCGGAGGCACGGAAGGAGCCGAAATCTGATGGGGAATCGAAGCGTGTTGGAACGGAAGAAGGAAAGACTGATCGTGGAGGACAGGAGCAGGAAACGGAAGATGCGAAATTGATGGGAAGTCTACACAATAATGTAGAAAATGCTGGCGAGGATGAAAGAGATATAGTGGATGGAAACATAACGGAACAGAGTGCAGGTGAAGGGGCGATGAAATCTCAGGATAAATCGTCGCAGGATATGGACACTTCGCGGCCGGAAATCCATACTCAGTCCATAGAAGGGCAGGAAATCGAAGAATATCCGCGCCCACCGCATGGTCCGGTGCCGGGAGGACCGAATCGTCCACCGAAGCCACCGCGCCCACCGCATCAGCCAGGGGCGGGTCATCCGGTACCGCCGCCGATGCCGGGTCCAGGTCGTCCAGTACCACCCCCGCCGCCGCGTCCACCACACATGCCCGGGCAGGCTCGTACATCGAAGCCTATCGGTACCCCATGTGACGCATTTAACGATGGCGAGCTGACCGACTGCCGCAAGATCACCCCGGAAGAACTCTGCTTCCTGGGCCGCCGCGCCTGCATGCTGCGTAACAATCGCTTCTTACAATACGGCTACTATAATTTCGGGCATCTTCTTCTCTGCCGTAACACCTGCGGACAATGGATCCTCGGCGTCCCCGGCGGTTACGACCAGCAGGAACGCTTCATGGCGAATATGTTCGGCTTTTCCTATTTCAAAGAAAGTCCCAACATCCGCATCCCAAAAGGCAAAGGAGGCTACTGGTATCGCCTAATCGATGCCCCGAATCTCAACTCTTGAGATATTTTCCAGAAGAATTTCCCGGAAATGTTCCAGTTCTTCCAGAGAATAACTGCTGAATCCAGGCTGCAGAACCTCGTCCGAGTCTCTGTAAGCCTGGAGATAATAAGCTTTGGCACCCTTTAACCATACGCCGATCTTATGGAAATCTTCTTCGCTGTGCAGTTCGCGCACAACTGTCGTCCGGAATTCATAATCCAGTTTCCCGTGCAGCAAAAAATCAACCGTTTCTTTTACCGCATCCAGATCGGGCTTCAGAAGCCCGGTCAGGGAAGGGTAATTCTCCGGACAGGCTTTGATATCGACAGCAGCCATCTGGATGAGATCTTTTTCTGCAAGATCTTTCAAAACTTCTGGCTGCGTTCCGTTTGTGTCAAGTTTGACCGGATATCCCATCTCGCGGATTTTAACAATAAAATCTTCAAGGTCTGCACTCAGTGTCGGTTCCCCGCCGGAAATACAGACCCCTTCCAGAATCCCGGTCCGTTTTTTGAGAAAACGCAGAACTTCTTCCTCAGAAATCTCCGGCTCCTCGGAAGGATGCAGCACCAGAGAACTGTTCTGGCAGAACGGACAGCGGAAATTGCAGCCGCCAAGAAAGACCGTCGCCGCAACCCGCCCCGGATAATCAAGTAATGTCGTTTTATTTAAACCATGTATATGAGGCATGATTTCCCCTTCTTTCATCATGATATCTGATATTTTATTCTAGTTATTTTTCGTTGCTTTTGCAAGCGGATTTCTTTATACTGGATAGCAGTAACAACCAGACGACCGGAAACCCACCACACAAAAAAGGAGAAAACATGTTGACAGAACAGGAAAAATTCATGAAAGAAGCGATCCGTCAGGCAAAAAAAGCCCGGGCACTGGAAGAAGTTCCGATCGGCTGTGTGATCGTATACGAAGGCAAGATCATCGCAAGAGGATATAACCGCAGAAATACAGACAAGAACACCCTGTCCCACGCAGAACTGAACGCGATCCGCAAAGCAAGCAAAAAACTTGGCGACTGGCGGCTGGAAGGCTGCACGATGTACGTGACACTCGAACCATGCCAGATGTGTGCCGGCGCACTCGTCCAGTCACGGATCGATGAGGTGGTGATCGGAAGCATGAATCCCAAAGCAGGATGTGCGGGCTCAGTCCTGAACCTTCTTGAAGTAGAAGACTTCAATCATCAGGTAAAAACCACCAGAGGCGTCCTCCAGGAAGAATGTTCCACAATGCTGTCCGACTTCTTCCGCGAACTCCGCGAAAAGAAAAAACAACGCAAAATGCTCGCAAAGCAGGAAGCACAGCAAATGCAGGAGCAGAAAACAGAGGAACAGTAAATCTTGTTTTTTGCAGAAATCGTGCTATGATAATAAACAAAGAGTGATTGCAGAAGCCGTATGCTGAACAGCAATCCGATAAACGAGGAGGAAATGAAAATGACAGTAGAAGCATTAAGAAAAGACATGGTAGCAGCCATGAAAGCAAAGGATAAAACAACCAAGGAAGCAGTATCCGCTCTGATCTCCGCAGCCAAAAAAGCAGCCATCGACGAAGGATGCCGTGATGATATTCCGGAAGCGCTGGTTGACCGCGTGATCCTCAAAGAATTAAAGACAGTCAAAGAACAGCTCGATACCTGCCCGGAAAGCCGTGAGGACCTTCGTGCAGAATACCAGGCAAGATACGATGTAATCGCAAAATACGCACCACAGCAGATGAGCGCAGAAGAGATCAAGACTTATCTGGAAGAGAAATTCGCAGAAGTTCTCGCAACCAAGAACAAAGGCCAGATCATGAAAGCTGTCATGGGCGACCTCAAAGGTAAAGCAGACGGCAAACTCATCAACCAGGTAGTAGCAGAGTTCTGCAAATAAAACACGGAATAAACAGACCGGAAACTGTCAGGTAAGAAATCCTGTAGTTCCCGGTCTGTTTGTATAAAGAAACTTCTGCCTGTAAAAAATAAAAATACTCCAATGCCATCTCTGTCATCGGAGTATGAAAGTTCTTTATTTCCGCGCGCCGCACTTCGAAATGTTCCCATGGACGTTACCTCTACAGTTAACTCGGCCCAGGCACCCTCACGGCACACAAGAGGTTCTGCTTAGTGCTGCTGCATTCCTGCCCTGACACGGTTCACAGAGTCCTGTTGCGTGAGACCCAAACGTCAACGCCACTTATAAAGGGCAGCCCCACAGGAGACAAGCCTCAGATTGGCATCACCCCTGCTGTAGCGGATTGCAGGTACAGGGCACCGCTATCTCCCCGGCTGCGCGGAATTTAAGTATAAACGATTTTTGTATACTTGTCAAGAGGGGGCAAAGTATTATATAATAGAAATCAAATTGCAGATGTTTTTTGATACAGATTTTTAAACGACTGCAAAATCTACTTTGCGTAGAAAACAATACGCAGTGAGGAGGACAATTCTATGATCAAGAGAATCGGAATGTTGACAAGCGGCGGCGACTGCCAGGCTTTAAATGCAACCATGCGAGGTGTTGTAAAGGCTCTGTCCAATACAGTGGACGACCTGGAAGTTTACGGCTTTGACGATGGATATAAAGGACTCATCTACGGCAAATACCGTATGCTGACCGTGAAGGATTTCTCCGGTATCCTGACAAGAGGCGGCACGATCCTCGGTACATCCCGTCAGCCATTCAAACTGATGCGCGTGCCGGATGAGAAGGGCCTTGACAAAGTAGAGGCTATGAAACAGACCTACTACAAACTCTGCCTGGACTGCCTCGTTATCCTTGGAGGAAACGGAACACAGAAAACAGCCAATCTGTTAAGAGAAGAAGGTCTCAACATCATCCATCTTCCGAAGACGATCGATAATGATATCTATGGCACAGATATGACTTTTGGATTCCAGAGTGCAGTAAATATCGCTACCAACGCGATCGACTGCATCCACACAACAGCAACTTCTCATGGCCGCGTATTTATCGTGGAGATCATGGGACACAAGGTTGGAAGCCTGACACTCCATGCCGGAATCGCAGGCGGCGCAGATATCATCCTGATCCCTGAGATCCCATATGATATCAAGAAAGTATGCTCCGCGATCGAGAAACGTAACAAAGAAGGCAAGCGTTTCACGATTCTCGCAGTAGCCGAGGGTGCGATCTCCAAGGAGGACGCAGAACTTCCTAAGAAGAAATACAAAGAAAAACTCGAAGCAAGAGCCAAGAAATACCCGTCAGTTTCCTACGAGATCGCAGATCAGATTAATCAGGTCATCGGAAGCGAAGTACGTGTCACTGTTCCGGGACACATTCAGCGAGGCGGCGAGCCGTGCCCGTATGACCGCGTTCTTTCTACAAGGATCGGTGCAGGTGCAGCAGAGGCCATTCTGGATGAGGAATACGGCATCATGATCGGTATCATCAATGGCAAGATCAAGAGAGTTCCGCTTGCAGAATGCGCTGGCAAACTCAAGATGGTTTCTCCGAAAGACCAGATCGTCAAAGCAGCCAAACAGATCGGTATCAGCTTCGGAGACTGAGACTAAACAATAACTGCCGCCGCGGGAGTTTTCCTGCGGCGGCTTAATGCCCGGGAATATTGACGGGAAACTGCCCGCCCGGGCAGGAAAAGGAGTACAATTATGAGTTATACTGCCCTGTACCGGAAGTTCAGGCCTGATAATTTTGCTGATGTCAAGGGGCAGGACCACATTGTGACAACGCTGACGAATCAGATCAATGCCAACCGCATCGGACACGCATATCTTTTCTGCGGAACGAGAGGTACCGGTAAGACGACTGTAGCGAAGATCCTCGCCAAAGCAGTCAACTGTCAGCATCCGGTCAATGGAAGCCCCTGTAATGAATGCGAGATGTGCAAAGCGATCCAGGCAGGAACTTCGATGAATGTGATCGAGATCGATGCGGCATCCAACAACGGTGTTGACAACATCCGTGAGATCCGGGAGGAAGTAACTTACCGCCCGACGGAGGGCAATTATAAGGTGTACATCATCGATGAGGTGCATATGCTTTCTACGGGAGCTTTTAATGCACTGCTCAAGACTCTGGAGGAGCCGCCGTCCTATGTCATCTTTATTCTGGCGACGACGGAGGCGCACAAGATCCCGATCACGATCCTTTCCAGATGTCAGAGATATGATTTCCACAGGATCTCGATCGACACGATCGCAGCCCGCCTGACAGAACTTCTTAAGGCAGAGGGCGTAGAGGCAGAGGAAAAAGCCGTCCGTTATGTGGCAAAAGCCGGCGACGGTTCCATGCGAGATGCGCTGAGTCTTCTGGATCAGTGTATTGCCTTTTATCTTGGTCAGACGCTCACCTATGACAAAGTCCTGGAAGTCCTGGGAGCCGTGGACACAGAAGTTTTCAGCAAACTTCTGCGAAAAGTCCTCGCAGGAGATGTGACCGCTGCGATCCGTAGCCTGGAGGAACTGATCGTAGGAGGAAGGGAACTGAGCCAGTTTGTAGGAGATTTTACCTGGTACATGCGAAACCTTCTCCTGGTCAAAACTTCCGACAATCCGGAAGAAGCGATCGACGTCTCATCTGAGAACCTCAAACTTCTCAAAGAAGAGAGTGAAATGACGGATATCGATACTCTGATGAGATACATCCGCATCTTTTCGGAACTTTCAAACCAGATCCGTTTCGCAACACAGAAACGAGTTCTGGTGGAGATCGCGCTGATCAAGCTCTGCCGTCCGGCAATGGAGACAAATCTGGATTCTGTCCTTGACCGTATTCGTGTGCTGGAACAGAGGATCGATGAGCGTCCGGTGCAGCAGGTCGTTGTCCAGAGTGCGGGAGCATCCGTACGGGAAGCAGCCCCGATCCCGGCAGCACCACCGCAGAAAGCCGCCCCGGAGGATCTGCAAAAGATCGTATCCGGCTGGAAGGTGATCGTCGGTCAGACGACGGCAGCTTTTAAACAGGCACTTCTGCAGTCGATCCCGAAATACAACGGAGAGACAGGCGAGCCGATACTGTATGTAGAGTTCCAGACACCGCTCGGCAGGCTTTATCCGGATGATTCCGAGGCAAAGCAGGAACTTCAGGCGATCATTGAGAAGCAGCTTGGCAAGAGCGTCGAACTTCATATGCTTGTCGCAGAGGACCATCAGCAGACAAACCTGACACAGATCACGGTGGATCAGGCGATCCGCCAGAACATCCATATGGATGTACAGATAGAGGAAGAGCCAGGCTCATCCCTGGAGGAGTAAAGAATAAAAATTTTAAGTTAATGGAGGATTTACAATCATGGCAAAACGTGGAGGATTCCCGGGCATGGGTATGCCTGGAAACATGAACAACTTAATGAAACAGGCGCAGAAAATGCAGCGTCAGATGGAAGAAAACCAGAAAGCATTAGAAGAAAAAGAATTCACAGCAACCGCAGGCGGCGGAGCAGTAGAAGTAACCATTTCCGGTAAACGTGAAGTGACCAAAGTCAAACTTGACGAAGAAGTAGTAGATCCGGACGACATTGAAATGCTCGAGGACCTGATCGTAGCAGCTACAAACGAAGCACTGCGCAAAGTCGAAGAAGAATCTACAGCAGTAATGTCCAAACTCACAGGAGGACTTGGCGGCTTAGGCGGAGGACTTCCTTTCTGATGGAATATTACAGCACACACATCAATAAGCTGATCGAGCAGCTGTCCCACCTTCCGGGAATCGGACCGAAATCCGCCCAGCGTCTGGCTTTTCATATCATGAATATGCCGAAGGACCAGGTAGGGCAGCTTACCTCATCCATCACAGAAGCAAGGGCAAAAGTCCGCTACTGCAAAAACTGCTGTACTCTGACCGATCAGGAACTCTGCCCGATCTGTGCAAATCCCAAGAGAGATGCAAGCACGATCATGGTCGTGGAGAACACCAGAGACCTTGCTGCCTATGAAAAAACCGGCAAATACGACGGTGTGTACCATGTACTTCACGGTGCGATCTCCCCGATGCTCGGCATCGGACCGGACGACATCCGTCTCAAGGAACTGATGCAGAGACTGCAGAAAGACGTAAAAGAAGTCATCATTGCGACAAATTCCAGCCTGGAAGGTGAGACAACGGCGATGTACATCAGCAAACTGATCAAACCGACCGGGATCAAAGTCACCAGGATCGCCAGCGGTGTGCCGGTAGGCGGAGATCTGGAATACATTGACGAAGTGACCCTGCTCCGTGCGCTGGAAGGCAGAGTCCAGCTTTGACAGATTTTCAGACAAAAAGCAGAAAGAGGTGACAGGCTTTGGCTAGAAAGAAGGCAACTTCTTCCCAGGTGGCAGAAAGGGCAGGGGTTTCCCAGGCCACTGTATCGATGATCCTCAATCGCAGAAATAATGTTTCTTTTTCGGAAGAAACGATAGAGAAGGTAGAGCGTGCCGCCAGAGAACTGGGGTACGAGCTGCCTCACCGCAAGCACAAAAACAACGGCAGGAAAGAAAAACTGATCGTTGTTTTTTGTCCTACTCTTACCAGTCCTTACTATGTCCTTCTGCTTCAGGGTATTGAATCTGTAGCAAACGAGAAGGGCTACGGCGTTTTTATCTGCAATACGCAGAGAGATGCCAGACTGGAAGAGCGGTATCTGAGGATGATCGGAAACATAGAACCACAGGGAATCATTTATACCTGCAATCCAAATCCGGATTTTCAGAAGAGAGTGGAGGAACTGGCACGCAGGATTCCTCTGGTTATCATCAGCAACAAAGAAAAGACGATCACCGTAGACGCGATCAATCAGGACAACACTATGGTAGGCAGGCTGATGGCACGCCACCTCCTGGACCTGGGACACAGAGATGTGGCGTTTATCACACCGCCCCTGACAAGGAGACAGTGGCAGCGTTCCAGGAGAATTGACGGTTTTGTCAAGGAATACGAGAAGGAAGGGCTTGGAGGACATGTCCTCATCAAAGCAGCCGATGAGTCGATCGACCGCAGGATGCCCCGTATGGATTCTGAATATTCCATGGGCTATCAGCTTACGATGGAACTTCTCAAAGAACAGCGCAAGTTTACCGCGATCGCCGGTCAGAATGACATGATGGCGATCGGTGCGATCGATGCGCTGGAGGAATCCAGGATCCGTGTTCCGAAGGATGTGTCCGTGATCGGCTGCGATGATATTTTTTATTCAGGGATCCGCAGGCTTTCGCTGACGACGATCGACCACTTTGTTGCCCTCAAAGGCAGAGATGCCTGTGATATCATCATAAGAAAGATCACGACAAATGATCAGTTTTATACAGGGCTTCAGCCAACGAGTGTTTATAACATCGAATACACACCGAAGCTGATCGTCCGCAAGACAACTGCATACGCGAAAACGACAGATGAGAAAGATAAAAAATAAAATAAATATATTGGGCTGAAATTATTATTAATAATTTAAAATCCCCTTCGGGAAACGATCAAAAAAACCATAAAATGTACTTGGATTTATACAAAATCCATTTGATTTTCACTCGAAGTTATTAATAAAATGCGAAATTATTAATAAAAAAATTATTAATAATTTTTGCCCGCCTTGACCTCAAAAAACTATCTGCTATAATGAAATCATCAAAGCGATGCTATTCAAAAACAGCAGAATTCAGGAGGAATCAATCATGAAATTTTTTATCGACACAGCCAATGTAGAAGACATCCGTAAAGCAAATGACATGGGAATCATCTGTGGTGTTACCACAAATCCGTCCCTGATCGCAAAAGAAGGAAGAGACTTCAACGAAGTGATCAAAGAGATCACATCTATCGTTGACGGACCGATCAGCGGTGAAGTTAAAGCTACCACAACAGACGCAGAAGGAATGATCGCAGAAGGACGTGAGATCGCAAAGATCCATCCGAACATGGTAGTTAAGATCCCTATGACAGTAGAAGGACTGAAAGCAGTCAAAGTTCTTTCCAAAGAAGGAATCAAAACAAACGTTACTCTGATCTTCACAGCTAACCAGGCTTTACTTGCTGCAAGAGCAGGTGCTACCTATGTATCTCCGTTCCTTGGAAGACTTGATGATATTTCCACAGACGGACTTCCGCTGATCCGTCAGATCGTTGAGATGTTCGAAGTAGCAGGAATCACAACAGAGATCATCTGTGCAAGCGTTCGTCATCCAATCCATGTAACAGAGTGTGCTCTTGCTGGTGCAGACATCGCAACAGTTCCATACAAAGTTCTTGAGCAGATGACAAAACATCCTCTGACAGACGCTGGAATCGAGAAATTCCAGAAAGACTACAAAGCAGTATTTGGTGAATAATATAAAGTTACTGTTCACTCCGTTCACAGTAACTTGGTCAAAATCCATTCCAAATCACCTATGGTGATGGGATTTTGCCCTGTATGTCTCGGGATTTTGCCATATTCATGGAAAAACACTTCGCGGGATACTACCTGTGAACAGTAACAATATAACAATACATATCGCTTGACGAATGCTGGAATTGGTTGTAGCATGAGTCTGTTGTAAACTAATAAAAGGAGAAATAATCATGGAGAAATTAGAGCTTCAGAAGATTGCGAACGAAGTCCGCAAAGACATCGTGACCGCAGTTCATGCTGCAAAAGCCGGCCATCCGGGCGGATCTTTATCAGCAGCAGATTTATTCACATACCTGTATTTTCAGGAAATGAACATCGATCCGAAGGATCCTAAGAAAGCTGACAGAGACCGTTTCGTACTGTCCAAAGGACATACAGCACCGGGACTTTACTCTGCACTTGCTGAGAGAGGATATTTCCCGAAAGAAGACCTTAAGACACTTCGTCATCTCGGATCTTATCTGCAGGGACATCCGGATATGAAACACATCCCGGGTGTTGATATGACAAGTGGATCTCTTGGACAGGGAATCTCCGCAGCAGTAGGAATGGCACTTTCCGCAAAACTGAGCGATGAATCTTACAGAGTATATACACTTCTTGGTGATGGCGAGATCCAGGAAGGTCAGGTTTGGGAGGCAGCTATGTTTGCCGGATTCCGCAAACTGGACAACCTGGTAGTGATCGTGGACAACAACGGACTTCAGATCGACGGTAAAGTTGACGAAGTATGCTCTCCATACCCGATCGACAAGAAATTCGAAGCATTTAATTTCCATGTGATCAATGTTGCAGATGGAAATGACATGGATCAGCTCAAAGCTGCATTCGATGAAGCAAAAGCAACCAAAGGAATGCCGACTGCGATCATCATGAAGACAGTCAAAGGTAAAGGCGTATCCTTCATGGAAAACCAGGCCGGATGGCATGGCAAAGCTCCGAATGACGAGCAGTATGCACAGGCAATGGAAGATCTGGAGAAAGTAGGTGAAGCATTATGTCAGAAGTAAAGAAAATCGCTACAAGAGCAAGCTACGGCGCAGCTCTGGTGGAACTTGGTAAAGAACATGAGGATCTTGTTGTTCTGGACGCTGACCTTGCTGCAGCTACTCAGACAGGAATGTTCAAGAAAGAATTTCCAGAGCGTCACATCGACTGCGGTATCGCAGAGTGCAACATGGTAGGAATCGCTGCAGGTCTTGCAGCTACAGGTAAGGTTCCGTTTGCCAGCACATTTGCTATGTTTGCAGCAGGACGTGCTTACGAGCAGATCCGTAACTCCGTAGGATATCCGCATCTGAATGTCAAGATCGGTGCAACTCATGGTGGAATCTCCGTTGGTGAAGACGGTGCAACACATCAGTGCTGCGAGGATTTCGCTCTTATGAGAGTTGTTCCTGGCATGGTAGTTATGTCCCCGGCAGATGATATCGAAGCAAAAGCTATGGTAAAAGCTGCTTATGAATACGAGGGACCAGTTTATATGAGATTCGGTCGTCTGGCAGTGCCGGTGATCAACGACAACCCGGATTACAAATTTGAGATGGGTAAAGGTATCGTTCTCCGTGAGGGTAAGGACGTTACGATCGTTGCAAACGGCCTCTGCGTAGCAGCTTCCCTTGAAGCAGCAGAGAAACTGGCAGCAGACGGAATCGAAGCCAAAGTTATCAATATCCACACGATCAAACCTCTTGACGAAGACCTGATTGTTGCAGCAGCAAAAGAAACCGGCAAAGTTGTCACAGTAGAAGAACATTCTATCATTGGCGGACTTGGCGGCGCTGTATGCGAATGCCTTGCAGAGAAAGCTCCTGTACCGGTAAAACGTATCGGTGTCAACGACAGATTCGGTGAATCCGGACCGGCAGTTGCTCTTCTTGAGAAATATGGTCTGGATGGAGAAGGTATCTACAAACAGGTCAAAGAATTCGTCTAAGATCTGAGATCTGTTACAGGAATCATTTCGAGGATTCCCTGAACAATCGTGTCCGCGAGGAAAACGACCGTAGACAGGCGAGTCGTCTGGAGCGTGAGCTGTTCAAGCACACCGGAGACATTGACGATCCCTGTAATATGAATATGGCCGACTGACGGCAGCTGTTTATGAATTGCGGCACCTGGGTAAAGTGCACCATTTGCGATGGTCACATAACCCAGGTGCTTTTTTTGTCCCAGAGAAGCGTCTATAGCGACGATCAGAGCCTCTGGATGACGTTTTCGGATGAAGGAATACATGGCAGTGAGGTTCAGGGCGTGAACGGGTTGAAAAAGCGTTCCGTAGACTGTGAAATCTGGTGTGGAACAACTGCTTAATTTCTGACCGACAAAAGGTCCGAGACAGTCACCTGTAACCCTGTCTGTTCCAATGCAGAGAAAGACAAGTTCCGACCACTTTTCCTGGTGATCGAGAATACACTGTTTCAAAGTGTGAGAGATCCGAAGTACCGAATCCCTCTGACTGGCATTAATATAAAAAGTCATAAGAAAATCCTCATAATTTATTTTTGATCTGAGATTCCGGCTATATTTTCCTGTTTCATTGTATCCCGGTTCGTTCTGAATTATGCAGATGCAGAATCTGTCGTTAAATTTTGAGAAAAGGCTCTTATATTATGCCAAAATCCGCGGTTTGGATATGCTATCCTGATGCCTGAAGGGGTGATAGGATATGATAGAAGTCATTTATAAGGATGAGAAACAGGAGGTAAATGACGGAGAAACAGGGTGGAACCTGCCGAAGAATATACGTCAGATCGGACTTGCCGGGGAGAATTACAGGATCTATATAGAGGATTATGTCTATACATTCCTGCACAGGGCGGCACAGGCGAAGTGCCAGCAAGAAGAGGACAGTGGTATTCTGGCAGTTTTTCTCGGAGAGAACCGGTGGCAGTCCGGAACGGGGTATACGTTTATCAGGGGAGTACTTCTGGCAGATGCCGGGGAGATCACAGAAGAACATATCGAGATCACGCAGAATATGTGGCAGAAGATCCACGAAGAACAGGAGAAATATTTTGAAGGGCAGGAGATCGTAGGATGGTTTCTGGCAAGGCAGTCATTGCCGATGGTGGTTTCTGAATTGATTGGGAAGGTGCACAGGAACCAGTTCGGCGGTGAGAAGATCCTGATGCTTATGGATACGGCAGAACAGGAAGAAGCTTTTTTTCGATACGAAAATAATTTCCTGGTGAGACAGAGTGGATATTATATCTATTATGAAAAAAATACCCAGATGCAGAATTACATGCTGGAAAAGAATCCTGAGATCCAGGAAGAGTCACAGGAAACCGTTCAGGATGATGCTGTCAGGGCATTTCGATCACTGATTCAGAAAAAGAAGAAAGAAGAACCTGAGGAAACAGAAGAGAAGACTTCTGTTTTTTCTTATGCGGCGACGGCGTGTATCGTGCTGGCACTTGCAGTGGTCGGTGTGCGCTTTTACCGGAATTATCAGGTGGGGCAGAACATTGAGGGAGAGACAAGGACTGCTTCTGCGGATATCATGCAGGAGACGGAGATTACACAGATTCCTGCCGCGTCTGTGCAGCAGGTGACACCGACTTCCTGGGCGGAGTTGACAGAAAGTCCGAAGATAACGCCGACAGCAGAGCCGACGCTCATTCCAACTGTTACGATCAGCGCAGAAGAGGCGCAGATCTACAAGGAAGAATCTGATACCAGGAAAGCACAGCGGCGGATCCAGCAGAAGAAGCAGAATGAAGAAGAGAGCACAGGACAGGATAACTCAGGTCAGGCCAGTTCAGATCAGGACAGCGAGACAACATCTGCAATGCAGACACGGGGCTCTTATACGATCCGTCCGGGAGATACTTTGTACCAGATCAGCATCGAAAATTATGGAACCATGGACAAAGTTGCTGACATCTGCCGCGCAAACGGTATTTCTGAGAACGAGATCATTTATCCGGGACAAATAATTGTATTGCCCTGAAAAGTTTGCTATAATCGGCATGTAACACAAAATAAATGATCACATAAGGCAAGGGTTAAAATGTTGAATATCCTAAAGAATCTGAAAAGAAAACGAAAAAAGAAGAATTCATTTGTGCACCGTGGTACGGTGATTACGATAGGTGTGATCGCGGCTGTGGCGGCACTTGTTTATTTTTATGTAGAGAAACGAAGCTATCATGATTATGAGATCCTTCAGACGAGCGAACAGGAGGACGTGGTTTCTACAGGCTATGAGGAGATGGCAAATGGAATTCTGCGCTACAGTCCGGATGGAGCTTCTCTGGTGAATAGCAGCATGGAGGCATACTGGAGTGTTCTGTATGAGATGAAGAACCCTGTTGCGGACATTAAGGGTGACAGAGCTGTTGTCGCAGATCAGGACGGCACATTGATCGAGATCTTTGACAAGGATGGTGAGACAGGAAGTGTGACGACATCTTATAATATTGTCAAGGCGAGGGTTTCCTCACAGGGAATGGTTGCTGCTATTCTTGATGGCGGGGATGCTACCTGGATCAATTTCTACAGTTCCGATGGTACGCTGATCGCAGAAAACCAGACACATGTTGCTGATCCGGGATATCCGATGGATGTGGCGATTTCGGACAACAGCGAGATCATGATGGTGACATATCAGTTTGTTGAGGGAAGCCAGACGACAAGTTATGTAGCCTTTTATAACTTTGGCGATGTGGGACAGAGTGAAGATGACCATATCGTAAGCGGCTATACTTATGAGGGCGTTGTGATCCCGCAGGTGGAATATATTGACGCAACCAGATCTGTGGCACTCAAGGACAATGGATTCACGACTTATTCCGGAGCCCAGATCCCGAAGGAAGGCACAACAGTAGAAGTTAAGAAAGAAATCGTAAGCACATTTTTTGATGAAAATACGATCGGCCTTGTATTCAAGAGCGGAAACAAAGACAAACAGTACAAAATGCAGGTATACAGCATAGATGGAACTCTCCGCTTCGAGAAGGAATTCAATGTTCCATATACAACGATCAAGATGAGTGATGGATGTATTCTTATGTACAACAGTTCTCAGATCTGCGTCATGAACAGCCGTGGAGTAGAACGTTATAATGGAACCATTGACGGTACAATCAACAATTTCTTCAAGATCGGCTGGAATAAGTACATGCTTGTGCTGGACAACGGTGTCAATGTGATAAAACTTAAATAAGGAGCAGCAGATGAATGTGACATGGCTTGGAATCGTTGTTTTGGCCATATTGATATTATGTGTATGGAGAGGATACAGTCGGGGATTTATCAAAGAAATCGTTTCTTTTTTCTTTGTGTTCCTTTCGCTTTCTCTTGCATGGGCGATCAATCCATATATAAATGAATTTCTCATGCAGAAAACACCAATCTATAATACGATACAGGAAACCTGTGCAAATTTCGTGCAGAGCCAGGGCGAAGAAAAAGCAGAATACGAGACGGACAGCACAGGAGACCTCATCGACGGTCTGAAACTTCCGGATCTCCTCAGAAAAAATCTCGAAGAGAACAATAATGCGGAAACATATGCGGCACTTTCCGTAGATACCATGACAGAATATGTTTCAGGATATCTTGCGAGGACAGTTATCAATGGTCTGTCCTATGTACTGGCATATATTTTATCTACGATCATGATCCGGCTTATCGTGTATGTCCTGAATCTGATCGCAGGACTTCCGGTTCTCAAAACAGCAAATAAACTGACCGGAGGCGCAGTAGGATTCCTCAAGGGAATCGTATTTATATGGATCGCATTTCTGGTACTGACTGTGTTATGCAGCACCGAAATAGGCAAAACAGCCCTCGAATTGATCGAAAAAGATACCTTATTGAGTACTCTTTATCAATATGACCCGTTAGTTCGAATTTTTTCAAAAATTTTATAAAAAACGCTTGACGTATAAAAACAACGATGATATACTTAAATCCGCTTCGAGATGAGGCGGATTTTTTCTGGGTTTTATGAAGCAGATGCGAAATAAAAACAGAAAAAAATAAAAAAAGTTCTTGACATTCAGAAATGAATGCGATAGAATAAACGAGTTGCTAATGAGCAACGAAATCACAAAAGTTCATCAAAAAGTTTTGAAAAAACTTAAAAAAGTTCTTGACAAACGAAAATGAACGTGATAAACTAAATGAGCTGTCGAAAGAGAGCGAAACACAAAGAACCTTGATAACTAAACAGTGAAACACATACGATTCTCGAAAATTCTTT
>OLSO01000076.1_pt1 | contig 96460 bp, 80 predicted proteins | sample 1672441 | NCBI WGS metagenome assembly OLSO01 (sample SAMEA3136686, study PRJEB25190) | human gut metagenome | biome: human gut; feature: human-associated habitat; material: faeces | place: Austria | collected 2013 | reverse complement strand
CCAGACATAAGAAAACCTCCCATTTCTTGTTGTCCAAGAAATGGGAGGCAATTCAAACCTGTGCCCCCGTTTTTTGTTCTGCGACCCTCAAACCGCCTCCCCTGGGACCAAATCGACGGCCTCTTCCAAGCCGCGTGGTATCACTCCATTCCAGGGCCAGTTGACGTTTGACCAGATAAAACCTGCCAAAATAAACCTGTCCCTTTTTGGCAGGTTTTGGGGTAACGAGGGCTTGCACTTTAGCGTGCGACAGCGGATAATGCCGAGCATTCGACAATGCACACTTTGTCTTATTTGATTGAGGAGGCCCCGTATGGCCATGGAATTCAAGCGCAGGTTGCCGATCCCCATGGAAATCCGCGAGGAAATGCCGCTTTCCGCCGATCTTACCGCCAAAAAACAGGCATTCGACGCCGAGGTCGCCAAGGTCTTTACCGGCGAGGACGCGCGCAAGGTGCTCATTATCGGCCCGTGCTCTGCCGACCGCGAGGACTCGGTGCTTGAGTACATGAGCCGACTGGCCAAGGTCGCCGAAGAGGTCAAGGACAAACTCATCATCATTCCGCGCGTCTATACCAACAAGCCGCGCACCAAGGGCACTGGCTACAAGGGCCTGCTGCACAACCCCAACCCCGAGGCTCCCGACGACCTGCTCGAGGGCGTCAAGGCCATCCGCCATATGCACCTGCGCGTCATCGAGGAGACCGGTTTCTTTACCGCCGATGAGATGCTCTACCCGTCCAACTACCAGTACCTCGTCGACCTGCTGAGCTACGTCGCCGTGGGCGCGCGCTCGGTCGAGAACCAGGAGCATCGTCTGGTGTCGAGCGGCATTTCGGTGCCTGTGGGCATGAAGAACCCCACCGCCGGTTCCACCACCGTTATGCTCAACTCCATCTACGCCGCCCAGGCACGTCAAAGCTTCATCTTCCGCAACTGGGAGGTCGAGTGCGACGGCAATCCACTCGCGCACGCCGTCATGCGTGGCTACATTGGTCTCGACGGTCGTACCTACCCCAATTACCACTACGAGCATCTGGAGCGTCTGGCTGAGCGCTATACCGAGCATGCCGGCTACGCCAACCCGGCGGCGATCATCGACTGCAACCACGACAACTCGGGCAAGCGCCCGCTGGAGCAGCACCGCATCTGCAAGGAGGTGCTCGACAGCTGCCGCCGCAACGAGTCCATCTCCAAGCTGGTCAAGGGCTTTATGATCGAATCCTACCTGGAGGACGGCAACCAGTCTGTCGACGGCGGCGTCTTTGGCAAGTCCATCACCGACCCGTGCCTGGGCTGGGAAAAGACCGACTACCTCATCCACGAGATCGCAGAGCGGGTGTAGGTTACGGCGTTTTACCAAACGCCGTAACCGGCCGACGCTACAAACCCGTACACGCGAGCAATCTGCCTTTCAGCTTCGACGGCATGACCAAAAGGTCAATGCCGCCTCGCTTCAAGGCACCTTGCTCGCGTGTACGGGTTTTCGCTGACGTTTTTCTACCAGCGTCGTTGCCAAAGCCAGCACTTGGGGACGCTCCTTTTGGGGTAGTCGTTGGGGACGCTCTTGTTTGACTAGTCGTTTAAGAACGTCCCCAACGACTACCCGGGGGAGTTGCCTTCCCTCGCGGCGGTCTTCTAGCAGAAAAACCAAGTGAGTAGGCTTTTTGCAGGAGGCCAAGCACGCCCCAAAACGCCACAGCTCTGACCTGCGGTTTTATTGAGCATTTGTCGCGATATGCTCGGCAGGTTCAAAAAAGTCTACTCACTTGTATCTGAGACGCACCAGGTTGGAAAAAACCGCCGCGAAAGGGCCCCTGGTCCCTTCGCGGCGGTCATACGCCTCTGATTTTGCGACGATTTTGCCCGCTTGTTATTCGCTGTAGCGGGTGGCTATGGCAGCTCGCACCATTCCGGTGCTCATGAGGTAGGTCACCAGGAAGTAACCACCGTATGCTGCCAGGAAGATCGCGCAGGTGAGGCCCACAGTGCCGCCGATGCTCATATTTCCGAATATGCTCACCAGCTCGATAATCACCTTAAGTGCCACAAAGGAGTGCGCCAGACCCACTGCCAGCGGGAACAGGAAGAATACCGCCTGCTGCGCCATCACCGAATGGCGAATCTGGCGGTCGTCGCAGCCGATCTGTGCCAGCACACGATAGCTGCGGCTGCCGTCGGCCACGTTGGAGAGTTGCTGGATCGACAGAATCGCCGCGCATGCAACGACCAATACAAAGCCGATGTAGATGGCTAGGTAGCTAATAAGACCGTTCATTTGCGCTGCTTGCGTGTACATCTCGGAGCGTGTGATGAAGATTCCCCACGATCCCGGCTCCTTGCCGTCAACGAGCAGATTGTCGAGCACAGTGTATTCAATGCTCTCGTCTGCCTCGGTCGTATCCATCCCCTGTTTGTAGTTAACGAGCAGGCTACTGGAATACGGCTGCAGATTAAGTTGGGACAACAGCCCGTCGGCAACGACGACGGTACCCGGATTACTGCCCATCGCCGAGTTGGCGATGGCCGCCGTGTCCTCGTCCGACTTATCGGTTGCGGGTTTGAGCGTATGCCCGCCCAAGGTAAGGGCATGGCCGCCAGCCATATACTTGGTGTACAGGTCGACCAGCTCGCCGCCCATATCACACGTGAGCAGATACTGGTCGTGACCGATGTGCACCGGCTCCTCGCCCATCATCTGACGCAGCTTGTTGTACTGGCTCGCCGGCGTCACAAACAGACCCATCTCATCGGGCTTGCTACCCCCGAACGCCTTGGGAAGCTTTTCGCCCATGGTCTTGCACATCTCACCCGCAGACACCGAAGGGCTCGAACCGCCAAACGGGTAACTTAGATACGAATCGATCTGCACATGCTCACCGGCAACATCGGCGATATTGACCTTCTTGCCGGTCTCGTCGTTGTTGTCCGCCGACTTGTCCTTACCGTGCCATGCGGGGTACAAATCGACCGTTGTATCGGCCAGCACCATGCGATCGGCCTCAGACGGATTGACATACTCCTTGTAGTAGCCGAGCGTATCGGGCGTGTAATAGACATACGTCTGCGACATATCGGCCGGCGTATAGCGCTCCAGATTCTCGTTCATCACATTGGCAATCGACATACCGCACGTCACCGAGGTGATGGCCAAAAACAGGAGCATCGCGATGACGCCCATCGAAAAGCACACCGTGTTGACCTTGGCCGCAAGCTGGCGCACGATAAACATGTTGAGGCCGCGCCAATACACACCGCGCAGGCTCTGCAGCATCTTGATAAGCATGCCCGAGAGTCCCCAAAACAGGGCAAAGGTACCCACGGTAACCATAGCGGTCGTAATGCCAAACTGGTTCATGGCCTCTTGCAGCTTGCTGTCCGTCGCGGTTAGCGGGAACCCATCACGTAGCAGACGGTAATAGGCCACGCCCACAAGCACCACGCCCACGGCAAAGATGGCAATCGCGATCCAGGGGTTGCGTGTCTTGATGCTCTCGTTGCGACGCTCGGCACCCATAAGCTCGATGAGTTTGGTACGACGCACGGCGCGAAGGTTCAGCAGTAGCGTGAGCACAAACATTACGAGCATGCAGGTAAGGGTCAGGTTGAACGCATGCACCGAGAAAAAGAAGTGGAAATTGGCGATCTGTGTCTTAAAGAGCGAGGCCGTAAAGAACGTCATGAGCTGGGAGAGTCCCACACCCAGCACAATGCCGGCGACAAAGGCCACAACCGATACTATCACGGTCTCGAGCGCCATGATCGTGGCGACGCGCCCGCGCCCCATACCGAGCACCTGGTACAGGCCAAACTCCTTCTTGCGGCGTTTCATGATGAAGTTATTGGCATACACCATCAAAAAGGCCATGACACCGGCCAAAAAGTACGTCAGGTAGCCGAGCATGCTGCCCATAACCTGCGCCAAGCCCTCTTCATCGATTCCGGCGATGTCGACCTGCATCGAGATGGTGTTAAAGGCATAGAAGACCGTGACACCCAGGGTGAGCGTCAAAAGGTAGACGAGGTAGTCGCGGCCGGCGCGGCGGACGTTGCCCCAAGCGAGTTTACAGAGCATCGGAGCCCTCACCGCCCATCATGGCAACGACCTCCATAATGCGGTCGAAGAACTCGCGGCGGTCGGTGTCTCCGCGGCGCAGCTCGGTGAAGATCTTGCCGTCGCGAATAAACAGCACACGGCTCGTGTAGCTGGCGGCAAAGCTGTCGTGCGTGACCATGAGCACGGTGGCGCGCAGGCGGCGGTTAAGGGCCTCCAGGCTCTCGAGCAGCAGGCGAGCGCTCTTGGAATCGAGGGCGCCGGTGGGCTCGTCGGCCATGATCATGGTGGGGTCGGTGACGAGCGCGCGAGCCGCGGCAACGCGCTGCTGCTGACCGCCGGACATCTGGTAGGGATACTTGTCGAGCACCTGACTGATGGACAGGCGCGCTGCCACATCCTGCACGCGGGTCGAGATCTCTGCCGAGCTTGTGCGGGCGATGGTGAGCGGCAGGGCGATGTTCTCGCGTGCCGTGAGCGTATCGAGCAGGTTGGAGTCCTGGAAGATAAAACCAAGCTCCTCGCGGCGGAACTGCGAAAGCTTAGCCTGCTTCATGCGCGTCACGTCCTGGCCGTTGATGCGGATCGCGCCGCTTGTGGCACTATCGATGGTCGACACGCAGTTGAGCAACGTCGACTTGCCCGAGCCCGAAGCGCCCATGATGCCAACGAATTCGCCGCGGTTGACGGTAAAGCTGACGTCGTTGAGCGCGCGGGTCACGTTGCCCAGCGCTCCGTATACCTTTTCGAGATGCACGACTTCCAGTACCGGGGTCGCCATGTGCGTGGTTTGCATACCGAGTCCTTTCTTGCGATTAGTCTACGGCATCTATAGTCGCAAGAAGCCGAGTCGGCTACCATCGATATCGCTTACGCTTGCCTTACCGTTGCGTAAGGTAGGGGTAGTCTTTTTGGGACGGGGCTTTTTTAGCTACCCTATCCGTAGCCTTCGAAGCATGAGGCCGCATTTGACATAGGGCAGCTAAAAAAGCCCCGTCCCAAAAAGACTACCCAAATGAGCTGCCTTGTCATGTGTCGATGCTGAGAGAGGACTCCTGTTGAAGACTGTTCATGTTGCCGCTGGGATCATTCGCAAGGAAGGATCCGATGAGCTGCTTGCCGTGCAGCGCGGCTATGGCGACATGCGGGGACTTTGGGAGTTCCCCGGTGGCAAGCTCATGCGCGGCGAGACGCCCGAGGACGCCGTACGCCGCGAGCTCATGGAAGAGCTGCAGGTAAAAGTCACCAACCTGCGCGATTTCTATACCGTTGAGTACGACTACCCCGATTTTCATCTCTCCATGGAGTGCTACTACTGCTCGCTCGCCGATGACTCCGATGAGCCCCAGAAGCACGACCGCCAGCTCGATATCCGCTGGATTCCGCGCACCTCGCTTGCCACCGTTGAGTGGATGCCCGCCGACAAAGGGCTTATCGATGCTCTGATTGAGCTGAAGGAAGATCGGCTTGAGGCCAACGGCGCCGCCGATGACGCCACGCCCAACACGGCCGACAAACCCGTCACCAAGCCCAAGCGCGCACCTAAGCGCCGCAGCAAAAAGCGTCCCAAGCCAGGTCTGCTCGACGGCATCGATACCTCGGACCTCTCCGCTGACGAGCGCGAACTGGTGCGCCGTCGCGCCGCTATAAAAAAGTCCATGAAGGGCAACAAGCGCGCCAACACCAAACCCGAGCTGCTCGTTCGCCAGCGCCTGCGGGCAGCGGGCCTTACGGGATACCGTCTGGAATGGAAGGTACCCGGCAAGCCTGACATCGCCTTTCCCGGGCGCAAGATCGCCATTTTCGTCAACGGCTGCTTTTGGCATCGCTGCCCTAAGTGCAATCCGAGCCAGCCCAAGCGCAATGTTGAGTTTTGGGAGGCAAAGTTTCGCCGCAACGTCGAGCGCGACCGAGCCGCCATCGACGCGCTTACCCGAATGGGCTGGACGCCCATCACCGTCTGGGAATGTGAGCTCAAGAAAGACCGCATCGACGCCACCATGGAAAAGGTCATCGAACAGGTACGCGCCGCCGCACCGCAGCGCTAACAGCGATCAGTCACACGCTCCGCACGTCCGCGCCACATCCGAGCCGCAAACCTTAGAAAGCCTTTAAGCTCAAAACCTTTCAAGAGTGTTATTCGATACCTTTGACCTGCAGTTTCACTGTTATAACAAACCTGATTAAGCCTTTCTTTAGTGCTTCTTTGCAGCAGCCGCGGCATAATACTGCCAACGAACGGGACCTAGCAGCACACCCCGTGCGCAACCTTTTGGTGGACATCGAGGAGGCCGCATAAGCATGCATTCTTCCAATGACGCAGCACAGCAGCCATCCCTAAAACATGCAGACCTTTTCTCCTTCCCCCCGACACAGGGAAACGGCCTCCTCGACTCCCCCACCACAAAAGCCAAACGCTCAACCGATCAGAATCTCAACTTGCGAATATCCTTCGATAAGCTCCAAGCATCCCTAAACAAGTCATTCCCCAACCAAGCCCGGGCATACTAGTCCCCCATCAACAAAGCGTCCCTAGCGCACCACTATTCCGCCCCAACGCCACAAGGGCGATTGAGCAGGGCCGTCCGGAAACGGAAAAGGGCCTATCTCTCAGAACATTCCGCAGGACGGAGGAAGCCCCGCAGCGCGTAGCGCGCAGCGGGGCTTCCGACATGTCCGAGGACGTTCTGAGAGATAGGCCCTTTTCCGTTTCCGGACGGCCCGGTGGGATCAGAGTACCCTTGCTGTTACTCTGCTTTGCCCACAGAGTTGAGGTTGGTCATGCGGATCTTAACCAGCTCGGTGATCTCACGCATGCCCTCCTTGGCCGGCTTCTTGGGATCGAAGCAGGCGGGGTTCTCGGCCATGTAGGCCATGAAGCCCTTGGTGTAGGCCTGACGCAGCTCGGTAGCGTAGTTAACCTTGCAGATGCCGTTCTTCACAGCCTCGGCAACCTGCTCATCGGGCACACCGGAAGTGCCGTGCAGAACCAGCGGCACGTCGACGGCGTCGCGGATAGCCTTGACCACGGACTGCTCGATGTGCGGATCGCTCGTGTACACGCCGTGGCTGGTGCCAACGCCAATGGCCAGCGAGGTGCAGCCGGTGCGCTCGACGAACTCCTTGGCCTCGGCAGGATCGGTGTAGGGGCTCTCGCCCTCAACCGCGGGACCGTCGTCCTCCTTGCCGCCAACCTTGCCGAGCTCGGCCTCGACGGGCACGCCCATGGCGCGGCCAGCGTCGGCGACGGACTTGGTCAGGGCAATGTTGTCCTCAAAGGACTCGTGCGAGCCGTCGATCATGACGGAGGTGTAGCCCGTGCGGAAAGCCTGCATGCAGCGGTCATAGCCATCGCCGTGATCGAGGTGCAGAGCGACGGGCACGGAAGCGCGCTCGGCAGCGGCCTTCACCATGCCGTAGAAGTAGTCCAGACCAGCGGTCTTGATGGTGCCCGGGGTGGTCTGCATGATGACGGGGGACTTGGTCTCCTCGGCAGCGGCCAGAACGGCCATAACAAACTCGAGGTTCTCGACGTTGAACGCGCCGACGGCGTAGTGGCCGGCCTGAGCGTCCTTGAGCATCTTTTCGGTGGTAACAAGTGCCATGAGCGTTTGCTCCTCTCCCTCGCCCGCATCTGGACATCGGGCGTAGTTGTTCACAAGGCGTTTTACCTTGCGTTTTACTGCGCTCATTGTATGAAATTCAGCGGCTTTGCACGTGCGAGATATTGAGTCCATGCAGGCCAATACAGTCGTTTTTGAAAAGTAAACGGAAGGAATCGGAACCGAGTGGGCGTGTTCGATATTGAATTTTGAGCGTTTAGCGTCTTTCTTTTATAGAAAAGATAAGTAATCGAAAGGTGTTTTCTTACTCAAAAAGAAAATGAACGAAAATAGAGTCAACACAATTCCTGCAAATTTAGCCGAGAATGGAGCAAACATGGCCCAAGCTACCAACCGTACTTTTGCTGACGAGCGCCGTACCGCCATTATGGAAATACTCGAGCATAACGCCTCGGTGCAGGTAGCAGAAATCGCCCAGACCTTTGGCGTGTCCTCCGTCACCGCCCGCGCCGACCTGGACGCGCTCGCCGAAGCAGGCAAGCTGCGTCGCACACATGGTGGTGCCGTATCGCTCCACAAACGCCTGACCGTCTCCACGCAAGATCGCCGCATCAATGTCAACGTCGCCGCCAAGCAGGCCATCGCGCAAAGCGCCATCGAGCTCGTTAATGACGGCGACACGCTGCTCGTCGACTCGGGCACCACGGCGCTCGAATTCGTCCGGCTCCTCGATCAGCGCGACGGCATCACCGTTATCACGGCCGACATTACCATCGCCGATTATATTGACGAGAGCATGCCCTCGGTCGATGTCGTCATGCTGGGCGGGGCACTGCGCAAAGGTCATCGCTATCTGTACGGCCCACTTACCATGCAGGCGCTCCAAATGGTCCACGCCGACCTTGCCGTCATGTGTCCTGGCGCTTTTGTTCCCGGCTGCGGCTTTACGACCGACTTTCCGCAGATGGCCGAGACCAAAGCGGCTATGGTCGGTGCCGCCCGTCAAAGCGTCGCCCTCATGGACGCCAGTAAGGTCAACGGACGCGGCATGTACCGTTTTGCCGAGCTTGCCGACGTCGACATCATCGTGATGGACAGCGACCCCGACGCCGCCGTCGCCACCTCAATCGCCGAGGCCGCCGACAGCGCACGTCCAGCCCTCATCATCGCCGGCGCTTAAACAAAAACCACCACAAAGGGCCTGTCCCTTTGTGGTGGTTTTGCCCGTTAAAAGCGAAATATCGCTACTTGGAAAGCTCGTCGGCGAGGGCCTCGATCTGGGCGCGCGATGTGTCGTTGAGCGAGCCCAGGACAGTCACCTTGTTCTGCGCCAGGGTGATGTCCTTCATGCCCTCGAGCTCCTTGGTCATAACCTTGGCAGCGGCGGGCGTCCAGGAACCGGCCTCGACGAGCGCCACGGTGCGGTTCTGGTAGGCATGCTCGGCGAGCGTGTGGATAAAGGTGCTCATGAATGGGAAGATCTCGCCCTGATAGGTGATGGAGGCGAGCACCAGGCGGTCATAGCGGAACGCATCCTCAACGGCCTCGGCCATGTCGTCGCGAGCCAGGTCAAAGACGGAAACCTTCTGGCCGCGAGCCTCGAGCGCTGCGGCGAGCTCCTCGACGGCAGCCTTCAGATGTCCATACACACTCGCGTAGGCAATCGTGATGCCCTCGTCCTCGGGCTGATAGCTCGACCAGGTGTTGTAGGTGTCGAGGTAATAGCCCAGATTCTCGGTAAGGACAGGACCGTGGAGCGGGCAGATGATCTGAATATCCAGATCGGCAGCCTTTTTGAGCACGGCCTGCACAAACTTGCCAAACTTTCCCACGATGCCAAAGTAGTAGCGGCGAGCCTCACAGGCCCAGCCCTCGGGATCCTCGATGTCGTTGGCGCCAAACTTGCCAAAGCCGTCGGCGCTAAAGAGCACCTTGTCGGTGGCCTCATAGGAGAAGAGCACCTCGGGCCAGTGAACATTGGGAGCACCGATAAAGGTCAGGCTGTGGCCGCCCAGGTCGAGCACGTCTCCCTCTTTGACAACCATTTTGCGCTCGGGGAAGTCGGTGCCAAAGTAGTTGACCATCATGCGGAAAGCACCCATGCTGGCCACAATCTGCGCCTGGGGATAGCGCTCCATAAAGGCGGCGATACCGGCGGAGTGATCAGGCTCCATATGATGGATGACCAGGTAGTCGGGCGTACGGCCATCGAGCGCGGCCTCGAGGTTGCCGAGCCACTCGTCGACAAAACCACCGTCGACCGAATCGGCGACAGCGATTTTATCGCCCAAGATAACGTAGCTGTTGTATGCCATACCGTTCTCGGACACATCGTACTGGCCCTCGAACAGGTCAATGTCGTGGTCGTCGACGCCAATGTAGCGGATATCCTTGGTGATCTCCATCAGGCAAAGCCTCCTAGATAGACAAAATAACCTGTCTATCATAGCACTTGGCAGCATTCCAACTGTTGTCTGCCGACATCCTTACCGATTGTTATTAAAATACGATAAATCGCCGTTTACCTGCGCAAACTATGAGCGTGGCATCGCCGTGCTATGTCGAATAATGAGCTGGCCGGGAATACGGATAGCAACGGTTTTGCCCGCCGTACCCGCCTCGGGAACCGCGTGCTCAAACACCTCGCGTCCACGCTGATGTAAATCGAACCGAACGGTCGTGAGCTCGTTATGCGCGACAAAGTCGTCGAGCGAATCGTCGACGCCCACCACGCTTACGTCCTCGGGCACGCGCAGGCCGCTATCACGCAGCGCGGCAATCGCGCCATTTGCCATCTGATCGTTTGCCGCATAAATCGCCGTCATGGTGCGATCGTGCTCGGCCAGGTACCTGCCGGCCTCGTAGCCGCTGTTGGCAGACCAGTCGCCCTCGAGCGGCGTCTGCGGCTTAATGTGCTTATGCTCGAGCGCATCCTGCCAGCCGGCGCGACGAAATTGCTCGTCGACCGAGAACGACGGGCCGCCAATATAGCGAATTTGCTCGTGCCCCAGCTCAAACAGATGATCCATAAGCAAGAGCGAGCAGCCGTAATGGTCGGAGTCGACCGTGGTCACCCGCGGGTGCGCGTACATGGTAACAATAACCGTGCCAATGCCCGGCAGCGGATCAAACGTCTCAAAATCGGGCGCCATGCGGCTCATGCCGATGATGATGCCGTCCACCGGCAGCGCAGCCATACGACGCGTGGCCTCGGCAAGCGAAAACTCCTCGGTCTTGGACATCTCGACCAGCGTGATGGCGCAATTATGCTCGCGAGCAGCGCTGGCGATGCCGTCGATCATTGAGAGGTTGCCAAACTTGGTGATATCGTTGACGCACAGACCGACCGAATGGTAACGGCCGTCGCGCAGCGAGCGGCCGGCATAACTCGGACGAAAACCGAGCTCTTGCATAGCGGCCTGCACGCGCTGGCGCGTCTGCTCGTTAACGTTGGGCAAGCCGTTGGCGACGCGCGAAACCGTCTGCTGCGAAACACCGGCAGCGCGGGCGACGTCGGCCATGGAGACCGGACGCGTACCTGTATCGTTGGACGAGTGCCTTGCCACAGAATCACCTTCACCCTTGCGAGATCTGAATAGCGTGCATGCCGGCCCGGGCAGAAATATATCCCGCTCCGAGGCCCGCTATCGTCGGACGCATGTTAACGTACTCTACTTTTTCTATCTGCATCTCTTCTGCTTTATAAGTCCATACGGCGGTACCGTTCACGGCTGTATTTCTACCGACTACCGGATTCTCAAAAAGTGTCAAGCGTTGTGTTATGAGTACGTTAACATAGCCCGTAACGTGCGGCATCGTGAACACTTGGTTCATGCCGCTTCAAGTTGTTAACGTACTCATAGCGACGCAAAACTCACCCGTGCGCGCCAAGGAAAGGACTCCCATGACCACCCCCGACGAAAAGACACTCACCATGCTCACCAAGCTGTTTGAGGAGGAGTTTGGACCCATCGGCGACCGCCAGGTGCTCTACGTGCACGCACCCGGCCGTTCCGAGATCAGCGGCAACCACACCGACCACGAGGGCGGCCATGTTATCGCCGGCTCGCTCGATGTCGCCGTTGACGGTATCGCCGTGGCAACCGACTCCAACAAGATCCGCGTCGCCGACGAGGGCTATCCTACCTTTGAGATCACGCTCGATACGCTAGATGTTCAGGAGTCCGAGAAGGGCACGTCCGCAAGCCTCGTCCGCGGCATGGCCCATGAGATTGCAGCTCTGGGCGTTGAGCCCCAGGGCTTCGACTTCGCCTTCACCTGCTCCGTTCCCTCGGGCGGCGGTCTTTCGAGCTCCGCTGCTGTCGAGGCGGCGTACGGTCGTGCCATGGAGGCGCTCTGGGGCGCACCCGCCATCGAGCCCGTCGCGCTCGCCCAGATGAGCCAGCGCACCGAGAACAACTATTACGGCAAGCCCTGCGGTCTTATGGACCAGGCCGCCGTTTGCTTGGGCGGCCTCGCCTACATGGACTTTGAGGACCAGGCTCAGCCTAAAACCCAGAAGCTCGAACTCAACTTTGAGGATCACGGCTATGCGCTCGTGCTCGTTAAGGTTGGCGCCGACCATGTGGCAGCTACCGACGACTACGCCGCCGTTCCGCGCGAGATGCAGGACATCGCCGCCGAGTTTGGCAAGACACGCCTGTGCGAGGTAAACGTGGCGGATTTTGACGCCAAGCTCCCCGAGCTACGCGCCAAGCTGGGCGACCGCGCCTGCCTGCGCGCCGTTCACTACTGGTACGAGAACGGCCTGGTCGATAAGCGCTGGGCAGCCCTTAGCGCCGGCGACATCGACCAGTTCCTGGTCCTGACGCGCGAGTCCGGTGCCAGCTCCGCCATGTACCTGCAGAATGTCGTCGCCAAACTGGGCTCCGAGCAACCTTCCATGTATGCCTTGGCGCTGGCCGAGCATGTGCTCGACGGCCGCGGCGCCGTCCGCATCCACGGTGGCGGCTTTGGTGGCACCATCCAGGCCTTCGTGCCGCTCGACCTGGTCGACACCTTCATCACCAAGATGAACGGCTGGCTGGGCGAGGGCTCTGCCCGCCACTACGCAATTTCTGACAAGGGGGCTTACGCGGCATGGCTGTAATGACTGATGTGCGCGAGGCCGCGCAGGGCCTGATTGAGTATGCCATCCATCGATCCATGATCGGACAGGATGACCGCATCTGGGCCTACAACACCATTCTCGAGTGCATCGGCGCCACGGGTCCTGCGCTCGACATGGCTTGGGCGATACAGAACGAGAAGCTCTCGCTCTTGCACCCCGATACGCTCCCCAATTTTGACCTGGAGGGCACGCTTGCCGCGCTTTCCGAGGACGCCGTTGCCAACGGCGCTGCCGAGGACACGGCGTCGGGCCGCGACCGCATCGCCATGCGCATCATGGGCGCGCTCATGCCGAGGCCTTCGGTTGTAAACGAGGAGTTCAACGGACGCATGGGCGTCAACGAGCCCCGCGCCGCGACCGACTGGTTCTATGGTCTGTGCTGTGACGCCGGTTACGTGCGCCGCGCCGCCATCGCGCGCAATATCAAATGGAGTACCCCCACCAACTGGGGCGACCTGGAAATCACCATTAACCTGTCGAAGCCCGAGAAGGACCCGCGCGACATTGCCGCGGCCGGCGCCGCAAAGAACACGGGCGAGAAGTATCCCGCCTGTCAACTGTGCATCGAGAACGAGGGCTACCCTGGACGCTCCGCCGCAGCCGACGGCGGCGCCCATCCCGCTCGCCAGAACCTGCGCGTTATCCCCATCCAGCTCAACGGCGAGCGCTGGGGCTTCCAGTACAGCCCGTACGCGTACTTTAACGAGCACTGCATTGCTATGAGCGCCGAGCATCGCCCGATGCACGTCGACCGTAAGGGACTGACCTGCCTGCTCGATTTTGTGGACCTGTTCCCGCACTACTTTATTGGCTCCAACGCCGACCTGCCCATCGTGGGCGGCTCGATTCTGTCGCACGACCACTTCCAGGGCGGCGCGCACGAGTTCCCCATGATGCATGCCACCGAAGTCTCGCAGTTTAACGTGCCCGGCTTTGACCAGGTCAGCGGCACCGTGTTGCAGTGGCCGCTTTCGGTGCTGAGACTGCGCTCGCACGACCGCGCCCAGCTACTCGACGCCGCCGAGAAGATTATCCTCGCCTGGCGCGAGTGGACCGATGAGTCTGTGGGCGTCATCGCGCACACAGCCGACGGCGTGGCGCATAACACTGTGACGCCCGTCATCCGCCGCGTCGACTCTCGCGGCAATGCCGGCGGCGAGATCTACGAGGCCTACCTGGCGCTTCGCTGCAACATCACAACCGACGAGCATCCGCTGGGCGTATTTCACCCGCATGCCGAGTATCACCATATTAAGAAGGAGAACATCGGCCTGATCGAGGTCATGGGCCTGGCCATTTTGCCGCCGCGCTTGGTTCCCGAGCTCGGCGCTGTCCGCGAGCACTTGCTGGCAGCCAAGGCCGATGTCAGTTACGACCTTGCCGGCGCGCTCGAGGGCGACGACCTTTGCCGCAGCCACGCCGCATGGGCCGAGGACGTCTTTGCCCGCCGCGCCGACGAGCTTACGGCGGATAGCGCCATCGACATCCTGCACGAGGAGGTCGGCATGGTGTTTGGCCACGTGCTCGACAACGCCGGCGTCTTTAAATGGGACGAGGCCGGTCGCGCCGCCCAGCAGCGCTTTATCGACTCGCTGTAATGATCCCTTGGGGACGGAGGAAAACGGATCATTTCGTCTTCAAGACAACGGCGCCCGCCGGCAACATCGCCGGCGGGCGCCGTTTTTGGTGCAAGGGCAGCTAATTTGGGACGGGGCTATTTTGACTACTTTGCATCTAGAAGTAGTCAAAATAGCCCCGTCCCAAATTAGCTGCCTCTCATGAGAGTGGAAAATCTCCCACTCTAAGCCCGCTTGCGAGCCCAAAATGGGAGATTATCCACTCTCGTTTTGTTCGGTACGCCGTAACTCTAAAGTTCGGTTACCTCTACGCTGTTGTAGACCTCGTCCCAGCGGTCCATGACCAGGTGGCCGGTCTTGGGATCCATGGCGTTGAGCTTGCCGCAGGTATTGGCGGTCTTGAGCACCGTGACGTCGTCGGCACCAGCAGCAATGGCATGCGCAAAACCGGCGATGGTCGAGTCACCGGAACCCGTCGCGTTCACAGCCGCAATCGCGGGCGTCTTGGCGCGGAACGCGCGACCCTCATGGAAGCCAACCGAACCGGCAGCGCCCATCGAAACGACAACCCAGGGGATACCGGCAAAACGGTCATCGGCGGCAAGCGCCTCGCGCAGGGCATCGACATCATCGGTCGTAAAGGACGTACCCAGTAGGCCGTTAATCTCGGTCAGGTTGGGCTTTACGAGCTCAGGCTTAGCGTCGGACTCCAGCGCGGCCCCCAGCGATGCACCCGAGGTGTCGAGCAGCACCTTGGCGCCCGCCTCTTCGGCGATCTTGACGAGCTCGGCATAGTAGCCGGCATCGACGCCGCGCGGCAGCGAGCCCGAAAGCGTCACAACGTCCGCCTTCGCTGCAAGCTCGGCGAACTTGGCCGTAAAGGCCTCGAGCTCTGCCGGGGCGATCTGCGGGCCGCTCTCCAGCAGCTCGGTCTGATTACCCTCGTGCAGAATATTCAGGCAAATACGCGTCTCGCCGGCGATGGGTACAAAGTCGTTCTTGACGCCGTCGGCATCCATAAGCTCGGCCATATAGGCACCCATGTGACCGCCAAGCAGGCCAGTCGCGAGCACATCGTCGCCCAACTGCAGCAGCACACGGCTCACGTTGAGGCCCTTACCGCCAGCGGTCTTTTCGGGCGTCACACGGTTAACATCGTCGATGACCAGCTTATCGAGCTGATAGCGCGTATCAATCGACGGGTTCATGGTAACAGTCAGAATCATATTGAACTCCTGTTTCCGGGGCACGACACGCGCGACCCCAAACATACGATAGCTCGTTAAAGGATCTCGATCTCAAAGCCGCGGGTGACGGTCTCCCCCGGCTTGGCCACCAGGCAGCCGCGCTTGTGCTCCAGAATATCGTCCTCGTCGGAGCAGGTGGACAGGCCGCCCCACGGTTCCACGGCCACAAAGTCACCCTCGGGCTTGCTCCACACAATCAGGTACGGCATATCGGGGAACGTCAGGCGCACGCCCTTGTCCTCGGTCTTCTTGGTCAGCGTAACCACGCGGCTCTCGAGCACGTCAAAGATGGTCTCCGCGAAGTCAAAGAGTTCGTGGGTCAGCGGCAGGTCATGGCCAACCATCGGGTTCTTGCTGCGATGCTCAACATCAATCAGGCCCGTCGAGGGAACGGCAGTGCAGAGGTCGGTGGCCTCACGCTGCTCAAAACGAAGCTCGTAGTCGTCATAGGACTCGCCCTCGTCGAGCGGGCACTTAAAGCCGGGGTGACCGCCCACAAAGAACGGCATGTCCTCGGTGCCCTCATTGGTCACCTCGTACGACACGGTAACCTTTTCCGAATCGATCGTGTAACGAGCAACGATCTTAAACGGATACGGGTACTGCTCGAGCAACTCGGCATGGTCGGCAGAGCTTAAGCTCAGCGCAACCATGTTGTCGCTCTGTTCCTCGAGCTTCCACTCCTGCTTGCGCGCAAAGCCGTGGCGGGCGAGCTTTACCTCGCGGCCGCCCATGGTCATTGCGTGGCCGTCACGAAGGCCACCGCAGATCGGGAAGCAAATGGGGGCCTGGCCCGACCAGACTGCCGGATCACCCTGCCACAGGTACTCACGGCCGTTGGCCGCAATAGAAGTGAACGACCCGCCCGCCGTGCTCAGTGCCACGCGGATAGAACCGTTATCAAGAACAAACTCCATAGGAGCCTTCCCTTTCTTACGACAGCCCACCAAGTCAATAGGGCTGATAGAAAACCGGCCCGCGCCCCCTCACAGAAACGCGAGCCGTCAATTGAAAAGCTGCAGAATGCCGGGTACCGCCAAGAGCGAAGCACTCAAGCCAAGCAAGCAAACGTGTTATCGGAGCAGCTCGCCGAACCAGAACGCTTCGCAACAACAGCGGTAACCCCACAGGTACCCCCAACGTCAGCGAGCGGCGATCAGGTGCCCCAGGTCGCCGCGAAAGAGGAGCGACGCGTACTTCATGTACGCGAGCGACGGTTTGAGCGACGAGATGGGGTGCCTGAACGCCGCGCAGCGTCGACCCGTTACGCGGTTTGGTAAAACCGCGTAACCCAATTAGTCGTGGTATTCGCCGCGGTCCCACTTCTCCAGGAACTCGTCAAAGAAGTGCGGGTCAGCCTGAGCCTCGGCGTCGGCCTTATTGCAGGCATCGATCTTGGCAATCAGGGCATCGTGCTCGGGGGTCTTCTCGTAGGGCTCCTCCAGGAAGGCAAGCATGATGTCGGCCATCAGGAACTCGCCGGTGATCTTGCCACCAAAGCCCACGATGTTGGCGTTGAGCTCACGACGGGCATACAGGGCAGAGGTCATGTCGCGAACCAGGGCGCAGCGGGCGCCGGGAACCTTGTTGACGGCGTTGGTGATGCCAATGCCGGTGCCGCACAGGGCCACGCCAAAGTCGGCCTTGCCGCTGGCAACAGCCTCGCCCACGGCCTTGCCGTAGATGGGATAGTGCGTACGGGTGTGGCTGTAGGTGCCGCAGTCGAGCACCTGGTAGCCAGCCTGCTCCAGGCGGTCGGCCAGATAGATCTTCTCGTCCGTAACGATATGGTCGCAACCGATTGCGATGGTCTTCTTCATCAGAACGTCCTTTCGTCTGAATTCACAAGTTGAGGTAGAAGTTCGAGTTCTCGGTGGCTCTCGTTAGGCCATCTTGTTGAGCATGTCGACACGGATCTGGTGACGGCCGCCGGCGTACTGTGCACGCAGGAACTCGCGGGCGATCTTCTTGGCGACCTCGGTGCCCACAACGCCCGGGCCCATGGTGACCATGCGTGAGCCGTTGTGCTCGCGGGTCATGTAGGCGGAACGCTCGTCGGAAATGTTAGCGACGACCATGCCCTTGATCTTGACGGCGGCCATATAGGAGCCGACACCGTACTTATCGAATGCGAAGCCCTGGGAATCCTTGTGCTCCAGCAGGTCCTTGGCAACGGCGGTAGCGGAATCGACAAAGTCCGCGGCAGGGGTCTCGGAATAGTCGACGACCTCGTGACCATCGGCGATGAGCATCTCCTTGATGGATTCCTTCATCGACATACCGTCGGCATCGGAAGCGATTACAACCCTCATGACATCCTCCTTGAGAGATACGCAGGTGCGTAGTTTCTGTTTGGAAGTGTTGAATCGCGTTCAGGTCCGGGCATCTGAATGTGCGGTTCTTCACTGTTCATGTTTATTTGAACACATTCGAACAGTAACTGCAACAACTATTTGTTTATCTTTGTTCTTTTTTGAACAAATACCGTTCACGGATGATTGCTGACCGTTTGGACCGGGCGCGGGCGTAGCGACCATGTGTTCAACAAACAAAAGGGCGGCCGAGAACGTGTCTCGGCCGCCCTTCGGCGGTATTCCCCGGTATATACAGCTGTTTTAGCTACTAGGACTGCCCGCCCTTCTTGGCATGCTTGGACGGAGTGCCCAGAAAGCGGCCCGTCAAATAATTCGTCGGCCCGGAAATATCAATCCCCAGCAGTGTGTGCCCCAGCCACAAAAACGCCGCGAGCACCAGCAATGGGATAACGCACGAGGTCACTATCATCACGATGACACCTTCGATCAGATCGGTCACCTGCTGCACAATCTCATCGGTCATCTGCTTGGCGCCGCTGGTCACCGTCGTGACGAGACCCGAGGCACCGTCGGCAAGCTGTTCAAGCACGTTCTTGGACTCTGCGGACTCGGTCTTTTTCTTAGTTGCTTTGGAGCTATCGCTATCTGCCGCACTCGCAGCGTCAGTCGCCTTTTGCTCGGCCGCCTCGATGCTCACTCGATACGTTTCATCGACTTTCTGCGACACCCATACGCTCGCGGGCACCAACACCATGCTAATGATGGCGACCACCAGCACACGCGTTGCCACGCGACGAACGACCGTGCTCGTGCTCCAGCGTCCGTGAATGCCAAGCGACGCTGCAAAGAGCACCAGCGCAAACGGGATCAGGATGCCCAGGCCAACCGACCACAAAATCGTGAGTAAATATTTCTCAAGGTATAGCACGGCAAGCACGATACCAAGATTACCCGAAAGCTGAGCGAGCTGCTCGGCAACCGGCGTTCCCGTATCGCCCGGCAGCGCAGTGATACCCGCAGATAGGGCGACGCACGAGGTCGTGAGCGCCAATACATTGCCCTTCTTTTGATCGATGACCTCGATGGTGGAGTCCCAAGTCTTGGTATCGGCAAAATGCGGACGTGCCACAAACCCCGACAGCAGCGCCAGTACCACGAGCGCAACGATGAGGCCAATCTGCAGTTTTTTGTTTGCGCACACGACATCGGATAGGCTGGGCTGCAGCTCGGTCACCGTTGTTTGCTCGGTTATCTGGACAGGACGCCCATGAGCCATCTCGCTCGCGTCTCTCTTTTGAATCGATCCGTTGTCCGGCATTTGGATACCTCCTCATTCCGGCCTGTATTGCGGATGGAAGTATACCCACCCAGCGAAAAACCGAACGGGAGGAGGCGCAACGGGCTGCCGCATGACCCGCTTGCCACGAAACTGGCGCATCTACTACGTTTAACCGCCTATCTCCGACCATGCCCCGTGGCGTAAAAACAAAACCACAGGTAGAACGCTTGCAGTTTTTCATGAAACGCAGGTGTGTTCGGGGGCACCGGGTTAAACGTAGTAGATGGTCCAGTTTCGTGGCGAGTACTGCTAACTGATCCTCCGGGGACGGGAAAAGCGGGTCATTTTGGTCTATCGACCCCTTTTTCGCCGCAACCGAGATAGATGGGATACAGAAAAGCCCTGCCGCGGATAGCGGCAGGGCTTTTGGAAGGGGACTTGGTTGTGCGGGCTCGTTAGGCGAGCTTGGCCTCGAGCTCGGCAATGCGCTTGTAGGCATCGATGGTAAAGCGGGCCTGCTTCTCCAGGATCATAGTGGTCATGAGAGTGTCCTGAGCGTGAGCCATGATGAAGGTCATCTCCATCTCGCCGCCGCCGGCCTCCTGCGAAAGCAGCTTGGTCTGCGTGTCGTGGGCGCCGATAAGCGCATCGCTGGCATCCTTGTGCAGCTGTTCGGCCTTCTCAAAATCACCCTCGCGAGCAGCATCGAGCGCTGCAAGCAGATCAGTCTGGGCGTCACCCGCGTATGCGACAATCTCGAATCCAACCATCGAGATTTCTTCTTTGGTTGCCATATTGCGTTCCTTTCACATATGAACCAACGGAGAGCACCGCGTCCGGGCATACGCGCTGCGTTGTGTATGACAGAAACAATAACATTCAAACAAAAAAGAACAGCGCAAAACGTAATTTCAAGCTATGAACGGTCAATTTTTGCCCGTGAACGGTTTCCAAACCATTTCGAACAATATCAAACATGATTAACGGAAACCCAAACAGGACCGCGCCCTAACGCAAATCGTGCACCGTATCGCCCTCTACGAGCACGCCGGGGATCAGCATGTGCTCCACGCCAGACGCAACTCCCTCGGCGCCGGCGATCTTGTCGACTGCCCACATGCCGACACGCTTGTTGTCAAAGCGCACGGTGGTCAGGCGACGATCGGGCACGATGTCGCCCAGACTATCATCAACCCCCACCACGCTCACGTCCTCGGGCACACGCCTTCCGCGCGACTCGAGTCCGCGAATGCAGCCGTAGGCCATGGCGTCATTGGAGGCATAGATGGCAGTACAGGTCGGATCGTCCGCCAGAGCCTGGCCTGCGGCATATCCACTCCGCGCCGTCCAGTCGCCACGGATGAGTCGCGGCAGCTCAATACCATGCGCGCGCAATGTCTCGCGCCAGCCCTCCTCGCGCTGCATGCCCGAAAGCGAGCGTTCGGGACACGAGATAAAGTGCACGGTCTTGTGTCCCTGCCCCAGCAAGTACTCGACAACCTGGCGCGAACAATCGAACTGATCGTTATCGACCGTCGAGCACAGCGGGTGCTCCAGCATGGTAACGAGCACCGTCTGCATACCAGGCAGCGGCTCAAAGGTGCCAAAGTCCGCCGGCATGCGATTCATGATCACAACCATGCCATCCACCGGCAGTGCGCTCATGCGCGACGATGCGCTCTCGAGGGTATACGGATGTCCATCTACTTTAGTGAGGGTAATGGCGTAGCCGTGCTTATCGGCGGCGGCGGCAAAGCCCTCCATACGGTCGAGGTTGCCGGTACCGGTAATGTTGAACATGGCGACGCCGACGGTCTTAAACTTGCCGCGGCGCAGCGATCGACCGGCAAAATTGGGGCGATACCCCAGCTCGCGCATGGCGGCACGCACGCGCTCCTTGGTCTCGGGGCGCACGCTGGGCGAATCGTGGACGGTGCGCGAGACCGTCTGTTCTGAGACGCCCGCGAGGCGCGCCACATCCTTAACGGAAACCGATTTTTTAACAGCGGCCATAGGTCGATCTTTCTATGTCAACGATGCCATTGGTGGCACCCTACGCAGTCAAATGAAACGTCTTCAAGTATATCTAACGCCTCCCCCACCATACGCTCACCACCCAAAACCTACCGTTCACCGACATTTTTGCTTCCCCGAACGGCTTTTATCGCCCAAATGTTAACGTTGCCATTGCGCAAACACAGAGCCACCGGGCGGCTCAAACGTTTACGCGCAAGAAATCGACGGTCCGCAGGCACAGGGGCCATCGGTTCGCGTCTTATTTTGTGTCACAAAATGGCAACGTCAACATTTTGGCAACCGAACGCCAAAAGCTACCATCGTTGCTAACCCACCGACTCTTAGGAGCTTTGCATGGAGCAACTCATCGCCACCATCGAAAAGGGCCAGCCCTTTTTCAACGCGATCGCCCGCAACAAGTACCTCAAGGCGATCCGCGACGGTTTTATCTCCGTCATCCCCATCATCATCTTCTCGTCCATCTTCTGCCTGGTAGCCTCGGTCCCCAACATCTGGGGTTTCTACTGGCCCGATGACATCAACAACGCCCTGTGGAAGTGCTACAACTACTCCATGGGCATCCTGGCCATCGCCTGCGCCGCTACCACGGCCAAGCATTTCGCCGACGCCCAGAACCGCGATCTGCCCAAGAATAACCAGATCAACTTTATCTCGTGCATGTGCGCGGCCATCATCGGCTTCTTGCTCCTTTCGAGCGACACCATCGCCACGGATGCCGCCAGTGGCTTCAACACCACCTACCTTGGTTCCAAGGGCCTACTGACCGCCTTCATCGCTGCGTTTGTGACCGGCATCATCTACAAGTTCTTCATTAAGCGCAACATCACCGTCAAGATGCCCGAGCAGGTTCCGCCCAACATCTCGCAGACCTTTAAGGACATCATCCCCTTCTCCGTCTGCATCGCCGTCTTTTGGGTCTTTGACATCGTCTTCCGCGCTGCCTTTGGCTTCTGCTTTGCCCAGGGCGTCATCCAGGTGTTCCAGCCCCTGTTCACCGCTGCCGACGGCTACATCGGCCTTGCTGTGATTTACGGCGCCATGAGCCTGTTCTGGTTCGTGGGCGTCCACGGCCCCTCGATCGTCGAGCCCGCCATCGCCGCCGCCCTTGTTGCCAACATGACCGACAACCTGGCTGCGTTCCAGGCCGGCCAGCACGCTTCCGCTGTCCTGACCCAGGGTGCCCAGTACTTCGTCGTCTGCATGGGCGGCACCGGCGCCACGCTCGTCCTGGTCTTTATGTTCTGCTTCCTGGCCAAGTCCCAGGAGATGCGCGCTGTCGGTAAGGCCGCCATCGTCCCCGTGTGCTTTGCCGTCAACGAGCCGCTGCTGTTCGCCGCGCCTATCGTGCTCAACCCCGTCTTCTTTGTCCCGTTTGTCTTTGCCCCGATCGCCAACATCTGGATCCTCAAGATCTTTATCGACTTCTTGGGCATGAACGGCTTTATGTACACCCTGCCTTGGACCGTCCCCGGCCCCATCGGCACCATCATGGGCCTGGGCTTCCAGCCGCTCGCCTTTGTGATGCTCGCCCTTATCCTGGTCGTCGACTTCGTTCTGTACTATCCGTTCTTCCGTGCCTATGACGCCCAGAAGTGCGCCGAGGAGGCCGAGATTTCCCAGGAGGAGCTCGCCGCCAAGAACGCCGAGAAGGCCGCCAAGCTCAACGATGCCTTCCAGGGCAAGGCCGACGCCAAGAGCGTTGCCGCCGGCGCTGCTGCCGAGGCCGTGGAAGCCGGCGCTCCCGCCGCTTCCGCAGCACCCGCTGCCGAGGCAACGGCCACCAGCGACCTCAACGGCAAGCGCGTGCTCGTGCTCTGTCAGGGTGGCGGTACCTCGGGCCTGCTCGCCAACGCGCTGGCCAAGGCCGCCAAGGAGCGCGGCATCAATCTTGAAACCGCTGCCGAGGCCTATGGCAACCACGTGGACATGCTCCCCGACTTCGATCTGGTCGTCCTGGCCCCGCAGGCCGCAAGCTACCTGGCAGACCTGCAGAAGGACTGCGAGCGCGTGGGCAACAAGTGCGTCGCCTGCCGCGGTAAGCAGTACATTGAGCTTTCCCAGAACGGCGATAAGTCTCTCGCCTTCGTAAGCGAGCAACTCTCGAAGTAAGTAACGCACAGGGCCAGCCGACCATCCAAGACCGGCTGGCCCTTCGATTTAGACGATTGGATCATCATGTCCGTTAACCCTGCTAGCGTTACCAACCCGCCTGCGCAGTTTCCCGAGGACTTTGTCTTTGGCGGCGCCACTGCTGCCTACCAGGTAGAGGGCGAGACCCGCACCCACGGTAAAGGCAAGGTTGCCTGGGACGACTTCCTGGAGGCCCAGGGGCGCTTTTCCCCCGATCCCGCTTCGGACTTCTACAACCAGTACCCCGTCGATCTGGAGCTGTGCGAGGAGTTCGGTATCAACGGCATTCGCCTCTCCATTGCCTGGAGCCGCATCTTCCCCAACGGCACCGGCGAGATCAACCCGGAGGGCGTGCAGTTCTACCACGATCTCTTCGCCGAGTGCCACAAGCACCACGTTGAGCCGTTTGTCACGCTGCATCACTTCGACACGCCGCTTGCCCTCTTTGAGAAGGGCGACTTCCTCAACCGCGAGACCATCGATGCCTTTGTGGACTTTGCCACCTTCTGCTTTAAGGAGTACGCCGACCAGGTGACCTACTGGTTCACCTTTAACGAGATTTGGGCCGATGCCTCCAACACCTACATCGAGGGCACCTTCCCCGGCGGCGTCAAGGCGCATCTGGCCGAGGCTTTCCAGTGCGAGCACAACATGATGCTCGCCCACGCCAAGGCCGTACTGGCCTTCCACAACGGCGGTTTTAAGGGCAAGATCGGCGTCATTCAGTCGTTGGAGTTTAAGTATCCGCTCAACGAGAACGACCCCGCCGACATCAAAGCCGCCAACAACGAGCACGTGTTGCAGAACCAGTTCTTGCTCGACGCCACCTTCCGCGGCGACTACGCGCCCGACACCCTCGAGTGCGCCAACCGTCTGGCTGCCGTCTCGGGCGGCACCATCGAGATCCTGGACGAGGACCTCGAGATTATGCGCGAGGCCGCGCTCTACAACGACTACCTGGGCGTCAACAACTACCAGTGCCGCTTCTTGAAGGCTTACGACGGCGAGAACGACCTGCACCACAACGGTACGGGCGAGAAGGGCACCGGCCGCTGGCGCGTTAAGGGTATTGGCGAGCACGTGAACAAGCCTGGCATCCCCACCACCGACTGGGACTGGATCATCTATCCCGAGGGCCTGTTCGATCTGCTCGTCTACATTAAGCAGCGCTACCCCAACTACAAGCAGATCTTCATTACAGAAAACGGCATGGGCTACAAGGACCCCTACAAGGACGGTTTTGTGGACGACCAGCCGCGCATCGACTACATCGAGCAGCACTTGCGCTGGCTGCTCAAGGCCATGGAGGTGGGCGTCAACGTGGGCGGCTACTTCCTGTGGAGTCTGCAAGATCAGTTCTCCTGGACCAATGGTTACAACAAGCGCTATGGCTTCTTCTACGTTGACTATGAAACCCAGAAGCGCACGCCCAAGGCAAGCGCCTACTGGTACAAGCACGTGGCGCAGACCCGTCGCCTGGACTAGCGGCTGGCGACCAGCGGAATTGCCCCGCTCACATAACCTGTCCCCATTTCTCAGCCGGGGGTGGCACGTCACACGGCGCGCCGCCCCCGGCCTTTTGTTTTTGTTCGGCTGGGGGGCCGTTTGTCTCGATCTGTAACATCTAGCCGAGTTTTTGGTCCCTAGCTGTTACAAATCAAGACAAACCGGGAAGACGGGGCCGAATTGTCTAAATCTGTAACACTAAAACCGGTTTTGGACGTCTGGTTGTTACAGATTGAGATAAACGCACAGGACAATCCTCTCAATCTCGATCTGTAACAACTAGCTGAGATTTTCGGCTCTACCTGTTACAGATTGAGATGAACGAGCCGAGCACGTCTACACCCGCAGGTCCTTCACGCTGGAACGCTCGACCAACACGCCCGAGACGAGCGTACGGCTTCTGGAGCTCGGGACTTCCAGACCTGCGACGACCTCGTTAAGTGCACGGATGCCCAGCTCGCGGTGACGAAACTTCACCGACGTCAGAATCGAGTTGGGAATCGTCTTGTAGAGCTCATCGTCGAAGCCGATCACGGACACGTCGTCGGGCACACTGAGTCCTTTGTCACGTAGAGCCATCATCACGCCGTTTGCCATGCAGTCGTTAGCAGCGAGGACCGCCGTGCAATCGGGTTTATCGGCAAGCACAAGGCCCGCGGCATAGCCACTATCCGCATTCCAATCACCTTGCAGAGGCTCGGGCGGCTCAATGCCACGCGTCTCGAGTGCTGCACGCCAACCTTTCATACGGCACTGGCTCGACAGCGACTCTTTTTTACCAGAAACGAAATACACGTTCTTGTGCCCGCGATTTAAGAAGTACTCGCACGCCATGCGCGCACCGTCCTCTTGATCGTCACTAACGGTAGAGCAGGTAGGATGTTCCATCGGCGTGATAATCACCGTCTTGAGGTCTTTCGGCGCCTCAAAGGTATCAAAGTCATCGACCATTTGACGCAGGTTGAAGATCATGCCGTCGACGGGAAGCTGCGACATCCTGCGCGCGGCTTCGGCAAGGGTCATCTTCTCCCCCGCCCGCTTTTTGATCATCGTGAGCGCAAAGCCTCGCTCTTCGGCCGCATCGGCGATTCCGTCAATCATGTCCACGGCGCCGCCCGACAAGTGGAACAGCACGACGCCGATGCACCCGTAACGGCCCAACTTGAGTGAACGCGCGGCAAAGTTCGCCCGGAACCCAAGCGCCTCCATGGCAGCATGGACCCTATCGCGCGTCGACTCGCGCACGCTATCGGGATCGTTGATCACGCGCGACACCGTCTTGAGAGAAACACCCGCGGCAATCGCCACATCGTTCATCGAGACGTTTTTCTTGTCCATCGTTGCCACTGCTTCTCCACTCGGTTCTCTATCGCTTGTTTTTTGCGTTCTAGCATACACTACCTGCCTGACTGATAAATCAGCCGTTTATCGGACAATATCGACCGTTCACCCGTAAATCCTTGTTGCTCTTCCAAAAATGTCTTACGTTGTCATTAACGAAATGACAACGTTGTCATTTCACAATGCCTTCCTTAAGCAGGAAGGTTTCCGGGCAGTCCTGACCATCCATCGACGACCAGTTCCATCCACATGCATCGCGCATCAAGTAGCAAAGGAGCTCTATGGACGCCATCGTAAAGATGCTCGAAAAGCATCAACCGTTCTTTGAGAAGATCTCGAGGAACATCTACCTCCAGGCCATCAAGGACGGATTCCTTGGGTGCATGCCCATTGTCCTCACCTCTTCGATCTTCCTGTTGATCGCCACCCTTCCTGGCGTAGTTGGCATCACGCTGCCCCAGCCGCTCATCGACTGGTGCAACAAGCTGTACAACTTCACCATGGGCGTTATGGGCATCATGGTTGCCGGCACCACCGCCAAGAACTTCACGGCTTCCATGAACCGTCGCATGCCCGCCGGCAAGGTGCTCAACGACGGCTCCACCATGGTAGCCGCCCAGTGCAGCATGCTGCTGCTCGCTGTTACGCAGTTCACCACCAAGTTCGACGGCTCCGAGCTTTCGGTCTTCGATTGCACCAGCATGGGTACGCGCGGTCTGTTCTCGGCCTATATCGCCGCGTTCATTACCGTGTGGGTCTATAAGTTCTGCGTCTCGCGCGATCTGACCATTAAGCTGCCCAAGGAGGTCCCGGGCGCCATCGCTCAGAACTTCCGCGACATCATCCCCTTTGGCGGCGCCGTCATCATCTGCGGCATCATCGATGTCGTCGTGCGCAACCTCATGGGCGTTCCGTTCTCCGAGCTGCTCATCAAACTGCTCTCTCCGCTCTTTACCGCTGCAGAAACCTATCCTGGCCTTATCCTTATCCAGGCAGCCACCGCGTTCTTCTGGTTCATCGGTGTCCACGGCCCCTCGATTGTCCAGCCGGGCATCGACCCCATCCGTCTTGCCAACCAGGCCGAGAACCTGCAGGTTCTGCTGGCCGGTGGTCACCCCGCCCATTCCCTCACCTTCAACATGTCGCTCGTGGGTGAGTTCGGCGGCACCGGCGCCACGTTCATCGTGCCGCTTCTGCTGATTCTCTTCATGAAGTCCAAGCAGCTCAAAGCCGTCGGTAAGGCTTCGATTGTTCCTGTTGCCTTCGCCGTCAACGAACCGCTTCTCTTTGGCGCGCCGATGATCCTTAACCCCTACATGCTCATCCCCTTTGTTGCCGCCGGCTGCGTCAACGTGAGTGTTGCCAAGTTCTTTATCGATAACGTGGGCATGAACGGCTTCTCCTTCGTGGTGCCTTGGGCTACCCCTGCCCCCATCGGCATTTTCATCACCACGAACTTCCAGCTTATCGCCCTGGTATTTGTCGCGATCATCATCTTGCTGGACGCCATCATCTACCTGCCGTTCTTGAAGGCATACGACAAGCTGCTCTGCGACCAGGAGGCCGAGCGCGCCGCCGAGCTGGGTCTCGAGTCCGATGGTGCTGCCACCATCGCCGCCAGCACCTCTGAGCCCGCCGTCGAGCCGACCGCCGCTGCCGCCGACAGCAAGCCTGTCGCCGATCAGCCCGAGCCCGCCGCCGACGCATCCGCCAAGAAGGATGTCGATGGCCTGAAGGTCCTCGTCCTGTGCGCCGGCGCCGGCACCTCTGCCATGCTTGCCAACGCCATCAAGGAAGGTGCCGCGCAGACCGGAGAGAACATCGCTTCCTCCGCGGGCGCCTATGGTCAGCACACTGCCATCATGGATCAGTACGACGTTATCGTGCTTGCCCCGCAGGTTCGTAGCTACTACAACGACATGAAGGCCGACACCGATCGCCTGGGCATTAAGCTGCTCGCCCCGCGCGGTAAGGAATATATCGACCTTACTCGCGACCCCGCTGGCGCCATCAAGTGGCTCCGCGAGAACCTCGACTAGTTCCTCCCTCTGTTGGTGCCCGGATCCCCAGTTCGGGCACCTCTCCCTATTCGTATCCCGCAGAAAGGATGCCTCATGACCAACCCCATGCAGTTCCCCGACGGCTTTGTGTTTGGCGGCGCCACCGCCGCTTACCAGGTTGAGGGCGAGACCCGCACGCACGGCAAGGGCAAAGTGCCCTGGGACGATTTCCTAGCTGCCCAGGGTCGCTTCTCCCCCGATCCTGCAAGCGACTTCTACAACAAATATCCGGTCGATATCGACTTGTGCCAGCGCTTTGGCATTAACGGCATTCGCGTCTCCATCGCTTGGAGCCGCATCTTCCCCAACGGCACTGGTGAGATTAACCCCGAGGGTGTTGCCTTCTACCACGAGCTCTTTGCCACCTGCAACAATGCCGGCGTTATCCCCTATGTCACGCTCGATCACTTCGATACGCCCGAGGCCTTTTACCAGAACGGCGGCGAAGGCTTCCTGACGCGCACGACGATCGACGCCTTTGTCGAGTACGCCAAGTTCTGCTTTGCCGAGTTCACCGAGGTCAAGCACTGGTTCACCTTTAACGAGATTCCCGCGACCGCCGAGGGCAGCTTTATCGTCGGCAACTGGCCGCACGGCGAGAAGTACCGCCTGGACAAGGCCTTCCAGCTCATGCACAACATGATGGTGGCCCACGCCAAGGCTGTCGTCGCCTTCCATGAGGGCGGCTTTGAGGGCGAGATCGGCATTGTCCAGAACCTGGAGCCCAAGTATCCCCTCGACCCCAACAGCGCTGCCGACTGCGAGGCCGCCCGCATGGCCGACGTCATCAACAACCGCTGGGTGCTCGACGCCACCTTCCGCGGCCACTATGCAGCCGACACCATGGAAGCCGCAACCAAGCTGGCCCATATCGCCGGCGGCGAGCTCGACGTCCGCGACGAGGACATCGCCGCGCTGACCGCCGCGCTCCCCTACAACGATTGCCTGGGCGTCAACACCTACAAGTGCCAGTTCCTGCGTGCTGCCGAGGGCGAAAACGACATCAACCACAATGGCACCGGCGACAAGGGATCTTCGCGCTGGTTCCTCAAGGGCGTGGGCGAGTCGTGCGTGCGCGAAGGCGTTCCCACCACCGATTGGGACTGGATCATCTATCCCGAGGGCCTGTACGACCTGCTGCTGCGCATTAAGAACGATTACCCCAACTACAAGAAGATCTACATCACCGAGAACGGCATGGGCTATAAGGACGACTTCGAGGATGGCTTTATCGACGACGCCCCTCGTATCGACTACATGCGCCAGCATCTCGCGTGGATCCTCAAGGCGATCGACGGCGGCGTGAACGTCGACGGCTACTTTGTGTGGTCGCTGCAGGACCAGTTCTCCTGGACCAACGGCTACAACAAGCGCTACGGCCTGTTCTACATCGACTTTGAGACCCAGAAGCGCTATCCCAAGGCGAGCGCGTACTGGTACAAGAACGTCGCGGAGACCGGCCTGCTCATGGCCTAGTTTCCGCCGCATACCCCCTGTCGGCCGCATACGAATCCCTCCACGGGTTCGCATGCGGCCTTTTTGTTTTGGCTCGGCCCGAGCAGGTCGTTTGTCTCGATTTGTAACATCTAGCAGGGATTTTCGGCCCTAGCTGTTACAGATCAAGACAAACAGAACGCCCGAGCAGAAATATCTCGATCTGTAACATCTAACTCGCTTTTAACCGTCTAACTGTTACAGATCAAGACAAAGGTAATGGCTGGATAGACAAAATCTCGATCTGTAACACCTAGTCGAGTTTTTAGGTCCTAGCTGTTACAGATCGAGACAAACGGAATAGGCCGGGCCAAAAATCTCAATCTGTAACATCTGGTTGGTGACTTCACCCCTACCTGTTACAGGTTGAGACAATTTGATAGCGAAGTCCTCATTTGCGCGTCATATCGCATCGTGCTGACGCGCCGATTCCCCACAATGACAGGGGGGCAAAAGTCCTCACACAGCGCTTGCTAGCAAGCCTGCAGCGCTAGCTAGCAGATGATCTGCGCATGCTCCTCGATGGCGGCACGATCCTCGGCGGTAATACCCGGCTCGCACACCACGGCGTCCAAATTGTCCAAGCGGCAGAAGGTGTAGAAGTCGCGCTTGCCGATCTTGCTGGAGTCGGCGATCAGATAGCGCGAGTCCGCTTTGCTAAAAGCGAGCTGCTGGATACGGCCCTCGTCCATGTTGGACGTGGACACGTCGCCGTCCAGAATGCCGTTGGCGCCGATAAACGCCGCGTCGATACCCAACGCACGCAGGGTATCCTCGGCCGTTGGTCCCACAAAAGCGGCGGTGCGGCGACGATACATGCCGCCCACGAGGCACAGGTCGCAGTCTTCGCGCGCCTCGAGCAGGTTAAACACCGAAAGCGAATTGGTCACAATGCGCAGGCGAAACGCCGGCAGCATCGAGGCCATCTGCTCAACCGTGGTACCCGTGCCCAAAAAGATGGTCGAGCCTTCCTCGATAAGCTCCACAGAACGACGCGCAATCTGCAACTTTTCCTCGGCATGCTTGGTGCGCTTTTCGCTGTGCGAATACTCATGGCGCAACATAGCGTGGGGGCGACCCTGCGCACTGCGGGCGCCGCCGTGCACGCGCTCGATTTCGCCCAAGCTCGCAAGCTCCTCAAGATCACGGCGGATCGTCATATCCGAGACGCCCAGTGCATCCGAAATCTCCTTGACCGAGACCGTGCCCTGCTCCTCGAGCAGCTGACGAACCTTATCCTGTCGCTCCGCTTTAATCACGATGAATCCTCGCCGTTCTTTGCGCGCATATCATTCAAACAGTAACGAACAAATTGTATCAGACTCGTGCGCGTCAAAAATGAACGCCCGCACAGCTCCAATCATCACTTTTTTGAGAAAAATACCCCCTGCTTTAGTGGGATGTAGTGATAATCTCGCCTGTTCGCGCTACAGTTTGTCGGAAATACCTCGATGTTAGGAACCAAATGATCACTTCTGAGCTTTTCGGCACCGCGCCGTGCGGTACCCCCGTTCATCGTTACACCCTCAACGGGCCCGAGATCTGCGTTCGCATTATGGACTATGGCGCCACCGTGCTGGGTATCGATGTGCCCGACATTCCCGGCAACGTGCGCGATGTGGTGCTGGGCTTCGATAAGCTCGAGGATTACTTTGACAACCCCGCCTGCTTTGGCGCGACCATCGGCCCCGTGGCAAACCGCACCGCGGGCGCCACGATCACCATCGACGGTACGGACTGGCATATGCCCGCCAACGAGGGCGCCAACAACCTGCACAGCGATCTTGAACACGGCCTGCACAAGCGCGTGTGGGATGTTGAGCTCGACGAGGCCCACAACGCCGTGCGCATGACCACCTCACTTGAGGATGGCGAGTTGGGCCTGCCCGGCAACCGCACCTTTACGGCCGTGTTTACCGTGACGCACACCGGCCGCTTCCGTATCGAATATGGCTGCGAGAGCGACCGCGCCACGTACGTGTCCATGACCAACCACACGTACTTTAACCTTGCCGGCCATAACGCCGGCATGGACTGCGAGCACTTCTTTGTTGCCAACGCCGCCCACTACCTGCCCATCGACGACCAGAACATTCCTACTGGCGAGATTGCTCCGGTCGAGGGAACACCGTTTGATTTTCGCGAGTTACGCCCCGTCGCGCCTGGCATGGAGGCCGACGATCCGCAGATTAAGCAGGCACGCGGCTACGATCACTGCCTGTGCATTGGCGGCTATCAGTACGGCCGCAATCTGCGCCGTGCCCTGCACGTCGAGGAGATGTGGACCGGCCGTGAGCTGGACTACTACACCACCGCCCCGGGCGTGCAGCTCTACACCGGCAACTGGCTAGGCGACGAGCACGCCAAGGACGATGCCAACTACGGCTGGGGCGCCGGCTTTGCCCTCGAGGCCGAGATGTACCCCGACACGCCACACCAGCCGCTGTTCCCGCAGGGCATTGTGGGCCCGGGTCACCCCTACAGCAATGTGATCGAATACCACTTTATGAGGCACTAAGCCCACAGCGCAACATATCGCACAACAGCGCCCGCCGGCACACCGCCGACGGGCGTTTTTCATCTTTTGGGCTCATTTTCGCTGTGACTGTATGAGTGACATATCAAAACTACGCCCATTTACTACGTTTAGCCCGGAATGCTCGACCATGCACCGGTTTTTGTTAAATTCGCGAGCCGTCTACCTGCGGTTTTGTTTTTCTCAGATTCGACATGCTCGGCGATAGCCGATCAAACGTAGTAAATGGGCATAGCTTTTGGCAGGCGGCATCGCACGCGTCCCTCGCAAGGACAAAAATGATCCATTTTCCTCCGTCCCCAAGGGGTCAGTTGAACAGATTGCCGACGGGGTCGGGGTTGGAGCTGGGGAGGTAGCGGATCTCCAGCTCTACTCCGAGCTTTTACAGTTCTCTGAGAGCAGCGACATCTGCGTCGTCTACGGCAACTGCGGGCGTTGCAGGACGCTTGCCCTCCCCTGCCTGCATATGGCCAATGCTGATCTTGGTAATCGGCACACCACCCTTAACCAGCGCGAGTGCATCGGCGGGTGAGGCCACCATGATCAGAATCCATTGACGCGGCGTTGCGGTATGGATGATGTCGATGATCCTTTGCACCGAGAAAAACCGTGTCCACACGCTCTCGGGCGCCGCGACCCTCATAGGCGCCCACTTGCGCGAATCCGCCGCAATCTCGTCGTTAACGATCAGGACGAGGTTGGAACCAACCGCCTCATTCCACAGCTCAATGTCTTGCCCGTAAATAAACCGATCATCGATGCTTGTGAGAAGAATCTTGGGTTGAGCCATCACTGCCCCATTCTGCTTGAGACCCATACGAGCGGGACGTCGGCCACCAACTCAACAGCAGGTCAAGCGCCAAATGAACGCCGCAGACATCACGTCTCCAATATTAGTGCATTTAAAGTGAGAAAAGCTGTCAGAGCACTTGCGCGGATTTGCGATGTCCCGTATCATAGACAGCCGTTGACGCCTCAGTTGCGTCATCACATGGTCGCCAGCGTAGCTCAGTTGGTAGAGCACCGCTCTCGTAAAGCGGGGGTCACCGGTTCGAGCCCGGTCGCTGGCTCCATTGCACAAGACAGCCGCCTTCGGGCGGCTTTTTTGTTGCCGATTTGAGTGCGTGTGCGCCAACCCAAGCATCGCCACGTCGATCGCTTCCTGCTCATTTATTTGCGAAGAACATCGGCTAGCCGCAGGATTGAAATCATCGACCGATAAGTGAGTTCCACTTTTTCGCCCGCAAGCAGTCGTTTCGAGTCGATCTCATCTAGCCCCACAAGCCGAGAAAACAGCGGGCCGCTCATCGTGCCATCGTCAATTGATTCCCTTATGGTCTTCAAAACGTCCGTATCATGAAGCGATGCCGAGCTGTAGGGGGCAACACGAGCAGAACTCTCAATTAACGACGAGACAAAAGGATGGAGATGCTTTGGACATAGTCCATCAAACACCACATCCCCATTGTCATCCGAGCCGACCAGGCGCCAAGTATAATGATCGACCCAGTCATCTCCGTCATATATGGCGTCCATGAGCAACTTCCCGTCTAGAGAGAGAAACCTATTTGGACATCGGGGCGCAAGACCGCAAGCCATATCGGGCCCGCAGCAGCTCCAACCCAACGCACCACATAGGTTCCCTTTCGTACATGTGTATCAATCTGCCCCGAAATGCCGGTGAATGCAATTCCAGACCCGTTTGTCGGATAGCAATCGACGTATTTTTGTTTTCCGCTCACAACCTTGTATAGATATATCGTTCCAGCAAAAGAGAAGGGATCGTTCGCAATTTTGTCCGGAAGAACTTGCCACCTCAAAATCCCGCTACCAATATGGTCAAGCTTGACCGTTCCGCCGTCCCCCCCAAAAGTGGCAAGGGGATTTACCCCAGACTGAGAGTCGGCATCGCCCTCCTTGGCAGTTATCAGCAGGCTGCCCGTATAAGACTGCTGAGGCTCACCTTCAGGACAGGCAGCCTCGGCCCAAGAAGGGCCACCCAGGCAGAACAGTCCGAGCAGCATCATTACCAACAAAAGAAAACCCTTAGTTCTTTTCATCTATATCCCCAACGTCTCTCGACATTTGTATATCGTGACTACTTTAGATCTATATGGCCAATTCGAGCCCTCAACAGGGCAATTGTTGCAGCTGGGTTTCTTTTCATTAAAATTTCACTTTGGTAAATCCCCGCCCCTAAGCATTAAACCCGAAGTCCACCGAGTTGACGAAAAAACAGAAAGCCCCGCCAACCGTAATTCCCCTAGGGAAACACGGTTGGCGGGGTACTAGCATGATTTCCCTGGGGGAATCATGCCATCAGACGAACAGCTCAGCCGAGCAGCTCGCTACTCCTCCCAGTAAGCGTCTGCAAGCAGCTTAAAGCAGATCTTCTTGACCGGCTGCGCGCCATCGCCCGGGAACTCGAGCGTGGGCATGTGAGGCTCGCCGGCAACAAACAGCGCAAACTTGTCGTCGGCAAGATCGCCGGCGATCGAGGCGTCGGAATCGACCAGATCGTAGTCGTCCTTCTCGTCAAACTCCTGGACCAGCGCCAGGCTGCCCGTGGCGACCTTAAAGGCCTCGCGACCCTCGACGTCGATCTGCAGGTCGTGATAGCGCTGATGCGTCTCGTAGTGGGCCTCGGCCTCGGGACGCGTCGTGGGAGCCATGACGTTCGCAAAGACCTTGTCGCCCAGAATCGGATGGCTGCCGACCTCGAGCTCCGCCGGGTCGTTCTCCTCGAGCCAGTCGATCAGCACGTCGAGGCCCTTGAGCATTCCGCGATACTCCTCGATATCGCCCAATGCACCGTAAATCATCTAAATCCCCTCTCGGATCGTTTCTTTGGCGGCTACTCGGCAAACGCGTTACCAAAGCTGTTGCCACCCGCATACGTCTCGACCAGGGTAAGGTCGGGAATGAACACGACAGCATCGGCGTCGCGCCCCGGCATAATGCTACCGCACTTGTCGTTGGCTCTAACCACAAGCAAACAACCGATGCCGGAGCCGACGCCCAAGTTCTTACAGCTCGGTCACGATAACGCCGTTGTAGACCTCGTCCCAACGGTCCATAACCAGATGACCGGTCATGGGATCCATAGCATTAAGCTTGCCGCAGGTGTTGGCGGTACGCAGCACTGTCTCGTCGTCCGCGCCGGCAGCGATGGCATGCGCGAAGCCGGCGATAGTGGAGTCGCCAGAGCCCGTAGCGTTAACGGCGGGGATATCGGGGGTCTTGGCACGGAACGCACGGCCGTTATGGAAGCCCACGGAGCCGGCAGCGCCCATGGACACGACGACCCAGGGGATATCGGAGAAGCGGTCATCAGAGGCAAGTGCGGCCCGGAGCTCGTCCACATCGTCGGTGGTAAAGCTCGTGCCCAACAAGCCGTTGATCTCGGTTAGGTTAGGCTTAACCAGCTCGGGCTTGACCTCGGACTTGAGGGCAGCCTCGAGCGAAGCGCCCGAGGTATCGAGCAGCACCTTGGCGCCGGCATTCTCGGCAATGCCCGTAATCTTGGCATAGTAGTCTGCCTCGACACCGCGGGGCAGCGAACCCGAAATAGTGACGACGTCGGCCTTGCCAGCCAGCTCGGTAAACTTGGCGGTAAAGGCATCGAGCTCCTCGGGGGCAATTGCCGGACCGCTCTCGAGCAGCTCGGTCTGGTTGCCGGCGTGGAGAATGTTGAGGCAAATGCGAGTCTCGCCCTTGATGGGCACAAAGTCGTTGTTAATACCGTTGGCATCCATGAGCTCTGCCATATAGGCGCCCATATGGCCACCGAGCAGACCGGTTGCCACAACGTCGTCGCCCAGCTGGCCCAGCACACGGGCCACGTTGAGACCCTTGCCGCCGGCGGTCTTTTCGGGCGTCACACGGTTGACGTCGTCGATAATGAGCTCATCGAGCTGATAGCGCGTATCGACGGACGGGTTCATCGTAACGGTGAGGATCATTTTTAGCTCCTTATCTCGCAGGCTCCTTATGCCTCGCGATACGAGTCGAAAAACGGAATTACAGAATCTCAATCGTGAACGAGCGAACGACGGTCTCCTTGGGCTTGGCGACAAGGCAGCCGCGCTTATGCTCAAGTACGTCGTCCTCATCGGAGCAGGTCGAGAGGCCGCCCCAGGGCTCAACTGCCACAAAATCGCCCTCGGGCTTACTCCACACGATGAGGTACGGGAAACCCTCAAAACTCAAGCGAACGCCCTTGTCCTCGCCCTTCTTGGAGAGCGTGACCTGACGACTCTCGAGCACGTCAAAGATGGTCTCCGCAAAGTCGAAGAGCTCATGCGACAGGGGCAGCATCTTTCCCACCATGGGGTTCTTTGAACGGTTAACTACATCAATCAAGCCAGTCGAGGGTACGGCGGTGCAAAGCTCCGCAGCCTCGTCTTTCTCGAAGCGCAACTCGTAGTCCGTATAGGCCTCGCCCTCGTCGAGCGGGCACCTAAAGCCGGGGTGTCCACCGATAAAGAACGGCATGTCCTCGGTGCCCTCGTTGGTCACCTCATAGGAAACGCGCACGGCAGCGTCCTCGAGCGTATAACGAGCGACAAGCTTAAACGGGTAGGGATAATCTCTCAGCAGCGCGGCGTTATCCTCCGAAGCCAGGCACATAGCCAGCTCGTTTGCGCTTTGGCTCAGCAGCTTCCACTCCTGTTTGCGCGCAAACCCGTGGCGAGCGAGCTTTACATGATGCCCGGCAAACGTCATGGCGCTGCCATCGCGCAGGCCTCCGCAAATCGGGAAGCAAATCGGTGCCTGGCCGGACCACACGGCGGGATCGCCCTGCCACAAGTACTCGCGGCCTCCGGCCTCAATCGAGGTAAACGAACCACCAGCCGTGGACACCTTAATAGAAATCGAATCGTTGGAGAGAGAATATTCCATTGCCCATCCTTTCGAACAACTGCTTTTGCTCGCAAGTATCCGTCTCGGCCCTGACCAAAGGACAAACCCGCACGCTCAGCGATGTGTCCGGTATCCCAGCCATGCAACGGGGTACCATACAGACATTGATGCAATTACAGCTGGAAGGCCTTCTTATGCGAACCATCATCCTCTACGCCTCGCGCCATCACGGCAATACGAAAAAGCTCGTGGACGCCATCGTCGAGGCACACCCCGAGATCGATACCCTCGACGTCAAGGCGCTCGGCAAAAACGAGTATCCCAACCTGCACGAATATCATCTGATCGGTGTCGCCACGGGCATCTATTACTCCGAGATCGACAAGGATATGGCACGCGTGCTCACTAACGTGCTGCAGCCGCAGGACAAGGTGTTTGGCCTTATGACCTACGGTGGCAAAAACAAGTGGTACGGCAAGGATATCGATGGCATCTGCCGCATGAGGCAGGCCATCTTTATGGGTGTCTACGGCTGCCCCGGCTTTGATACGTGGGGGCCGTTCAAACTCACCGGCGGTGTCCAAAAGGGACACCCGACCGCTGAGGAAATTAAGGGCGCCGTCGACTTCTTCGACAAGATCGAAGACGAGTATGGCGACATCATCGTCGAAGAGTACGCCAAGCGCGAGAAGCGCCTAGCATACGACAAGGAGCATCCTGCAGGAGGCCTGGTGGCCGGCGTTAAGCGCACGGTAAAGAAGATCGCTAACAAGCTGTAACTGTGAAGGTACTTTTGAGCGTTTAACCCATGCGGCGGGTCCGAGCAGATTCGGGCCCGCCGTCTTTTTCTATCGTTACTCGGTAAAGGCGTTACCGACGCTCTGACCGCCAACATACGTCTCGACGAGGGTGAGCTCATGGTCGAACACGACAAAGTCGGCGTCGCGACCCGGCATGATGCTGCCGCACTTATCCTCGATGTGCACGGAGCGTGCCGGCACCTCGGTTGCCATGCGAATGGCGATATCGGCACTGGCAATGCCCCAGTCGACGATGTTCTTAACGCCCTGGGCAAGCGTGAGAACCGAGCCGGCAATGCTCTTGCCGTCGGCGAGCCAGCACAGGTTGTCCTTCATGATGACGTCCATGCCGCCACTGGTGTAGCTGCCCTCGGGCATGCCGCCGCAACCCAGGCAGTCGGTGATGAGCACCGTATGCTGCCAACCCTTTGCCTGCAGCAGTGCCTTGATAGCGCCAGGGTTTACGTGCTTGCCGTCACAGATGATCTCGGCGTAGGTCTCGGGCGTGGACATGGCAGCACCCACAACACCGGGCTCACGGTGATGCAGTCCGCGCTGGCCGTTATAGGTATGCGTAAAGCAGCTGGCACCGGCGTTGATGGCGGCGATGCACTCATCGTAGGTGGCGTCGGAGTGACCGATGCTGGTCACCACACCCTTGGCGTTCAGGGCAGCCGCATAAGCAGCGGCACCGTCGTGCTCGGCTGCCATGGCACTCTTAACGATGCGACCACCCGCAGCCTCCTGCCACTGATCGAAGACCTCCTCGGAGGGACCGATAAGATAAGCGGGGTTCTGCGCGCCCACGTGCTTCATGGTAAAGAAAGGGCCTTCCAGGTAGATGCCCTGAATGCGAGCACCGCAGAAGTCGGGGCCACGGCCCTCGTCCGCCTGAGCGATGGCAGCGCAGGCGTCCTTGATCTGCTCGACGCCATCGGTGAACGTCGTGGGCAGCCAGCTGGTGGTACCGCGACGGGCGAGCTCGGTCGAGCTGATATCGATGCCCTCGGGATCGTTATCGGTAGTCGAATGGTTATAGAAGCCATGGATGTGGGTGTCGACCATGCCCGGAGCGATCCACGATCCCGTGTAGTCCTTGATCTCGCAGGAGGGCTCGTCGGCCTGCCAAGCGCCAAAGACGCCGTCCTCGACCATAAGATAGCCGCCCAGTTGCGGGCCTGCCGGCAAGAAGAACTTGTCAGCCTTAATTGCGTACGTGCTCATATGTACTCCTTACTTCTAAAGCAGTTAACTGTGGTGATGTTTATACCCAGCTCACGTAAAACAAAAAGCGCCCGCCCGCCGTTATGAGCGGACGGGCGCCCTTACAGGGGGACGCGATTAAGCGGTGAAGGGATGAATCGTCACGCCCTTGACCACGCGGTTGACCGTGCCGGTGGGGCTCGGCGTGTCGGGCGTGTTGCCCACGCGCACGGAGTTAAGCAGGCTGATAGCCTGAGCAAACATCACGAACGGCAGAGCAAGGTAGCCCTCGGGAAGTGCCTCGTAGCCCTTAAAGGTGAAGGACTCACCCTCGTAGACAGTAGCGCCATCCTGCTGAACGGCAACGGTGTGCTGAGCAATATCGTCGCCACCGATCTCATTGAGGATGTCGATGTCGTACTGACGGGTGTAGGCGTCGTTGTTGACGAACACGAACACGAGGGTCTTGTCGTCGACGAAGGACTTGGGTCCGTGACGATAGCCCATGGAAGTGTCGTAAGAAGTGGCAACCAGGCCGTGAGCGAGCTCGAGGATCTTGAGCTGGCTCTCCTGGGCAAGGCCACCGAAGGAGCCAGAACCCAAGTAGGTCACGCGGTTGAAGTCTCCAGCGAGGTAATCGGCGACCTCGGGCTCACGGGAGATGACCTCCTCGCCCATCTTGGCGATGGTCTCGACCCACTCGGCCTTCTGCTCGTCAGAGGCAGTGTCGAAAATAAGGGTGGCGAGCAGGGTCATGCAGGAATAAGAACCGGTCATGGCGAAGCCCTTGTCGTTGGCGCGCGGAATGAGCAGCGTCAGCGCGTTGGGATCATCGGCAGACTCGACGGCGAGCTTGCCCTCGGGAGCGCAGGTGATGTTGAGGGATTTGACGTTGTGGACAAGCTCCTTGGCAACGGCAACGGCGGCAAGGCTCTCGGGGCTGTTGCCAGAGCGGGCAAAGGAAACCACGAGCGTGGGATCCTCGGCGCGCAGAAAGTCGCGCGGGGCGCTCACGATGTCGGTCGTGGCAATGGGCTTAAAGTCGTAGAGATCAGTGTTGCCGGCGTGACGCAGGTACGGGGCGCAGGTATCGCCAACGTAGTCAGACGTACCGGCACCGGTGAAGACAACGGACAGACGGCCCTCGCCCATAGCGCGAGCCTCGGCCAGAAAGGCCTCGATGGCCTCCTTGTTCTCACGATAGATGTTGAGCGTATCACGCCAAAGCTCGGGCTGCTGAGCAATCTCGGCCGTGGTGATCTGGGCGCCGAGCTCGGTGAGCTCCTCGACACTCTTCTCGAACATTTCTAATACCTCTCTCTAGAAGTAATCCTCTGACGTGCAATTATACACTTCGGTTGGTTATCTGGTAGTAACCAGTTAACTGCAAGGAATCACCATATGGAAACGATGCGAACACTAGTTGCCACGCTGGTGGTAAACCTTGTATTTAAACTGATCGGCACGAGCAACCGAGAGCGTATACTCCACAACCTCGTTTGACTCGTTATACGTAGTCCTGACCAAATCGAGCACAGGCGACCCCTCGACAATTGCCAAAAGGTGGGCATCGGTGGGACGGGCTATGCTCGCATAGAACTCCTCTTCGGCCACGCGAATCTTTTGCTGAAAGTCCTGCTCAATCACATCGTAAAGCGGCTTACTCTCCAGCAGTGGTCGCTTTAGGGACAGAAATTGACGAACCGGCAGATAGCTGCGTTCGACCATCATGGGCATGTTGTCGGCAGAACGAAGGCGCTTGAGCTTAAAAACGCGATCACCGATATGCAATCCCATATGCTCGGCTAGATTCTTATCGGCCTCCATCTCGCAAAACTCGAGAATCGTGGTCTCGGGGTCGCGACCCATCGCGCGCATCTGTTCGGTAAAGCTGTAGGACTGCATAAGATTGGTTGCCTTTGCCGAACGGTCGGTCACAAAGGTACCGCGACCGTGCTGCCGAACCACCAATCCTAAACGCTCCAGTTCCTGCAGAGCCAGGCGTACCGTGGTGCGCGAGAGACCATAGCGCTCCGAAAGTTCGCGCTCGGAAGGAATCATGTCACCGGCACGATATTCATGGTCAATCTTTTCGGTCAGAATATCGACCAGCTGATCGTACAGCGGTTGCTTACGCGCCCCGATCGCCATCCTATCCTCCCATTTTCTCAAACTCGGCTACTACCTTGGGTGGTTAACATTATCTGTCTGCCACATCCGAATCATCAAGAAAACAAAAGCCGCGCGCTCTTTCGAGCACGCGGCTTTTAACATACACATGGCTTAAGGGGTCGGGGTGTGAGCCGCGTAGGGACACACCCCTCAAGCTAGAGCCTTACCAGATGCTCGGCCAGAGACCAAGCGGGCCAGCGCCCAGGATGCCCAGAACGAAGAGCAGCAGAATGCCCTTGGTCGGGGTCCAGCTGTGCTTAGCGAACATGTAGTAAAGCAGCAGCGTAAGCATAAGCGGGACGAGCTTCGGGACGATGGTGTTGAGGGTGTCGGCAACAGAGAAGTTGACCGGATCCTCGGTAACGGTGCCGTAGGTCACGGACTCCATGCCGTTGCCCAGATCGGTGACGCCGCACTCGACAGCGTTGCCGTCGGCATCGGAAGCGGTGAGGGCGTTGCCGTCCTTATCGGTCATGGCGATGGTACCGGCCTCAGCGGTCTCGGTATCGATGCCCTCCATACCGGTGAAGTTCTCGGCCTCCTTCTCGGAGACGATCACGGTAGTAGCGGAGAGGCCACGGGTGGTGCCGTTGGGAATCTGGAGGTTGATCTGGGTGCCACCCATGGTGACGACCAGGCAACCGACGACGAAGACGCCCATGATGGAAGCGGCGCGCGTGAAGGCCTGCATGTTGGCGGTCAGAGCGTCAATAGCGCTGGTGCCAAGCTTGTAGGACCAGTTCATGAGCCAGAAGCGCAGTGCGAACTGGACGGCGTTGAAGATCACCAGGAAGATGATCGGCGCAGCGGCGTTGCCGTTGATGGCCATGTTGGAGGTGATGCCAGCCGTGATAGGCACGAGCGTCAGCCAGAACAGGGCGTCACCGATACCACCGAGCGGGCCCATTGCGGCGACGCGGACGGCGCGAATCGTGGGGATGTCAACCTTGTTCTGCTCGAGCGAAAGCACGATGCCCATAACAAAGGTGACGAGGAACGGGTGAGTGTTGAAGAACTCCAGGTTGTGGCTCATGGAAGCCGCGAGGTCGTTCTTGTTGGTGTGGATCTTCTCCAGACCGGGGATGATGGAGTAGAGCCAGCCAGCGGCCTGCATACGCTCGTAGTTGAACGAGGCCTGCAGGAAGCAGGAGCGCCAAGCCATCTTGTTGAGGGTCTTCTGGTCGAGCTGCGGAGCAGGAGTGAGATCCTCGTAGTGCTCCGGGATCACATACTCATTAGATGCCATCTTCGAAGTCACCTCCGTCAGAAACAGCTGCACCCTTCAGCTCGGTCTGCTGCTGGAAGTCCCAGAAAGCGATGCCGAAGCCGATGAGAGCGAGGATGAGCAGGGCAGGAGTTGCCAGAGAATCGTTGGCAACGGTGATGATCGCGAGGCCAAAGCCCATGAGGAAGAAGCCCCACATATCGCGGTTCATCATAACCTTGAGCAGGACGGCGAAGCCGACGAAGCGCATCATGCCGCCTGCAGCGGAGAGACCGGTCTGCAGCCAAGCCGGGATGGCGGAAGCGATGGTCTGACCGATGGTAGCGCCAGCGATGAAGAACAGGGTGACGACGATAGCGAAGATCAGGCCGAGCAGAGCCATGGCGAAGTAGTTCAGACGCTCGATACCCTTGGTGTCAGCGTTGTGAGCCATGTTGTCCGCGGAGGACATGAGCGGCGACATAAGCGTGAAGACCAGGGTAACGCCGAGCTGACCAAGCAGAGCGAACGGAATGGCAAGGCCGACTGCCGCGTTGGGCTCGAGGCCCGTGGCGATTGCGAGAATGGCTGCCATGATGCCGCCGATGACGGCGTTAGGCGGCTGAGCGCCTCCGATCGGCATGTTGCCGATCGTCATGAGCTGATAGGTACCACCCACGAGAAGACCGGTGTTGAGGTCGCCAAGGATAAGACCGATGACGGCGCCGGTGACGATGGGCTGATAGAGAGACTCGAGGAAGTTGAACTGGTCGATTGCCGCGACGAACGTGACGATGAAGACCAGAGCGACCTGGATGATCGAGTATTCCATCTTGCTCCTCCTTTCAAAATGCATGTACGCACTTTTGATATCACGTACAGAACGTCAGGGTTTCACTCCTGACAATGTGGATCACGAGGATTACGAGAAGAGCTTGCTCGTGTCCTCAACAGGCGTGCTCGGAACGCGCCTGATCTCCAGCTCCACCCCCAATTCCTGCAGCTCTTTAAACGCAGCGACATCCTCGTCGTTAACTGCGACGGAGGTGGCGACTTGGCGCTTTCCTTCCGACATGTGCATGTTGCCGATGTTTACCTTCTTTATAGGCACACCGCCCTTGACGAGCGTAAGCACGTCTTCCGGTGTTTCGGCCACGATGAAGATCTTCTGGCGCGGGCTCGCCTTGCCGATGACGTCGATGGTCTTCTGCAGGGAGAAGAAACGCGTAGCGACGCCGGCGGGAGCGGCCATCTTCATGAGGTTCTGGCGCATGGTATTGGTTGACACGTCGTCGTTGGCGACGAGGATGAGGTTGGAGCCCAGAGTGGAGTTCCACTGGGTGGCAACCTGACCATGAATCAGTCGGTTATCGATGCGGGTAAGAAGAATGTTGGGTTCTGCCATGTTGATCAGCTTCCTTTCGTTATTTGCTGACGACAGTTACTTGATCTCCTGAATCGCGTAACGCGAAACATCTACGACGGCTCCGGATCGGACTTTGATCTGGACCTTTTCGCCTTCGATGCCCTTGACGGTTCCGTAGATACCGCCGGCGAAAAGAACCTCCTGACCCGGCTTGAGCTCGGCGTGCAGCTCCTTGAAGTACTTCTGCTTCTTCTTCATGTTGATTTGCGACCAGATGGTGTAAATCAAGCCCATGATGACAAGCAGGCCTAAAAGGGCGACCGAGGAGCTCAGGACGTTGGCTCCGAAATCGGCCATTAGATGCCGTCCTCGTCGCCGAAGATATCCTCTTCGTCGGAGCCGGCAACGGACGCGACCGTCTGGGCGGTGATGCCCGTCTGGCCAACGGTCACTGCCTGCTCGCCAAGCTCGGCGAGCGTGGCATTGCCGCGGAGGAACAGAAGCTCAATAACCATGGGGAGGTTAGTGCCGGTCAGAACCTCGACGTTGTCGACATCCTGGGCAATCATCATCGACTGGTTAAACGGGGTGCCGCCAAGCAGGTCGGTAAAGACGAGCACGCCATCGCACTCCTCGCGCATGGCGGTAATAGCGGCGCGGAGATCCTCACCGTAGGAAGCAGCCTGATCGCCCTCGAAAGGAACGACGGTAAAAGCGGGCTGGTCACCGGCAACCATAGCGATAGCGCTTGCGAGACCGGGTGCGAACTGTCCATGACCGGTAAGAATAAAGCCAACCATTCAAATTTCCCTTCCGAAGGTGTGTACGATCTGAGTCCGATGATTTTCGGAAGCCAGCGGGCGCTCGCCCTTAAAGCTTCTTGGTAAGCGTTCCTTGAAGACCAGTGGTCTATCAACTGGTAGTAACCACGTGACGTGTTGTTGTCACTATATCACCCCAGAAGAGGTCGCTTTCGTTGATTCATACAGTAAAACGTTTTTGCACCGCTCACGGTGATATTTCGACCGTTTACCGGTCGTTAACACATCTACCTGCGGTTTTGAAACCGTTTCGAAATGCATTGGCAAAAGATCGGATCTTTTCCCGTGTCTAAACAACGCAGGGCGGCTAAAAATAGCGTGTAGAAAAATTGCAGGTCATTGTGAAGATATGTGAATTGGTCTTTTTGACTTAATACCAGTCTGAACCAGTTTTGAGATTATCGGCGAACGGTCGTTTTCGACCGTTCGCCGGTAACTTGCTATCGTTTGCAGTTGTTTTCCCAGATGAATTAGGGAGACCCGATGAAGCACTTGCGCGATCATTCAATCTGCCCTTTTCGTCTCAATAGATAGCCCTCCAACGCAAAAAGCCCCCTAGAACGATGTCCGCTCTAGGGGGCTTCAGCAGATATTTCGGCTTCGTACTCGAAGGCTCAGGTAATCTTTACGCAAACAGTCCGTAGATGCTGATATTGGCCTTGGCGTAGAGGCCGTTGGCGTACTCGGTCCACTTGGAGCTGGCGCTCGAAGCCTGCGAAGAGTACTGCTGGTAGGCGGTGTAATAGGCGGTCATGGCCTGCTTATAGGTAGCGCTATCGGCCGTAAAGGCATCGTCGGCAAAAGCCTTAGCGTAGGTGCTATCGGCGTCCTTCCAGGTGCCCTTCTTGCTATCCCACTCGTCACCGGCAAGGTTGATGATGTAATCGGCGTAGTCCTTGCTCGCGGTGTCCTCGTTGCCGTCAGAAGGCTCGGTCGGAGCGATCGGCATGCTTGCGGAGCTATCGCCCACCTTCTTCTTGTAGAGCTTCTGCAGCGTTGCGGACTGGCGGACGATCTGCTTGGCCTGGTCCTTGGACACGCCATACTGCGTGGCCATGGTCTTGTAGTCCGAAGTGCCGATAGAATCCTCGGCGTACTTCTTCATCTCCTTAGAAGAGACGGTGATGCCCTCATCCTCGGCAGCGTCCAGCAGAATCTGGTTGCGCACGTAGGACAGGATGACATCGGCAGAGGGAGCGGTGTAGTTGCCATCGCTATCCTTGACGGTATCAAGGCTGTACTGGCTCTCGATGGCCTCGCGCGCGGTGATGTCGCTCTTCTTGCCGTTGTAGCTGTAGCTTGCCACGGTCGAATCGAGCTGGTCCTCGGTGAGGGTCGCCGAGCCGACGCCCTTGCCTCCAAAACCACCGTTGCCGATAAAGAAGCCGACCACAGCAGCGATCACGATGGCGACCACAAAGGCGGCAATCATCGTCTTCTTGTGCTTGGATGCGCTGTCGTCCACGTCGGAGTCATCGTCCTCGTCCTGCTCCTCAGGCATGAGGTTCTCGTCGGCGGCATCCGCGGCAATCTGAGCCTCCAGGCGGGCGTCCTCCTCCTCGGCGGTCGTGCCGGCAGCAATGTGCTCGGCAGACGTACCTGCGACCAGATCGATCTTCTCGTCCTCGTCACCGTCGGGGCCTTCGCCGCGCTCGATGATCTGGATGCCGTCGATCTCGTCCTTTTCATCCTTCTTTTGAATCAGACCCATATCAGTTACTCCTTGTTAAGAAACATAGTCCTCAATAGAATACGCCCGACAGAGCGCCGGGCGTATTCATTCTCAGGTTATCCGCAAACGTATAAGTACCGCTTAGGCGTTTGAAAGCCGTATCCCCTTAGGCAAGATGCGCGATAACGGCATCGGCAAAGGCCTGCGTGCCCACGGCGCCCTCAATGGAGCCGGTCTGGGCACGACGCACGTCGCCGGTAACCTGCTCGCCCTCGTCGAGCGTGGCAGATACGGCGGCGCGAATGCGATTGGCAGCGTCGTTCTCGCCCAGGTGATCGAGCATCATAGCCGCAGACAGAATCTCGGCCGTGGGGTTAGCGATATCCTGACCAGCGATATCGGGCGCGGAGCCATGCGTGGCCTCAAAGATGGCACAGTCGGCTCCGATATTGGAGCCGGGGGCCATACCAAGGCCGCCTACAAGACCGGCGCACAAGTCGCTGACGATATCGCCATACAAATTGGGCAGGACCAGAACATCGAAGTCGTTGGGGTTCTGAACCAGACCCATGCAGGTGGCGTCGACGATCTTGTCGTTGAACTCGATATCGGGATAGTTGGCAGCCACCTCGCGAGCCACGCGCAGGAACAGGCCGTCAGTCGCCTTCATGATGTTGGCCTTATGCACGGCCGTCACCTTTTTGCGGCCGCAGCGGCGAGCATACTCAAAGGCGTACTCCACAATACGGCGGCTCTTGGCGATGGAGATGGGCTTGATCGAGATGGCGGAATCCGCGGCGAAGGTTTTCTGACCCGAGCGCTCGACAAGCTGTGAGAGCTCCTCGACCTCGGCAGCGCCCTCGTCGAACTCAATACCAGCGTAGAGGTCCTCGGTGTTCTCGCGCACGATAACCAGGTCGACATCGCGGAAGCGCGAGCCATCGCCCGGTTGCGACAGGCAGGGGCGCACGCAGGCGTACAGGTCGAAGTACTTACGCAGGGCAACGTTGACGCTGCGGAACCCCGTACCGACCGGCGTGGTGATGGGGCCCTTGATGGCAACTTTGGTCTGGGCGACGGCATCGAGCACATGCTGGGGCAGCGGCGTGCCAAACTCGTCCATGACGCCGGCACCGGCCTCCTGGACGTTCCAATTGATCTGGACACCGGCGGCCTCGACCACGCGGCGCATGGCCTGCGTAATCTCGGGACCGATACCGTCACCGGGAATCAGGACTACATCGTGCGCCATAATCTGTTACTCCTCGTCTTCGGCGTCGTCAGATTTTTTAACGCTAGCACGCTTCTTCTTTTTGGAGAGATCCAGGCCAAAACGTTTAACAAGCATTTCGCAAATCTCGCTCGAACGGGCCTTGAGATAGCTGCCCTTGCCGTTCTCGGCATCGAACTTAAGGCGCAGCGCAAGCTTCTCGGCGATCTCGGCATCGATCTCGCCTTTGCCAAACTCGTACAGGCAGCCGAGCATATCGCGATACTCGAGGTCACCGTGGTAGCACTGGATGGCCTCGTCCAGGATGGGCCAAGCCTCGCGCGAACGCTCGACGCTCGTGGCACCCCACACGCACAGCAGGCGGAAGGCGGCATAGCGCAGCGTGGAGGAAATCTCGTCAAACAGTGCGGTCTCGGCGCCCTCAAAGGCATCGCCCAGCTGGTCGGGGCAGGTGGTGGCGAGCGCCGCCAGGGCATCGAGGGCCTCCCAGCGAGTCTGAGCCTCGGGGCGGTCGAGCGCCTCGATCAGCGCGGGCACGCAGGGCACGACGCGCTGCGGATCGCGCTCGGCAAGCAGGTGCAGCACGCGGGCGGCAAACTGGCGGATACGGCGCGTGGGGCAGCCGAGCTCCTGGACCAAGCGGTCGACGGTGTTCTCGTTCTCCTCTGCCAGCTGAAGCTGTGCCAGCTCCTCGTCGGTGAGCTGTTCGTCTTTGTTTTCTGCCATAGTTACCTCTTCTTACTATTTCTTAGTGTGCCTGCCAGCACCCTTGCTGTCATCGGTGACCGAGATGAGCTGTCGGTCAGCCGCGCCATTGCGACGCGCGCGGCGGCGCTCCTCGGCGTCTCCTGCGTCGGCGGCGGCGCGATGAGCCTGGTTGACGTTAAAGACCTCATCGTGCTTGCGCCACGGACCAACGGACTCGCCAAAGCTCATCTTAAGGCCGGCGATAAAGCCGCCAAGCCAGCCGATCGGCGCAAACTGCACCAGCGGGAACAGCGAGAACACCCAGGTCAGCAGGACGACTGCCGCCGCTCCTGCAAAGTTGGCAATCCAGTAGTCGCGCTTGGTGACGACGCGCTTTTCGCACGCCCACTGGCCGCACAAAAAGCCAATGTAGATCGCAAAGAGAAAGAGCACTAGTGCAAGCACCACGAACGTCCAGCTCATGGGCGCTACTCCTCGTGATGGTGGCCGCAGCAGCACTCGTGGCCGTCGTCATGGCCGTGGCCGCCGCAGCACTCGTGGTCCTCGCCATGGTGGTGGCCACAACCGCACTCGTGGTCGTCGCCATGCTCGCCGCAACCACAGCCTTCCTCATGAGCACCATGCTCCTCGGGACGATACTGCGACCAGTCCAGACCGGCGGCAATGGCGTCGGCCTCCTCCTTATAGAGGACATTGATGGCCTGGGTACCCAGCTTGGCACCACCGATGGCGTCGAGCATGTCATAGAGCGTAAAGGCCACGTCGGCGCCGGGCAGCGCAAGCTCGCGGTCGTCGGCATAGGCGAGCGCCAAGCGCAGGTCCTTGATGAAGTGCTCCACCATAAAACCGGGCTTGTAGTCGCCGTCGAGCGCCTTGGGCGCCAGGCTCTCCATGGCACCGGACTTGCCGGTGCCGCCCAGGATCATCTGACGGGTCTTCTCCATATCAAGGCCGCTCAGCTCGGCAAACGCCAGCGCATCGGCCATGCCGACCATGCAGGCGCCCAGCGACACCTGGTTGGCGAGCTTGGCAGCCTGGCCCTTGCCGGCGCCGTCGAAGCAGCAGATGGTTGCCGCAAAGGTGGAAAGGATATCGCGGACCGGGGCAATGTCGTTCTCGGTAGCGCCCACGATAGCCGTAAGCGTGCCGGCGATAGCACCCGACTCGCCGCCGGTGACGGGGCAGTCAAACGCCATGCGGCCGGAAACCTGGGCGGCCTCGGCAATGTCGCGCGCCAGCTCGGGCGAGCTCGTGGTGAGGTCGATCAGGACCGCACCGGGCTTAGTGCACGCGAGCAGACCGTCGCCCGCCAGGTAGAGCTCCTCGACCTCGGAGGGATAGCCCACCATGGTAAAGACGACGTCGGCGTTCGCCGCGGCATCTGCCGGCGTATCGGCCCAGACGGCACCGCGCTCAACAAGTGCTGCAGCCTTGGACTTGGTGCGGTTGTTGACCGTGACGGGATAGCCAGCGTCCAGAATGTGGCCGGCGATAGGGGCACCCATGATTCCGGTGCCGATAAATGCGACAGAGAGCTTGTTTGCCATGAAACCTTTCCTTTTGGGTTGGGTGTTATTACCAGGTTGAATACTCGTTGCCAGCGTTTGGGCTGTGAGTCGAGGGCGATTACGGACGCAGCGCTTGTCTACTGGCCGCGCACGCGGCGGGCGATGCGGTCGGAAAGCGATGCCTTGTCGGTGCGGTTCTTGCCCCAAAACGCGCAGGCCACCATGCCGGGGCCCACGTGCGAGCCGATGGTGGGGCCCACGGAGCTGCGAATGATCGTGACGTCGGCGCAGCCCTCCTCCTTGCGGATGGCGGCTTCGAGCCAGTCACCGTCCTTTTCGGCATCGGCCGTCATGATGGCGATGGGCATGGTGCGATCGGGCACGTAGTTCTCGCGGAACGACTTGAGGATGGACTTGAGCGCCTTCTTGCGGCCGCGGTTGACGCCGATCAGCGACAGCGAGCCGGCAAGGTCGTAGGAGAGCTCGGGCTTGACGTCGAGCTTTGCCGTGAGCTGCGCCGCCGCGGGCGGAATGCGGCCGCCGGCAGCCAGCGCATCGAAGCTCTCGAGCGTAAAGTAGCCGTGCACGTAGGTCTTGGCCTCGTTTGCCCAATCGACCAGCTGCTTGGCAGTCAGTCCCGCCGAACGCTGGCGCACGGCCTCAAGCGCCAGGAGCTCGCCGGTCGCGCAGGGCAGGGCGTTGTCGACCACGTAGAGCTCAAAGTTGGGATACTCGGCGCGCACGGCATCTGCCGCCTGGCACGCGGAGTTGTAGCTCGACGACAGCGCCGAGGTAAAGCACAGGTAAACCGTGGGCGTGCCCTCTTTGGCGCACTCGGTAAAGAACTCGATATAGCGACCGAGCGACACAGCCGAGGTGGACACGCGGGCACCGGCGCGCATGCGGTCGTAGAACTCCTTAGGGCTCATGCTCGACCAGATGTCGTCCGTGCGCTCCTCGCCATCGATAATGAAAGGGAAGCCCAAGATATCGACATCGAGGTTCGCGGCGACCTCGGGGTTAAAGTCGCAGCAGGTATCGACGACGATACGGCAACGGTCCGAATGACCGGCGGATGCGGCCTTGTCCATCAAAGCGACTCCTTACGTAAAAAAGGCGGCCACCCGCATGGGATGGCCGCCAACCGTTAACTCATGCAAGTTAACGTATTTTACTCGTCAAGTGTTTCGATGCGGGGCTTGATGATGCCATATCCACCATTCTTACGGTGATACACCACATTGATGAGGCCAGTCGTCGCGTTCTCGAACACGTAGAAGTCGTGGCCGAGCAGATCGGTCTGCACCAGCGCCTGCTCCTCAGTCATCGGGGTGACATCGATGACCTTCTCGCGGACGAGCAGGTCGTCGTCCTCCTCGGGCAGCAGCAGGTCGGCCAGATCCTCGACGCGCTCGACCGGTGCGACATCCGCGGCGCTGGCACCGCCCTGGCGGTTGTCCACAACCTTGGTCTTGAACTTGCGCAGCTGGCGGGTGACCTTATCGGCGGAGAGATCGATGGCGGCATACATATCTGCGCCGTGCTCGGCGACGCGAATCACAGAGCCGCGGGCACGAACCGTGACCTCGACGATTGCCGGGTTGGGGTTCGAGGGGTTCTTCTCATAACGAAGCACGACGTCGACTGTCATGGGCTCGATATCGAAAACCTTGAGCGCCTCGCCGATCTTCTCGTCCACATGCGCACGCAGAGCATCGGTTACCGTCGTCTTGCGTCCAGAAACCTTGATATCCATACGTGGCTCCAATCTGCCTCGGGGACTTACTGTACTGGCTATGTACCCATTGCCGTGCATTTAATCACCCGAATTCCCAAAGGCCCGAATAACGACTGCTTGATACCGCATACCGAAGTCTCGCACTTTTCCGCGGCAAAGTGCGCTATATGAGGGCGTCGGCGGAGTTGGTTTTCTCCTGGAAATTGCCCTTGAGCTGCTGGTTTTATCAAAATTGAAAAGCCGGGCTCCCCTATGGGGGAGACCCGGCCATGCGTGTTGAAACCGTGAAGAAGCGCCTTGTTCAATGTATGGCAGGCGCCACCCCTACCAATAACTAGCTATTGAGCTTGTTGATGTCATCGTCGGTGATGGCGCCCTCCTGGCTAGACGACGGGCTGTCGCCGTTGTTATCGGAGGTGTCGCCATCGGAGGACTCGGTCTCGTTGGACGTGGATTCGGATGCCTGCACATTGGCCCCCGAAACAGTCTTGGCGGTAAGGTCATAGGGCATTTGGCCGTACCAGACGCAGTGGACCGCCTCGAGCGTGCCGTCGACCGTGATGTCGTCGAGGGCATCGCTCACGGCACGGCACAGCTCATCGTTAGAGCTAAGGCCTGCGACGCCAAGCGTGGAGGGTGTCTCGAGCGTGCCGACACAGGAGATCTGGCTCATCAGGCGCGCGAGGTAACCACCGGCCGTGGAATCACAGACCACGTAATCGACCTCGCCCGACTCGAGTGCCTCGAAGCACTCGTTGATGTTGGAGAAGGTCTTTTGGTTGGCCGTGATGCTCTGCTTGGCGAGCGCTTCCTGCGAGGCCGAGAAGGTCTGAACGCCCAGGGTAGCGGCGTTAAGGGTTTCGGTGGAAACGCTCGGCGACTCGCCGTCACTGCTCTTGCCGAATACGGCGGGGGCGTCGTACAGACAGGTGCCAAGCGAGCTGATATCGCCGTCCGTAGAGCTGACGTCGCCAATGAAGATATCGGCCTTTTTATCGCTGAGCGCGGAATCGGCCGAGGACGCATCGACAAAAGCGACCTTGAGACCCATGCGGCATGCGAGGGCACGAGCGGCATCGACCGCATAGCCCGTGAGGTTTCCGTCGGCATCCTGCATGGCTTGCGGGGCATCGGAAGTATCGAGGGCGACCGTCAGGGTTCCCGGCGTGACCAGGGCATCGTCCGATACCGTGGGGGTAACGGTCTCGCGCTCGATCTGGTCGATCGTGGGCGTCATGAACGTGGACAGTGGATTGAACGCGCACCCACTCAGGCCCAAAACGGCAATGACCGCCGCGGTCCCAGCACCCAACCGAGCTGCATGCATCAAGCTGCCCCTCACCATGTCCGCTACCCTACCTTCTGTGTCGTATACGATCCGTGCCCTGCACGGAATATCGGGTTGTTCCCACCAGCTGACCTGGTATTTGACCCCACACTTGCGCACCGGGGCGTTTGCTCGGGAGGCCGCAGCCACCTTCACGACTGGCCCGCTCGCCCGCGAGGCGGTATTGCCCCAAAGAAAGTAGAACGGACGGTACGGCTTACATCTAGGACGCGCCATGATCGCGCCGCGCGCACGCGGTCGCTTACGTGGATCCCTTTGACCGCGTCTGTCTTGGACTTGGATGGGCGCATTGCCCGTCCGCAACCACAGCCTGGCGGGAACGTAGCGCATTATAACTAAGTTCAAGCTAAAGTTTAAGGTTAGGTCGTCATTCGCACCGCGAGTACAGATTTCGCAGGTCGGAGCGGACCATTCGTGCCCCCATGAAGCCCGGAGCTCCCCTACGGGGAGCTCCGGGGTGCCCGCCTCGGGGTGCCGTGGCCAAAAAATGGCAAATATGAGTACTGTTACCAATTTTGTAACAGGCAATTTTGGCCTCTCGGACAGATTTTGCGCTTAGTGTCGCCAATCTGATGCTTAGTTATTCTACATTTGTTTATTATCTTCTTTCTTTACGCCGCCTCCGAGTCCTAAATTCTTTGATTTTGCTGTTACTGATTTAGTGACAGTACTCATATTTGCCATTTTTTGGCCAGGGCATATGATTAACCCCCTATTTTCGACGCGAATTATATCGGTTTAAGCCCAAAACACGCCCGCAGCGTGTTAAGCAACGCCTCTTGCTTCTTCCTGCGGGCATCGACACGATTCCGGTACCGCTTTCGCATACGCTGGTGGATGCGCCATGCGAGTGCCTCCATTGCCTCCATGTCGCAAAGCATTTCGTTGTTGACCGTCGCGACCTCGATTCCCATAGTAATCAAGCCCGTGTTGCGTTTTTCATCATGGATACGTCCCCTCCGGGAGGAATGGCCCAGCTCACCGTTGTATTCCAGGTCAAACCGGGCTGCTTCCTGATACGCATCGCAAACTGCATGCGGCATCCCCGAGATTGCCTGCGCGCGGTCATCGAACTCAATCTTGTAGTCGGTCTTAAAAGGACCGCAGGCAAATCCACCATAGGAAAACGGAAGTGAAAACATGGCAAGCATGATGCACTCCATGGGTGAGCGCAGGTTTTCCGACAGATAGGGACACAGCCGCCGCAGTTGTTTGGCCGCACTCCCCTTGCATGTCGCAAGGTAATCTGCCAGGCGATCGGGCGTCAGCACCGGCTCGACTTCAAAGTAGCCCACGTCTGCCGGTTGGTCCTTGTCCTTTGCAAGTCTATTCGCAACAGGCGAGGTATAAGGAGGTAGATACTTCCCGCGATCGCTTAGTGAAATCTTGGAACACAGTTCCTGGGCCAGGGCAAACGCCTGGATACAGCCGACCTCGCGGGCGACGGCAACACAAAGGGCCTCGGGGGATAGGCTGTACACCCCCGGTTCCACCTCTAGAATCGAGCCGGCAGGCAAACCGGAACACACGGACCAGCCCACGCCAGTCATGCGGCGGCGCTGCTTCGCCGACCCCACCAGCAGGCACAGATCTTCTTGCACCTCGCCGCTTTTGGCTCCAATTCGCACCAGGTCGGGAAGATAGATGTCCTCGGCCGAGGGAGACGATGCGTACAGCACGCGGCGCTCCTCCTCGGGCTCAAGGTCCTTCCAGCCGATGTAGCCCATCTGCCGGCGCACGGCTCAAATCATACGCAACGCCGAGGCGCCCGCCAGAATCACGGAAGCCGCTAGCTGCTCTTTTGTCGGTTTGTTGCACTGTTTGATTGTTACCGCCACACGAATCACCCCTACCAAACGCGTGCGATAGCGAGGCCATCGACGGCTTTGGCGCCGGCGCGCTTAAGCTCCGCCGAGGCCGCTGCCATTGTCGCGCCCGTGGTAATGACATCGTCGATGAGCAGCAAACGACAGCCACGTACATCCTCGACCGTCTCGTACATGTCCCGGGCATGTTCCCGGCGCTCGGCGCGACCGAGTTCGCGCTGGTCGCCATGACCGTATTTGACCAAGGCGTCCAGCAATGGCACGCCCGAAAGATCGCAAAACGAGCGCGCGATTGCTTCCATGTGATCAAATCCACGCCGCCGAAACGCCGCCGCAGTCGCGGGCACAAATACCACCGCGTCGACACCGGACAGCACGCCGCCGTAACGGTCGGGTGCTGCTACCTGGGCATGCAGGGCGGTGTCGTAGAGCAGCTCTGCCAGATACGGTGCCAGACGGCGCTCGCCCGCATCCTTGTATGCCTTGATGATGCGCGGCAACGGATGTGCATAGACAGCGCACGCCAGGCAGCGATCGAGGGCCTTAGCCACCGTCGAAGACGCACCCTCGACCGAGCACTCGGTACACAGCAGGTCTCCAAACGGAGCGCCGCACCTCGTGCAGCTGTGGCGCGGATCGACAAGCGTGAGCGACGCCAGGCACTCCCGACAAATAAGCGCACCGGCACGCTCGCAACCGGCGCATCGCGTGGGCGAAAGAACCTCGAGTGCCTCATGCGCCGCGCGCTCGGCAAACGGTAGCAATTCATCCGCAAACGGCAAGATGCCGGCACTCCGTAAGCGGCTCAAACCATTCAGACAGTTATTTATGACAAAACCCTCCCTACGCTTGGGCGAAGGGAGGGCTGTCGATTCAGTGCCATGATACCCCGTTGCACTTGGGGTCAGACAAGTCGAATCCGCTTGCGGGCGCTATTCGCCGGCAGGCGGTTGCGGTGCGGACGAGGTGTGGGTCGAGCCTTCGCCACCATCCTGGCGCGGCTTGCGGGAACGGCGACGGCGGCGGCGCTTCTGACTCTGGTCGGCCGAACCCTCGCCACTGCGATCCTCACGCGGTTCGCGCTCGTCGCGAGCACCGCCGCGCGAAGCCTTGGCGGCAGCTCCTCCGCCATCGCCGGGGCGACGGCGCGTGACCTTGACTTCACCATCCGAAACCTGATCGGCCACAGAAGGAACCGAGGGTTTCTGCTGCGTGCCCGAGGAATGGCGACGGCGCGGACGCGGCGCGCGCTCCTCCTCGCCACGTGGCCTGCCAGCCTTGTCGGCAGGCGCGTCGGAGGCCGAGGCGCCCTTGGGAGCGGCACCGGCCTCGCGAGCGGCTGCGGCGCGGAAGGCATCCTCGCGCTCCTCGCTCGACAGGTGGCGGCGACGACGGCGCGTGGGGTTCATGCCGCCGCCGCGGTTTTGCTGCTGGGGCTGCTGAGCCTCGCGCTCGCGAGAGGCGTTCTTGCCCGCGGTCTCGCCGTTGTCGACGGACGCCGCGCGCTTGCGGCGACGACGGCCGCCGGCCGCCTCCTCGGCCTCGGAAGCCTCGGCCTTGCCGCGGCCCTTTCCGCGGCCACGACCCTCGCCCTGGCCCTGACCGGCACAAGCATCGGATTCGGCATCGCGACGACGGCGCTTAGGCATCGACGTGCCGGCCAGACGGTCGGCACTCGACAGGCCATCGCCCACGTCGACGCCGTTCTCGCGATCGAGTTCCATGAGCGCCAGGCGCATCTCGGGCGACTCGATGCGCTCGAGCACATCGCGCGTCACGCAGTCGGGGCGGCAGCTGCAGCCCTGCTCGGCGGCCTTCTTTTTGCAGCCCTCCGAGCACGTCATATCGGCCAAGTTGACCTTAAAGACTTTACCGTTCTCCAGGCGCAGCACCAGCTGCTCACGCGGCGTGTCATATTCCTGGATACGCGCCTTGCCGAGCGGCGTATCGATGAGCGTCTTCTTTTTGGGCGCACGGCTCTTAAAGTCCTTGTACGCCTCGAACTCATAGCGCAGGCAGCACATCAGGCGGCCGCACACGCCGCTGATCTTAGACGAATTGAGCGGCAGGTCCTGCTCTTTTGCCATGCGAATCGAGACGGGCTCAAACTGTCCGCCAAAGCGCGTGCAGCAGAGCTCCTGTCCGCATTGGGCATAGCCGCCCACCAAGCGGGTCTCGTCGCGCACGCCAATCTGGCGCATGTCAACGCGAATGTGCAGCGTCGAGGACAGGTCCTTGACGAGCTGACGAAAATCGACGCGCTCCTCGGCCGCAAAGTAGAATACGGCTTTCTCGCCGCCAAACAGGTATTCGACACCCACCGGCTTCATCTCGAGGTCGAGATCTTTGACCAGACGGCGGAAATCGACCATGGCCTCATCGCCCTGGATGGCCAGGTCGTCGGCAAGCTGCAGGTCGATATCGCTCGCCACACGCAGCACGGGCTTGAGCGGCTGACCGATCTCGTCTTGCGGCACCTCGAAGGGATCGGCCGTGACCAGGCCGATCTCGGTTCCGCGCTCGGTGGAGCAAATGGCATAATCGGCCTCGAGGATATCCAGATCCTGCGGGTCAAACCACAGGTCGCGCGAGGCGTAGGTAAACTTAACGGGTACGACTAACGGCATTTCAGTGCCTTCCTGATATCGAACAGCATGACCTCGATGGCCAGCTGGGGAGTAACGTTTCTGGCAATGTTGCGCTCGGCGGTCGCGACCGCCTCGAGCGCCCGGGTGGCACCCGCAACATTCGTCGCGGCGGCAAGCCGCCCGATCGTGTCGCGCACGTCCTCGTTCACAATGTCTGCCGCCTCATCCTGAAGCGTCAGCAGCACGTCGCGCATGAGCGTCCGCGCGCTCGCCAGCGCTTCCATGATACCCGAACGCTCGCGCGCGTTGAGTTCGCGCTTGTTGCGGTCCTCAAGCTGCTTCAATGCTCCACGCGACAGATAATCGGCGTTTTGCTCGAGCACCTTTTCCTGCGTGGACTTGACCTCGGCGAGCGGAGCCTTAACGGCGACGATGAGCGACTTGGCGCGGCTGAGTACATCGGCCTCGTCGGCAGCGATGAGCGAATCGATGGCGCGGATCATCTGGCGGCGAGCATCCTGGCGCTCGGCGCTCTTAAGGAACTCGATGCCGCGCGTGGGGCTCCCCGCCACGGCGACCGCCATTCGACAGCGTGCGAGATCCTGGCCCGTCGCGCGGCTCACGGCCTTCGTGGCCACGGCGGGCGACACCAGCCGAAACGGCACGCACTGGCAGCGGCTCACGATGGTGGGCAACATCACGTCTGCCGAGGTGCCCAGCAAGATAAACATAACGCCCTCGGGCGGCTCCTCGAGCGTCTTGAGCAGTGCGTTGGCGGTGTTGGCGCGCAGCTGCTCGGCACGGTCGATGATGTAGACCTTGGCCTTGGCACGGATGGGCGCCAGCGGCACGTCGTCGAGCAGCTCGCGGGTCTGGGCGATGAGGTAGCCCGTGGCGCTCTCGGGCGTGTAATAGTGCACGTCGGGGTGCGTATGGCGGGCGACACGCACACAGCTATCGCATGAGCCGCAGCCGTCCTGCTCGCACAGGAAGGCTTGGGCGAGCGCCCAGGCGGCATCGAGCTTGCCGGCACCGGGAGCGCCCAAAAACAGGTAGGCGTGCGATGCGCGGCCGCTGGCGACGGCGTTGGTCAAAAAATCGCGTACGCGCTCTTGGGTGTCGAGCTTGGCCAGCAGGCTTGCCTGAGCGGGGGCCATGTTACTCGGCCTCCTGGGCAAGCGTGGCGGTAACGGCGTCCTGGGAAATGTCGAGACCGTACGCGCGAACCTGCTCGACCGTCTGCGCGAAGACGTCCTCGATGGAAGCGGTGGCGTCGATGAGCTTCACGCGATCTGGCTCCTCGGCGGCAATGGCACTAAATCCCTGGTAAACGCGCTCCTGGAACGCCATGCCCTTGGCCTCCATGCGGTCGACCGCACCACGGGCGGACATGCGCAGCGCCGCCTGCTCGGGCGTGATGTGATAGACGAGCGTGAGTGCCGGGTGCGTCCCCGCGACAGCAAGGTTGTTGGCGTCGCGTACCATCTGGCGATCGAGACCGTCGGCAAACGCCTGGTAGCAGGTCGTGGAATCATAGAAGCGGTCACACAGGACCACCTTGCCGGCCGCAAGGGCGGGAGCTATGACCTCGTGCACCAGCTGGGCGCGTGCGGCCTCGTAGAGCAGCAGCTCGCAGGTATCCCCCATCGCCGTATTGGCGGGGTCGAGCAGCAGGGCACGGATCTTTTCACTAATGGCGGTACCACCCGGCTCACGCAGGGTCACGACCTGGTAGCCAGCGAGCTCGAGCGCACGGGCCAGCAGGCGCGCCTGCGTGGACTTACCGGCACCATCGACGCCCTCGAGCGTGATAAAGCTATGTTGATCGGGCTCAAAAGCCATGGGCGCAGTCCCTTCCTACAAGGCGCGTAAATGCAGATATATCAACCAAATCATGATACCCCAGGGGCAGGCGCACCCCAAATCCAACCTAGTCATTGGGGACGTTCTTAATTGACTGGTCGTTTAAGAACGTCCCCAATGACTACCCAATGACTAAAGGTGCCTTTCCAAAGTTGCGGTGAAATAGGGACTGACTGAGGCTCTAAGACCGCCAAACAGTCCCTATTTCACCGCAACGTATGATGGGGAATTTTGGATGCTTGGTATAATCGTCGTATGGCATTGAAATGTGGCGAAAGGAGTGGCAATGTCTCGGTATTGCGCCTCGTGCGGCAAGCTTCTTGCAGATAATGCCAAGTTCTGCACCTCGTGCGGTGCACCCGTTGAGCAAACAGCCGCGAGCGATAGCCAGCCCGCTTTTGAGCAGACCGGGCCCCTTGATACGCCGCAAGCCAAGGCGGACGATCCCCTCGCTTATCGCCCCGACCCCGCCGCAAGCCCCGCGGCCGTCGAGACCACGCAGTGCGTACCCGTCGCGAGCGGCTCGTCCCAACAGCAGCCGGCTCCCGCATACGCGCCTGCTTCGCCACAGACCCCCGCTCCCAAAAAGAGCGGCACCGGGGCGCTTGTCGCCGTTATCGTTGCGCTGGTGGCAATCATCATCGCCCTGGTCATCTTCTTTGTGATCAAACCGTTCGACAACTCTGCCACGCAGACGACTGCCGAGGTTACCAAGCTGCACCACGATGTTGACGATGATGACCTCAAGCCTCTCGGCGACCCCAATAGCCTTTACGACGATGACGATGACGACGAGGACGAGGCTGGCGGCGAAGCAACCCTCTCCGAGCAGAACCTCTACCGTCGCCTGAGCGAATACTACGACCTACTCGAGGACCTCGATAGCCAGGTCCGCGCCTGCGCGCAGGCCTTCAATGGTAGCTATCTGGAAGAAGATCGCACCACCCGTCAAAATCTCGCCGACGTCGCCGAGCGCACGGAGGAGACCATCGAGCAGTATTACGATATCGTCGAGGACCTGGACGTCCCCATGAGCTCCAAGAACTACCACTCCTGGAAAGACATCATTGCCCTGTATGACGACCTGGATCACCGCATCGACGCGATCTGCGATGCCTGGGAGATCAGTCTAAAGTACGCAAAGCCCTCGGACCATAAGGACGAAATCGTGGCGCCGCTGGCACGCGACAACGAGCCGGGAACCAGCAGCAACAAGTATCGCTTGGACTTTGAGGACCGCTATCCCAGCGCCAAACCCGTCGAGGTGAACTAGCGTTTTGTCGTTCCCGAGCTGGCAGTTAGGGATGTTCTCAAACTGCCGGCAGAAAAGGAACGTCCCTAACTGCCGAACTGCCGAACAAAAAACGGGCGAGGACCATGGGACCCTCGCTCGTTTTTGTTTTGGGCAATGTTTCGGCTGCGCCGCTACTTGCTGGCGGCCGCCTTCTTTGTGGTCGTCTTTTTCGCGGCAGCCTTCTTGGCCGTCGTCTTTTTGGCCGCCGTGGTCTTCTTCGCAGTCGTCGTCTTCTTTGCCGTGCTCGCCTTGGTCGTGGTCTTGCGGCCGCGGGCGGGCTTCTTCTCCTTGGTCGGGCAGTCCATGTTGACGCAGATACGCCACGGACCGCGCGCCGTGTTGACCACCACGATGGGAGCGCCGCACTCGGGGCAGGTCTCGCCCGTCGCCTCGAGCTTGCCGCGCGCCGGCAGCGGATAGCTCACGCCGCAGTCATCGTAGTTGGTGCAGCGGATAAAGCGCTTGCCGCTCTTTTCGCTCTTGTGCGCGATTAGGTCGCCATGGCGTCCTGCCTCGGCGCACACCTTGCACTCGCCCACCTTAAGGTCGGGCTCGTAGTTGGTGGGGCACGTCGGGTTCACGCAGATCTCGAAAGCCTTCTGGCGGAACGGCTGGCACTTAATGCGCGGTGCGCCGCACTCGGGGCACACGGCCGCCTCGCCCTCGAGCGGGCTTACCTTGACGCCGCTCGGCACCGGATAGGTCACGTCGCAGTCGGGCCAGCCCATGCAGCCGATAAAGCTGCCGCGGGTCTTGGCGCTCGTCTTCATAACGAGGTCCTTGCCGCACTTGGGGCAGGCGCCCACGCGCGCATCGGCCGTGACGGCGTCGCTAATGGCGTCGCCCAGCTCCTGCGTGTGCTTGAGCAGCTCGTCGAGCACGCCGGCCAGCAGCGCGCGCGAGTGCGTCACGACATGCTCTTCGGTATCTTCGCCGCGCTCCACGCGGGTCATGTCGCCGTCGAGCTCGCTGGTCATATCGGGGCTCGTGATGCGCGGGGCAAACTGCGACAGTGCATCGATGATGGCGATACCCAGCTGACTCGGCTCCACGGGATCGTTTTTGAGGTAGCGCACGGCGTACAGGCGCTCGATGATGCTCGCGCGCGTGGACTTGGTACCCAGGCCGCGCTTCTCCATCTCCTGCACGAGCTTGCCCTGGCTGTAGCGCGCGGGCGGCTCGGTCTGCTTGGCCTCGAGCTTAATGTCGAACACGTCGACCGTATCGCCCTGCTCCAGCGGCGGCATCTGCTCGTCGCGCTTGAGTCCGTACGGGTATGCCTCGCGGAAACCCGGGGTCACGAGCACGTCGCCCGAGGCCACGAACGGCTCGCCGTTCACGTCGAGCTCGAGCTTGGTGTTCTCGATGGTCGCGGGACCCATAAGCGTTGCCAGGAAGCGACGGGCGATGAGGTCGTAGAGCTTGCGCTGGCCGCCGTCGAGCGTGGATGGGTCGCCCTCGCCCGTGGGATAGATAGGCGGGTGGTCGGTGGTCTCGACCTTGCCGCGCGTGGGCTTCATGGGACCGGCAAGCACCTTTTTGCACACGGGCGCCAGCGCCGGGTTGATCTTTGCCAGGTCGCTCACCACGGCGCCCAGATCGAGCGTCGCAGGGTACACGGTATTGTCGACACGCGGATAGCTGATAAGACCGGCCATGTAGAGGGACTCGGCGATGCGCATCGTACGCGCAGGCGAGATGCCCTCGGCCGCAGCGGCAGCCTGCAGCGAGGTCGTCGCAAACGGCGTGGGCGGTTGCTGCTTACGCGAGCGCTTGGTCACCGCGGCAACGGTCGCCGTCGTAGCACCGTCCACGTGGCCGTACGCCATCTCGGCAGCATCCTTGTCGGTGAAGCGCGCCGTCTTGTGCGCGATCTTAAAGCGATCGTCCTCGGCAGCGCCCTGCGCGGCACCCATGCCGCGAATCTGCCAGTAGTCCTCGGGCACAAACGCCATGCGCTCGCGCTCGCGCTCGACCACCAGGGCGAGCGTCGGCGTCTGCACGCGGCCGGCGGAGCGCACGTTGCCAAAGCCGCCAAACTTGGCGAGCGTCAGGTAGCGCGTGAGCACCGCGCCCCAAATGAGGTCGATGTGTTGGCGACTCTCGCCGGCGTCGGCCAGATTCTGGTCGAGCGAGACGAGATTATCGAAGGCGTGCGTAATCTCGGCCTTGGTAAACGAAGAGTATTGGGCGCGGGCAACCGGCAAGTCCGGCGCAACCTCGCGCACCTTGTTGAGAGCGTCCGAACCAATCAGCTCGCCCTCGCGATCGAAGTCCGTGGCGATGATGACGCTGTCGGATTTCTTGGCAAGGTTCTTGAGCGAGCGAATGAGTTCTTTCTCGGCCGGCAGTTTGATAACGGGCGCCCAGGTAAGGTAGGGCAGGCTCTCGAGCTTCCAGCCTTTGATGGAGATACCGTCGGCAAGGAACGGTTTGCGCTTGGTGTCATAGGGCGGACGCGCCAGGCCATCGGGTATGTCGGCCGGCAGCATCTCGCCGTCCTCGGTGACCGAATACCAACCCAGCTTTTTATCGAACAGCACGCTGTCGCAAAAATCGGGCGCAAGGATGTGACCGGCAAGGCCGATTGTCACGCACTCCTCGCCCTTCCACTCAAAACGGTAGATGGCGGTGTTGTACACCTTGTCCTTTTTGGGCTTGCCCGTGGAAAGACGCTCGGCAATCTGACGCGCGGCGTCGTTTTTCTCGGCGATGATGAGCTTCAAAAGAGGCTCCTATCTCGTGTGTCTGCGGCTGCGCCCGCACGTACGACGGCCGACTTACGCCCTTGTTTGTTCGATCTGCCCGATGAGCCAATCGCACCAGGCATCCATGCCCTCGCCCTTGCGTGCGCTCACGGCAAACCGCGGCGCCTGCGGATTGAGGTCATCGAGTGTCTTAGTATACCTATCCATGTCAAAATCGAAAGCCGGGGCCACATCGACCTTGTTGAGCAGCTGTGCGCCAGCGTGCTGGAAGATGCCCGGGTACTTAATGGGCTTGTCGTCGCCCTCGGGCACCGAGAGAATCATGATGGACAGGTTCTCGCCCAGGTCAAAGTCGACCGGACAGACCAGATTGCCCACGTTTTCGATAAAGATAACATCGATGTTTTGAAGGCCCACTGCCTGGTCGAACGCATCAACGGCCTCCATGATCATGTTGCCCTCGAGGTGGCACAGACCGCCCGTGTTGATCTGAATGGCGGGCATGCCGGCTTCCTTCATGGTGATGGCGTCGACATCCGAGGCGATATCGCCCTCGATGACGGCACAGCGCAGGCCGGCTTTGTCGCGCAGACGCTCGTTGGTGCCCAGAATCGTGGTGGTCTTACCAGAGCCGGGACTCGACAGCACATTGATCACATAGGTGCCTGTCTCTTTGAATCGCTGACGCAGCTGATCTGCCAGGCGCTCATTGCGCGACAGAATTGGCGATGCGATATCAATAGTTTTCTCGGCCATACTCGGCACTCCTTACTTCTACCATTTATACCCCGTCCCCAAATGGCAGGCTGGTTAATTGTCGGGGGTTTCGATCTCGATGCTGGCGATGTCGAGCTCGCGGCCGTGCAGCAGGCGCACGTTGGTGCCGCCACACTGAGGACAGCGGCAATGGAAGCGGTCGTGCTCAAAGACCTCGCGGCAGTCCAGGCACTCGCTTTGTGGATGGACTTCCTCCACGGCAAGCTCGCAGCCGCGCGTGAGCATGTCCTCGTCGCGAAACGTCTCCCACGCAAAGTCGAGCGCCTCATGCACAACTTCGGTCATATCCCCAATGCGCAGCGTTACCAAAACAGCGCGCGAGGCCCCCGCCCCACGCGCCGCGCGAATCACTGTATCGAGTATGCCGTTGACAATGCCAACCTCGTGCATACGGATTTACTCCTCGTCGTCGTCCTCGTCGTCGTTCGAGAACAGATCCAGACGGCTCACAAACAAGCCTTCCTTACCATCGCGCGCGGTAATGACCACGCGGGCGATGGCGAGCGAAATCTCGTAGAGCGAGAGCAGGGCGCCATACATGAGACCCAGCGTAACGGGCGAGCCGTCGGGCGTAATCACAGCCGAGCCCGCAAGCAGGCCAACGTATACGTAACGCCAGGCACCGCGGAAGGCCGCATAGGACACGATATGGAAGACAGACAGGTAGAAGATGATGAGCGGCAGCTCAAACGCCACACCAAAGCCGATCATAAAGAGCAGCTCCATGTTGACGTAGTTCTCCAGATCGGGCAGCGCCGTAGCGACGGCCGAGGTTTCGCCGATGAGCCACTCAAAGCCCGCAGGGATGATGATGAAGTAGCAAAAGATTGCGCCCAGGAAGAACAGCACCGTCGAGGCGAGCACCGTGGGCACAACCCACTTGCGCTCGTTGGGGCGAAGCGCCGGCAGGAAAAACGCCAGAATCTGCCAAATGATCATAGGCGTGCACATGACAACGGCCATCTTGAGGGCCAGCGAAAAGCGCAGACCAAAGCCGCCGAGCGTGGTGGTGATGTAGAACTTACCGTCCGGCACAAAGGAGCGGATGGGGTCTTCCAGGATGTCGAGCACCACGGGCGTGGCGAAATACAGCACGATGGCGGCGGCAAAGACTGACACGACCACGATGGTCAGGCGGCGACGGAGCTCACCCAGATGATCGAAGAGCGGCATGCGCGCAGGTCCGATAGGCATTACTCATCGCCTCCTTTCGGGGCATGGGCGGCAGCGGCGTCGTCCTCGGCCTCGAGCTCGCGAGCGAGCTGGTCGACGACGGCCTTGCGCTTGCGGGGACGACGGGCGTAGAGGTCAGCCGTCGTGGGCTCTGCCGGCTCGGGCTCGGGCTCCGGCTCTGCAGCAGGCTCGGGCTCGACGGCGGCAGCGGCAGACTCGGGGCCCTCAGCCTCACCAGCAGCACCTTCGTCCTCGGCAGCACCCTCACTCGCGGCCTTCTCGGCGGCAAGGCGGGCACGGCGCTCGGCAAAGGTCTCCTTCTTTGCGGGCGCGGCCGTCTCGACGGCATCCTCGTCCGCATCGGAATCGTCGTCGACGGCAGCCTTCTTGGGCTTGACCGGAGCCGAAGCGGCCTCGCTTACCGGATCGATAATCTCGGACTGAACAACAGCCGTCATCTTTTCCTGCGTCTCGCGGAACTGACGGATGGCACGGCCGATCGTGCGGCCCATCTGCGGGAGCTTATCCGGGCCAAACAGCAAAAAGCCGAAGACCACGATGATCGCGAGCTCACCCTCTCCAATACCAAACACACATACCTCCAAGGCTCGATGTGAGTCGAGCCCGCACCGCGCCATTCGGCCGGAACTCGTCTATTCATTCGGTCAAGTATAGCGCCCGGACGTCAAAACATCCGAGCGCATCACAAACATATACCAAACGGCACGCCCTTTTTGGGGCAGGGCTTATGCCGCCGTAATTGAAATCTCCTGGTCGACGCCCAGCAACTGAACCACGCGCATCACCGGGGGCTGCACGTTGACGCAGCCAAACCGCTTGTCGTGATCGGCTGCGTGGTGTGCGGCGCCCACAAGTACGCCAATACCTGTCGAGTCGATATAGCTCACCTGGGCAAAGTCGAGCTCAACGGCCTCGGTGGGCTGCTCGAGCGCCAAGTCGATGGCGTTACGCAAGCTGTCGGCGTTAGAGATATCAATCTCACCGGTCACCCTGATGGTGTAGAGCTCCGGCGTGGGGTTGGTGGAAATACCCAAATCCATGTATACGCTCCTTTGCGTATCGAGAGTGCGGATGGTACTGGACGCGGATTTGCAGGGCCCTACGCGTTAGGCGCGCTCGGCACGAGCAAGCTCGGCAGCGACGAGCTTGACGGCCAGCACCAGCACGTCGAGTGCGGCCTCCAGGTCCTCGACCGTGGGATAACTCGGCGCGATGCGGATGTTGGTGTCGCGCGGATCCTTGCCATAAGGCCAGGTGGCACCTGCCGGCGTGAGCTTGACACCCAGGTCGGCGCAAAGCGCGGCGACCTTTTGGGCCGAGCCCTCGGGGCCATCAAAGCTCACAAAGTAGCCGCCGCGGGGATGCGTCCAAGTAGCGCAACCCGTATCGCCCAGGCCCTCAGTGAGCTTGCGCTCGACGGCCTCAAAGCGCGGACGCAAGAACTCGGCATGCTTTTTCATGTGCTCCTTGACCGCCTCGATGGTGGGAAGGAAGCGCACGTGGCGTAGCTGGTTGAGCTTGTCGGCGCTGATAAGACCGGCCTTCAGGCGCTTGGAGAACTCCGCGATGACCGCGGGACTCGCACCGATAAAGCCGATGCCCGCGCCCGGGAAGGTGATCTTGGACGTCGAGGCGAATGCCACCACGCGGTCCTCGGTACCCGCCGCGCGGGCAAGATCGAAGATGTTGGCAAGCTCGTCGGTCTCGTCGTACAGGTCGTGCACGCAGTAGGCGTTGTCCCAAAAGATGCGAAAATCGGGCGCGGCCGTGGGCATCTCGACCAAGCGGCGCACGGTGTCCTCGCTAAAGGTGATGCCCGTGGGGTTGGAATACTTGGGCACGCACCAGATGCCCTTGATGGAGTCGTCGGTGGCAACCAGGCGCTCTACCTCGTCCATGTCGGGGCCGTTGCCGGTCATCGCGACGGGGACGTTCTCGATACCCAGGTCGGCGGTGATGCCAAAATGACGGTCGTAGCCGGGAACCGGGCACAGGAACTTGACCTTCTTACCGTCGTGCGCGGCCTCATAAGCCTCCCAAGGCTCGCTGCCGCACGAGCCGCAGCGCCAGAACATACCGGCGATATCGTGCTCGATCAAAAGGCTCGACGAACCTAGTACGAGCGTCTGATCGGCGGGGCAACCCAGGAACTCCCCCGCCAGCTTGCGTGCCGAGGGAATGCCCTCAAAGCAGCCGTAGTTGGAGCAGTCGACGTTGCCGTCGTGCAGATCGGCGTCGGCATTGAGGATATCGAGCATGGGGCGCGAGATGTCCACCTGGGAGGGCGACGGCTTGCCGCGCGCCATGTCGAGCGCCAGGCCCTTGGCCTTGACCTCGGCAACCTCGGCTTTGAGCGCCTCGATGGCGGCATCGAGTTCGGTGGTTTCCATCTTCTGGTAGATCGTCTGCATGGGTGCGACCTTTCGCAAAGCGGGACGTTGCAGTTTGTCTAAGTATAGACCGCTACCGCCGCAACGGTATGAAGCCGTGATAGATTAAGTCCATCGCAATGAATTACGATATCCACCGTATGACCCGTATAGCCGCATGGCACATCCAAGGAGACAGTATGGAATACGGCTCTTTTCAAGCCGAGGAGTTCGGAGACCTGCAGCGTCTGGTCGACGGCTTGTTTTATGACCGTAAGGCCATTGACCGCCTGGATCTAATCGTTCAGGCGGAGATCTTGGACCTGGCGCCCGATCTCATGGAAATCGTGAATCTTTTGCCGCCCGGCCACTACGACCGCCAATCGCTTTGCGACCAGCTTAACTCGGCCCTTGCCGCCCACGGCTGGGGCGCCGTCTACGGCACCGTGGAATAAAAATGGCAAATAAATGAAATGCCGTTTGTGACAGTGCTCACAAACGGCATTTTTTCACACGAGGGCATCCGGGGCATGTCCGGCCCCGGTTTTCGCGCTCCTACTCGTCCTTGGGCGAAGGATGCTTGCAGACCACGCTCATGTAGATCATGCCCAGCACGGCCGCGGTAACAGAACCGGCAAGAATGGCGGCCTTGGCGGCCAGAACCTCGAACTGGGCCGTCGGGAAGGCGAGGCCGCTGATGAGGATCGACATGGTAAAGCCGATGCCACCCAAAATGCCCACGCCGGCGATCATATGCCAGTTAACGTTATGAGGCAGCTCGCAAGCCTTAAGCTTGACCAGGGCAAACGTCACGCCAAAGATACCGATCGGCTTACCCAGCAGCATGCCAAAGTACACGCCGAGGGTCACCGGGTCGGTAAGCAGCACGCTCATGTCCACGCCCACAAGGCGAACCTGCGCGTTGACAAACGCAAAGATCGGCAGGATCACAAAGTTGACCGGCGTGGAGATCAGGCGCTCCATGCGGATGAGCGGCGGGGTCACACGGTGCATGACACGCTCGACCTTGGTAGTCGAAAGGGTAAAGTCGTGCTGGCCCAGGATGTGCGCCTCGTCGTCGTAACGGTCGTCGAGCAACGGCAGGTACTCGCCAAGCCAATCGGTAAGGCTATCGAGCTTAACACCGCACTTGGCCGGGATGGTGAAGGCCAGGATGACACCGGCAAGCGTGGCGTGCACGCCGCTCTTAAACATGCAAAACCACAGCAGCAGACCAAGCACCGAGTACGGGGCAAGGCGATAATGCTGAGTTTTGTTGAGCCACACAAGTGCGCAGGTCACAACTGCAGCGGCACCCAGCCAAAACGGACTGGGGCTCTGGCCGTAGAAAATGGCGATGGCGGCGATGGAGATGAGGTCGTCGGCGATGGCAAGCGTCGAGAAGAACACGCGCACGCCGTTGGGCACGCGATTGCCCAAAAGCGACAGCACGCCCAGCGCAAAGGCAATATCGGTTGCCATGGGGATGGCCCAACCGTTGCGGGCGCCGGCATGGTTAAAGATCAGGTAGATGCAGGCGGGAACGACGACGCCGCCCACGGCTGCCAGCATGGGAAGCATGGCCTGACGCGGATTCTTGAGCTCGCCGACCGTCATCTCGTACTTAAGCTCAATGCCCACCAACAAAAAGAAGATCGCCATGAGAAAGTCGTTGACGAAAAGCTCGACGGTGAGGCCAGCCGTAAGGTTGCCCAGACCCACATACAGCGGGGTCTCCAAAAAGTGATGGATAGCCTCGTAGACATCGGTGTTGGCGCAGATAACGGCGGCGATGGCGGCGATGACCATGACGGCGGCGGAAATCGTGCCGTTCTCGGCGATGCGCTCCCAGATGTCATGACGTTCAAAGCGCTTTCGCTCACGAACGTTGAACAGCTGCTCAGTTGCTGCCATGGGCGGCTCCTTTCACGGGAAAGCTCCCGTCTTAAAAAAGCACGGCCCGCCCAAGTGGCGGCACCGCGCTCCAACGTATTACGCTTGCATCTAGCCTACCCTGCACGACAAGCACGCAGGCGTGGCCGAAAAGCGGAACCACAGGTTGAACATTATTTGCCCAACGGTACGGGCGCCCCTGTCCAATAGAGGACGCGGTCCCGCGCACAAAAAACGACCGGAGCGCGGGGCGTCCGCGGTCCGGTCGCAGCAGGTTACAAAACCTAGCAGGCGGCCATGATGGGGGCAGCGACTTGCTTCTTACGGGAGAGGACGCCCGGCATCCAGACGCCGTCGTGCTCGTCGGCAATGCCCAGGCCCTTCTGAGCGGCCTCGGTCTCGCCCTCGAGCAGGACCTGCGAGCCCTCCTCCATGATGTCGGTGATGCACAGGACGATGCCGTCGGCACCCTTCTCGGCGGCGTAGGCGCGCATGGCCTCGCGGATCTCGTCGATCATGCCGAGCGCACGGCTCTTGTCGACGGTCTCGTACTGGCCGATGAGCAGCTTCTTGCCGGCGGGCTCGAACATCTTGATGTCGTTGCCGACCATCTCGGCTGCGGTGAAGGAGCCGGACGGACGGGTGAGGAAGACCTCCATGCCAAACTTGACCGGGTCGACGCCCACCTGCTCGCCGAGCTTGGCGGCGACGGCGCGGTCGACATCGGTTGTGGTGGGGCTCTTGAGCATGAGCGTGTCGGTCATCATGGCCGAGAGCAGCAGCTTGGCCTGAACGTCGGAAAGCTCAACGCCGAGCACGCCGGCGAGCTTAGTGACGATGGTGCAGCTGGAACCCCAGGGCAGGCAGATGTAGTGCAGCGGGCCGGCGGTCTCAAAGTCGCCGATGCGGTGATGGTCAACGACGCCAAAGACCGTGGCGTCCTTAAGGCCGGCGACGGACTGGGCGGACTCGTTGTGGTCGGTGAGAACGACAAGCTGGCCGGCCTCGACGGACTCAATCACGCGGGGCTCGGCAATGCCGGCGTCTGCGAGCAGCTTGGCGGACTCTGCCGGAAGCTGACCAAGAGCGCAGACCTCATAGGTGTTGCCGGCATACTCAACCTGGTTGAGCAGCTGAGACAGAACGACGGCGCTCATGATGGCGTCGTTATCGGGGTTCTGATGACCAAAGACAAGAACGTTTGCCATGGGTATCCTCCACTTGGTATGTGTACTTAGACGTAGCTATGGTAGCACGCTGGCAGCTGGCCTTTGGGGACGGAAGGGCCACGGCATATTTTGTGGCAGGTATGGGGGCCAAGGCTGTCCCTTTTGCACCATGTTGGTGCAAAGTAACCTGGCCCCCTTACACCAGCTATTTACCGGCAGCGCGCAGGGCTACGTAGGCAGAACCGATAATGCCGGCGTCGTTTCCGAGCGAGGCAACCTTAATGGGCGTCTCGCGCGAGGCGGAAAGCGCGTAGCGCTGGAAGTACTCGCGAACCTTATCGAGGTAGACATCGGCCGAGGCGGAGGCGCCGCCGCCGATCAGGAACATCTCGGGATCGACCACGTTGGCAATAAGCGCCAGGGCGCGGCCGAGATAGTCGGCCATGATATCGGCCGCGGCCAGCGCGAGCTTGTCACCCTCGCGGCAGGCTTGGAACACGTCCTTGGAATCGGAGGGACCGGTGAGCTCGATGGGCTCGACGCCCGCCTTCTTGCACTCGGCAAGGTAGTTGCTCACCACGCCGGTGGCGCTGGAATACTGCTCCAGGTGGCCATGGCCGCCGCAGCCGCAAGTGCGCTCCTCAGCCGGATTCAGGCACATATGGCCAATCTCGCCGCCGGCGCCCACAACACCCGACACCACATCGCCGTTGACGATAACGCCGCCGCCCACGCCGGTACCGATGGTGACCATCACCACATTCTGCACGTCCTTGGCAGAACCGAGCCAAGCCTCGCCCATGGCAGCGGCGTTGGCATCGTTCTCGTACTTAACGACCGCATCGGGGCAGTGCTCCTGAATGGCGATCTTCAACTCGGGCAGGTTAATGGCAATGTTGGCCTTAACCTTGGCATCGCCCGCTGCCGGAATGGGGCACGGAACAGCAAGGCCAATGCCCGCCACAAAGGCGCGCGGAATCTGTGCCTTGGCGACCACTTGGTCGATAGCCTCGGTCACCGCGGCAAAGCCCGCAGCGTCAACGATGGGAGGCGTGGGCACGCTGACCTTGGCAAGCAGGTTGCCATCCCCGTCGAACAGGCCCTCCTTAACCGAAGTGCCGCCGACGTCGATGCCGATGTAGTACTGCTTGGGTTCCATAGGGGCCCGCCTTTCTCGTTTAAACATTGTCTGTATGGTACCGCTTCCAAGGCAAAAACCTACCAAAAAGGGACAGGTTTGTTTTGGTAGGTTTTATCTGGGGAAATGCAGAATACAGGATTCGGTTCGCTGGGTGCTAAATCGGTTCGGCCCCGTCCTCGGACCGATTAGATTTCTCAACACGACATTATTCTAATGTATATTTATTTAGAGCGCTTTTATTTTTAGCGCAAAGCGACTTTTAGTAATATATCTATCGAACTTTTCAATGACTCAATAGGGATACTTAGGTGTTGAGTATACTTTCTTTTATACTCAATCAAGTTGGAAAGGAGGTTCCATGATTCCCAAATACGAGGCGATAGCTGCAGATATTCGTCGAAGTATTGAGGATGGCGCTCTTAAACCAGGCGACAAGCTTCCCACCGTCGTTGAGTTCTGCGAGCTCTATAGCGTTTCCAAAATCACCGTCAAACGAGCTATCGAGCAAATCACCGAGGAAGGTCTTATTACCAGCCGTCGCGGATCGGGTACCTACGTTAAGGACACGGCGGGACTTCCCGGCCAGGCGTTTTTCCAGGGCAAAAACGACCGTGCCCAGGGCTTTTCGTATGAGCACCGCGGGGAGAAGGTGACCTCGGTGGTCTACGATTTCTCGATTGTTAATCCACCAGCGGACATCGCAGCCCAGCTGGGAATTGCCGAGGATGACTTCGCCTATCACATCGTGCGCGTGCGTCAGGCCGATGAGAAGCCCATCGTTATCGAGTACACCTACATGCCCCTCGAGCTGATTCCGGGCCTTAAAAGGAAGGACCTGTACGGATCGGTCTACCGCTTTGTCCGCGAGCAATGTGGGCTGAAGATCTCGAGCTTCCACCGTACCATTCGCGCCGTGGCAGCAACCGAGGAAGAGGCTGAGCGCCTGGACACCAAACCTGGCTCTCCCCTGCTCGAGCTCAACCAGATTGGCTTTTTGGACAGCGGCGCGGCCTTTGAGTATTCGGTCTCGCGCAACGTTGGCGACCGCTTTGAGTTGCACAACGTAACGTTGGTATAGGTTTTTGTAGTCATGCGGGCGCTCGTTTTGAGCTGTTTGTGCAACGCCCGCGCAACACAATGGGGTATGAATATGTCCGATTTGATTAAACTGACGCCGATCTTCCACGAGAAGATCTGGGGTGGCCGTCAACTCGAAACCGTATTTGGTTACGACATTCCCGAGGGTCCCATCGGTGAGTGTTGGGCCATCTCGGCCCACCCCAACGGTGACTGCCAGATTGCGGAAGGCCCGTATGCAGGCCACACGCTGTCGTGGCTGTGGGCCGAGCACCGCGAGCTCTTTGGCAGGTGCGAGGGTAAGGAGTTCCCGCTGCTCATTAAGATTCTGGACGCCAAGGACGACCTTTCGATCCAGATTCATCCCAACGACGAGTACGCTGCCAAGCACGAGAACGGCAGCCTGGGCAAAACCGAGTGCTGGTATGTGCTGGACTGCGAGCCCGGCGCCACAATCATCGTCGGCCAGCGCGCGCATGACCGCGCCGAGGCCGCGCAGATGATCGAGGACGGCCGCTGGGACGACATGCTCAATGTGCTGCCGATCCACAAGGGCGACTTTTTCCAGATTGATTCCGGTACCGTGCATGCCATCAAGACCGGCACGCTCATTTTGGAGACGCAGCAGTCAAGCGACGTGACGTATCGCCTGTACGACTACGACCGTCCCGGCACCGATGGCAAACTGCGTCCGCTGCACATTGAGCAGAGCCTCGATTGCATCGATTTTGATGCTCAGGCTCCGACCGACGGCACGATAACCGCGCCCGAGGTGAACGGCGTAACCGAGCTCGAGTCTAACTCCTGCTACACCGTCGATCGCGTACGCGTCGACGGCAGCAAGACCTTGGAGCAGCGCTGGCCCTTCATGTGCCTGTCGGTCATCGACGGCGAAGGCACCGTCTGCGGCGACCCCGTCCACAAGGGAAGCCATCTGCTGGCACCCAGCACCGTCAGCTCCATTGACCTCGAAGGCCAGATGGAACTGATCGTCTCGCACCTGTAAGTTACCGGTCCCCGAGCGCTCGCCGGGATGGGACGCGGGGCTTGGTCGCCTGCTCGGACAGTCCTGCTCGCACGGAGAGCACATTAAGTGCTCTCCGGCTCGTGCGGAACTCGCGATCGACCAAAGCCCGCGCCCCATCCCGGCGAGCCTCTGGCTAGTAACGACAATCAAAAAGCAACAAGGGGCTCCCCCGTTCATCAACGGAGGAGCCCCCGCTATACATAACGACTCAAGGTGCCTATAGGTAGACCTTTTCGAGAAACGATAACGTGTCCTGAAGCCGCGCCCTTTCCTTACGGTTGGTCTGCCGATTTACATACGAAGCAAAGTCCGTAAGAAAATCCTCCGCATCAACCCTCATTTGCCCCGTTAGCTCCAAACGCGCCGAAGGCGACAACAAGTCAGCAAGTCGAGCAACATCCGAACGGTGCTTCCGCCGATCAATGTTGTTGCAACGACGTCCCTCTTCATAACTTCTGTTGATATCAATGTGCGCACGCATCTTGAGGGGAATGATATGGAGTGCATCGAGCAACGTAATGCCTTCTACGTTCGTTGCGTTGTCGCGAATAAATTCGTAGTAGCCATCGTCGAGGATAATTGCCGAGAGACTTGATACGGCCCCGTCAAAGGAAAGAGGTGCCACTTCGCTCGTTTCATCTTCGAGCACAAAATCAGGATGTCGGGCAAATAGCTCAATTTGACCGGGATAGTCTAGGGCTTGCTTTGATCCTTCGGGCAAACAGAACCGATAGTAAGTGCACTTTCCATCGCCGACTTTTCCAGTCTCATATCCGGCAGCTTTGATAAATGCCCACAATGCAGTGGCAAATTCAACGCCTTCCCCATCAGCAATTACGACGACATCCAAGTCTTCGGTAGCCCTGAATGAATCACCTTCGCTGTCAAATAGAACGCTGCAGGCCCCTCCACCAATAAGGACGTAACCACCTTTGCAGCTGCTCATGACGTCGGCAAATCGCTCTATCCCCCTCACTTTTGGCATATCGTCCTCCTGAGCTGTTCGACCGCATCGAGCAGACGGTCATCTTTGTAATCCTCTTTTGCGCAGGCAACGTATAAGGAGAACGGGTCGACACATTGCAAACCTGTCGTGTCAAAACTAACATCGGACGGCTCGTCCACGGGATACGACCAGACCTCAATCTCGATAGCAGCCGGTTCGTACCACTGGGCCTCCAGCCATCTGTCACCCATGTGCTCTTTTAGGTCCTCTAGCTGATTCTTTTCGAGAGCAATGGTTGGAGCAGATTCTTCATGAGCAAGGTCAGACATATAGCTAAGGGCAGACATACCGGAAAGCAGCGCGTCAACGGCACGTAGCTCTGTTCTCTCGATAACCTTCTTGAGCCGGATTCGCTCTAAAACTGGTGTGCGAAGATAGTCCTCAAACCCATCCAGCAGCGTCTCGGTCGACAACCCGGCATCGCACAATATACGCTTTTTGCCGTCCCGCATAATCAACCCAGGAGCTATAGCGGCGATTTCCGAAAGATAGCCGCTGACGCTTGCCGCGCTTTTGCCACACAGACGCGCTAGGTCGCCGGCGGAGCAGTCAACCCATCGTCCCGCGATGAGATTTAGGACGATTCGTTGAGATTGGGGCGAAAGCGGAGCAGCGGGAGAAGCACCCAGCACCTCACCGGAAATAACGGCTCCGATAAACGGCAGAAACGCATTTCGCTCATCTCGGATATATGCGATCCCCTCCGAAGAAAGCGCGCGCATAAAGCCTAAATCCATAGCGTTCCAGCAAATTGCCACCGGGCGAGCATCTATCTTGCGCACTGCATTGGCGAGATTTCGCGCCGAAATGACACTGGGCGGTTCTTTTGGTTCCGCAACAATAAAACGGCCTTGCTCAGACATGCCGAGCCGTGCTAAGCGAAGCGAATAGCGCTCGAGATACATGCGAGGAATCTGTATCTCAACTGGCTCCGGGTCGATGGCGAGCTCTAAAGAGAAGAGTCTTTTAGGGAGACAATTTAGCAGCATGTCCACTCACCATTTTCATTTCAGTTACATTTTAGTATCTATCTAAAATTATACTGAATCGTATAAAACGCTCAATCCCCAAAGTCATAAGAAACAATCCGAAACGTAATAAGGGGCTCTCCCGACCATGTACGGAAGAGCCCCTACTCGTATCTATCTATCAGCCCACCCGGCTCTCCAGATCAAAAAGCGAACGAGCAGAGCAACGCTCGTCCAGCAACGTTACCCGAGGACCTGGGCGGGCGTATGGGGCAACATCGATCGCGAGTTCCGCACGCAAAGGAGGCCACTTAATGTGGCCTCCGTCTTGCGCAGGACTGCCCGAGCAGGCGATGTTGCCCCATACGCCCGCACAGGTCCGCCGGGATTACGACAGCTTGACGATCGGAGCAAAGCCCTTCATCAGCTTTTTGGTCTGGCCGGTCTTTTCGAATTGGACCTCGATCATGTCTCCAGCGACCGAGATCACGGTACCCGTGCCAAAGGTCTTATGACTCACGGTATCGCCCGCGGCAAAGTCCTGCGACGCGCTGGCGCGATCGACCTTGCGCTCCACTGTCGGGGACACCTTAGACGACGGCTTTTTGGCTCGCGGTGCGCCCGAGCCAAAGGTCGAGGCAACGCGACCGGCGTCGGGCGAGACCCCACGATGGCGCTCGGTCCCGTAGCTGCTGCCGCCAAAGAAATCGTCGAAGCTCGATCCGCCGCGCGAACCGGAACCGCCGGTCGAGCGCGTATGCGAACCAAACACCTTGCCGCCATACATATCCGAACCCATGCCCGAGCCAAAGGTGCCGCGACGGTCGCCGCGTTTCTCCCAGCCCGTGCCCTCAAAACCGGCAGAACCGATACCGCTAAACTCGATATCCTCAAACGGAATCTCGTTGAGAAAGCGCGAACGCGGGTTGGCGGAGGTCGAACCGTAGGTGCGACGCGTGGCCGCATAGGTCAAGAACAGGCGCTTGCGGGCACGCGTGATGGCGACGTAGGCCAGGCGACGCTCCTCCTCGAGCTTGCCCGGATCATCGCTGCCGCCAAAGTCGTGCACGTGCGGAAAGATACCCTCCTCCATGCCGGCCACGAACACCGCCGGAAACTCCAGGCCCTTGGCGGAGTGGATGGTCATCATGGTAATGGCATGCGTCTCGCCGGCCAGGGAATCCAAGTCGGAGCGCAAGGCCAGCCACTCCATGAGTGCCGGCAGCGCCTTACAGGTGAGCGGACCGTAGGTACGCTCGATCTCGCCGGCATGCACGGCACCCGCCGACAGCTCCGTCGGCGCGGCATACGCGTTGCCTGCGATGGCGGCGGCCAGGGCATCCTGCGGAGACAGCGCCGGAGCGTCCAAGCCATCGAGCGGATTGGAGCCCGCGGCGTCACGGGCGCCGACGAGCGCCTCAAACGAGGATGCCGGGACAGATGGCCCCGGTTCGGGCGCAGGCGCGCTCACCACGACGGGCTCGGGCTCGGCGCCGGCAGGCACGTCGGCAACACCGGCTGCGCGCAGCTCTTCTAGGCTCTCGAGCGTACCCTCGATATCCTCGTGCGTCTCCTCAAATTCCGCCGCAACGCCCAGAAATTCCTGGATGTTCTCGGCGCGGCTCTCAGATTCCATGGTGCCCTCGGCGCGAAACGCCTGCAGCAGGCCCGTCTTATCGACGATCATCTCGACAACGTCCTTGAGCTCGCCGTCCATGCGGCGGCCCTCGCGCACCAGTGAGACAAAGCTCGACAGGCCGTTGCGCACCTTGGCGCTAAACATGCCGGTTTCGGCGCACGCGATCTCGCAAGCCTGGAAGAACGAGCAACGGTTGTCGCGTGCCAGCTGCTCGATCTTTTGGATTGAGGTGGAGCCAATGCCGCGGCGCGGTGTGTTGATGACGCGCTTGACGCTCATCTCGTCGGCCGGGTTCACGATCATCTTGAGGTAGGCCATGACGTCGCGAATCTCGGCACGGTCGAAGAATCGAGTGCCGCCCACGATCTTGTAGGGCACGCCCGCGCGCAGAAACATATCTTCGAGAATACGCGACTGGGCGTTGGTGCGATAAAACACGGCGATGTCGTCGTAGCTCGTGCCTTTGGCATGCAGTTTCTCGATCTCACCGGCAATCCAGCGGCCCTCGTCGCGCTCGTCGCTCGCCTGGAAGGCCTGAATCTTCTCGCCATCGCCCTCGGCCGTAAACAGGCGCTTGTCCTTGCGCTGCGAGTTGTGGCGCACCACGGCGTTGGCGGCGTTTAGGATATGGCCCGTAGAGCGGTAGTTCTGCTCGAGCTTGACGGTCTTGCAGTTTTTAAAGTCCTGCTCAAAGTCCAAGATGTTGGTGATGTCGGCGCCACGCCAGCTGTAAATGGACTGGTCATCGTCGCCCACAACCATGAGGTTTTGGTACTTGGCGGCCAGAAGGTTGGCGATTTCGTACTGGACGTGGTTGGTGTCCTGATACTCGTCGACGCTAATGTAGCGGAAGCGCTCCTGGTACTTGTCGAGCACCTCGGGGCGGGTGCGCAGCAGTTCGAGTGTGCGCACGAGCAAATCGTCGAAGTCCATCGCGTTGGCGGCGCGCAGGCGGCGCTCCAGCTCCAGGTAGACCTGCGCGGCCTTTTTGTCGTTGGGGCTATCGGCGGATTTGAGCATGTCCTCGGGGCCGATCATGGCGTTTTTGGCCGAACTGATCTTGCTGCGAATCATGTTGATGGGGAACTGCTTTTGCTCGATGCCGAGCGCCTGCATAATGTCACGCACCATGCGCTTTGAGTCATCGTCATCGTAGATGGTGAACTGACCGGTGTAACCCAGCAGGTCGGCATCCTCGCGCAGCATGCGCACGCACATGGCGTGGAAGGTGCACACCCACATGCCGCGGGTACCGCTGGGAATGAGCGCCGTCAGACGCTCGCGCATCTCGGCCGCGGCTTTGTTGGTAAACGTGATGGCAAGAACCTGCCAAGGCTTAACACCCAGGTCGCCGAGCATATGCGCGATGCGGAAGGTCAGGACGCGAGTCTTGCCCGAGCCTGCGCCGGCGAGGACCAGCAACGGGCCCTCGGTGGTCAGGACGGCCTCGCGCTGGGCGGGATTAAGACTGTCAATGTCGACGAGCGGCTTGACGGACTTGGGTGCCGGCGCGGGAGCGTCGTAGATGTCGAGCGGAACGAGCTCGGGCTCCGGCGCAGCGGGGGCGATGTATGCATCGAGCGGCACGGGTTCCGGCGCGGGCGGCACGGGTACCGCGGCGTTCTTTTCCCAGGGCAAGGGCTGGGTCATGGGCGACTCCTCATCTGACGGACGGCGCGCCTGCGGGCGGCGCCATAGTTTGAGCCGTACCAGTATACCGAGCCGCGCGGACACCGATGCAAATCACACCACGACTCCGTGCGCCGCGCTCTGGCCGCCGCGCAGCGTCAACCAAGTTACAGGCCGAGCATAGGCTCCAGAACAAAGAAGTACGCGAGCACCACGATGCCCAGAATAATGCGGTAGACGCCAAAGCACTTAAAGTCGTGACGGCGAACGAAGCCCATGAGCCACTTGATGGCAATAAGCGAAACCACAAAGGCCACGACGCAGCCCACGCCCAGAATGGCAATCTCGTTGGTGCCAAACGTACCGCCCTTAACGAAGTACTTGACCAGCTTGAGCGCGCTCGCGCCAAACATAACGGGAATGGCCAGGAAAAACGTGAACTTGGACGCCACCGAGCGCGTGCAGCCCAGCAGCAGGCCGCCGATGATGGTAGAGCCGGAGCGTGATGTGCCCGGAATCAGCGAAAGCACCTGGAAGCAACCGATACCCAATGCGGTCTTCCAGCTCAGGTCCTCGAGCGTGGCGATGGATCCAAAATCCAAATCCTCGTCATTGTCATTGTCTTCGGCAATATCCGCCGCAGGCGCCGCGAAGTGTGCACCGGCGGGACGCCCGCCCGCCACCACAGCACGCGAACCAAACGAATCGGCAAGAGCGGCGTTCTCGCGCTTACTCGCACGCCAGTTCTCAATCACGATAAACAACACGCCGTACACGATGAGCGCCAGCGCCACGACGGGAGCGTTATAGAAATGCTCCTCCATCCAGTCGTTGAGCGGCAGACCGATCGCCGCGGCGGGAATACAGCCAAGCACAATCTTGCCCCACAGCACCCAGGTGTCGCGACGACCCTCCTTGCCCTTGCTGGGCGAGAACGGATTTAAGTCGTAGAAGAACAGAACGCAAACGGCCAAAATGGCGCCAAGCTGAATCACGACCAGGAACATATTCCAGAATGTCTCGCTCACATTCATCTTGACGAACTCGTCCACCAAGATCATGTGGCCCGTCGACGAAACGGGCAGCCATTCGGTGATGCCCTCGACCAGGCCCATAAAGGCAGATTTTAGAAGCTCGATGATATCCAAAGGGACCCCCTCGTTTGTCACCCGCCGATAGTTGTTCTGCGGACGGTTGCGGGCGATGTCCCATTATCAACCGTTCGGCCGCGGCCGCGCCCACCCTTACCAAAAATCTCGCCCGTTCACAGAATTGCGAGCGGTCAAACCGAAATCCTTGGGTATAACTGCAACAAGCTAAAGTGTCCGGCGGCCAACACGTCGTCCGATGCACGAGCCCCGTGCCCGTGCGATAGACCAAGGAGGAAACCATGAACGAGGGCTATACCAAGGTATTTGTTTCACTCGACGGTACTGAGCAGCAGGATTTTGTGCTCACACGCGCTATCAAGGTCGCCGCAAACAATGGCGCCAAGCTGATCATCGGTCACGTCATCGATTCCACGGCGCTCGAGAGCGCCGGTTCCTATCCGGTCGACCTGGTCAACGGCCTGGAGGAGGCCTTTAAGAACTCCATCGCCAAGCAGCTCGAAGAGGCCAAGGCTAATCCCAACATTCCCGAGGTCGAAGTCATGATTCGCGCCGGCCGTATTCGCGAGACGCTCAAGGACGAGATGCTCGACGTGGTCAAGCCCGATTTGGTGCTCTGCGGCGCTCGTGGCCTTTCCTCGATCAAGTATGCGCTCCTGGGTTCGATTTCGACATTCCTGCTGCGCAACACCGACTGCGACATTCTGGTCGTGAAGTAGGTTCCTTCCCGCCGGCGCAAGGCCTGCGGGGTTATCACGCCGACGTCCTCGCCGCTTCGCGGCTGCGGGATGTCGGCTTAGATAACCCCTCCCGGCCTTGCGCCTTCGTCACCGTACTTCAGCGAGTTAGCTGAATAGAGAGATGGCGTGCCGCCCTGGTCGGGCGGCACGTTTTGTTTGGGTGATTTTTTTAGAGCCTCATAGCCATGTTCACGCTCGGGAACATAGCCATCCGCACCACAAGACGGCCCGACTACTCGAAGTATTGAAACTTGTTGGTCGAGAAAGCGAATGTTACGACAAAGCCTTCGCCCGGCTCCGATGCCGCGGTGACGTCGATGCCCATCTTGGAACACAGGCGCGCCACCAGGTAGAGGCCGATGCCCGTTGCGCGCTTGGTGGTGCGGCCGTTATCGCCGGTAAAGCCCTTCTCGAACACGCGCGGCAGGTCAGCCGCGCTCACGCCGCAGCCGTTGTCCGCGACGGTAAGCTCGATGCGCTCGCTTGCCAGGCCCTCGTCCAGCAACGCACCCGAAAACACAATCTTCGCGCCGTCCTCACGCGCATATTTGATGCTGTTCTGAATGAGCTGGCCCAGAATAAACTCGAGCCATTTCTCGTCGGTGAACACCTCAAAGTCGAGGTTCTCGCACACCGGAGCCACGTGCGCCGCGATGAGCTCGCGCGCGTTGGCTTTAATCGCGCCCGTCACCAAGCTCTTGAGACCCCAGCGGCGAATCAGGTAGTCGCGCTCTACGACTTCCGAGCGCGCATAGTACAGCGCCTGATCGATATAGCGCTCCACGCGAGCCAGCTCGCGACCCAGGTCATCCACGCGCGACAGGTCGTCTTCGCTGCCGTCCAGGTTTTCCAAAATCAGATGAGCCGCCGCCAGGGGCAGCTTGGCCTCGTGGACCCAGCTCTCGATATAGTCGCGGTAGTCATCGGTCTGGCGCCGGCCTTCCGCCACCTCGTCGCAAGCGGCTTTGCCCACCCGGCGCAAGACCTCATATTCGAGCTCGCCCTCGGCATAGGTCGGGCATTGCACCATCTCCTGCACCCATGCGGGGCTCCCCAGCTCCTCTGCCGCGCGCTCCAACTGGCACAGAAAACGACGACGGCGCACGTACTCGATCACGATGCCCAGCATGCCAAAGATAAAGGACACACCGACCGCCACGACCACGATGGATGCCGGGGCGCCGGCGACCGTCAGTACAAAACAGCTCAGCAGCACGCCGCAGGTCCACACGGCAACGGGAAGCAGTGCATCTTTAAAGAACTTGGCAAACGACATAACCGGCCCCTAGACCGAATAGCCTTGGCCGCGATGCGTCGTCAAATACCCCTTGATGCCGATTTTTTCGAGCGTGGTGCGCAGGCGGTTGATATTGACGGTGAGCGTATTGTCGTCCACGAAGGCGTCGGAGTCCCACAGGTCCTGCATGATAGCCGAGCGCGAGACAATCTTGCCCGCGCGGCCCAAGAGCAGCGAGAGGATACGCAGCTCGTTTTTGGTGAGCTCGGTACTGTCGCCGGTTGCCGTATTGGTGACCATGGAGCGGGCGAGGTCGAGCTCCAGCCCCTTGTGGACGAGCGTGCTGCGATCGCCCGCCGCCGCGGTGCGGCGCAGCAACGCATTGATGTGCGCCACGAGCACACGGGCGCTGTAAGGCTTGGGAACAAAGTCGTCCGCGCCAAGCGTCATGGCCATGACCTCGTCGATCTCGGTCGTGCGCGACGTGAGGACGATGATAGGAACCTCGGATTCGCGGCGAACCTCGTGGCAGATATGTTGGCCGTCCTTGACGGGAAGCGTGAGGTCGAGCAACACCAGGTCGGGCGCGGCGGCGAGAATATCGCGCGAGACATGCTCAAACGATTCGCAGGCCTCGATTTCAAACCCGGCGCGGGCAAGGATGTCGACAAGCTCACGACGAATGCGCTCGTCGTCCTCAACGACATAGATCAGCGCCATGGATTCCGCTCCCCTCTTGGTTGTCTTGCCCCATTATGACCGCGGAGCCGCAGGTGCGTGCCTCGCGAGGCACCAAGGTGACAGAACTGTTCGCGAACGAAAGCGTTTGGCTCGCCCCTCGCTCGCAACGGGAGCGAGGATCAAATGATTATTAAATCCCCGTCCCAGGAAAATCATTTAGCGGCGGGCACGGAGCTTTTCGTAGCCTTCGGCAAAGAAGGCAACCGTAGCGGCGTCGGACTCGACGGCGTCCGTCTCGGCGGCAGGAACCACGCCGTGCTCGTCACTCACCAGGAACAGCGCGCCCTTGAGCTGCGCGGGAATGTCCACGCGCGTGACCGGGATGCCCTTGGTCTGGGCCAGCTGCTCGATAAGCGTCGCCGTGCCACACAGGCACTCGTCCGCCGGTGCCACAAAGACCAGCTCGCCGTTGTTGACGGCGGCGAGCAGCTCGGGCGCCACGCCGGTTTCGTCGGCCTCGGAGCGGGCCTCGGCGGAGCGGGCACGCAGCGCCTTGGCCGAAGTATCGGCCAGCGGCTCGTACTCCCCCACCGTCATGGCGGCATTGCCGTTAACGTCGATCACCAGCATGAGCACGCCGTCGCGCGCGGTGTAATCGCCCTCGGCAAGCGACCACTCAACGTGCTGCTTGGCCCAGCTGAGCATGTTATGGGTGAGCGGCTCGCCCTGCACCAGGCGCTCGGACAGCGCACGAATGTGGCGGTTGAGCATGGGCACCTTTTTGTTGGACATGCGCCAACGGCAGACAAGCGCGGGCTTGTCGAGCGTAAACTTCTCGACCGCCTCCTGATTGGCGCAAAAGTCCTCGTACGCACGCTGGTCCTCGGCATTGCCAAACAGCTCGGCATCATCCACAACGGCCATATCCAACCTTTCTCAAAAACATACACCGCACCGTTATACCCAAAAAAGCCGCCTGCACCAACCGGCACAGGCGGCAATAGATAGCTTTAGTTCGGGGCGAGCCAATACCGCTGGTGGAGCATAAGCCAGCGAGCCGGACCCAAGTGCCTCAGGTCGCCGCGAAAGAGGAGCGACGCGTACTTCTGTACGCGAGCGACGGTTTGAGCGGCGAGATGAGGTGCTTGGGGCCGGCGCAGCGTCGAGCAGTTACGCGGTTTGGTAAAACCGCGTAACGATCATTAGTGGCGGAAGTGGCGGGCGCCCGTGAAGACCATTGCGATGCCATGCTCGTTGCAGGCCTGGATGCTCTCGTCGTCGCGCTTGGAGCCGCCGGGCTGGATGATGCAGGTCACGCCGTGCGCGGCAAGCACGTCGACGTTGTCGCGGAACGGGAAGAACGCGTCGCTTGCGCAGGCAAAGCCGCCCTTCTCCACGCCCTCGCGCTCGCAGAAGTCCTCGGCGCGCTCGCAGGCAAGCAGTGCGGAGTCAACGCGGTTGGGCTGGCCCGGGCCCATGCCAATGCCGGCCTTACCCTTGGAGACCAGGATGGCGTTGGACTTGACGCCCTTGCAGACCTTCCAGGCAAACTCAAGCTCGGCCATCTCGGCATCGGTGGGCTTGCGGTCGGTGGGGAACGTAAAGGTCGCGGGATCCTCGATCACGTGGTCGACCTCCTGCACCAGCATGCCGCCGTCGATGGAGCGCAACTCCACCTTGGCGCCGTGGTCCACGCCGCCGGTAGCCAGCACGCGCAGGTTGGGGCGCTTGGCCATGCGCTCGAGCGCCTCGGCGGTGTAGCTCGGGGCGATGATGACCTCGACGAACTGCTTGTTCTGATCGGCAAAGTGCTCAACCAGCTCAAAGGGAACCTCGCGGTTGCAGGCGATGATGCCGCCGAAAGCGCTCTTGGGATCGCAGGCAAAGGCGCGGTCGTAGGCAGCCGTGATGTCCTCGGCAACGGCGGAGCCGCAGGGGTTCTGATGCTTGAGGATCACGCAGGCAGGCTCGTCGAACTCGCGAACCAGGTTCCAAGCGGCATCGGCGTCCAAATAGTTGTTGTAGCTGAGCGGCTTGCCCTGAATCTGCTCGGAGCCCACGAGCGGGAACTGCGAGCTCGCGGAGTTCTCGCAGCCATCGGCAAAGCGGTAGACCGTAGCCTTCTGCTGAGGATTCTCGCCATAGCGCAGGTCGTCGACCTTCTCCAGCGAGACCTCGAGTTTGGCAGAGGTGTCCGCCACGTCGCTTGCCTGGGCAGCAAGCCAACGGGAGATAGCCGTGTCGTAGGCGGCGGTGGTCTGGTAGACCTTCACCTGCAGGCGACGACGGGTGGAAAGCGTGGTGCAGCCACCGGTCTCGCGCATCTCGGCCAGGACGGCATCATAGTCGGCCGGGTCGGAGATGACGGTAACGCTCGCGGCGTTCTTGGCGGCAGAGCGAAGCATGGAGGGGCCACCGATATCGATGTGCTCGATGGCATCCGCGAAGGTGACCTCGGGGTTGGCGACGGTCTTCTCGAACTCGTACAGGTTGACGACGACCAGGTCGATCAGCTTAATGCCGTGCTGAGCTGCCTCCTGCATGTGCTGCTCGGAATCGCGGCGAGCCAGCAGCGCGCCGTGAACCTTGGGATGCAGCGTCTTGACGCGGCCGTCCATCATCTCGGGATAGCCCGTGAACTCCTCGATGGGGGTTACGGGAACGCCCGCGTCCTCGATGGCACGAGCCGTGCCGCCCGTAGAGATGATCTCGACGCCAAAGTCGTCAACCAGCGTCCGTGCGAAATCGACGACGCCCGTCTTATCGGTAACCGAGATCAACGCGCGTGCGATCTTCACATCAGATCCCATGCAGTCCTCCTGTCTGGTACGCCGCCGTGCTCTGTGAGTCGGTGATACGTCGATCTGCAGCGCTCGCGCAGCGGCATTGAAAATACTGATTCAATGTAGCGCATCGAGCGCATCGATGCACCCCGTAACGGGCGCATGTGCAGAAAAAGCTTGCGAGCGGGGGTTGCAGGAGTGCCACTGGGCACGGTGAGTTGATGGAACACAGGGGCACCATAATTAGATGCCAATGGCGTGGTAGAACTGTGCTCGATATGCATCCGCAATAGAAAGAGGCACCATGGTCTCGCGGGTTCTCTACCGACCGTTTGATACCGAAGACTTCGACGCCATCGCGCTGATCTTGCAGCAGCTTTGGCATAACAATTCGGATAACGAAGAGTACAACCGCCTTGAGGCCGCGTGCGACCTCGCCTATTGCCTATCTTCCTCGACGTTTTCGCAGGTCGCCGTAATCGACGGCCAGGCGCGCGGCATTGCACTCGCACGTGCGGGGCAAAGCAGCGGCGCCACCGTTAAGGAGCATTGGATGGATACCGAACGCGCATTGCTGTCGCAGATGCGTGAGCTGGAGCCCGATGCCTGTGCCGAGTATCTCTCGTTTGTGCGCGCCACCATTCGGACCAACAACCGCCTGCTCGAGAGCAGCCCGCTGCCGCATGACAACGAGGTCACGTTGCTTGCCGTGGATCGCGATGTCCACGGCCTGGGCGTTGGCTCGGTTCTGCTCGATGCCGCGGTCTCGCACCTGTCCTCGCGCGGAGCGTCGAGAGCGCACCTGTATACCGACTCCAACTGCTCGTGGAAGTTCTACGAGCTGCACGGCTTTAAGCGCACGGCCACGCACCGCGCCAACCGCGAAGAGCGCCGCCACGACATGCCGCGCGAAAGCTTCCTCTACGAACTCGACCTGACAGCCTAAAACCGGCAGTTAGGGACGTCCCCTTTGTGCCGGCGCCCCGGGACACTCCTTGGCAGCAACCACACCTAGTCGTTGGGGACGTTCTTAAATGACTAGTCGCCGGGGACAGTCTTGAACAAAAGAGTCACCGAAACCCTCGCTGGCATCACCCTATAGAGGATTCTGCAAATAGCGGTGGGCAAAAGTAAAAGATCGGCGCATTTTGGCGCATAAAAAGGGGACGGGCTTTCCCCGACGGCTGCCGAGAAAAGCCCATCCCATATTTTAGGACCGTTAGAACGTTCCGCCGCCGCCTCCGCCGACGCCGCCGCCTCCGCCGCCCGAGAAGCCACCACCGCCGCCGCCGCTCGAGCTATCGGAACTCGAAGCCAGCTCACGGATGCTCTCGTGATACACGCCATCGAACGAATCGAGCGGAGACTGGTTTCCGTAGTGATGGTAGTACCACCAGTAGCAGGGGTAATTGTCGTAGAAGCCGTCGGCCTCGCGCACCTCGGGCGGCACGGCCTCGGCAAGCTGACGCAGAACTTCCTTGGAAACGCCCAGCGCCGCACCCATCACCAGAAGTTTATTCCACAGCACCAGATCGCCGGGGACGGCTTCCTTTAGACGCGTGAAGTCCTCGAGCCAATGCTTGAGCGCCTTGCAGCGAGCCGCCACCTCGGCGCCCTCCGGCGTAAGGCGGCGGAACGTAAGGCCCACGCCAATACCCACCAGCACAATCGGCACCGAGATAACCGCGGCGACAATGTTCACCTGTGCGCCGTCGGTAAAGAAGATGGATCCCACGGGAACAAAGGCGACCAGAGTACCAAGAACCAGGCAAAACACCATTGCGACAATGCCGTCCGAGGCAACGTACTCGCTATCGGCCAGTTTGCCCTTAACGGTGCTCTGATAGTCCTTGAGCTTGTCGCCCACGGGCGTAGCGTGCTGCTTAACATAGTGTTGCAGCTCGTCAAACGTGCGCGAGCGATCGCCGTTCTCGTCGGGCTTAGCACCGGCAAAGAAGACCTTGAGCACCATGCGGTCAATGCCCTTGGCCGACCTCCAGCCCGCATCGCTCACCGTCACACGATACGTCTGCTCCTCTTTTTCGCGACGGAGCAGGCCCTTCTTGCCCTTGGTCGCGATTGCCTCCTCTAACTTGATCACGCGATCGTCGGTGAGCTTCATGAGCGTGGCGATATATGCCTGATCGGGCACCTCGTTCCAGCTCATGAGGGCCGAAAGCACGGCGGGATGGTCGGCCGAGGGCACGTCGCGGAAGTATTCGTCCTGGAACAGCGGTTTGGGCTTGCGCTTGCGCAACTTGAGCACGACGATTGTGCCGGTAAAGGCCACCGCCGCGACAACGCTAACCACGGCAAGTGCATTGGCGATCATGCGGGCGTGAGCGCGGCGGGCGTTGGCCTCCTCGGCCCACGCCTTCTCCTCGCCCAGAATTGTCGACATGCGTTCCTTGCCCGAGGCGGCGAGCTGCGGCACCCAATCGCTGGGGAAGGCGATGCGCGCCTCGGCGAATTCGCCCTGATGCACGCAGGGTATGGTATAGGTAACCATGGGCTCGTCCGCGTCGAGCGACACGTCGCCCGTGAGCGGACCGTGGCCCCACGCACGGAAGTTATCGCCCTTGACGGCCGCCGTTCCGGCAGCGGCATTTGCGAAGTAAACTTCCATCTCGACGTCATCGGAATCCGCAGACCAGCCGTCGCCCACAAACTTCCAGTAGAGCTCGGCGGTATCGGACCAGTTCATAACCGCACCGGTCATGGTGTAGCTCACGTAATAGATCGCGCTGTCGCCGCTCTCGTGGGGGCTGAACACCTTGATCTTTACGCCGCCGTCGGACTGCTCAACCGTATAGACGCCGTTGTCGCCTTTGTTTGCATAGTCAACCCTGCTAAACGCGGCATCATCTTCCTCGACGCTCAGCACATCGACACCCGCCGTACCACCCTGCTGGTTGGTGCCCGTATTGATATCCCAATACACGCCGTTGATGTCGTCGTCGAAATCAAACTGGCGTCCCTCAACAACGGTCAGCGACCCATCGGCTTCAACCGTGGCACCGATATAGGTTTGGGTCATGGAATACCCGTCGGCACGTGCAACGGCGGGCAACAGCAGCAGCACGCACGCGACGAGTGCGCAAATGGAAGCAAATCGCGCAAACGGGCAGCGCTGCCGACAAGCATTGGCAACGGGGGCGTTCATAGGCACATCCTTTGTCTGTAAAACCAACAGCGCCATTGTCCCACGTTTGCGGGTACACATGACGAACATCTAGGCGACCGGAGCGCCAAACGGGATGAAAGTCATGCCTGCCGCCAGCAGCTAATCATTGGGTAGTCATTGGGGACGTTCTTAAATGACTAGTCATGAGGGACACCCTTGGCATGGCCCGCGCCAGCAATAGATACCACTTCACAGCTCCGTCACAGGTGTAGCAGCTTTGTGTGGGTGCGGCACGCGCTGATTGAGCCGCCAGCCGAGGGGCATAAAGCAGTTGAGCGAAACCGGTTTGCCCCTTTGCCGTTCGCTCGAGGATCATGTCCCCCTTTTCCGCGGAAACCCCGGCAGTTGCGAAGAGCTGCCGGGGTTTCTGTTGTCTAAGGTACTGAGTTGATCGACAGGAATTAAAGCACCGAGCCTGCGGCCCACCATACGCAATGCGGGGCCTCGACAACTTGCGGACCGCAGTGACGCCTCCCCATCGCGCCCCGCGCTATACTCGTCCGCATGGATATCAACGCACGCAACATAGCAACGCCCGCCGCGAACGCGCCAACAACGCCGCCCGCCTCCGTTCCCGTACCTGTCGTAGGCCGTTTTGCCCCGTCGCCCTCGGGCCGCATGCACCTGGGCAACGTGTTCAGCTGCCTGTGCTCGTGGCTTTCGGCCCGCAGCCAAGGCGGCAGCATCGTGTTACGCATTGAGGATCTGGACGATCGCTGCAAGCGCCCGGAACTTGCCGCTCAATTGATTGACGACCTGGCCTGGCTAGGGCTTGAGTGGGACGAAGGCCCCTACTACCAGCACGATCGTCTGGACCTGTACGAAAGCGCCTTGCGCCGGCTGAATGACGCCGACCTCACCTATCCCTGCTTTTGTACGCGTGCCGAACTCCACGCCGCGAGCGCGCCGCATGCCAGCGACGGCACGCCCATCTACCGCGGCGCCTGTCGAAACCTTTCTGTCGAAGAGATCGCCCGCCGCAGCGTTCTGCGCGCCCCGGCCACGCGTCTGCGCGTGCCTACCGTCGATGACCTCGCCGGCGACGTGATCGAATTCGTGGACCGTACGTACGGCGCCCAATGCGAGGCACTCGCCACCGAGTGCGGCGACTTTTTGGTGCGCCGCAGCGACGGCGTTTTTGCCTACCAGCTAGCCGTGGTGGTCGACGACGCTGCCATGGGCGTCACCGAGGTCGTGCGCGGATGCGATCTGCTGGGCTCTACGCCCCGCCAAATCTATCTGCAGCATCTGCTGGGACTTCCCACGCCGCACTACGCGCACATTCCGCTGCTCATGTCGCCGGACGGCCGCCGTCTATCCAAGCGCGACCGCGATCTGGACCTGGGCGAGCTACGCGCACGCTTTGGCACGCCCGAGGCACTGCTGGGATGGCTCGCCGGGCAAACGGGCATCGCGCCGGACACCACGCCGCGCTCTGCCGAGCAGTTGGTCGAGCACTTTAGCTGGAATGTCATCCGCGCGCACCGCGAGAACATCACCGTAACGGCCGAGTAGCCAAATACCTCGCCCCTACGCAACGTCCCAGGGCTGGAGTTCGTCGCCCAAGCGAACGATGCAGTCGTAGAGCACGGTATGGCGCTCGGCAGGGTTGGCATCCCGATGAAAATGCCCGTAGTACCAGCGCTTGTAGGCCAAGCGGTCTTCCAGCTCATCGAAAAATGCTGTAAGTCGGTCGACGTCGGGGCAATTCCAGCCAGGCCCCGGATAGAGCGTGGGCGAAAGCATGCGCGTAGAGCAGGTGTGGGTGACCACGTAGTCAACCTTCCAGCCCACGCTGTCGAGCTTTGTCCGCGCCTCCTCAAAGTTGCGCTCGTCCGGCAGCTCCTGTGGCCACCAGCTGGAATAGGGAATGCGGTATTCCTTATCCACGCTCGTGGCGCCGCCCATGGTAAAGATCGATGAGCCATCGAGCTCAAAAATCTCGCCACGCGTCAGGCGCCGTATGGGAGAGGTATCCGACAGGCGTTGCGTCAGCCCGCCGTGCCACAACTCCATGGGACGCTCCGCCCAGTGATCGAAACGCTCGTGATTGCCGTCGACGAACAGCACGGTATAGGGACGCGATTCCAGCCAAGCGATGTCGGCGCACTCCTCGGCAGAGAAATCCCACGGAAAGCCAAAGTCGCCCGCGACAATCAGATGGTCGTCGCTCGTCAGACTATCCCCAAGATCCCAGTCGCGCAGCTTTTGCATGTCGACGCCGCCGTGAATATCGCCCGTCACATAGACCGTCATCGGATCACCGCTTCCCCGTAAGTAGCTAGTCCACATTCTGCACGATCACTAAGCCAACCGTTCCAGCCCTTCCATCCCTTAGGGCTTACCCCTCGCTCTTCCATCCAAACGGATCAAGCACCCAAAAAATCAGATCGAGCACGCCGCCGGTCATCATAGCGCCGGCAAGGGCCATGCAAACGCGCAGAGAGCTGGCACTTCGGAGCGCGTCGAATGGTCCCAGAACAGCCAACAGCGCGACCGCTGCGCCGACCACGCACAGCGCGAGGCACGGCCCCGCGTCCTTGACGCACTTCTTTGCGAGATGCTTGGTGTTATCACTCATTGCTATCGAGCTCCTTAGAGGGCCGTTGTTCAGATACATACCGCCGCGGCAGAGCAGGGCGGCAGGGTAAGTGTCACATGCCGTGCGGACATCAATGGAGAAACCGCGCCCCTCAGACCAAAGCCGGCAATCAATACCGTCATATGCCCAAAACACGAACGATCGATCTGTTATCCTGGCGCCAACATAGTCTTTCGAAAGGTTTGGCCGGGATGACTACGCAGCAGCAGATTGATATTGAATTCGACTCACTTGCACGCGAGAACGATTCACCCAAGCTCATCGCCAACTCGAAGGCGACAGGCGGAACACTACTATCCGTTATCAAAGAGCAGCTCTCAACCTGCAGCTCCTTTGACTTTTGCGTAGCGTTTGTTGCAGACGGCGGTCTTCAAATCCTGGTCGAGGCGTTCCAGGAGCTCAAACAGCGTGGCATTAAGGGCAGGCTGCTCACGTCCACCTATCTCAACTTCAACTCACCCGATGCGTTTCGCAAGCTCCTGGAATACGACAACATGGAAGTTCGCGTATTCCAAGGTAATTTGCATGCCAAGGGATATATTTTTGATAAGGGCGAAACCAGCACGGTCATCATCGGCAGCTCGAACATGACGCAGGCCGCCCTCACCTGTAATAAAGAATGGAACGTGCTGTATCAGACTGTCGAGAACAGCCGCTTACTCGGCGAACTGAGGGGCGAGTTCAATTCGTTGTGGAACGACACCTCAACCGTTTTGCTTTCCCAAGACTGGATTGAGAACTATGCCGCATATCGATCGGCACGTCCGCCAAAGCCCAAATCGAAACCGACATTCAGATCTGCGGAAACGCCGGTGCAGAATGACCTCGAAGAAATCAAGCCCAATAAAATGCAGCAGCGCGCCCTTGAGGCGCTCGGCGTAATCCACCGCAAGGGCGAGACCCGCGCCCTTCTGGTCTCGGCAACCGGCACCGGCAAGACCTTCCTTTCGGCGTTCGACGTGCTCGCAACTAAACCCCGGCGCGTCCTCTTTCTTGCGCACCGCCGGCGCATTATCGACGCCTCCCGCGCAAGCTACGAACGCCTCTTAGGTAGTACCTATACGTTCGACACCTATCAAACTGGCAAGAATATAAGCAATGCTACCTGCGTGTTTGCCATGTGTTCTTCGGTCGCCAAACATCTGAGCGATTTCCGTCCCGATGAGTTCGACTACATCGTCATCGACGAGGCCCACCGCACGGGATCCCAGGGTTACCAATCCATCATGTCGCACTTTACGCCTCGGTTTTATCTGGGCATGACCGCTACACCCAATCGCACCGACGGCTATGACGTCTTTGCTCTTTTCAATCACGTCATCGCGTTCCAGATCACGCTGCAGGACGCTTTGGCCGAGGAGATGCTTGCCCCCTTCCATTATTTTGGCATTCACGATCTGGAGATTGACGACGAAACGGTCGAAGATATCGCCCTGTTCGGGCGCTTGACGTCCGACGAGCGCATGCGTCATATCACCGAGAAGATCGAAGAATATAGCGTCACCAAAAGCAATCGCAGGGGCTTAATTTTTTGCAATCGAAACGCCGAGGCCAAGGAACTGTCACGCAAATTCAACGCTCTCGGATATCGAACGGTTGCGATTAGCGGTCAAGATCCCGATGAGGTCCGCGATGCCGCGATCAGCCGACTTGAAGCCGGCGAGCTCGAGTACATTTTCTCGGTCGATATCATGAACGAAGGCGTCGACATCCCCTCGCTCAATCAAATCATCATGCTTCGACGCACCGACTCCGCAATCATCTTTATTCAGCAGCTCGGACGAGGTTTGCGCTTGAATGATGGTAAGGAATACGCACTGGTGCTCGACTTTATTGGCAACTACCAGAGCAACTTCCTGGTGCCCATCGCGCTTTCGGGTGACAAGACATATAACAAAGACCGCCTGCGCCGTCTTGTTCAAGAGGGCGATTCGGCGATCCCCGGATGCTCGACCGTGAGCTTCGATCGTATTTCCGAGGCACGCATTTACAAGGCCATCGACGGCGGCGATTTCACCTCCGTCAGGTTTTTGAAAAACGAATATCTCGACTTGCGCCAAAAACTCGGCAAGATTCCCTCGCTGCTCGAATTTGATCGTAACGGCTCCATCGATCCTCTGCTTATCTTCAAGAATAGCAGCCTGGGCTCCTACCACGTATTTCTTTCCAAATACGAGCCGGACTACACGGTTCAATTTTCCTCTGATCAAACCAAGATTCTCAAATTTATTTCTCAAAAACTTGCCGCGGGCAAGCGATTCGAAGACCTCTATTTGCTTCAAACGCTCGTCGAAGCCGGACACGAGGGCTACCGGCATATGCGCGAGGCTGCGCTTAGGAACTACCGCGCACAGCTTAAGGACAGCGCCGTTAGGTCGGCAATCGCAGTCCTTAAGGGCGACTTTGCCACTCCTAAGGATTTCGTTTCCCTGCTCATTGACGATGGAACCGGACCTCGTCTGACCGAAGTGTTTGCGACCGCCCTGCGCAACGCAGAGTTCAAACGTCAGATTCTTGAGGTGCTGGATTTTGGTATCGCGCGCAACCGACTCGACTATGCCGAGACGTACGAAAACACAAATTTCGTTCTCAACGCCAAGTACATGTACGAAGAGGTTTGCCGCTTGATGAACTGGGAAAAGAACATCAACGGCCAAAATCTTGGCGGCTATTTTTACGACGAAAAGACCAATACATTCCCTGTGTTTATTAACTATGACAAGGCGCCCGACATTAGTGAGTCAATTCAGTATGAAGATCGCTTTGTTTCGCCGAGCAAGCTTATCGCAATCTCCAAGGGCAACCGTACGCTCAACTCTCCCGAGATTCTGCGACTGCAGGTATGGCCGGAAAACGGCCTGAAAACGTATTTGTTTATGCGAAAGAATAAGGACGATAAGGGTGGCAAGGAGTTCTATTTCTTAGGCGAAATGCATCCGACCGGTGAGTTCGAAGCTATTAAAACTAAGAGCGGCGACAACGCCGTTGAAATCGAATATGAGCTCAATGTGCCTGTACGACAGGACATCTACGAGTTTATGCTCAGCGATTTGAGCGAGGCCGAGTAAAAAAGAGCGGGCCGCCATGTGGCGCCCGCCCCTTTCTTACATAAGCCCGAGTTTCTTTTCGAGCTCCTTAACGACTTTAACGTCTGCCGGAAGCCAATCGACATCCCACAGGTTATTGGTATCAAGCCATTTCATATCCTCGTGAGCATGCTCTTTGAACTCCCCCGAAAGAATGGTAGCTAGGTAGCACTGCATCGACAGGTGGAACGTCTCGTAATCGTGTTCGACCGTGCAAAGATAGTCGAGGTTACCGATCGTGACCTCGAGCTCTTCTTGAATCTCGCGCACAATTGCCTGCTCGCCGGTCTCGCCCGGCTCGAGCTTGCCGCCCGGAAATTCCCAGCCGTCTTTAAACTCGCCATAGCCGCGCTGGCAGCTCAGAATTTTTCCGTCCTTCTGAATAACCGCTGCTGCAACATTGATTGATTTCATAACTAGTTATCACCTCTCCAGTTGAGCCCAACCAGTATAGGTGATCAACCGCCCGCCATGTCCCAGTCGCCTGAAAACCACCTGCTCGACCAACCCTTAACGCCGTTTTGCACCGGCACCCCATCCCCCGCTATCGAGGTCTAATACTTTTCCGCGAAGTGAACGTCTGTTTTAGGAACCCTGAAGCATCCACATTTTTCGTCGGCAAAATCGCAGGATTCCAGCACCGAAACCGCAGGAAACGGCGCGCTCAAAGTGTCGATGTTTCGGGGGTCCGATTCCGCTCGTTCACTTCTCGGAAAAGTATTAGACCTCGTCGGCAGCAGTCTAAAAGGCGAGTCGTTTCTCCCCCGCGCAACCCAATGGACACATTCCGCTCCTCCCTCACACCACCCAAAAACCCATCCAACATTAATCTTGGCTCAAGAATCGCTTAATCTATAACCTGCACTATAAAGTTCGACCAAGGGCGAGGCGACGCCGCGCAACGCAGACCGCCGAACGCAACGCTCGCGCCCGGGCAGATCGCCCGACGTCGCGCCCATCGAACGAAAGGACAGGTCATGGACGACCTCGAAAAAGTTGAAACCATCCGCACCAAGTGCAACGTGAGCTACACCGATGCCAAGGCCGCGCTCGACGCCGCCGACGGCAACGTTTTGGACGCCATCATTTGGCTCGAATCGCAAGGCAAGACCCAGGCCACATCGGCGCACGCCGCCACCGAATCCGAGCCGGTCGATGAACCCTCGGCCGAGATGGTCGCCGCGCAGGCAGCCTACGAGAAGTCAAGCGAAAAGACTGACTTTTCCAAGAAGATGGACAGCGTGTGGGAGTACCTCAAAAAGCTCTTCCGCCTGAGCCTGGACACCAAGTTTATCGCCACGCGCCGCGACGCCATCATCCTCAACATCCCCATCCTGATCCCCATCGTCGCCCTGTTTGCCTGGGGCGCCACGATATGGCTCATGCTGATTGGCCTGTTCTTTGGCATGCGCTACCGCATCGATAGCGACGGCGACGTGCCCGGCAGCATCAACAACCTTATGAATCACGCCGCCGACGCCGCGGACGACATTAAGCAAAACCTGAACGACGACAAGTAATCGCAGACGGGGACACGCATGACACAGATCCTGATCGTAGAGGACGAGGAGAAAATCGCCCGCTTTGTGACGCTCGAGCTGGAGCACGAGGGCTACCAGGTGGAGCACGCCGCCGACGGCCGCACCGCCGTGGACTTGGCACTGGAGCGCGACTACGATCTGATTCTGCTCGATGTGCTGTTGCCGCAGCTCAACGGCATGGAGGTCCTGCGGCGTGTCCGCAAGCACAAGGATGTGCCGGTGATTATGGTCACCGCGCGCGATACCGTGATGGACAAGGTGGCCGGGCTCGATGCCGGTGCCGACGATTACCTGACCAAGCCGTTTGCGATTGAGGAGCTGTTCGCACGGATTCGCGTGGCGCTGAAGCGCGCGGAGGCCGTGCGGGCGGCTTCGGGCGTTGGCGGCGCCGGCGCCGGGGCGGGCATGGCGGGCGGCGCGGGCGG